>JAABUM010000259.1_pt1 | contig 84189 bp, 94 predicted proteins | sample 5559161 | NCBI WGS metagenome assembly JAABUM01 (sample SAMN10711868, study PRJNA513369) | rock metagenome | isolation source: Antarctica rocks | place: Antarctica: Victoria Land, Siegfried Peak nord
AGACGAGATATTCGACCTGCTCGGCGCCAGCAGCCGGGTCAACCCCCACGCCGAGCGCCGGGGAGGTGACCACCGTGGCCCAGCCCGAGGCCGGCGCTTCAACCAGGGCCGCGGCCCCAACTTCTAGGCCGTAGCGGTGACATCCGGTGACATCCGGTGACATCCGGTGACACACATCCGTTCCCGAATCCGAGAAATCCGTTCCCACCACCACCATGACGATCGCCGTGACCAGCACCTTCGAGGTTTCCTACCGGCCCCACTCGGACTCGGGCGGGGCCGGCGCGAAACGTGGAAGGAAACCTCCTTCGGCCGGTTGGGAGGACCAGCGTAGGCAGGCGCCGGTGGCCGCTCGGGCCTGAAGTCCTGCAGTGGCCGGTCGTGGAGCGCGTTGTGTCCGTGTCCGGGCGCGCCGTTGCGGCCGGTTGCTCAACTTGTGATCGTCAGGCGGCCTGGGCGGTTGGCGGGTCGCTGCTGGCGGTGCGGTGGTGGTGCCGGTGCAGGGCGAGCGAGTTGACGCCGAGGGCGTGGGTGACGAGGTTGAGGTGTTGGCGCTCATGGCCGATGCTGTGGGCTCGGCGGAGCCAGAGGGTGTCGTCGAGGGCCCGGTTGATCGACTCGGCGTCGTTGCGGCGCCGGTAGAGGGCGGCGAAGTCGGGGTCGGTGGGTGGGATGGGCCGGATGTTCTCGGTCCGGTTAAACCGGCGCTTCTCGTCGTCGCGGTTGCCGTGGAGCCGGATGCTGATCGTTCCGCCGCCGTGGTGGTCGGGGAGGCGGTATTCGTTGTACCAGCGGTACTGGTTCTCGTCCGCGTTGCGGTGGGTGCGGACGCGAGGCAGTTCGGTGAAGATCCGGTTGCCGGTCTCGGCGATGGTGCCGACGCCGACGGCGCCGCCTTGGGCGTAGAGGGAGACGGTGTGGGTGGTGCCGTCAAACTGGGTGATGGTGCGGTCTTCGATGTGGGTGGACTTCTCGATGCGGCGGCCGCCGCTGCGGCGGGGTTGTTTGGTGCGGGCTTTGGCGGCGGTGACGCGGTTGACCGGGATCCAGCCGAGGTCGCGGAGCAGAACCTGATGGTGGACGCCGCGCAAGGCGGTGTCGTAGATGACACCCTGGGCGCCGGGACAGTGGGCGGCGAGCTGGCGGAAGCGGCCCATGGCGGTGGCGGCTTCGGCGCCGGGGGAGGGAACCCAGTCGACGTCGAGGATGATCCGGCCGTGGACATCTTCGCTGCGGGTGGCGACCAGGACCCATTTGGTGCCCCAGGGGCACCGTTGCGTTGACGGTAACTGTGGTCGCGGGACTGTCTTGGACGGTCCGACCGGCTGTCAGAGCACTCGTGCGAGTTCGTCGGACGCGGCCGCTGCTCGGACACGGGGGCGGGCGTGGATTCCGAGTTCGTAGTGTCCGCGTCGAAGGTTCTGCATGAAGGGTGGCCGCGAATGATCACGCTGGCGGTCCGGTCGAGTTGGAGAGCGCGCATCGGTTGGAGCCGGGCCTTAAGCCGACCGTGGTCGGCTTCGACCCGATTGTTGGCGTACTGAGTGGTGTCGTGGCGGGCAGCCGGCACCAGTTTGCGGATCACTTTGGCCAACGCTTGGGCCTTGTCGGTAGTGACCTCGCCCGGTTCTCCGTGAGCGGTGATCGCAGTGGCGAGGAACCTCGTGGCTGCCGCGGTGTCGCGCTTCCTCGACACGAAGACGTCGATGACCTGCCCGTACTGGTCGACAGCTCGGTAGACATAGCCCCAGCGGCCGGCTACTTTCACATACGTCTCGTCCACGAACCACCGGTCCCCAACCGCGTGGCGACACGGCCGGGCCGCGTCGACGAGCAATGGGGTAAATCGTTGCACCCACCGATACAAGGTGACGTGGTCGACCTCAATCCCGCGCTCAGCGAGTAGCTCCTCCAGGTCCCGATACGAAAGCCCGAACCTGAGATACCAGCGCACCGCGAGCAGGATCACATCCGGTGAAAACCGGAACCCTGCGAAGGTCGCCGAGCCCCTCTGGATCGGCGGGCACGACCGGCGGCGCTTCATCCAGACAGCCTCGCCGCTCACGCTCAATGCAACGGAGCCTGGCTGACCTGCATCCGTCCCAACGTCGTCGCCTCCCAGCGGCACGGGATGGTGGACGAGAAGTCTGTCCCATTGAGCCTCGACTTCCCCCTTGGAGAGCCGTGCTGCCTAGCCGAGACTGGAGCGGTGCCCCACCCGACCCCGTCCCGGAGAGCTGGCCTTCCACCCGCCCGCCTCCCAACGCCGGCGGAAGGAGGCCCGCATGGTGACCTTGTTCGTAGTTGACTACCCGTCACCACTGTTGTCTGGCTGGACCGGTGGTCGCCGTCCTCTACTTGTTGGGCCAGACCGCCACGCCAACGCCGGTCAACCCATCAGACCCCGCTTAGACGCGAAGCTCCCCGAGAACGGTGAGCCGGTGCCGATCCCCCGACGCCATTCCGACCACCCCTCGGTCGGTCAGCGCCCGAGGACTCGAGCCAGGTGGGACCGTGGAGCCTGGTGTCCGCGGCCACCGCTGCGACGGTGCGCTCTTCGAGATCGAACGCGGTAACGACGCCGGCGTCGGCGCACATCCATACCAAGAGCGGGTCCAGTAGTCGATTAGCTGGTGAACTGCCGCGTGCTCCGGTTCGGATGGCGCCGCGGACTGTCTGACAGCCGAGAACGCCCGGGAGGCTCAGGCCCAGGCGAGGTGCTGCCGTTCGGCGGCGAGTGCGAGGCTGTGCGCGAGGCGGTTGGGCAAGCCGTCGCAGACCGCCAGCTCTTCGGGGCCGAGCAGCAAGACGAGGCCTTGGTCGGTTTCGGCGACCACCGCTGGCAGGCGAGGTCCGAGGAGGTCTCGGACGGTATCGGGCTGGTCGTTGCGGTGGAAGGTCGCGAACGGGACGGGCAGACCGGCCCGACAGTCCTGCCAGTCGGGCCGCTCGCGGAACCGGCCGTGGGTGATGTCGCAGAGCGCGCAGTGGGCGCGAGCGAGGCGGGCGCCGACCCAGTAGGCGAGCTCCCCGGTGAACGTGCCGTCGGCGTTGTACACGCCGACCAGGCGGTCGATGCGGGCTGAGCGTGGCCCGTCGTTCGGGGGTCGATCTGCGGGTTTGGAAGGGGGCGGCGACTGATCGTCGATGTGGGCGATGGTACGGGGTCACGTGTCGAATCGGGACGAATCCGCCGTGATCCGCAAGTCGGGCCGGTGTGGACGGGTGCCCTTACGAGGGACGCGACGGCAGGATCGTCACCGTCGTCTTCACGCCCGGCAGTTTGAGGTCGAGATCACGAATTTGGTGAGGCGGTGCCGCACGGCCGCGACTATGCTGGCGGCCTGTGAGGGTGGCGAGAACTCATCGAGTCCTCTGACCAGAGACGACGCCTTCGCGGCAGGCGCAGGTCGAGATTACCTCCACCGTCAGCTCGTCGGCCGTGTCGACCGCCCCCGACAGCCCAACGCCGACAGGCCCTCCTTCACCGTCTCAGTCAGTTCGCGTGGGCGAACACCCGGTACCTACCATCCGGCAGGTCTCAGGCGGGGGACCGCCACCTCAACTTCCACGAATATCGGGACAACCTCTGGCACGACCAGCAAGCGAGCGTTGTCGAGGCAGTCACCTATCAGTCGGTGTCGGCGATCGTGACCTTGGCGAGAGGGCTGCTCGCCGCCCACTCATCGAGGACCGCCTCGGGCCACGGACTGTCCGGGCCGTTCCGGCGGTTGAACTCTTCGACGAAGACGGCGAGGACACGTCGGCGCTCCGCCGGGTCGCTGATGACCGTGGCTGTCGCCGGCAGGTCGGCGACGACGCAATGTTTGAGGTGGAACGTGAACTCCGGTCTGGCAGCCAGGTTGGCCAGCCAGTCCCGGGTTGTGGGTCCCGGGATCCCACTCAGGTAGACGTCGTCGCCCAACCGGTAGAACACGATCTCGATGCGCCGCGGCTTGCCGGAACGCCGACCCGTGGTGGTGATGTCGATCGTTCGATCCTCGATCGTCGAGGAGGCATCGATGGCCAACGCCTGGCGCACCTCTTGTCTCATCGGACGTGACCGTCAGCCTCTGCATGTGCGGTCATCGATCTCCGCCGGACCTGCCCCGTGGTGGGACAGCTTCACCGGAACCCGGCTCGTGTTGCCCAACGCCGACAGCTGAGCCGGCGGTCAGACCCCGGCGACGCGATCGGTGGCACGGCCCTTTGCGGTAGCCATTGGGCCCATGGGACGACGGCGCCGGTGAGCACGGCGGACTTCTCCACCTTCTTTGCCCTCCTCTCGCTGCTCACGTGGGCGGGCACGGTGGTGGCGGCCGGCGCGATGCTGTTCGACCGGTTCCGGCCGTCGCACCGGTCCGCCGCTCTGGCCGAACCGCTACGTGACGCCGCCCTGTGGCTGGGCTGGCTGGTGGCTGCCGTCACCACCGCCGGCAGCCTCTACTACTCCGAGGTGGCCCACTTCACGCCGTGCCCACTCTGCTGGTACCAGCGCATCGCCCTGTACCCCATGGCGGTGATCCTGCTGGTGGCGGCGGTGCGTCGGGACCTGCCCAGCCGTTGGTACGTGTTGCCCCAACTGATCATCGGGGCGGCCATCGCCGGCTACCACACCCAACTCCAGGCCTTTCCCGACCACGGTTCACCGTTCTGTACGACCACCGAACCGTGCACCACCCGCTACGTGTGAGAGTTCGGTTTCGTGTCGCTGCCCTTCATGGCCCTGGCCGCCTTTGTGTTCCTGATCACCATGGTGATCATCGCCCCGATGGGCCCCGCCTCGACCACCTTCGATCCCGCTTCCCAAGGAGCCCCATGAGCAACCAGCGACGGCCGACCGGGCCGCCCACCGCCCGCACCCGCCGGCCGGCGAAGCCCGGCCGGTCCAACACCACCACCTGGCTGGTTGTCGGCGTGGTGGTCCTCATCGGTGCTGCCCTGGTGGTGGCACTGTTGCTGGGGCGATCCGGTTCGGACTCCAACTCGACCACCGCCGCCGCCCCGCCCGTGCTCGGGGCCCTCACCTCGGTGCCGGCGTCAACCCGGGCCAAGGTCGGCGCCGGCACGGTCAACCGGCTGCCGATCAAGATCTCCGCACCCGCCTTGACCGCCGGCGGGAAGCCGCTGGTGTTCTTCATGGGCGCCGAGTACTGCCCGTACTGCGCCGCCGAGCGGTGGCCAGTGGTCGAGGCCCTGTCGCGCTTCGGCACCTTCACCGGCTTGAAGACGACGCACTCCTCCAGCACCGACGTGTTCCCGAGCACCAAGACGCTCACCTTCGTCGGCGCCACCTACACGTCCAAGTACCTGAGCTTCGATTCGGTCGAGCTCAACGGCAACGAGCTACAAGGCAACGACTACCCGCCGTTGCAGAAGCTCAGCCCCGCCCAAGAGCAGCTGGTTCGGACCTACAGCGCGCCGCCCTACCTTCCGGCCGCATCGGCCGGGTCCATACCGTTCATCGACTTCGGGGGCCGCTTCCTGGTGAGCGGCGCGTCCTACGACCCGGGGATCCTGCAAGGAAAGTCGGCGTTGGAGATCGCCAAGGCCATGAGCGACCCGTCCAACCCAGTGGCACAGGGTGCCACCGGTGCGGCCAACGTGCTGACCGCGGTGTTGTGCGAGCTCACCGGCGGCCAGCCCGGCTCGGTCTGCTCCGCCAAGCCGATCCCCCAACTCCAGCCGCAACTCAAGTGACCCACACTCGGGGGCTCCACCCTCCGAGGGGGCCCCTTGGCGGGCTCCGCCCGACCTCGCCGGGCCCGGGCCGGGTGGCCCGGTCCCCGACCCGTCCCGGGTCAGAGAGTTGGCGGGTTCTTGACCTGGAAGCGCTGGAAGAACTTCCAGATCAGTTCGCTGGCGTTCACCTCGTAGTTGGTGGGACCGACGATGCTGGCGATCTGCTTGTCGAACTGGCTGCCCGGCCAGCTGTGTCCCCCGCCGTCGACGATGGTGAAGTCCACGGCCACGCCGGTGGGGCAGTGGTAGCTGCGCAGGGTGACGTGCTGGGCTTGCTTGGTGTCAGTGGGGTTTGCCCCGCAGCGGTACTTCTTCGCCCACTTGCGAATGGTCTCCGGGTAGCCGGCGCCGTTGACATCAGGCGGCGCGGTCGTGGTCGTGGTGGTCGTGCCCTGGTCTCCGCCGGCGCCGGGCAGAACGCCCTTCAACCGGTCATAGCCGATGCCGCCGTTGAAGAACAGGATCGGGTCCTGGGTCCCGTGGAACGCCAATATCGGTACCGGCCGTGACTGCTGGCACCGGTCGGCCATCTGCACCCCGGCCACCGGCGCCGCCGCGGCGATTCGGTCGCTAAGGGCGCAGGTCAGGGTGGAGGTCATGAAGGCGCCCATCGACAGGCCTGTGGAGTAGATGCGGGTCTCGTCGATGCAATGCTCGGTCGCCAGAGCGTGCAACAGGGTGGTGATGAACTTCAGGTCCTTGTTGGTGGCGGGGTCGGTCGATGTGTCCCACATGAGCGGCGACCCGGTGCCGTTGGGCTGGACCACCACGAAACCGTCCTTCTGGGCCAGCGGGCCGAACTGGGACTCCTGGGCGTGGACTTGCATCCCCTCGGCCAGGCCGTGGAAGTCGAGCACCAGCGGCAGCGGCTTGTCGCCGGCGGGTGCGGGCAGCGTGAGCAGGTACTGCCGCGCGGTGCCATCGACGTCTACCGTCCGTTGGTCCTGCAAGACCGCCGGTTGGGCACCCCCCGACGCGCAGCCGGGCGACGGCTTGGCGGCCGACGCCGGGACTGCGGTCGTGCGGGCCGTGGTGGCCCCGGTGTCGCCCGAGGAACCACCGGCCGAGCCACCGCCGGACGAACTGCAGGAAGCGACCAACAGGCAGGCGGCGAAAAGGGCGACGGCGACGGCCCACCGACGGGATAGGGAGACGTTAGGCAGGTTCCCGATCATGCCCGATGACCACCGAGCCGGACGGGCAAGCGCTTGTAGCTGTTCATCAGGTTGGACCGCAGGCGGACCGGTTCGCCTGCCAGTTCGATGTTGCTGAAGGCGCCCAGCAGCTCCTCGAAGAACACCCGCCCTTCGAGCCGGGCCAGGTGCACGCCCAGACAGAAGTGCTCGGCGATGCCAAAGGCCAGGTGCGGGTTCGGGTGGCGGTGGATGTCGAAGCGGTCAGGGTCGGCGAACACGGCCGGGTCCCGGTTGGCGGCGGTGTAGTACAACGCCACCTTGTCGCCGGCGGCGATGGCCGTGCCCGACAACTCGGTGTCTTCGCTGGCGGTGCGGCGGAAGTAGTGGATCGGGTTGGCCCAGCGCAGCACCTCCTCGACCGCGCCGGCGATGAGCGCCGGCTCGGCCCGCAGTTCGGCCAGATGGTCGGGGTGCTGCAGCAGCGCCAGCAGCCCCGAGGAGAGCAACGTCTTGGTGGTGTCGTTGCCGGCGGTGACGAGCTGCACGAAGAAGCTGGCGAAGTCCATGTCGGTCATGGCCTGGCCGCCGAAGTCACCGTCGAGGATGAGGGTGGTCAAGTCCTCCTGCGGCGGTTCCTGGCGGCGCCGGCCGGCCAGCTCGATGGCGTACATGGCCATCTCGATCGAAGCGGAGTGGTCGGCCTCCTGCGCGTCCGAGCCGGGGCCGTCGGGGCTGGCGCCGGTCACGTCGGGGTCCTGACCGCTGGTTTGGCGTTCGGCCAGGGTCAGCAACAGGTCCCAGTCCGCTTCAGGCAGCCCCATCAGCCGCCCCATCACCCGCGACGGCAGCTTGGCCGTCACGTCGTGGACGAACTCGACCTCGGGTCCTTGCCCGGCGGCCTCGTCCATCAGGTCCCGGCACAAGCCGCGGATCTGACCCTCCATGGCGCCGATGACCTTGGCCTTGAACGAGTCCGCCAAAGGCCGCCGGTAGGTGGTGTGCCGGGGGGGGTCCATGGCCAGCAACATGTTGCGCATCATGTCGAGGTTCTCCGGGTCGAGGTCCTCGAGTACCACGCCACCCTGGTTGGCCGAGAACAGGTTCGGGACCCGGGAGGCGGTCACCACGTCGGCGTGGCGCAGCACCGCCCAGAACCCCGGTTCCCCGTCCATCTCCTGCCAAGCCACCGGATTGCTCCGGCGCAAGTCGGCCAGCTCCCGGTACGGGACGCCATCGGCGAAGGTGTCGGGGTCTGCCAATCGCAGAGCCGTCGTTCCGGTGTTCATGCCGGCCAAGGGCTACCAGCTTCGGAGGACCCCTGCTGACCGTCCGACAGACTGCGTCTGGCTCGAATCAGAAGCCCTGGCAAACCGGATCGTTGCTCGGTGGCCGCATGCCGGAGTAGATGCCGAGCTCCCGGGCGAGAAAGGTGGTCCACTGCTCATCGGTGTCGGTCTTGTGGGCGGCGTACAGCTTCTCGGCGTGCATATTTTGACCGCAGTAGGAGTGCAGTTCAGCGACCAAGCCTTGGGCGCGGGCCGCCTTCACCGTGTTGGCGATGCATGAGTACGGCACCGCCGCGTCGAACTCGGAGTGGATGAAGGAGACCGGGCTGTCGCCGGCGCCGATTGTGGTGGGGACGCCCAGGTCCGGCGAGTACGTGCACCCCGAGACGCCGAACGACGCCTGCACCTTTGACGCCGCTACGGACCGGTTGTCACCGGGGAAGTAGGAGACGGTGCCGACATCGTCGTGCTGGTAGGCGACGTTGCTAGCCGTCACCGCGCCGGCCGAGAAGCCCCCGACGGCGATCTTGGTGGGGTCGACGCCGTACTCGGCGGCGTGCTGGCGGACCCAGCGAACCGACGCCAGGGTGTCGCGCTGGGCGGCGATGATGTTGCGCATGCATTGGGCCTTGCGGTCCTGCCACAGCTGGCTGTTGAGGTCGACGTTGTCTTGCACCCACTGGCAGAGGCTCTTGGTGTCGGTGCCCTGACCGATGACCGTGGTGTCGGTCCGGTACTCCACCGAGAAGCCCACATAACCGCGCTGGGCGTACTCGGCGCCGGACTTGGTGGCGAGGCCATACATGGAGTCGATGCCGACGGCGAAACCGCCGCCGTGGAGCCAGATGATCGCCGGGCGGTTCGCCACCCCGTTGTGGGGGTCAGCCACCCACAACCGGAGCGGCTCGTCACCGTTGGCCAGTGCCGCCGGTCGAGGGTCGGGCTGCTCCTTGGCTGTCCCGGCGTAGAGGATGCCGCCGTAGTTGGCGTCGATGACCGGCGCCGATCCCCATGTGACCGGCTGGCTCTCCGGTGTGATGACCGGGTGGATGTTCGCTTGGACGCCCAGGTACAAGCCGGTGGGACCGGGATTGGGCGGCGCGCAGGCGGCAACGCCCATGACCAGTGCCAGAGCAACGGCGACGAACGTGGCGGTGCAGCGGTAACGGGCGGTGTGGTGCATGCCAGTAGTTCTCCCCGTGTCGGATCGTGTTCGGTGCAGGTTGGACCCAACCTGTGATGAACCTGTGAGCAATCGCACTCGGAGACCGACTGCGCGAGCGTTCCGTCATGAGTGATCGAGCCGCTGAAGACCGCCGGGAGGCCGTGCTGCAAGGCCTGTACGAGGCGAACCCGGCGTGAGCGGGAGGGTGCGCACCGGGCGGAATGCCCGATGGCTGGCGTCCGTTGTGCAGATCATGACCCAGGGACACACCATCAGCACCCACGCCGACGACGTTCACGTGGAGGTTCGCCTCGACGGAGAGTCGGTCGCCGCCTCGGACCGCCCGGTCCTGCTCGAAGAGACCGGCCTGCCGACCCGCTACTACCTGCCCCGTGATGACGTAAAGGCCGAAGTTCGAGGCATTGAGCTCAGCACCCACTGCCCGTTCAAGGGCGACGCTTCCTACTGGACGATCGAGGCCGGCGGCAAGGCATACGACGGCATCGCCTGGAGCTATGAGGACCCCAAGCCGGGCGCCGAGGAAATCAAGGGCCATCTCTCGTTCTTCCCCGACCGGGCGGAGATCCTGGTCGACGGCTCCCCCGCCTGAACCAACGAGCTGAATCGAGGCTCCAGCCGCACAGGCACTAGGTGCCAAGTAGTGCAGCCACTCTGGGAATCCGAGACTGAGCGCACAACTTGCGCCCGCACGGTCCCGCGGCCGAGTGGGACAACCGGCGACGGAAGCGTCAGCGACGAGTCGGGAGCGAGCGCCGCAGGTGCTCGCTGCTCGACTGGCATCCTGGTTGGATGGACGGCGAGCCGCGCGTCGACCGGGACGCCGCCATCGAGCGCCTGGACCTGGACGAGGGCGCGTGGGTCGACGTGGGTCGGAGTTGGCTGGTCGGTGCCGACGACCTGTTCGAACACCTTCGTGACGAGGTGGCGTGGCAGACGAGCCGATTGTTCCGCTACGACCACGCCGTCGAGGAGCGGCGCCTCGGGTCGTGGTGGAAGCCGGGCACCCCGCTGCCCCACCCGGCCTTGGCCGAGGCGACCCGCACCCTCCAGTACCGCTACTCCGCACGGTTCGACGGCTTCAGCATGATCCAGTACCGGGACGGTCACGACGGCCAGGCCTTCCACCGCGACACCGACATGAAGTGGCTGGACGACACCGTCATCGCCATCCTCTCTCTGGGGGCGCGGCGCCCGTGGCTGCTGCGGCCCCGCGCCAGCCGTCACGACCACTCACCGGGCCGCGGCGCCACCCATGACCTTGCGCCGGGGCCGGGCGACCTCATCGTCATGGGTGGGCGTAGCCAGGCCGACTGGGAGCACTCGGTGCCGTACCTGGGTGCGCAACCCGTTGAGCCCCGAATCTCAATCCAGTGGCGCTTCGCCAAGCGCACCGGCAAGCCCTTCCTCGGCGGTTCGTACCGGGCGCCGCTCAGCTACGGCCAGGGCCGGGGCAGGCGCTGAGCCTCACCTGCGCCCACGAACGACGGCTAGAGCGACAGGACCCTCTATCCCGTGGCCGTGATCAGCTCGCTCCGCTCACCTCGACGTAGCGGCGCGGGCTGATCGAAGGCGGCGAGCTGGCGCGCCAGGGCTTCCTGGACGATGCCGTTGGCGGCGTCAACGTGGACGATGCGGGGCTCATACCCGGCCAGCTCCGCCGGCTCATAATCGGCGTAGCTGATGATGATCACCTTGTCCCCGGGCGACACGAGCCGGGCGGCGGCGCCGTTGAGGCATACATCACCGGAGCCGGCGCGACCGGTGATGACGTAGGTCTCGAGACGGTTGCCGTTGTCGATGTCCACCACCGCGACCTGCTCGTACTCGACCAGGTCGGCAGCGGCCATGAGGTCGGCGTCGACGGTGATGGAGCCGACGTAGTGCAGGTCGGCATCGGTGACGGTGGCGCGGTGGATCTTGGACTTCATCATCCGTCGTCGCATCGCTGCTTCCCCTTCCTGGTGGGCGCCGGCGGACCGGTCGCCCCCGTGACTACGAGGTGGCTGCCAGTATGCCGTGCCTGCCAGCCGGCGCCCTATTAGACCGGCGCGGTGACCCCGATGTTGTCGATCAACCGGGCCCTGCCGAACCGGGCGGCGACCAGCAGGCGCAGCTCACCCCGCAGCTCGTCGACCGGGGCCAGGGCCACGGCGTCGGCCACCTCGGCGTAGTCCAGCTGGGCCAGCGGCTCCGCCTCGATCTGGCACCGCATCCCGCCGGCCACCACCGACGCCGGCCCCTCGCCGGCCCGCACCGCCTGGGCTCCGGCCCGCAACGCCCGGTACAGGACCGGCGCCGCCGCCCGCTCGGCCGGCGTCATGTAGACGTTGCGGCTGGACAGCGCCAGCCCGTCATGCTCCCTGATCGTCGGGCAGCCCACCACCTCGACGGGCATGGACAGGTCTCGGGCCATCCGCCGCACCATGGTCACCTGTTGCCAGTCCTTCTCGCCGAAATAGGCGCGGCAGGGCCCCGCGATCGAGAACAGCTTGGCCACCACGGTGGCGACCCCGGCGAAATGGGTCGGCCGCGATGCTCCCTCCATGCGCTCGGTGACCGATCCGTCCACCGAGACAGTGGTCTGGACCGGCTCGGGGTACATCTCGAGGACCGGCGGCGTGAACAGCACATCGGCGCCGCACCGTTTGGCCAGGGCCGAGTCGCGAGGCAGGTCGCGCGGGTATGCGGCCAGGTCCTCGCCGGCGGCGAACTGCAGCGGGTTCACGAAGATGGTGGTGACCACCACATCGTCCGCCGCGGCCGCCGCTTCGATCAGCGAACCGTGGCCCTCATGGAGGTAGCCCATGGTCGGCACCACGCCGACGCGCCGGCCCCCGGCCCGCTCGTAGTCGAGCACCGCCCGGAGCCCGGCGACGGTGTCGAAGGTCCTGAGGGCCCCGTCCTTCAAGGCACCAGCCCATCAAGCGGGCCGAGCCGCTTGACGTCACCGACGGCACCGTCCCACCAGGCGTCGTCCACCAGCTCGGGGGCCAGATCGGAGAGCGGCGCCAGCACGAAACGACGTTCGCTCATCCGTGGGTGGGGGATCTGCAGGTCGTCGTCGTGCAGCTCCACGCCGTCCATCCAGAGGATGTCGACGTCCAATGTCCTTGGTCCCCAGCGCTGGCTGCGAACCCGATCGGCCGCCGACTCGAGCCGGTGGCACACTCCCAGCAGCTCACGGGGTGACCGGTCGGTGTCCAGCTCGACCACCACGTTGAGGTACGCGCCTTGCCCGCCCGGCCCACCCACCGGCTCGGTCTCATAGACCGGCGACACGGCGGCGACGGACTGGCCCATCGTTTGGACCGCATCGCGTAGGTACGCCAGGCGATCGCCCAGGTTCGACCCGAGGCCGAGGAAGGCGCGCACCCGTGTGGGCGGGCTCAGCCGGCCGGGCGGCGCGTGATGCGCACACCCGAGGTGGCGAGCTGCTGAGGCACCGGCGGCCGCAACTTGCGGACCGAGACGGTCACCGCTTCGACGCCGGCCAGCGCCAGTGCGGCGGCCGCCACCCGTTCGGCCAGAGCTTCGAGCAAGGTGAAGCGCCCGGTGGTGACCACTTCCTCGGCCACTTGGCAGAGCCGGCCGTAGTCGACGGTGTCGGACAGGTCGTCGGAGCTACCGGCCCGGCCCAGGTCGGCCTCCACGTCGAGGTCGAGCTCCAGCGGTTGCGCCCGGTTCCGTTCCTCGGGCAGCGCTCCACAGATGCCGGAGGCTCGCAGTCCCCGCAGCTCGATCCGATCAGGCAACGTCGGGACCGGCGGCCGAGCCGTTGACTGCGGCCATGGCCAGAGATGTGGCCACCAGCTCCCGTCCCACCGGGCCGATCTGGCGGTGCAGTATCCGCTCGACCAGCGAGGTCGCTTTCGGCCCGCTGGGGACCAGGCCGGACCACACCAGGTATCCGGCCATGAGCCCGGAGATGCGGTCGCCCAGCTCCTCACCGTGGACCAGCAGCTTCTCGCCGGCCGCCAGCAAGTCCCGTAGTTCTGGGTAGAAGGCCGCCAAGGAGGCTTCGGGCTCCTCCTGGAGCTCCATCGGCCGGTGCCGATAGCTGACGCCCAGTTCGTCGTAGTTGTGCAGGTTGTGGGTCGAGCCGATCAGCGAGATGACGCAGGTGAAACCCTGCTCGCGGATCCAGATGATCTCCTCCTGGCGGCGGACCCGCCGGTGGTTCAGGCCGTAACCACCGGGCCGCTCGCTCACCGCCAAACGGTCCTTCATGACCCACGCGAAGTTGCGGGGCTGAATGCCCTGCGCCCACTTGCCCTTGGCCGCCATCAGCGTGCCCCGCACAACCGCGCCGCCGTTGCGGTGGCTCGCACCTCATGGGCCCGGACCATGGTTGCGCCCTGGTGCATGGCCCAGGCGGCGGTGGCCAGCGAGCCTTCCAGCCGGTCGTCGACGCCCACCTGCTCCACACCGTCGGACTCGGCCAGGAGTTGACCGAGGAAGCGCTTGCGGCTGGTGGCGACCAGGACCGGGTAACCGGTGGCGACCAGTTCGTCGAGGTGGGCCAGGAGCGACAGGTTGTGCTCCGTGGTCTTCCCGAAGCCGATTCCCGGATCGATCCAGATGTCGGTCACGCCGGCCGTCTGGGCGGTCTCTGCCCGCTCGACCAAAAAGTCACGTACTTCGGCCACCACGTCGCCGTAGCGGGGGTTGCCCTGCATGGTGCGAGGGTCGCCGAGCATGTGCATGGCCACCCAACCGACGCCAGGGTGGTCGGCCACCACCTCGTGCAGGGACGCCGACACGTCGTTCACCAGCGTGGCCCCGGCGGCGATGGCGGCTTCGGCAACCTCGGGCTTGCGGGTGTCGATCGACACCTTCACATCGCCCGCCAGCGCTTCGACCACCGGAACCACCCGGCGAAGTTCCTCGGCTATCGGGACCGGTTCGGCCCGGGGTCGGGTGCTCTCGCCGCCGACGTCCACCCAGTCGGCCCCTTCGGCGACCAGCCGGCGGCCGTGCTCGATGGCGGCGGTCTGTTCCAGGTACCGGCCGCCGTCTGAGAACGAGTCCGGGGTCACGTTCAAGACCCCCATCACCAGCGGTAGCACGGGTGGGAATACTACGACCAGTGTCAAATCCAGCCGATGGGATCATCCTGTGGCGGGCTAGTGCCGTAAAGCGGTACCGGTAGGCCAAACGATCGGCGCACTACCGGAGTGCCGTGCGGGTCCTTCGCCCGGTCAGCCGATGTTGATGAAGCGCATGGCCTCTTGGCGGGTGGCGTCATTGGTGCGGAACAGACCCCGCACCGCCGACGTGACGGTGCTCGCACCCGGTTTGCGGATCCCCCGCATGGACATGCACAGGTGCTCGGCCTCGATCACCACCATCACGCCCCGCGGCTCCAACGCCTGGGCCATGGCGTCGGCGATCTGGCTGGTGAGGCGCTCCTGGACCTGGGGCCGGCGGGCGTAGCCCTCCACCACCCGGGCCAACTTGGACAAGCCCGTGACCCGGCCGTCCTGGTTGGGGATGTAGGCGACGTGGGCTTTGCCGACCCACGGCAGCAGGTGGTGCTCGCAACAGCTGTACATGGGGATCTCGCGCACCATCACCATCTCGTCGTGGCCGGCCTCGAAGGTGGTGGTCAAGTGCCGGGACGGGTCTTCACGCAGTCCGGAGAAGATCTCCTCGTACATGCGGGCCACCCGCGCCGGCGTGTCGCGTAGACCCTCACGTTCCGGGTCTTCGCCGATGGCCAACAGCAGTTCACTCACGGCTGCTTCGAGGCGTCCCCGGTCGACCTCGGGAACCGGCTTGCTCACGTCGGCGATCCGGTCCGGTCGTTGGGCACGCCGCCCCACGTCTCGAGGCCGCCGAAGATCTCCAACAGCTGCGGTTCGTCGAGCGTCTCCTTGTCGATCAGCGCATCGACCAACCGGTCCAGGGTGGCGCGGTGCAGGGTGAGGATCTCGCGGGCTTCGTCGTGGGCTTCGTCGAGCAGCCGGCGGATCTCGCTGTCGATGGTGCCGGCGACCTCGTCGGAGTAGTTCTGCTCGTGGCCCATGTCCTTGCCCAGGAAGACCTCGCCGTGCTTCTCTCCGAGCTTCTGCGGTCCTAGCTCATCGCTCATGCCGAACTCGGTGACCATGGCCCGGGCGATCTGGGTGGCCTTGTCGATGTCGTCGGCGGCACCGGTGGTGGGGTCGCCGAAGGTCAGCTCTTCGGCGGTGCGCCCGCCCAGCAGCATGGCCAGCTGGTCGCGCAGCTCGGAGCGGGTGCGCAGGTACTTGTCCTCGGTGGGCAAGGCCAGGGTCCAGCCCAGCGCCCGGCCGCGGGAGATGATCGAGACCTTGTGGATGGGGTCGGTGTTGGGCAGCACCTGGCCGACCAGGGCGTGGCCGCCCTCGTGGTAGGCGATCACCCGCTTCTCCTTGTCGGACATGACCCTGGTCTTGCGCTCCGGCCCGGCGATCACCCGGTCGATGGCTTCTTCGACCTCGGCCATGGTGATCGTCTGCTTGGCCCGGCGAGCGGTGAGCAACGCCGATTCGTTCATGAGGTTGGCCAGGTCGGCACCGGTGAAGCCCGGCGTGCGGCGGGCGACCACGTCGAGGCTCACGTCATGGGACAGCGGCTTGCCCTTGGCGTGGACGTTGAGGATGGCCCGGCGGCCGAGCAGGTCGGGCTGGTCGACGACGATCTGGCGGTCGAACCGGCCGGGCCGCAACAGGGCCGGGTCAAGGATGTCGGGCCGGTTGGTGGCGGCGATCAGGATGACGCCGGACTTCACGTCGAAGCCGTCCATCTCCACCAGGAGCTGGTTCAGGGTTTGCTCCCGCTCGTCGTGACCGCCACCCAGGCCGGCGCCGCGATGGCGGCCCACGGCATCGATCTCGTCGACGAACACGATGGCCGGCGCCGTGGCCTTGGCCTGCTCGAACAGGTCCCTGACCCGGCTGGCGCCCACCCCGACGAACATCTCCACGAAGTCCGAACCGGAGATGGAGAAGAAGGGCACGCCGGCCTCGCCGGCCACGGCTCGGGCCAGCAACGTCTTGCCCGTTCCAGGCGGTCCGTAGAGCAGCACCCCCTTGGGGATCTTGGCGCCGATCGACTGGAACTTGGCGGGGAACTGCAGGAACTCCTTGATCTCCTGTAGTTCCTCGACCGCCTCGTCGGCACCGGCCACGTCGGCAAAGGTCACCTGAGGCTCGTCCCTGTTGACCTTGCGGGCCTTGGCCTTGCCGAACTGCATGACCTTGCCCCCGCCCCCCTGCATGGAGGACACGAAGTACAGGAACACGCCGATCAGCAGGAGCATGGGGGCGAAGTTCAAGAGCAGTGACAGCCACAACGACGTGCCCTGCTGGGTGGTCTCCACCTTGACCGGCTGGCCGTCCTTGCCAGTGGCGTTGCGAACCTCTCTGGTGAGCGTCTCGGTGTAATCGGCCGGGAAGTTGGCCTTGAACTTGGTCCCGTCGGTCAGCTCACCGGTGACCTGGTGGTCTTTGTCCTTGATCTTGACCGAGGCGACCTGGCCGTCACCCACCTTCTTCTCGAACTGGTCGAGCCGGTAGTCCTTCGGCGAGTCGCCGCGCCCGATCAGCGACGAGAGGGCGATGGCGGCCGCCACTGCCAGCAAGGCGCCGATGATGGTGCGGCGGGAGAACTTCACAGTCTCAGGAGGCTACCGGCGCAGTGTTCTTCTCTCGGGCGGCCCCCAACCCCTTCTGTCACCGCTCCCGGCACTGGCGGACGTCGGGCAGGTTGCGGTATCGCTCGGCCAGGTCGAGCCCGTATCCGACCACGAAGTCGGGCGGGATGTTGAAGCCGGTGTAAGCGAGGTGGAGGTCGGCCTTCTGCAGGCCGTTGCGCACCAGCAGGGCGCACACCTCGAGGCTGGCCGGGTGGCGGGCGGCCAGGTTGCGGCGCAGGTACTGCAGGGTGAGGCCGCTGTCGATGATGTCCTCGACCAGCAGCACATGGCGGTCGGTCAGGTCGACGTCCAGGTCCTTGACGATGCGAACCACCCCACTCGAACGGGTGGCGGCGCCATAAGAGGAGACAGCCATGAAATCGAACTCGACCGGCAGGTCGATGGCCCGGGCCAGGTCGCTCATGAACACGAACGCACCCTTGAGGACCCCGACCAGCAGTGGCTGTCGCTCCTGGTAGTCGGCCGTTATCTCCTTGCCCAGCTCGGTGATCCGACCGGCGATCTGCTCGGCGGACACCACCACCGGACCGAGCGCCGGATCGTCGCCCTCGTGGTGGTCAACCATCCTCGGCATCTTGCCAGGTGTGCCGGTCAGGTAGCCCGAGAGGCGGCTCGATGCGGAGGCGGCCCGCAGTGCGCGTCACCCGCCGGCCCCCATCCACCTCGGTGGCGACGGACGCCTCGCGAGCAACGGCGAGCACACGTTCGACCTCTGCGGCGCTAGGGGGCTGACCGTTGGGCGACGACGCCCGCAGCCACGTCCGCACGACCCGTCGGGCCAGCGGGAGCGGCGCCGCCGCCAGCGTTTTGGCGTCGGTCGGGTCGATGCCGGCGGCCAGGTTGTCGAGCAGATCGGCATCGTCGGCCAGCAGGTCGGCCTGACGGCACAGCACGGGTACCGGGTCCCGGCCGGCCACGTCGGCCAGCAGCGGCAGCAGCTCATGGCGGATTCGGTTGCGGCGGAAGCGGGCGTCGGCGTTGGAGGGATCATGCACCGGTTCGATGCCGACGAGGCGGCAGACCGATTCCGTCTCGGCCCGTCGCAGCCCGAGCAGCGGGCGGCGCTGGCTGGGCCGCATCGCCGAGAGCCCGTCCAAGCCGGCGCCCCACAACAGGTTGAGCAGGATCGTCTCGGCCCGGTCGTCGGCGGTGTGGCCGGTAAGCACGTCGGCGGGCAGGACCGAGTAGCGGGCGGCGCGAGCCCGGGCCTCCAAGTTCGGGCCATCGGCCACCACGCAGGATTGGGAACGGAACGCCAACCCGAACCGCTCGGCGGCGGCGGCCACCACTGACGCCTCGGCGGCCGAGCCGGGCCGCAGCCCGTGATCGACGTGGACCGCGGTCGCCGTCGGCGCCAAACCGGTGGCGACGGCCAGGACCAGCAGCGTGAGAGAGTCGGCGCCTCCGGAGACCGCCAGGGTGACCGGGTGACCGGGCGGTGGGAACGTGCAGCGGGGTAACAGGTCACGGACCTGACCGGGTACCCCGACGGTCAGGACGCGACCTCTTGGGGAGCGCGGATGCGGGCCAGCCACACCCCCGGCTCGCGGATCTCCGCCAGCGACGGGAGCTTCGACGGGTCTTCCCACGCCCGGTCGAGCAGCTCGGGGCCACCAACCGCCTCGACCGCTTCGATGAAGCGCTCACCCTGCTCGTACTGCTTCATCTTGGCGTCCAGCCCGATGAGCTTCTGCACGAACTTGGCTAGCGGGTGCCCCTGCTGGCGGCGTTGGCGCAACACCTGACCGAAGCGGGCGGCGCTGGGGATCTGGTCGGCGCCGGCTCGGTCCATGGTGACGTCCCCGTGGCCTTCGAGCAGGCTCATGAGGCCACCCACCTGGTCGAGCACCTTGCGTTGCTCGGGGCCGGCCAGCAGCGCCACCAGGCCGCCTTCATCGAGGGGGTTCTTGCCCTTGCGCCCGGTTTCCAGGGCATGTCCCAGCGCTTCGAGCAGCCGCTTGGGGTCAGGGTCGACGGCGTTGACGGTGGCTTGCACCAGACCGAGGAAGTGCTCGCGCATCCACGGGATACCTGTGAACTGAGCCCGGTGCGTGGTCTCGTGCAGGGCGAGCCACAACCGGAACTCCCTTGGCGGGAAGGCGAAGCGCTTCTCCAGGGAGAGCACGTTGGGACCGACGTAGTACACGATGTCCTGGTCCTCGGGGTGCTCGTCCTCGATGACCAGCAGGTCGTACTGCCCGAGCACCCGACCGGACATCCAGCCCAGCAGCATGCCCAGCTCGGCGCCGGCGATCCGGCGAGCCACCGGAGCCATCGGGCTGTGCTCCATCTTCTCCTCGAGCCGGTCCGTGAAGGGGCTGAGCAGCCGTTGGAACGAGGCGATGTTGGCCATGATCCACCCGGGACGATCGGTGAGCCGGGCCCGGGCGGGACCGGCCAGGCTCTTCAGCCCCGTCGCCGCCTCGACCTTCTGCTCCGCTTGGGCGGTGAGCTCGTCGAAGTCCGGGATCAGCGACTGGTAGTGGTACGAATCGCTGAACGGGTCCTTGCCGGCGGCGCGGATCGCCACCCGCTCGGCCAGACCCCAATCGATGGCGCCGGCCACGTCAGTTGCGGCCGCGCGGCGGGTACTTGGGCCTTACTACCTTCATGAGGTAACCGCCGATGGTCGCCACCCCGGCCAGTATCACCATGATCGCCAGCGGCACGCCGATCCAGAACGTCCAGACCTTGGCTGCGAACATGGCGGCGATCATAGGGGTGGGGGTGGCGAAGCCCTCAAGCGGGGTCGGCCCCGGGCGCCGCCGGTGGTGCCGAGGCGGCGTGCAAAGCCTGGGCCACCCGTTCACGGAGCCGGTCGGGACAGGGATCCTGGCACTTCTGGGCGATCACGATGCGCAACTCGGCTTCGAAGTCAAAGGCCTCCAGGCATTGGCCACACTCGTCCAGGTGGTGCTGGATGTGGACCCGGCGCTCCTCGGTGAGCTCACCGTCCAGGTAGGTGTAGAGCTCGACGAGGGTCTCCTCGCAGTTGCCGGGACCCTGGCTCGTGCCGGGTTCGTGGCTGTGGCTGTGGTCGCTCACGCGTGGGTTCCTGTGCCGAGTCGGGTCGGACGATCGTCGTCTCTGTCCACCAGCCCGCGGCTGGCGGCGAACTCGTACAACTGCTTTTGGAGGCTCTTTCTTCCGCGGTGCAGTCGGCTCATGACCGTACCGATGGGAACGTCGAGGATGTCGGCGATCTCCTTGTAGGAGAAACCCTCGATGTCGGCCAGGATCACCGCCAAGCGGAACTGCTCCGGCAATGCCTCCATGGCCGCCTTGACCTCGGACTCGCTGAACCAGTCCATGAGCTCGTCTTCGGCGCTGCGGCTCATGGCGGCCGCCTCCAGGCCGCCGAGGCGCCGGTAGAGGTACATGTCTTCGGCCTCGTCCAGCTCGGTCTCGTCCGGCCGGCGCTGCTTGGCCCGGTAGGAGTTGATGAAGGTGTTGGTCAGGATGCGGTAGAGCCAGGCCTTGAGGTTCGTGCCCTCCTGGAAACCCCCAAAGCCGCGGTAGGCGCGCAGGTAGGTCTCCTGCACGAGATCTTCGGCGTCGGCCGGCTTGCGGGTCATGCGCAGTGCAGCCGAGTACAGCTGGGGCATGAACTCCATGGCCTGGTCGGCGAAATCGGCCTGGTCTGCCATCGGGGCCCAACCTAGCGGCGGGGTACGACCAGGAACCCTTCAGCGCCTGGGCCGAAGTACGGTCTGGCCGGTGCGCTCAACGACCCCAGGAACGTGCCGGGCCCGGCGGGTAATCGGCCTGATCACGGCCGGGTTGCTCCTCGCCGCCGCCACTTCGACATCTCAGGTGGGTGCCACCGTCGGCCTCAAGGCAGATGCACCGGCGGCGGCCGAAGCCCCCGCACTGCCGGGGCCGATCACCCACCAGGGACGCTGGCTGACCGACAGCAAAGGCCGTGCGCTGCAACTGAACGGGGTGAACTTGGTGGCCAAAGAGCCGGGGGTGACCCCGGCGGCCATGGGCTTCGGCGACGACGACGCCGCCTGGCTGGCCCAGAACGGCTTCGATGTGGTCCGGCTCGGCACGACGGCCAGCTCGATCATGCCGAGCCCCGGGGTGATCGACACTCAGTACGTGAACTCCTTCGCCCAGACCGTCGGCCAGCTCACGGCCCACGGCTTGCTGGTGCTGGTCGATCTCCATCAGGACGGGTGGGGGCCCACTCTCGGCAGCGACGGCTTCCCTGGCTGGATGACGCTGACCCACGGCGCCGAGAACACCCACACCAGCTTCCCCCTCTACTACGTCAACAACCCGGCCATCCAAGCTGCGTTCCAAAGCTTCTGGGACAACGAGGCAGGCCCGGGCGGGGTGACGGTGCAGGACCGGGTCGGAGCCATGTTCGCTGCCCTGGCCTCCAAGTTCGGCACCGATCCCGGCGTGATCGGTTATGACCTCATAAACGAGCCTTGGCCCGGCACCACTTGGCAGCCCTGTCTCAACGGGCCCGGCGGCTGTGCGGTTCAGGACCAAGCCCTCGACGGTTACCAGGCCCGCATGGCCGCCGCCATCCGCACCGAGGATCAGCAGCACCTGCTGTTCGGCGAGCCGTATGTGCTGTTCAACTTCGGGCAAGCTCCCACCAACGTGACGCTGCCCGGTGGCGACGCCAACAGCGGGCTCAGCTACCACATGTACACGACCGACCCAGCCCTTGAGCCGGCCGTGCAGGACCACGCACTGTCGTGGTCCCAACGCACCGGTGGCGCCGTACTCAACACCGAGTTCGGCGCCACGACCGACGTTCCCGCCATCAACCGCCAGATCGGGGAACTGGACAGTTCGCTGGTGCCCTGGATCTGGTGGGCGTACAACGAGAACGTCATCGCCGACCTCAGCCGACCCGCCGGCGACACCAACGCCCACGCTCCGGTGCTCGACGCGCTCGTCCGCCCGCACCCCCGGGCGGTGGCGGGGACACCCACCGCCGATGCCTACGACGCCGAAACCAAGCTGCTGAGATTCAGCTACTCGACGGCTCGGCCCGGGGGCGGATCCTTCGCGGCGACAACCCCGACTGAGCTGCAAGTGGCTCCTCGCTCGTACCCCGACGGCTACACGGCCAAGGTCACCGGCGGGAGCGTCACGTCGGCTCCGAACGCCGCCCAGCTCACCGTGGTCGACGACCCCGGCGCCGCCGACGTGTTCGTAAAGGTCTGGCCCGCCGGCCAGCCCGAGCCGCCCGACCTGGCCCCGATCACCACCCCCACCACCGCGCCGGCCACCACCACTCCGCCCGCCGACGAGCCGACGCCTACCGAGCCCACCACCACCGAGCCGGCCGGTCCCTCGGGTGCAGGCACGGATGGAGCGGGCGGCACCGGCCCCCCGGTGCCCGGCTACACACCGGCCGCCGACGCCGTGGCCTACGAGCCCAGCTACACCGGCTGAGCGCGGGTGGGTTTCGACGCGGTCATGCTGGCCGGCGGAGCCTCACGACGCATGGCTGCCGGCGGTGGACCGATTGACAAGGTCCTCCTGGTCGTCGGTGGTCGGAGCCTGCTCCAGCGTGTGGCGGACGCGGCCCGATCGGCTGGTGCCGCACGGGTGATCTCCGTCGGACCGCCTCGTCCCGGTGACGACGACTTGCAGGTGATCGCGGTGGCCGAGGACCAGCCGGGCCAAGGACCGGCGGCTGCGCTCGGCACCGCGATGAGGATCGTCGAGCACCACCAGATCGTGTTGCTGGCCGGTGACCTGCCCTTCGTCGACGCCGGGACGATCACCGCCCTGCGGCGGCGGCTCGCCGGGGACGAGCGGGCACCGGGAGCGGTGACCGTCGACGACCGCGGCCGGCCCCAATGGCTGCTGTCGGCATGGAGGACGGCGGCGCTGGTCGAGGCCCTGGCCGGAGCCGGCGTTCTGGCCGGCCGGCCGCTGAGGTCGGTGCTCGAACCTCTCCGTCCGGTCCCGACGACGGTGGATTGGACCGGTCCCCTGCCGCCATGGTTCGACTGCGACTCCCCCGAAGACCTGGCACTGGCCCGCCGGGCGGTCGCGCCGGATTGAGCACCCACCGGTTCCTGGTGCAGCAGCTACCGGCCGGAGGCCGCGCGGCACCAGATCGAGTAGACGACTCACCTCGCAGGACAACTCACCGCAGCCGGCCTTCGGGAGTAGTGCGCCATGGGCGGCCGGTCCTACGATCCGGCTGCTCCCTTGGCCAGCTGCCTGCCCTCAGCGTACGCGTGTTGCAGAATCGGGGCGTGAACTCCTCATCGAACCCCCTCCGCTCTCGGGCCGGGGTGGTGGCCGTGGCCGTGCTCCTGCTGCTGGCGGTGGCCTGCTCGTCGAACAGCTCGACCAAGTCATCCGGTACAACCGACTCCGGCGGTGCAGCGACCTCGTCTGACCGCGGTTCGGCCAGCTCCCACTCGGCTGGTAGCAGCGGCAAAGCGGTGACCACGGCCGACCTTGCCAAGCTGCTCCCCTCGGCCAGCAGCGTGGGCAGCGGGTTCACCGAGGCCACGTCCTCGTCAGACAGCTCGACGAGCTCCGACTCCTCCGGAGGCGGTGACCCGTTCCAGGCGGCCGCCGAGAAGCAGTGCCCCGAGTTGGGCAAGCTCCTTAAGGGCGATACGCCTGAAAGCCAGAAGGCCAAGCGCACCTACAAGTCCTCGGCAGGCGACTCGATCGAGGTGACCCTCCACCCCAAGGCCAAGACCTACAGCAGCGACGAACTGGACAAGCAGATCAAGGCCATCAACGACTGTGGCGAGATCAGCGCCACACTCAGCGGAAACGATGCCAAGGTCTCCTTCTCGGCCAAACGAGACGACTCGTTGGGAGACCAGGGTCTCGTCCTCCGCGCCACGATCAAGGTCGGTGTCGCCCAACTCAACAAGGCCTTCACGCTCAAGCTCGTGGGCTACACATACCGGGTCGGGACCGTCACGGTCACCGTCACCGCCTCCGGCGAACTCGACCCCCAGACGCTCACCGTCGTCGAGCCCGACGAAAAGACCGCCAAGACGGTGGCCGAGGACCTGCAGCCCAAGGTCAAGAAGCTCGTCAAGGGCTGACCGTGGCTCGGTCTGCCCCCGAGTTAGTTCGGCGGCCGGTGGGGGCGAGATTGCTCAGCGGCCAGCTCCGCGATGCGCCGGTCACGGTCCTCGATGGGGCATCGTGCCGGGGGGCTACCGGGGGCCGATCGACCAGTCTCCATCAGCGGTGATGGCGAGGATGCCTTGATCCGTGAGCACAACCCCGTTGTAGTTGCCGATCTCGTTGATGAGCAGGTCTTGCGACCCGGACATGACGGTCGACGGTGCGACCGTCGGCGTCGCGCAGACCATGCGCGGAACGCCCAACAGGGGTGAAGTAGCTCCCCTCGACGCGCCGCCGGGCCTGGTCGACCTCTGCTCGGACCTCCTGCTCGGTGAGGATGGCAGCTGCATGCGCTACCAAAGCCTCTCCGAGCGGCGTGGAAGCGAGTCCTAACCTCTCAGCGGTTCGAACACCTCGGAATCCCCTTGTTTGTAGGGGCTGAGCCCGAGAGGAGAATCGAACTCCTGACCTGCTCTTTACGAGAGAGCCGCTCTGCCGACTGAGCTACCCGGGCGGGCGGGAAACGGTAGCAGGGGACTCGCCTTGGCCGATCTGGTATGGGAGAGTTCCCGACCGCCGCCGGCTCACCGTTTTTGTACGAGGACTGCGGGCAGGATCACCTGATCATCGGCGGCAGCCGCAGGAACAGCGACTGCAGCAGCAGCTCCTCGTTGGGGTTGCGGATCAGCGCCTCGGCCGAGGCCTGGATGGCATCCAAGCCCGCCAGCAGTGGTGCCGGCTGAGTGCTGACGGCCAGCTCGTCGCGGTAGCCGCGGGCCAGCTCGGCGAGACCCATGAGCAGCTCGTCGGTCCGGAACCTGCGCACCTCCCGCCGGTGGCGGCTCACCAACTCCGCCACCCCCGTTCGACGTTGGCCGTAGCGCTCCACCTGGGCGTCGAGCTCAGACCGCTCTGACTGCTGGGCGGCGTCGATGGTGGCCTGGGCATCGTCGATGGCCGCACGGATCTCGTCCACCAGTGAGGCAGACCGGTGGCCACTGCCGTCCAGGCGATGGGCGACGCGCCGCCAAGCGTCGCGCCGCAAGGCCAAGCGTCCGTCGGTGGCCAGCAAGCGGGCCCGGCGGAGGTCGCCGTGGGCGAACTCCGCCGCCTCGGCGGCCACTTCGGGGGCGATGCCCTCGGCCACCAGTCGATCCTCGACGGCGGCGGCAGGCACCGCGGAGAAGGAGACCTGCAGGCACCGCGACGCGATGGTGACCAGGTCCGGAGTTATCTCCTCCGCCAGGACCAGGAAGAAGGTTCCCGCCGGTGGCTCCTCCACCGTCTTGAGCAAGATGCCCGCGGTGCGGGGGTCGAGCAGGTGGAACTCGTCGAGCACCAGGACCTTGCGCCGGCCTTCGCTGGGGCTGAGGCTGGCGCGCTCCACGATCGAGCGGGCCTGCTTGACGTCGATGCTGGCGCCGTTGCGCTCGACCACGACCAGGTCAGGGTGAGCCTCGATGGCGGCCAGGTGACGGTGCCGGGCGGCCGCCTCCCCTTCAGACCCGTCGGCCAGCAGATCGCCGGCAAAGGCCCGAGCCGCCGCCCGCTTTCCGCCACCGCGAGGCCCCACCAGCAGGTACGAATGAACCGGCGACGCCACCGATGACCGGAGCTGATCCACCGCTCTCGGCTGACCGACCACCTCGTCCCACGGGTCTGCCGTCGGCATCCGGTCGACTCTAGCGATCTGCGCGGAAAGGTCGCCCCGGTCGCCTCGCAAGGCTCTTTCGCCAGGCTGCGCCTGACGAAATGGACACGTGCTGCCCGGTCGCCTCTCGCTGTCGGCTCGGCTCCTAGGAGACCGGGAGGCGGAGCCGATCGGCCACCGCCGCGGCCACCGCCCCCGCCACGTCGGCCACGGCACGGGAGGCGTCCACCACCACCCAGCGCCCTGGGTCGGCCGCCGCCAACTCCCGGTAGCCGTCCACGACCCGCTCGTGGAACCGCACTCCTGCCTGCTCCAGGCGGTCACGGTCACGCCGCCCGAGGCGGGCCTGGGCCTCCTGCATCGGCAGGTCGAGCAGCACCACCAAGTCGGGTTGCAGCCCACCGGTGGCCCAAGCCGAAAGGCGGCCCACCTCGGCCACCACGAGGCCTCGACCATGGCCCTGGTAGGCCAACGACGAGCCGATGAACCGGTCGGTCACCACATGCCTACCGGCCCGAAGCGCCGGGCGGACGACCTCGGCGACGTGCTGAGCCCGGTCCGCGGCCATCAACAGCGCCTCAGCCCGCTCGTCGACTTCGGGAAGGGTCGCATCCAGCACCAGCTCGCGGATGCGGCGACCGACGTCGGTGCCGCCCGGCTCATGGGTCAGTTCGGCACCCAGCGCGGACGCCAGCAGGCGGGCTTGGGTCGACTTCCCCGATCCTTCGCCGCCTTCCAGGGCCACGAACCGACCAGGGCGCGGCTCGGGCATCAGAAGGGATCGTCGTGGTCGTTCTCCGCCGGGTCAGTCGTCGCCGATCGAGGCTTGGTAGCGACCCTCTTGGGGGCCGCCCTTTTTTTGGCGGCCGCTTTTTTGGCCGGTGACTTCTTCGGCGCCGTTGTCTTCTTGGCGGCGGTCTTGCTGGCCGGCGTCTTTTTCTTGGCCGCCTTCTTGGCGCCGCGCTTCTTCTTGGCGGGACCCCGCTCTCGGCGGTCCTGGAGCAACTCGGCGGCCCGCTCGATGGTGATCGTCTCCACCTCGTCGCCCTTGCGCAGCGAAGCGTTGGTCTCGCCGTCGGTCACGTAGGGACCGAACCGACCCTCCTTCACCACCACCGGCTTCTCGCTGACCGGGTCGTCACCCAGCTCCTTGAGCGGCGCCGCCGGCGCCTGGTTGCGACCCCGCTTGGGCTCGGCGTACAGCTTGAGCGCGTCGGGAACGGTGACGGTGAACATCTGCTCCTCGGTGTCCAGGCTGCGGCTGTCCGAGCCCCGCTTGAGGTACGGGCCGTAGCGCCCGTTCTGAGCGGTGATCTCCTCACCGGTGTCCGGGTCGTTGCCCACCACCCGCGGGAGGCTCAACAGACGGAGCGCCTGGTCAAGGGTGATCGACTCCAGGCTCATGTCCTTGAACAGCGACGCCGTCTTGGGCTTCTCCTTGGATCCCTCGACCAACTCACCGAGCTGCACATAAGGCCCGTACCGCCCGGCCTTGGCGATGACCGGCAGGCCGGTCGCGGGATCGGTGCCCACGACCTGATCGCCGCTGGGGGCGCTCAACAACTCGAGCGCCTTCTCCACGGTCATCTCGTCGGGGGCGATGTCTTCGGGGACTGAGCAGGTCTCGTCTCCCCGCCTGATGTAGGGGCCGTACTTGCCCGGCCGTACCACTATCTCGACGCCGTCGGGGTCGGTGCCGATGGGGATGGCGTTGATGTCGGCGGGGTCGATTTGATCGAGGCCCAGGTCGACCAGCGCCTTTAGCCCAGGCGTGCCGTTGCCGAACCAGAACTTGTGGAGCCACGGTTCCCGGTCAGTCTGTCGAGATGCGATCTCGTCCAGATCGGTCTCCATGCGGGCGGTGTAGGCGTAGTCGACCAGGTCGGCGAAGTGCCTTTCGAGCAGGTTCACCACCGCGAACGCGGTCCAGCTGGGGACCAGGGCCGTGCCCTTCTTCCAGACGTAGCCCCGGTCCTGGATCGTCTGCATGATGGTGGCGTACGTGGAGGGGCGCCCGATCCCCAGCTCTTCCAGGCGCTTCACCAGCGAGGCCTCGGTGTAGCGGGCTGGGGGCGAGGTGGTGTGACCGTTGGCCGCCAAGTCGGGGCGGGGCAGCGCGTCGCCCTCGGCCAACGCCGGCAGCAGCGACTCGCGGTCGTCAAGGTGGGCGTCGGGATCGTCGGAACCTTCGACGTAAGCCCGCTGGTAGCCGGGGAAGGTGATGGTGCGCCCGGAGGCCGCGAACCGCGTGTCGGTGCCGCCGGCGGCAGTGGCGCCGATGCGGATCGACACCGTGCGACCGACGGCGTCGGCCATCTGGGAAGCGACCGTCCGCTTCCAGATGAGGTCGTAGAGGCGTTGCTGGTCGCCGCGCAGTTCGCCCCTCAACGAGTCCGGGGTCCGGAACCGCTCACCAGCCGGCCGGATGGCTTCGTGAGCCTCCTGGGCGTTCTTGCTCTTCGACTTGTAGACGCGGAAGCCCTCGTGAAGGTAGTCGGCGCCGTACAGGTGGCGGATCTGGTCGCGGGCCGCGGCGACGGCGGTCTCGGACAGGGTGACCGAATCGGTCCGCATGTAGGTGATGTAGCCGTTGGCGTACAGGTCCTGGGCGGTGCGCATGACCTGGCTGGCGCTCATCCGCAGCTTGCGGCCGCCTTCCTGCTGCAGCGTGGAGGTCATGAACGGCGCCTTGGGCGACGACCGGTACGGCTTCTCCTCCACGGAGCGCACCGAGAAGTCGGCGTGGCGGAGCCGGTCGGCCAGATCGGTGGCCGCCGCTTGGTCGAGCACGACGGGACCGGCGTCGGCTGCCGTCCCCCCCTTGGTGGCCAATTGCCCCGAGGGATCGAAGTCCCTGCCGGTCGCCACCCGCCGCTTGTCGACCTCGATCAAGGTGGCGTTGAAGGCGGGGGTGGTGGGGAAGGCGGCGTCCAGGTCCCAGTAGCCGGCCGCCACGAAGGCCATGCGCTCGCGCTCGCGCTGCACCACCAGCCTGACCGACGGGCTCTGGACCCGGCCGGCCGACAGGCCACCGTTGACCTTGCGCCAGAGGACGCCTGACACCGGGTAGCCGAAGAGCCGGTCCACGATGCGTCGAGCTTCCTGGGCGTCGACCAGGCCGTAATCGATGTCGCGCCAATCGGTGACCGCCCGTTCGATGGCCTGGCGGGTGATCTCGTGGAACACCATCCGCTTGACCGGTATCTGCGGCTTCAGCTCTTCCAGCAGGTGCCAGGAGATCGCTTCGCCTTCACGGTCCTCGTCGGTGGCCAGGTAGAGCTCGTCGGCATTCTTCAGCGCCGCCTTCAACCGGCGGATGACGTCCTTCTTGCCGTCGTACACCACATATGTCGGTTTGAAGCCGTTGTCGACGTCGACACCGAGGCCCTTGGGCTCCAAATCGCGGATGTGGCCGACCGAAGACTCGACCACGAAGTCACCGCCGAGGAAGCCCGCGATGGTCCGAGCCTTGGCGGGTGACTCGACGATGACGAGGGGCTTGGCCACGCGGGACAGGTAACGGCCCCCACGCCTCGCTTGTCAAACGGTCCTGCTCAGGAGGTGAGCCAACAGGCGAGGCGACGAGACAAGCACGTGCCGGTTCGGCAGGTGCAGCCTGGCGAAAGAAGGGTGCGGCGCGACCAGCGCACCTTTCCGCGCAGATCTTCAGAAGGGCGCCACCGTGGCCGCTAGGTCGTCGTACCGGGCGAAGTCGCCAGGAGCGAGGTGACCGACGTACCAACCGACCCGGCCCGGCCTGACCGTGTCCCCGGGGACGAGGGCCCGCAACACGTGAACCGGGTCGTCCCAAGCCGGTTCCGGACGGATCGCCGGCCACGCCTTGACGGTGATCACCGGGCCCTGGGCGCGAGCGCAGACCCGCCACGGCAGGGGGGCCAGCACGTCGCTGTCGAGCAGCGCGTAACCGAAGTCGAACTGGGCGAGCAGGTCAGGCCGCCAAGTGTCGGAGTCACCGGTCCAGAGGTGCAGGTTCATGTGCCAGCTCACGAACCCCCAGATGTTCTTGGTGACGGTTATCGCTTGACTGAGGCCATCGACGCCGGTCCTGACCCGCAGAGCCAGGCCCTGCTGCACGTCGACGCCCTGCTGCTCGGACCAGGTGGCGCAGACCTGCTCGTCCACCTGCGGCTGCCCCTGCCGCTGGACGTAGATGGTGCGGAGGTTGGCATCGCTGTTGCCAGCGGTGGTCGATACGCCGAGGGCCCGACCACGACTGACGCGCTGGTAACTGTCGAAGCCGTCCGGCGTCAGCACCAGACGGTCGAGCGGTCCGATGTCGCCCGAGGGAGGCGCGAGAGTCACCGGGGTGGTCGGGGGCGCGGTCGCGTGGTCGGTGGGCCTGTCGTTGGCGGCCCTGTCGCTGACGGCCTTGTGGTTGGTCGGCCTGTCGTTGACGGGCTTGGCCTGCCCAGCCGCCGTCGCCGACGAGCTGGCCGCCACCACTGACATGGCTCGCAGCAGGCACGCGACGCGCCATCGGGCGCCGCCGTGGCTGACCTGGATCCGTCCCAACGTCGTCGCCTCCCAGCGCACGGGATGGTGGACCGAGAAGTCTGCCCTATGGGGCTGGTACTTCCTCGGTGGAGTGCCGTTCTGCTTCGGCTGTACAGGGCGAGACTGGAGCGGTGCCCCGTCCGAACCCCGCTCCCGGCGAGCTGGCCTTCCACCCTCCGGTCTCCCAGCGCCGGCGGAACGAGGCCCGCATGGTGGCCTTGTTCGTCGTGGCCGGACTACCCGTCGCCGCCGTGGTCTGGCTGGTGATCGGACCGGTGGTCGCCGTTCTCTACCTGTTGGGCCAGACCGCCTTTCTCACTTACGGCCTGCGCCGGCGCCACGTAGCCACCCTCCGGTTGAGCCCCGAAGGCATCTCCTACGAGCCGGGCCGGTTCCAGCTCAAGTGCTCCTGGTCAGACGCAGACTCCATCGAGAAGGTCCAGCTGCCGGACGGTACGGCCGAAGCGTTGCGCCTGGGCCGCCCCCGCCTGCACTGGGTGGCCGACCCGAGCCTGCGCTCGGAGCTGACCGCCAAAGGTTGGGACACCGTGGTGCCACTGAGCCCCTTCGACCCCGACTGGCGCCACGGTCCCATCGGCGACGCCATCCGCCGCTGGCACCCGCGCCTTCCCTTCTGAGCCGGACGACAGATCGGCGCACGGTCCACCTCTGGTGTCGGCCAATGACCACAAGCTGTCACAAGCGACTCTTGCGCGACCTTGTCGGACCGCCCTCGACTCTAAAGGTTTTCGGTAATTCCTTGTGGGTCGTTGTACCCCTTCACGCCGTGGATGCCGGGCGCTTCACCGATACGCCGTTCGGGACCGCCCGACGAACCGTCGGCCCGAACGGCTACGTGGCCTACTTCCCGAGGCCGATACCTCGCCGGTACCTATCTCAGCCGAGAGCCTTCTGAAACTCGCCGACGCCGAGGCGGCTTTGGGCCGACTGGCCGGCGCCGGTCGGCTGCTACCTCATACTCACTTGCTGGTCCGCCCATACCTCCGCCGAGAGGCCGTCGCGTCCACTCGCATCGAGGGCACCCAAGCCTCGCTCCTCGGAGGTGTTCGACGCCGAGGCGAGCGACCAGCCGCTCGGCGCCGACGTCGAGGAGGTCGTCAACTACGTCCGCGCCATGGAAAGCGGACTCCAACGACTCGAGACGCTGCCCGTAAGCACGCGCCTCATCCGGGAGATGCACGCCGTGATCCTCGCCGGCGTTCGCGAACGCCAGCCGGGGGAGCTTCGATCCACACAGAACTGGATAGGTCCGGCCGGAGCCACCATTGAGGCGGCGACGTTCGTGCCGCCACCTCCCGGGGAGCTGCATGTCCTTCTCACCGACCTCGAGCGCTTCGTTCATGAAGAGCCCGTCTTGCCGCCGCTCGTCCAAGCGGCGCTCGTCCATTACCAGTTCGAGACGATTCACCCGTTCCTCGACGGCAACGGCCGCCTCGGCCGGCTACTCATCGTGTTCTTCCTGGTGGTGCGCGGCCGGTTGCCGGAACCTCTGCTCTATCTCTCCCCTTACTTCGAAGCTCGTCGGCAGCAGTACTACGACGCACTACAGGGCATTCGTGAACGGGGCGAGTTTCACCGTTGGCTCGGCCTGTTCCTCGATGGAGTGCGCGTGCAGGCGATCGACGCGGTCGCACGGGCCGAGCGCCTTGCCGATCTGCGCGAGCACTATCGCTCGGGGTCCGTTCGGCGACGCGGGGCGCCGCCAATCGACTCGTCGATCTCGCCTTCGAGCAACCAGTGCTCAACGCGCGCTTCGTCGAAGCGCGTCTCAACATCACGCGGCCGGCGGCGCTCACCGCGTTGCGCCATCTAGCAGACCTAGGCGTGCTCACAGAGGTCGCCGAAGGCCCACGCGGACAACTGCGCTGGAGGGCACAGGAGGTGTTGTCCGTCCTAATCGAGGAGTAGGGGCGGCAACATCTCGCCATGCTCGGCACCGGGGCGTCCTTCTGTAGCCACATCGGCAGAGCTAAGCCACATCACCCGAGCGCGGATCGCAGGTGGCGCTCGAGGCCGGCAACGGCGTGCGCCCGGTCCACGTCTACGCCGAGCTGGGCGGGGCCCTCAACCATCGAGTCGAGCATGCTCATCCCCGGGATGGTCAAGGTGGCGGCTCCCCCGAGATCGGCCAGGTCCCACCACCGCTGGTCGTCCAGGTTGCGGCCGCTGCGGTCGCGGTAGCGGGCCAGGACCTCGTCGGCATCGGCCTGATCGGTGAGCACGGCGAGGTTGGTGCGGCACCGGGCCAGATCGGCGGCCGGGGAGCCGAACCCGGCGTTCACCCAGTCGACGATGCCACTGACGCGGCGCCTCGCCCAGAGCACGTTGCCCGGGTGCAGGTCGCGGTGAACCAAGGCGAGGTGGTCGGTCGGCGGTGGTGAGGGTTGAGCGCGCAGCTCGACGAACAGCGCGTTCCACAGCCCCGGGTCGGTCGCCCACGGGGGCACGGTGAGGGTCGGGACGTCGAACCACGGCCCGACGGCTTCCAACGCCGGTTGGGTCGAACGGTCCGAATTCGGCGGCTGGACCTCTAGACACCGGTCACCACTGGGGGGCCGTCGCTCAACGTCGGTCATGGCCACGAGGTGGACAGCGATCAGGGCATCGACCAAACCAGCGATCCACTCCTCCCTATCGGTTGCGCCGGTCGGCCGCAGGTGGGGCCGACCGTCGAGCAGCGTCATCAGCAACGCCGGCACGCCGACCTCTGCCCCTTCGGGGTCGACGGCCAGCAGGCGGGGCGCTGCCAGCCCGCTGGTCCGTACTACTTCCAGCGCCAGTGCCTCCCGAGCCGCAAGGTCGGGGTGCCGCTCCACCAGCGCCGGCTTGGTGTAACGCCGCAGCACCGCTTGTTCCGGAATCCCCGGCCGGCGCCGGCCGGCTAGGCCGACCACCTCCAAAGACCCGGTGCTCGACCCCGGAAGGCTTCTGACCACATTGACCCGCTGGCACCCGGTGGCCTCTCGCACCCAGGCGACGGCCTGCTCATCAAGAGACACCGCCTGAGTTTCGCGTCCCGTCGGGTTCGGCCACCGAACCGGTCCGGGTCGATCGTGTCAGGAGTATCGACCCCAGCCCGGCGGCGATTGCCGAGGCTGCCAGGACGCCGAACTTCACCTCGGACTCGACCGCGGCGGTGTCGAAGGCCAAGTTGCTGATGAAGAGAGCCACCGTGAAGCCGATCCCCGCCAGCGCCGCGACACCGGCGATCTGCGACCACCGCACGCCGATCGGCAGGGTAGCGACGCCCAGTTTGGTGGCCACCCAGGCCCCGCCGGTCACCCCGATGGCCTTGCCGACGACCAACCCGATGACAACTGCCATGAGCGGGCGGCCGCCGGGCACCACGTCGGCCGAGAGCACGATGCCGGCGTTGGCCAACGCGAAGACGGGCACCACCAGGTTGCTGGTCCACGGGTGCAGCGCCTCTTCCAGCCGCTGTCCTTGGCCCGCCGACGGAGCCAGCAGCCCCAACACCACCCCGGCGATGGTCGGGTGGACGCCCGAGTTCAGGGCGCACACCCACAAGCCGGCACCGAGCGCGAGATAGATCGTCAACGCCAACGAGTCGAGGTGGCGGAGCAGCACGATCACGGCGACGATTGCTCCGCTGCCGGCCAACCAGCCCAACGCCACATGGTCTGTGTAGGCGACAGCGATGACCAGGATCGCCCCGACGTCATCGACGATGGCCAGCGTCAGCAAGAAGATCTTGAGCGGCGGCGGCACCCGGTCGCCGAGCAGGGCCACCACACCGAGGGCAAAGGCGATGTCGGTGGCCATGGGCACGCCCCACCCGTGACCGGCATCGGTGCCCGACGCAATAGCCAGGAACAGCAGCGCCGGAACCACCATGCCGCCCACCGCGGCGATGGCCGGCAGCGCCGCCACTCGCCTGTCCTGCAACTCGCCTGACACCCATTCCCGCTTGATTTCCAACCCGACGACGAAGAAGAAGAGCGCCATCAGCCCGTCATCGATCCAACTCCGCACGTCGCCAGGCAGGTGGACCGGGCCAAGTTCGCCGCCTAGTGACGCCGACCAAAAGGACGCGTAGGAGTGCTGAAGCGGTGAGTTCGCCCAGATCAATGCCGCCACGGTGGCCGCCAACAACGCGATCCCGCTGGACGCCTCCAGGTCGGTGAAGCGCTTGATGGGGGGGAGGTTCTGGGTGCGCACGGACCTCTTTCAGGGTCGACGGAGCGGACTCGCCGACCAGACTTCCCGGCACACCAGCGGCCCAGGGTAAAGGAGCCGAGCCATCAGGCGAGGCGACCAGACAAGCACGTGCCCGTTCGACAGGCGCAGCCTGGCGAAAGAACGGTGTGACGCGACCAGGGCGACCTATCCGCGCAGACTTCAGAGGAGCCGAGCCCATAGGCGAGGCGACCAGACAAGCACGTGTCCGTTCGTCAGGCGCAGCCTGGCGAAAGAGGGGTGCGACGCGACCGGCTCGACCCATCCGCGCAGATCCCAATTGAGGGTTTCGTAGGCTCCCGGGCCGTGGACGAGCGCATGGCGTTGAACCGGTCCAAGTGGGACGAACGGGTGCCGATCCACGAAGCGTCCGACTTCTACGACGTGGACGGCTTCCGCGCCGGCCGGATCACCGTGCAGCCCTTCGAGCTGGAGGAGCTGGGATCGCTTGCGTTCAAGCGGATCTGCCACCTGCAGTGCCACTTCGGCATGGACAGCCTTTCCCTGGCCCGGTTGGGTGCCGAGGTGGTCGGGCTCGACTTCTCACAGCCAGCGATCGACACCGCAACCCGGTTGGCCAGCGACGTCGGGCTCGCCGACCGTGCCCAGTTCGTGACCGCGTCCGTGTACGACGCCCGCGAGGCGTTGGCGGGCGACTTCGACCTCGCCTACGTCAGCTGGGGCACGCTCATCTGGCTGCCGGACATCTCGGCCTGGGCGCACGTGGTGGCGTCGCTGCTGCGCTCAGGCGGCTTCCTGTACCTAGCCGACTGCCATCCCTACGCCGGCGCGCTCCATCCGTCGGCGGACCGGCCCGACCTGTTGCAGCAAGCCGACCCCTACGGCGACAGCGCGGAGATGGAGTGGGACGAACCCGGCACTTACGCCCAACCCGATGCCGCCACCGTCAACACCCGCGATTTCCAGTGGTGCCACGGCCTTGGTCAGATCGTGACCGCCGTCGCCGACGCCGGCTTGCGCCTCGACTGGTTGCACGAGCGCCCCGTGCTGGTGTGGCCGCAGTGGCCCACCATGGAACAGGGGGACGACGGGCTGTGGCGCCAACCGGGCTCGACCCTGCCCTTGAGCTTCAGCCTCAAGGCCTCGAAGAGTGCGGGCCAATAGGTCCCGGGGTGGCTCGGAACCTTTGTGATTCGCCAGGCTGGCCTGCCGGGGTGGGCGCTGTGTTTGATGGTCGCGCTGGCCGTCGGCTCGCCTTCTAGGCCCAAGTGGTGACCGGTGTCGAGCGCCATCGACCTCGCCGGATCTCCATCGTGGGCGGTTCGGGGTCCGGCAAGACCACGCTGGCCCGGCGGCTGGCCGAGCAGCTCGACATACCCCACGTCGAACTGGATGCCCTGTTCCACCTGCCCGGCTGGACGCCGCGGGAGCCGGAGAGTTTCCGGATGGCGGTGGCCAAGGCGACCGCCGGGCCGGAGTGGGTGGCCTGTGGCAACTACAGCCTGGTCCGCCAGCAGTTGTGGGAGAGGGCGGACACCGTCGTCTGGTTGGACCTTACCCGCCGGACGATCATGGCTCAGGTCGTGAGCCGGACGGTCCGGCGCTCCGTGACCCGAGAAGAGCTGTGGAACGGCAACCGAGAGCCCTGGTCGAACCTGTACCGCCTTGACCCCGAACGGTCGATCATCGCTTGGGCTTGGACCCGCCACCGCGTCTACGCCGACCGTTACGCGGCAGCGATGGCCGATCCCCGGTGGGCTGCGCTCCGCTTCGTGCGCCTGCGCTCCCACGCCGAGATCGACCGGTGGCTCGCCTCACTCCCATGACCGGTCAGGAACCGTCGGGGTAGGCGTTCACCACCATGCGTACGGTGGTACCAGCGACGCTGGGCTCGAAGTCCACGCTGTCGGTGAGCAGGCGTATCAGCGGGATTCCAAGGCCCCGCTCGAAGTCGAGGCGAGCAGGATCATTCACCGGCGGATGGGGCACCAGACCCTCTGGGTCGAACCCTGTTCCTGAATCGGACACCCGCACCTCGACCGACGCCTTGTCCATGCGGCAGCGGATGGTGATGCCGGAATCGCCGCCCGTGCGGCGGTTGGCCCGCTGCTGGGCCTCTATGGCGTTGGTGGCCGCTTCAGACACGGCGAGGCGAAGATCGGCCACCCGTTCCTCGGTGAAGGAGGGGTCCAGGATCACCGCGCCGGTCACCACCAGGCGGGCGAGGGAAAGGAACTCGGGGCGGGCCGGCAGCTCGAGTCGGATCTCCTCGGCCACGAGCCGACCGTTCAGCCGGCGGTGACGGCTTCGTCCACCGTGGGATACATGGTGAACACCTTCGTCAGCCCGGTTATCTCGAACACCTTCAGTATGCGCGGTTCGTCACAGACCAGGGCCAGCTCGCCGTCCACGGTGCGGATCCGCTTGAGCGCGCCGACGAGCACACCGAGCCCCGTGGAGTCGAGGAACTCGACGCGGCCGAGGTCGACCACGATGTTGCTGACGCCCGCGTTCACCAGGTCGATGAGCTTCTCGCGCAGCTTCGGCGCGGTGGCGACATCGACCTCACCGTCGACGGTCAGAACCGACCAACGACCGTGTTCGGAGACCTCGAGGCCGATGTCCATGCGGGATCGTCTCCTAGGAGCGGCGGACCACGACAACGTACCGGACGGCGTGTAAGGCCATGAAGACGTGACGGTCACCGACCCCGAGGGCGGAACCACAACCCGGTAATTACAGGACCCGTACTCGTAAGCTCTGCTGACCGCCCCAACGGACATTCGAACTATGTCGCTCGCCACCCGCTCCCCCCTCGACTCTCTCATCGATCGCCTAGATCGCGTATCCGGCTCCACCCAGTTCCCGGTCGACCTCGATCCAATTGCCTCGGCCGGCGGTCTCGTCCACCTCGAACGGATACCGGCGCGGCCGGCCCGCTACGGCCAACTGCGTCGGCCGCTTCCCCCGCCGGTCGCCGAGCGGCTGGGCGTCGATCAGCTGTGGTCCCACCAAGCTGAGGCGCTGGACCACGCTCGCGCCGGTCGCTCGGTCGTGCTGTCCACCGGGACCGCCTCCGGCAAGTCGCTCTGTACCAGGCCGCCATAGCCGAGGCGGCGCTCGACCCCGTTCGGCCCGGGACCGCCCTGCTCTGCCTACCGACCAAGGCCCTGGCCCAGGACCAGCTCCGGTCCCTAATCCGGTTCAGCTTTCCCGCCGTCGCGCCGGTCACTTACGACGGTGACACCGGCACCGAAGAACGGGCCTGGGCTCGCCGCCACGCCAACGTGGTGCTCACCAACCCCGAGATGTTGCACTGCGGCCTGCTCCCCCACCACGAGCGGTGGGCCGAGTTCCTTATGCGGCTGCGCTACGTCGTTGTGGACGAGCTCCACACGCTGCGGGGACTCTTCGGCAGCCACGTCGCCAACCTGCTTCGCCGGTTGCGCCGGCTGTGCGCCCGCTACGGCTCGACCCCCACCTTTGTGTTCGCTTCGGCCACCTTGGGCGCTCCGGGCCGGCTCGCCGGTGACCTGTGCGGTCTTCCCGTGGCCGAGGTCACCGCTGACGGTTCACCCCACGGGGAGCGCATATTCGGCCTGTGGAACCCGCCGGTGCTCGACCAGCACACAGGCCGGCGGGCTCCGGCCAACGGTCAGACGGCGGACCTGCTGGCCGAGCTGGTCACGGGTGGCCACCGCACCATTGCTTTTTGTCGGAGCCGGAAGGGCACCGAACTGGTGGCGGCCGATGTTCGTCGGCGGGTGTCCAACAGCCTGTCCGCCACCGTGCGCTCCTACCGGGGTGGCTACCTGCCGGCGGAGCGGCGCCAGATAGAAGCCGAGCTGTTCGACGGCCACCTGCGGGCCGTCGTCGCCACCAGCTCGCTCGAACTGGGGATCGACATCGGCGGGGTGGACGCCTGCGTGCTCAACGGATTCCCCGGCACCATCGCCTCGCTCTGGCAGCAGGCCGGGCGCGCCGGCCGTTCGCAGCAGCAGTCCCTGGCCATGCTGGTGGCCGGCGACGACCAGCTCGACCAGTACTACATGGCCCACCCGTCCGAACTGTTCAGCCGGCCACCGGAGCCGGCGGTGGTCAACCCGTCCAACCCCTACGTGCTTGACGCCCACCTGGCCTGCGCCGCCTACGAGCAGCCGCTGCAGCCGGCCGACGAGCGCTGGTGGGGAGACGCCCTGCACGAAGGGGTGAGGCGGCTCGTCCTGGCCGACCGCCTCAAGCTCCGCCACCGCCGTCAGTCCTCTGGCACCCCTCGCGTCAGGGCGTACTGGTCGGCGCGGGGGTGGCCTTCACACGGGGTGGGGCTGCGTTCCAGTAGCGGCGGGGAGTACCGCATAGCCCTGGCTGACGGCCGGCTGGTGGGAACGGTCGAGGAGAGCCGCGCCTTTGACGTGGTCCACCCGGGGGCGATCTACCTCCACCAGGGGGTTTCGTACCGGGTTGAAGAGCTCGATCTAGAGGACTGCGTCGCCATCGTCGAACCGACCGTCGGCGACCAGTACACCGTCCCCCGCTCCACCATCGATGTGGCCGTCCTGGCCGTCGACCACCGGCGACAGGTGGGGGGCTCCGAACTCCACCTCGGTGACCTGGCCATCACCTCGCAGGTCACCGGGTATCAGCGCAAGGAGGTCGGCTCGGGCCAGGTTCTGGGCCGTCACGACTTGGACCTTCCGCCGGGCCGACTGATCACCCGGGGGTTCTGGTACACGATCACCGACGACCGGCTGCGTGCCGCCGGAATCGAGCCAGGCGCGGTGCCCGGAGCTCTGCACGCCGCCGAACACGCCGCCATCGGGCTGTTGCCGTTGTTCACGATCTGCGACCGGTGGGACGTGGGTGGGGTGTCCATCGCCCGCCAGGCCGACACTGGACAGCCCACCATCGTCATCTACGACGGGTATCCCGGCGGAGCGGGGATCGCCGAACTGGGTTTCGGGGCCGGTGACCGGCACTTGGCGGCAACCTTGGGCCTCATCGAAGCCTGCGCCTGCACGGACGGTTGCCCTTCATGCGTGCAGTCACCGAAGTGCGGCTCGTGGAACGAACCCCTGGACAAAACCGGAGCGGCCGCCCTACTCGGCCAAGTTTTGTCGACGGCTTGACTGGCGCCAGGCCCTACCCCTCGACCCGCATGGTGACCTCGGCCTGCATGTCGACGTCGCCCAGCAGGGCTCCGACCAGTGGAACATCGGTCGGCGAGCGGTAGTTCACGACCGCTCGCACGCGGCTTCCTGACGCGCCGCCCCCCTCGAGCCGCACCGTGAGCCGGTCCGGGTCCAGTGGACCGGCGGCCACGGCGGCATCCCGTGGCGAACCGGCCCGGTCGTCGACGGCGGCGACACGGGCGCTCTCCCTGGCGGCATGGGTGAGCAGCACCTGATCACGCACGATCAGGCCCACCTGCACCACGAGCAGCAGCAGCAGGCAAAGCATGGGCAGGCACAGCGCCAGCTCCACGGTGGCCTGCCCCCGGTCCCCTCGACCGCCTGGCGCGGTGAGGCGCCGCCGCCGGCTCAACGGGCCTTGCCGATGAGGTTGTCGACCACGGCGTCGAACAGTTCAGCCAGCTTGCCGGACTTGGTTGCCCACGCCAGCAGCAGCAAGGCGACGGCGGCGACGCCGAGCAGCACCAGGGCGTACTCGGCGGTGGCCTGGCCGGCGTCGGCGGTGATGCGGGAACGCCGGCGGCGATCCTCGAGCCGTCGTCGCAGGTCGGTCGTGAAGGACAGCGCGGCGGTCTGAACCACCAGAATCGTTCGGAGCATGGCTCCTCCTCAGGGTCAATGGGTATGAGGGCCCGGTTTCGGGCGAGGCGGCACCAGCGCCGCGAAGGAGGCGACCCGCGAAGGGTTGCGATCAGTGGTGCAGGGAGCGAAGGGTGGCGAGCAACAGGGGCACCACGGTGAGCAGCGCGAACGCCGGCAGGGCGCAGAGCACCAGGGGAAAGATCAGCTTCACCGGCGCCTGGCGGGCGGAGTACTCGGCCCGGCGTCGGCGTTGCCGCCGTACATCGGCGGCCAAGGTCTCGAGGGCAGGGACCAGCGGCGTGCCGTACCGCTCCGCTCCCGCAAGGGCGACCGCCAGCGGACGTACCGGTTCACCCACCACCTCGGGCAGCCGGTCCAGGGCGTCGGCCAAGCGGCCACCGCGCAACCGCACCTGTTCCACCTCGGCCAGCGCAACACCCATGCGACCAGAAGCGAAACGGGCGACGGCCTGCACGGCCAGAGCCACATTCAGTCCAGAACCCGCCGCCAGCACGAACAAGTCGACCACCTCGGGCAACTCGTCGACCACCCGATCGAGATCCTTGGCCCGCCGCCGTCTAGCCATGATCTTGCCGGCTCCGGTCACGGCAGCCACGGCCAGAACCGACCACCACGGTGACATCACCGCCGCCGCCACGCCGGCCAGTGCCGCCGTCCCGACCATCCGGTCACGGGCAACATCCGGCGGCCGCCGGACCAGCGAAGCGAGGCAGCGACCCAGCCGCTCGGCGGCAAGCGGCAGGGCCTGGCCGCGCCGGGCGTCCTTGGGTGACGGCACCCCGACCAGTTCTGATACCCGCTCCCTGGTCGGCCGGCGGCGCCAGGCGGCCGCCAGGACCAGCGACCCCCAGGCTGCTCCCAGCAAGAGCGCGGTCACGGCACCGCCTCCCCGCCGTTGGTGATCCGCAGCATCCATGCGCCGGCGGCCAGATCGAGGAGGCACCCGCTGACCAGGCAGCCCACACCGGCCACATCGTGCAGCAGGAAGTCAGCGGTGCGCGGATCAGTGAGAGCGGCAAGCGCCGCAAACGCCAACGGTGTGACCGCCATGACCATGGCCGAGGCGCGCGCCTGTGAGGACAGGGCCACCACCTCTTCACGGACGGCCGCCCGCGCCCGGAGCGTCGTGGCCACGCCGTCGAGGGCCTTGGCCTGGGTGCCACCACCTTCGGCGGCCAGGGCCATGGCGGCCACCGACAATCCCAGCCCGCCACAACGCTTCGACGCCCCCCAACGGCGGAGCTCGACGCCGACCACGCCACCGCGGCTGAGCGCCGCCGCCATCGCCTCCAGGTCGTCCTGCCAAGGTCCGTGGTCGTGGCCGGCGGCGGTTCCCAAGGCGACCGGCAGAGCCAGCCCCGCCCGCAACCCACCGGCGACATCCTCGACCAAAGCCGGCAACGCCGTCTCGAACTCCAGCCGGTCACGTCCCCGCCGCGCCCGCAGTACCACCATTGGAGCGGCCACCCCGAGCCCGAGTACCGCCACTGACAACTCAAATCCGCCCAGAACGGCGGCCGACGCGGGGACCACGATGAGCCCGGCGAGCCACCGCGGCCACCAGCGTGCAGCATTGGCACCCCAGCCGGCTTGGCTCATGCGCATCATGAACCAGCCCGGCGGTGGCCCCAACACCTCCGTCACCTGAGATGAATGGGGACGGCGCAGTTGGTCGCCGGCAGCGAAACGCCCCACCACCGCCCGGTGCTGATGCAACCGGCGAACGTCGAGCAGCAGGCCGCACATCAGCAGCACCGCGCCGGCGGCGAGGGACCCGATGACCACGGGAACCGGCGCGCTCATGTTCCGGGCTCGATGAGCCAGGCCGGGTCGGGCGCGGGGCAGGCCACCGACCGGATGAGGCGGGTCGGCAGCTGTCGCACCCGGCCGTCAGCGGCCAGCGTCACGGTGCGCCGCACGTCCGAGGAATCGGCTGGACACACTTCGGCCACCTGCTTCACCTCCCGGCCGCCGTCGGCTCGGCGGCCGAGGTGGACCACCAGGTCGACGGCAGCGTGCAACTGATCGCGCACCGCGGCCAGGGGAAGGTCGATGTCCGCCATCAATGCCATCGTCTCCAGGCGCCGTAGGGCATCGACGGGAGAGTTGGCGTGGCAGGTGGACAGCGATCCCTCATGGCCGGTGTTCATGGCTTGCAACATGTCAAGTGACTCTGCGCCCCGCACTTCACCGACCACGATGCGGTCCGGCCGCATCCGCAGGGCGTTGCGAACCAGATCCCGAACCGAGACCGCGCCCACGCCGTCGGCGTTGGCCGGCCGGGCCTCAAGCCGGACCACGTGATCCCCAGGAAGGCGTAGCTCGGCCGTGTCCTCGATGGTGACCACCCGTTCGGTCAGAGGAATGCCGCCAGCCAGGGCGTTGAGAACGGTGGTCTTGCCGACGCCCGTGCCCCCACTGACGATCACGTTGGCGCGCGCGGCTACAGCCCAGCGAAGCAGGGCCGCCACCGCAGGTGAGGTGATCTCCTCCAGCTCGATGCGGTGTGGGGCGAACCGCCGGATGGTCAGGCAGGGGCCGTCCACGGCCAGCGGCGGGACGACGGCATTGACCCGGGAGCCGTCAGGCAGGCGAGCATCCACCATCGGCACCGTGCGATCCACCCGCAAGCCGAGCGGGGCGACGATGCGCTCCACCAGGCCTTCGACGGTGACGCGGTCGAGGCGCAGGTCCGTCCGTTCGATGCGACCGCCGCGCTCGATCCAGACCGATCCGCCACCGTTCACCATCACCTCGCTGACGGCCGGGTCGGCGAGCAGTGGCTCCAGCGGCCCCAGGCCGGCCACCCTTGCCAGCACTCCGGCGACCAGGCCGGCCACGCCGGCCTCCGGCAGGAGAGGATCGATTCGGCGGACCAGCCCGGCGATGGTCGCGGCGTCCGGATGTGACCGGGCGGCCAACACTTGGCGATGGACCCGGTCGACCAGTTCAGTGGCATGTTCGACCGAAGCGGGCACGGCTGTGCTCACGCCGCCCCCCGAAGGGCACGGGCCAGTGCCCGAGGGAGCCGTGAGGCCAGCACGCCGGCGTCGACGGCACGGGCCACCGCCGGTTCAACCGAGATCTGGGCCCGCACGGGTGCCCCGACGACCTGCTCGACCTCGGCCCGCCCCAGCGCCCGGCCCGGTTCGCTCACCAGGACGACCCCGGACGGTTGGGTGGGGATCGCCACCACCCGACGCAGGGCGAGATAGCAGGCCCGGGTCACCAGCAGCGAGTGGTTGGCGCTGCCGGCCAGCACGGTCGCCGCCGCCGGCCCCGGCAAGACCCCGCAATCAGCGACCACCGGGCGCCCGTCCTCGGCCAGCCAGCCGGCCAGCACCTCGGCCCGTTCGCCGAACTCGAGCGAGCCCGAGCCCCGAGGTATCAGACCGAGGCCCGGCGCCACCTCGACCTCCAGGCGACCCACCGCCTCGGGTAGGACATCGTCACCGGCCTTGAGCCAGTCGGCCACGCCCGGACCGTCCGGTTCTGGGACCCCCAGGGCAGCCGGGGCGTCACCGGCCAGATCGATGAGCAGTGCGCCCTCAGGCGACTGGGCCGCCCACAACACCGCCAATGACACCGAGACAACGGTGGTGCCTACACCGCCTTTGGCGGCCCAACATGAACACAACACGGGTTCCTCCCCGAGCGCGACGAACAGTACGCAGGGGGAAGGGCGTGCCGACACCATGGCACAAGGGCAGTGACAGTCTCAAGGGCGATCTCGAATAATCGGTTAGCCGTGCCCACCAAACTCAGGAGACACCCGGGCGCCAGCCCGTTCCTCAGGCTGCGCAGTCCGCCAGGCGGAGCAGCTGCAAGCACATGGGTTTCATGGCGAAGCCAGGCCCGGCGAGGCCGCAGGCCGAGCGGGCCAAGCAGTACGGCTCAGACGCTGCGAACCTTTTTGGCGGCGATGCCGGCGAGTGCAGCGACGATGAGTATGAGCAGCAGCTTCTTCATGGCTGGAAGTCTAGAAGCTCCCCGGGGCGCTCGCCGGAGGACAACTCAGTCAGCTACGGCCTGGGGCTCCCACGCCAAGGGTCAGACAGCGAGCAGGTCGCGGGCGCCGGTGTCGGAGGACGGGTGGCGCAGCTTGGACATGGCCCGAGCCTCGATCTGACGGATGCGCTCACGGGTCAGGTTGAAGTGCTCGCCAACCTCTTCGAGGGTGCGCGGCTCGCCGCGGTCAAGCCCGAACCGGAGCTTGAGGATCTCGCGCTCGCGGTCGTCGAGCGGGGCCAGGAGGCGGGAGATCTCCTCAGGCAGCAGCGCGGTGGCCGCCACCTCGAACGGCGACTCGGCCGAGCGGTCCTCGACCACGTCACCCAGTTCGGCGTCGCCGTCTTCGCGCAGCGGCTCTGACAAAGACAATGGCTCGGCGGCGAAGCGCAGCGCTTCGGTCACCTTGTCCTCGGGCATCTCCACCTCAGCCGACAACTCGGCCAAGGTAGCGGGTCGGCCAAGCTTGAGCTCGAGACGGGCCCTGGCCTTCTGCAGCCGGGCCAGCGTGTCGCCGGCGTGGACCGGCAGGCGGATGGTGCGGCCCGTGTTGGCGATGCCGCGGGTGATGGCCTGGCGGATCCACCACGTGGCGTAGGTCGAGAACTTGAAGCCCTTGCGCCAGTCGAACTTCTCGACGGCGTGCATGAGGCCCAAGTTGCCTTCCTGGATCAGGTCGAGCAGGGGCAGGCCGGACGCCTGGTACTTCTTGGCGATGGAGACCACCAGGCGAAGGTTGGACTGCACAAAGGTGCGCTCGGCTTCTTCGCCTTGGCGTGAGGTGCGTCGCAGTTCCCGTTTGCGGGCCGCGGTGACGCCTTTGCCTCCGGTCGACATCTCGGCACGGGCAGCGTTGCCGCCCTCTATGGCCTGGGCCAGGCGCACCTCGTCGTCCTTGGTGAGCAGGGGGTACTGGCCGATGTCGGTGAGGTAGAGGCGTACGAGATCTTCCTCGTCGCGTTCGACGCGCTCTTTGGCCAAGGGGTGCACTCTTTCTGGTGACAGCGGACTGTGCACTCAACGTGGCAGCCGATGGACTGCGAGTGCTCCCCAACGATACCCAAGGGGTCAAGCCTGCCAACGCCGAAGCGTCAGGACTGTGATTACTCCGTTACATCGACACTCCTTCAGGGACCTGAAAGCGTCGATGAAGCCGGCAGGTTACCGGCGGGCTTCGGCGGAGCCAAGCTGCATCGGCGGCCAGCCCTTCCCCAGAGCGCTGGTCCACCGGTCGCGGAGTTCCTGACCGGAGCCCGACGTTCCCAGGGCGTCGTCACGGGACGATCCGTCGAACAGCAGGCGGCCCTCGTCCAGGTCGGCGGTCTGGTCCGGCAGAACCCGGTCGAGGACCCGGAGGGTCGGCGCTTCGGCAACCGCTGATGCGGTTGCCCGGTGGTCTTCGTAGGTCGATACCAGAGCCGGCCCCATCACCCGGTAGACGGCCGCCAGCAACTCCTCGATGGCCGCGGTTGACGACGGTCTCGGGGCCATTTCGGTCATCAGTTCGGCGATGGCGTGGTTCGGAGCCTGGACCAGGCTGGTGGCGGTGCTACTGGCCACGGTGGGCAGGAGCTGGTCCCAAAGCGCCGCATGCCAGGCCCGGCGCCGGGCGTGACGGGCCAGCAGGATGCAGACGTCTGGGTCAGGCGACTGGGCCGCCCAATGGCCAAGAAGTCCGAAGAGCTGCTGCTCGAACCAGGCATATTGGCCCACGCGAGCGGCCCACTCCTCAAAGGCGGTCCACCCCGTCGGCCCCGTCGACCCTGTACCCACGCCCGGTAGGTTTGCCTAACACCCTCTCCCCGTCAAGGGAGGGCGGCGCTGCCGCCGTCAGCGGTACCCGTTGGTTATGGGCAGGCGGCGGTCCTTGCCGAACGCCTTGGCCGAGACCCTGGGGCCGGGCGGGCTCTGGCGGCGCTTGTACTCGGCCAGGTCGACGAGCCGCACGATGCGCCCGACCACGTCCTGGTCGAAGCCGGCGTCCACGATCTCCGGCGCGGTGCGGTCATGCTCCACGTACAGCGAGAGGATGGGGTCGAGCACCTCGTATGGCGGCAGGCTCTGGTCGTCGCGCTGGTCGGGCCGCAGCTCGGCCGACGGCGCCTTGGTGAGCACCGCCTCCGGCACCAGTTCGTACCCCGCCACGCGGTTGCGGTGCCGGCACAGCTCATAGACACGGGTCTTGAGCAGGTCCTTCAGCACCGCAAAGCCGCCGGCGGTGTCGCCGTAGAGGGTGGAGTAACCGACGGCGGTCTCGCTCTTGTTGCCGGTGGTCAGCACCATCCAGCCGAACTTGTTGGACAGCGCCATGAGCACCACCCCACGGATGCGGGACTGGAGGTTCTCCTCGGTGAGATCCGGCGCCCGGCCCTCGAAGGAGGCCGCCAGCATCTCGGTGAAACCGACGTGGGCGGGCTCTACCGCGATCGTGCGGAAGTCGATGCCCAAGTTGGTGGCCAACAGCTCGGCGTCGGACTTGGAGTGCTCGCTCGAGTAGCGCGACGGCATCGACACGCCGTGCACCTTGCCGGCGCCTAGGGCGTCGACGGCGATGGCGGCCACGAGCGTGGAGTCGATGCCGCCGGACAACCCGATGACCACGTCGGAAAAGCCGTTCTTGGCCACGTAGTCGCGGGTGCCGACCAGCAGCGCCTCGTACACCTCTGCGTTCGGCTCGAGTAGCTCGGCCATGCCACCACCGACGCGCTCCCGGTCCGCCGATGCAGCCGCCCGGCTCGGCCCCTTGGACACCTCCAGCAACGGCAGTGGTCGATCGGAGGGCCATCCCCTGGGGTCGATGAGGCGCTTGCGGAACACCGGCTGGACGTCCATGTCCACCACCAGCAGATCCTCGACGAACTGGGGGCTGCGGGCCAGCAGGGTGCCGTCGGCATCGAACACCATCGACGCGCCGTCGAAGACCAGTTCGTCCTGGCCGCCCACCTGGTTCACATAGACCAGGCCGCACGAGGCGTCCGTCGCCCGGGTGGCGATCATGCGCTCGCGCTGGGCCAGCTTGCCTTCGGCATAGGGCGAGGCGTTGAGGTTCACGACCAGTTCGGCGCCGCTGTCGGCCTGGTCGGCGATGGGTCCGGACGGGTTCCAAGCGTCCTCACAGACCGACACGCCGACCCGGACGCCGGCGATCTCGAAGAGCTGTTGGGGCTCGTCGCCCCTGGCGAAGTACCGGGCCTCGTCGAATACGCCGTAGTTGGGCAGTTCATGCTTGTGATATACGCCGCGGACCGTTCCCCCGGCACAGACAGCGGCGGCGTTGAAGAGGTCGCGGCCGGCGTCGACGAAGCCGACCACGAGCGCACAAGAGCCGGCGGCGGCCGCCACCCGGTCGAGCGCGGCGCGGGTGTCGGTGATGAAGCGGGGCTTGAGCAGCAGGTCCTCGGGCGGGTAGCCGGTGATGGCCAGCTCGGGGAAGACCGCCAGGTCGCAGCCTTGCTGTTCGGCCCGGGCCGCCGCTTCCTGGATGCGGGCCACGTTTCCGTCCAGGTCGCCGACCCGTGTGTTGATCTGGCAGCACGCCACGCGCAGGCGGGTCACGGGCCCGAATCTACGCCCGGCCCGCAGCGGTTCGCTCTACTCGGGGCTGGGCGCAGACCGATGGATCACTTGGTTCTGCGCGGATTGGTTGCCTCGGTCGAGTCACACCCTTCCTTCGCCAGGCTGCGCCTGACGAACCGACACGTGCTCGCCTGGTCGCCTCTCGGCTCGGGCTTCAGGATCTGCGCGGAAAGCTCGCGCCGGGCCCGTAGCATTCCTCTTTCGCCAGGCTGCGCCTGACGAACCGACACGTGCTTGCCTGGTCGCCTCGCCTCTCGGCTCGGCTCCTTAGCGCTTGTGGTTCACCAACTTGTCGACCACCTGGGGCAGCTTGGCCTTGAAGGCATCGGCCTTGGCCTGCTCGAGTTTGCCGTCCGTCACCGCCTTGTCGACGCGAGCGGTGAGCTCACCGTTGGCTGCGTCGGTCACGACCTTGAGGTCGACGCCCTTGTCCTTGGCTACATCGGCGATGGATTTGCCCGCCTTGAGCTGGGCCTGAAGGTCCTGGGGCGTCGTGCCGAGCGCCTTGGCCACCACTGCGCCCAGTTCCTTGCGGTTGGCCAGCATGTGGCGGAAGGAGCCGTGGCGCAGCTCACCGCGGTGGGCCTTGAACGCTTCGACGATGGCGTCGCGCTGTTGTTGGGTGATCGTCCCTTTGGTCACGAGGTCATCGAGGATCTTGCTCACCGCATCGGCCTTGCCGGACTTGGCCTGAGCGCCAGGATCAGCGGGGTTGGGGGCAGCGGTGGTGGGTGGGGCGGTCTGGGCCCCGGCGCCCTGGAACGGGTTCAGGACTGCGGCTGTGACACCGCCGGCTGCGAGGGTGCCAGCCGCGGCGACGGTGGCGACGAACTTGCGCATGTCTGTTGCTCCTTCTGCGTCCGGGCGGTGTGCCTCGGGGTTGCTGGGACCCAGCGTGCCCGGCAGGTGTGAGGAAAGGATGAAGGGGAGTTCAGCGCTTCGTTCACAACCGAGTTGGTGCTACCGGTGCCACCGGCCGACGCGTCGATGGCCGCCCTTGCGGGCGGCCATCGGGTGGTTGCGAGTTGGGCGATGGAGGTCAGGCGAGCTTGGAGCAGACCGTCTCGGTGATCACCCGAGTCACCAGGTAGGGGTCCATGTTGGCGTTGGGCCGGCGGTCCTCGATGTAGCCCTTCTTGTCCTGGGCCACCTGCCAAGGGATGCGAACCGAGGCGCCGCGGTTGGAGACGCCGTAGTTGTACTCGCTCCAAGGCGCCGTCTCGTGCAGGCCGGTGAGGCGGTTCTCGATCCCGGCCCCGTAGACCTTGACGTGTTCCGCGGGCCTCTCGCCCAAGGCGTCGCAGGCGGCGATGATGGCGTCGTAACCCTCGCGCATGGCGTTGGTCGAGAAGTTGGTGTGCGCTCCGGCGCCGTTCCAGTCCCCGGCCACGGGTTTGGGGTCGAGGGTGGCTGTGACGTCGAACTCCTCGCCGATGCGGTAGAGCAGCCAGCGTGCCAGCCAGAGCTGGTCGCCCACCGCCAGTGGGCCGAGGGGGCCGACCTGGAACTCCCACTGGCCGATCATGACCTCGGCGTTGATGCCCGAGATCGAGAGGCCGGCCTCCAGGCAAACCTCCAGGTGAGCCTCGACGACGTCGCGGCCGTAGATCTCATCGGCGCCGACCCCGCAGTAGTAACCGCCCTGGGGGGCCGGGTAGCCGCCGAGAGGGAAGCCGTAAGGGCGACCGTCCTTGAGGAAGGTGTACTCCTGCTCGATGCCGAACCAGGGCTCCTGGTCGGCGTACTTCTCGGCCACGGCCCGCAACGGCGCCCGGGTGTTGCTGGGATGCGGGGTCATGTCGATGTCCATGACCTCGCAGACCACCAGCTTGTCGTCCCCGCCACGGATGGGGTCCGGGGTGTTGAAGACGGGCTGCAGGACGCAGTCGGACTGCTCACCGGGGGCTTGGTTGGTGCTCGAACCGTCGAAGCCCCAGATCGGGAGGTCCGCCCCGTCGTCAAGGATCTTCGTCTTCGAGCGCAGCTTGGCGGTGGGCTCGGTCCCGTCGATCCAGATGTACTCAGCCTTGTAGGTCACGATCCCTCGTCTTCTCTCGTCACGCGGCCACGATGGCCGCCCTTCCAGCAGTGCCGGGCCACACTCCACGGAGGCGATTTCCCATCCGTTGCCACATTGTGAACGCTCCGTGAACACGATCGGAAGGCCTGTGGAGCGGCCCGGCGGTGGTTCATCATGGGCCTGTGCCTCCCCAGGATCAAGCTGCCGCCATGCCCGACCCGATGGACGATTCGCCTCCGTCCGCCGCTGAGAGGGCGCTCGCTCAACGCACTTATGTCCAGCGTGCCGTCGAAGAACGCGGCGTGCGCTTCGTGCGGCTGTGGTTCACCGACGTTCTCGGCCAGCTCAAGTCATTCGCCATCTCGCCGGCCGAGCTCGACAACGCCCTGGAGGAGGGCATGCACTTCGACGGCTCGTCGATCGACGGCTTCAGCCGCGTGCAGGAGAGCGATGTGCTGGCCGTCCCTGACCCGAAGACCTTCGCCATGCTCCCGTGGGGATCGGAGGACGGGCACTCGGCTCGCATGTTCTGCGACATCGCCAATCTCGACGGATCACCTTTCATGGGTGACCCGCGCCATGTCCTGAAGCGGAACCTCGACCGGGCCCACGAACTCGGCTACTCCTTCCTGGTCGCCCCGGAAATGGAGTTCTTCTACTTTGCCTCGGGTGAGAGCGACGGTCCCCCCGTGCCACTCGATTCCGGTGGCTACTTCGACCTCACCGCAGCCGACGTGGCGTCCGACCTGCGCAAGCGAACCATCCACACCTTGGAGGTCATGGGCATCCCGGTGGAGTACTCCTTCCACGAGGACAGCCCCAGCCAGCACGAGATCGACCTGCGCTACACCGATGCCCTCTCCATGGCCGACAACATCATGACCTTCCGCCTGGTCGTCCGCGAGATCGCTCGAGAGCAGGGTGTCCACGCCACCTTCATGCCGAAGCCGCTAGCCGGTGTCCAGGGATCGGGCATGCACACCCACCTGTCGCTGTTCGAGGGCAGCGCCAACGCCTTCCACGAGCCCGCCGATCCGTACCAGTTGTCGAAGGTGGGCCGGGCGTTCATCGCCGGGCTGTTGCGTCATGCTCCCGAGCTGACCGCCCTGACCAACCAACTGGTCAACTCCTACAAGCGACTCATCGAGGGCACCGAAGCCCCCGCTCACGTCAGCTGGGCTCGAAACAACCGCTCCGCGCTGGTCCGGGTGCCCGTGTCCAAGGCGGGCAAGGAGGACGCCGTGCGCATCGAGTTCCGCTCGCCCGATCCAGCTTGCAACCCCTATTTGGCGTTCTCGGTGATCCTGGCCGCCGGCCTCCGCGGCATCGAGCAAGGGTACGAGCTGCCCGATGAGGCCACGGCCAACATCTTCGACCTCACGCCCGACGAGCGTCAGCGTCGGGGTTTCACACCGCTTCCCCAGTCGCTGTCCGAATCCCTGGACGCCATGGAGGCCTCCGAGTTGGTCCGCGAAACCCTCGGCGAGCACATGTTCGAGTGGTTCCTGCGCAACAAGCGATCGGAGTGGGAGGACTACAAGTCCCAGGTGACACCCTTCGAGCTGCGCCGGTACCTGCTGGCCTGGTGACGGCCGCTCACGCGGATCGGATCGACAAGACTCGTCACCGCTGATGGAAACGCTGCTCCTCTACCCCGACCCGCCGCCGCCCGAGCTGGCCCAGGCGGTTGACCTGGCGGGCTTGGCATGGAAGGCGGTGGCCGACGAGCACACCGCCCGCCGCCAGCAGCCCGACACCGGGTGGGGGGCGGGCATCGTGGGCGTCGACCCGGACCCGGAGTCGGCGTTCAGCTTCTGCCGGGCCATCCGCAAGCTCGACAGCCCGGTCCAACCGGTGCTGCTGCTGGTGAGCGGCGGTCGCCTGACCGAGTTGGAGCATCGCGACGACCTGTTCGAGGACTTTTGCCTCTGGCCGTTCCAGCCCCGCGAGTTGGATGTTCGCCTGCGCCGACTGGTCGGGACGGTGGGCGGCCAGAGCCACCCCGATCTGGTCGAGTACGGGCCGCTCGTGTTGAACCTGGAGAACTACCAGGCCATGCTCGAAGGCTCGGCCCTCGACCTCACCTACATGGAGTACGAGCTGCTGAAGTTCCTGGCCCAGAGTCCTGGCCGGGTGTTCACCCGCGAGACCTTGCTGAGCCGGGTATGGGGATACGAGTACTACGGCGGCGCCCGGACCGTGGACGTCCACATCCGCCGGCTGCGGGCCAAGCTCGGCGAGGAGCACGCCGGGCTCATCTCGACCGTGCGGTCCGTCGGGTACCGCTTCGGGCAGTCTCGCTGGGACAGGTGACGACAGGGTTTCCGAGCCGTCCCGGCCCTCCGAGTACCATGTGCGCCTTCATGACGAGCGGCAAACCCGCGGCTCTCGGCCCCCTGGGAGGACACCTCTTGAGCACCACCAGACGAAGCATGGCAGCGCTCTTCGCCGTGATGATGCTGTTCGTTGCAGGCGCCTGCAGCAGCGGCAGCAGCAACGCGAAGAAGACCTCCACCGACGCCACCAAAACCAACACGTCCAAGTCTTCCGACACCTCTTCCAGCTCCGACTCGAGTGACACCAGCTCCTCGGACACGTTCTCGGACACCTTCAGCGACACGGGCTCATCGTTCAGCGACACGGGCTCATCGTTCAGCGACACCAGCTCGTCGTCCAGCAACACCAGCTCGTTCTGCCTGGCGGTCAGCGACATCAAGAAGGCCACCAAGGACATCAACGCCGCCACCGCCTCCGGTGATGACACCCAGTACAAGTCGGCCCTCGACGAAGCCACCAAGGCGTTCCAGGATCTGGCGACGTCAGCCCCGTCCAGCCAGCGCAGCGATGCCAAGTTCATCGCCGACGCCTGGACCAAGTTCAACAGCGCCGTGAAGTCCACCAGCCCTGGTGACCCGTCCCGTGAGACCGCTCGCACAGAGTTCAAGACGGCCAACGACGGGCCCGAAGTGAAGAAGGTCGACGCTTACATCAACGTCACCTGCTGACCTTCTGGGGTACGAGAAGTTGTCGAGGGTCGGCCCGCCAGGGCCGGCCCTCTTCAGTTGTTGAGCTCGATCAGCTCGCTGCCCTGGTGGTCCTTCTCGGCGTTGCTCTTCAAGAAGAAACCCAGGATGGCGGCGGCGATGGCACCGCTCATGCAGACCGTCACCGGGATGGCTACGACCAGCACGATGATGATGACGATGGCTCCACCCATGTGGACATCATGCCGCCTTCGAACTGACCCGGCCAGAACCGGCGTGGGGTGAGCCCCTTCCACGAGCTGATCGACGGACCCGTAGCTAAGCGGTGCCGGTCGAGAGTCGCGCCAGCGGGCCGGTGGGCCAGTCGATGGGGCAGTCCCGGGCCAACCACGCGGCGGCGGCCACCGCAACCAGCACCGCGTCAGAACCAGGTACCGGCGGCCCCTCATCGGCTTCGATCTCGACGTTGACCTTGGGCATCTCCGCCGCCCGCAGGATGCCGAAGGAACGCACCGTGAGATCGTGGACCTGGCCCTCGGCATCGACGGCCAATCCTTCCGAGCCAACCCAACCGAGAGCCTGATGAGCCGCACCGATGCAGTAGGACCGCAGCACCACCGCGTCGAGCATCCGGCCGCACCTCACCCGTATGTTGATGTCCCCCGCGGCGGTGGCCTCGGCCGCCGCCCAGGCGCCCGCTGGCGTTTGGGCCGAGGCGCGAGTCACTGACCGCCCGTCACCCTCGGCCCGACTGGCCAGGGCAGCCAACAGGACCGCAGCCTCCAGCCAGCCGGCACCCCGGATGGCAGCCGAGGTGGCAGGACCGGGCACGGTCACCTCCTCGACCAACAGGGCGGGGGCGACCGACGCCACCGCCTCGACGATGCCCTGCGTACGAACAATCCGCATGACGCCGGTGCCGTCGGCGCGCATCCCGGCGGCGATGGGTGGACGTTTGGGGCCGAAACGGACAACGTCCTCCCGCGACAGAAGCACCCGCACCGCCCGCCCGTAGCGGTCGGCCAGCTCGCGTGCCGCCGCCTGGACAGGCGACGCCAGCTTCGATCCGAACGCACCCCCGTTGGCCAACGGCGAAGCCGGTTCGCCACCCGGCTCGCACCAGGAGGCGTCGGTCTCCAGGTAGGCCGGCTCCACCCACGACGTCCGCAGGGCCAGCTCCCAGTCACCGGCCGGCAAGTCCAGCGGGGGCGCGGCGCTGACCGTGGTGCGCCGGCCCTGCACCTTTCCGGCCAGGCCCCGCGCCTCTGTCAACGTCTCTGCGACCGACCAACCGCCGGCACCGTCGGGGACAGCCACCAGCGCCCCTTCGGGAGCGTGGTCATCGGCGAACCCACCGCCGCCGAGGGCAACGTCGGGGTGAACCCGCTGTGGGGTCCCACCCTCGATCTCGGCTCGTTGTTCGGCATCCGCCCGGTTGCGACCGGCCATGGGGTCGAGGGTGTCGCCTCCGACGAACCGATCCACGGATTCTTCGATCGTCTGCCATCCGGTGCAGCGGCAGAGGTGGGCGGCAAGTGCCCGATCGACCTTGCCAGCCGGGGGTGGATTAGCGGCGTCGCCGGCCAACGCGTCCAGTCGCATGATGATGCCCGGCGTGCAGAACCCGCACTGGCTCGCACCGGTGGCGCAGAACGCGTCCGCCCACCGTCCGGCTCGGCCGAGCCCTTCCAGGGTGGTGACCTCCCGGCCGGCCACCCGCCGGGCCGGGGTGACGCAGGAGACGCGGGGCGAACCGTCGACCAGGACCGTGCAGCACCCGCACTGGCCCTGTGGGCTGCACCCATCCTTGGCCGACCGCAGCCCCAGACGATCACGCAGCACCTCGAGCAACGAAGCGCCATCGTCGACTACATCCACCTCTCGCCCGTCCACCCGGAACGTCAGCCCCGTCACTTCAGCCTCGTAAGGGCGAGCTCAGCACTCACAGACCGGAGGATAGGTTCGGCGGATGGCCGCACCGCCCGCATTCCGCCTGACACGACGCGCTCTGCTGGTCGGTGCCGCCGCGGCTGGCGCCGCCGGCGCAGTGGCCGCCTGTGGCGGTTCCGGGGGGAAGAACAGCACCGCTTCCAGCGGCTCCGGTGCGCCGGGTGGCTCCTCCACCCTGATCGCCTTCTTCCCCCAGCAGGGCGGTGCCTTGCGGGCTGGCATACCGCAGCGACTGGTGTTCGGGCTTGGCGCCGCCGACGGCTCGCTGGCCGCCGCCGGACCGGCCGAGCTGTCGTTCACCGTCGGCTCGATCCCGGGTTCCAGGACCAGTGCCGCCCAGGTGGTCAAGGCCCAGCGACGGAGCCAGGGCCTGCCGCGCGGCTATTACCCGGTCACCGTGAACCTCCCGTCGCCTGGCAACTACCAGGCCACCGCCGTGGTGGGCGGCAAACCGGCCAGCGCCGCCTTCCGGATCGATGACCCGGCTGCGGTCGCAATCCCCCAGGTGGGGGATCCCATGCCCAGGGTCGATACCCCCACCACCGCTGACCCTCACGGTGTCGACCCCATATGCACACGCGACCCGCAATGCCCGTTGCACACGGTCTCGCTGACCACCGCCCTCCAGCAACAGAAGCCGATCGCCTTGCTCATGTCGACCCCGGCCTTCTGCCAGGTCGGCATCTGCGGGCCGGTGCTGGACGTGCTGCTCGGCCAGCAGGCGGAGTTCGGCGGTCGGGTGCAGATGATCCACGCCGAGGTGTACCGCAGCGGCGAACAGGCCGCCAAGGACCTGGCCAACGCCCAGTTGGCTCCCGCCCTCGAGGCCTTCCGGCTTCCCTTCGAACCTTGCCTCGTGCTGGCCAAACCCGATGGCACCATCGCCGAGCGCCTCGACAACATCTTTGATGCCGGAGAGCTGAAGGAGTCCCTGGCCAGGTTGGTCAGCTAGCGCTCTGAGATCAGGAGAAGCTTTGGCCGCAACCGCAGGTGCGCTGGGCGTTCGGGTTGTCGATGGCGAACCCAGCGCCTTGGAGACCGTCTTTGAAGTCAAGGGTGGCGCCGTTGAGCAGTTGCGCGCTCGACTGGTCGACCACCACCTTGACCCCGGAGTAGTCGGCGGTCACGTCGTCGGCGGCGACATCGGAGTCGAAGAACATCTCGTAGCTGAAGCCGGAGCAGCCGCCGGGGCGGACGGCCACGCGCAGGGCGAGGGCTTGCTCGTCCTCGGCCTCGATCAGTTCCTTGACCTTGGTAGCGGCGTTGTCGGTGAGCATGATCACAGCGGGTCCTCCTGGGTCCGTCGAGCGAGTTCCAGGCTACCCGCGGCCGGCGCCAACCGGTTCGTCGGCAACCTGAGGGGCGATCTTGATGTCGACCTGGCAGGGGTCGCGGTCGACCAGCGAGCGGAAGCCTTCGACCACACCGCCGCCCACGGTGGAGGCGATGCCTTCAGCCAAGCCCCGGTGCAGGCTGCACACCAGCCCGGGGTGGCGCTCGGCGAGATCCCGGAACGGGCAATGGGTGAAAGCGACGGTCGCCCCGTCCGGCGCCTCGACCACGGCCGGGTCGAAACCCAACTCGGCCATCAACAGGGTTAGCGCGTCGAGGCAGTCGAGACCGACCAGGACCTCGGCGTCATCGGTGCCCTGGGCGCGGCCGGCGGCGGCGGCTTCGTCCGGTCCCGCCCCAGTCGCCACCGCCAGGCGGAGCAGCATGCGGGCCATAGTGGGAAAGGACGGCGGCTCCAAACCCAGCGACGGAGCGTCCGGAGCGAGGGAGTAGAGGTGCTGCGGCCGTCCAACCCCGCCGGTGGCCTCAGCTTCGATGGCCAGTAGGCCCACCTCGCGCATGCGCTCCAGGTGGGGTCGGACGGTGTTCGGGTGCAGGTCCAGGATGGCGGCGATGTCGGCGGTGGATCGCGGCGATGGCGAGCGGGCCAGTTCCAGGTAGACGGCGTAGCGGGTGTTGTCCCCGAGGGCCTTCAGGATCGCCAGACGATCGAGCCCGCCGCCGGCATCCACGAGGTTCGACACGGATCAAGATTACACGGCCCAGCCCGGTAAAATCCCCTGCATGTCCCCCCGCATCGCGGCGCCCCCGACCTCGGAGGAGGTTCGCAACCTGCTCCGAGGCGTCGTCGACCCCGAGCTCGGCAGCGACATCATCGACTTGGGCATGGTGCACGACGTCTCGGTCAACGGCTCGACCGTGGTCGTCACGGTCGCGCTCACTACCTCCGGTTGCCCGTTGCGGGCCCAGATCCAGCGCGACATCCGCAGCCGGGTCGGTTCGGTTCCAGGAGTGGACCAGGTGAAGATCGACTGGACCGAGATGAACCAAGAGCAGAAGGCCTCGGCCATGGCCAAGGCGCGCTTCAACATCAGCCAGCGCCAGGAAGAGACCTCGGTACCGCTCACCGCCCGGGTCGTGCTGGTGGCCTCAGGCAAGGGTGGCGTCGGCAAGTCATCGGTCACGGTAAACCTGGCGGCGGCGCTGGCCGCCAAAGGGCTCACCGTCGGTGTGCTCGACGCCGACGTCTGGGGCTTCTCGGTACCGAGGATGCTCGGAGTGGAAGGACGCCTGGCCGGCATCGAACGCGACGGCAACAAGTTGATGGTCCCTCACGAGCGCGAGGTCGGAGAAGGTTTGCTACGGGTCATCTCCATGGGCTTCCTGGTGGAGGACGAGGAGACCGCGCTCATGTGGCGAGGCCTCATGTTGAACCGCGGCGTGCAGCACTTCCTGCAGGACGTCGATTGGGGCGAAGACCTCGACTACCTGTTCGTCGACATGCCTCCCGGCACGGGTGATGTGCAGATGGGCGTGGCCAAGCTGCTTCCCCGATCCGAGGTCATCGTCGTCACCACCCCGGCCGAGGCCGCCCAGAAGGTGGCGATACGGGCGGTCAACATGGCCCGCAAGAGTTTCCTGCGGGTCGCCGGCGTCGTCGAGAACATGAGCTCCTTTACCTGCGACCACGGCCAGTCCTATGCCTTGTTCGGTAGCGGCGGCGGCCAGGTGCTGGCCGATGACGCCGGCGCCCCATTGCTTGGTCGCATCCCCCTCGAGGCCAGCGTCTCGGCCGGCGGTGACGCCGGCACCCCGATCGCGTTGGGTGAAGGGCCGGCCGCCGAGGAGTTCCGGCGGATTGCCGATCAGGTGCTGGCCGAGGCCGTACCGTTGCCGGAGCTGGCCGGGTGCAGCGCCCGCATGCTCGAAGCGGCCGTCGCCGCCCTCGACGAGCTGGACGCCGGCCAGCCCTAGACGCCGGCCCGCCTCGCGCCGGTCTCAGTGCGTCCGGCCAGGTGGGCCTGGTAGCGCCTCAAGAACTCGGCTCGATCTTCGACGAACTGGGGATCGCTCGGTGACTGCCCTGTCATCATCTTGGTGACCTGCGGGAAGGCGGCGGGGAACATGGTCAGAGCTAGCTCGGTGAGGGCCCATTGCGCCGGGTCCAGGTCCGGCGGCACGTCGCCCGCCTCTTGGTCGCGCCGCACCTCATCGATGATCGCCTCGTAGATCTCCCGACGCTCTTCCAGTTCGGCCGTTCGCCGGCCGGCTTCCAACGCCTCCCACATGAGCAGGCGGACGTGGACCCGGTCCTTGCCGAAGTGCTCGGCGCGGGCCAGCAGACGTTCGGTCGGCGTGCGGAGGGCGGACGCGCGCATCTTGTCGGCTCGATCCGCCAGGCGGAGACCGAGCAGGGCCCGGAACAGCCCGTCCTTGGACCCGAAGTAGTGGTACAGCATCCGCTTGTTGACCTTGGCCCGATCGGCGATGGCCGCCACCCGACCACCAGAGATCCCCTTGGCCGAGAACTCGCGCTCGGCGGCCGCCAGTATGCGCCTCTTCGTCCCTTCCGGATCTCTGGCGACCAACGTCACATCCTCCGTGTTGTAACCGCCCGTTGAGTAACCATACAGTTACTTCGTGACTCTCGACCAGGCGCGCTCCCATGACCGCCGCTGGTGGACATTGGCCGTCCTGTGCCTCTCGCTCACCGTCATCAGCATCGACAACACGATCCTGAACGTGGCCCTCCCATCGATCGTCGAGTCGCTCGGTGCCAAGGGCTCAGAGCTGCAATGGATCATCGACGCCTACACCATCGTGTTCGCCTGCCTGCTGCTCACCGCCGGCTCGCTCGGCGACAAACTGGGCCGCAAGGGCGTGCTCACCGCTGGTCTCGGCCTCTTCGCCATTTGCTCGGCCTTCGCATCCACCGCCAGCTCAACCGGCGTGCTCATCGTGGCCCGAGGGCTCATGGGCATAGGTGGAGCGTTGATCTTTCCCACCACCCTGTCGATCCTCACCAACACCTTCGAGGGATCGGAGCGGGCCCGAGCCATCGGTATCTGGGCCGGCGTCTCGGGCTTGGGCATAGCCATCGGGCCGCTGGCCGGCGGCTTGCTGGTGGAGCACTTCTCGTGGGGCGCGGTGTTCCTGGTGAACGTTCCGGTTTGCCTCGTAGCCCTTGTCGCCGGACACTTCCTGGTACCGACCAGCCGCGATACCCAAGACTCCAGACTCGACCCGCTCGGGGCTCTGCTCTCCATAGTCGGGCTGGTGGCGCTGCTGTACGGGATCATCGAAGCACCCGACGCCGGCTGGGGATCGACCAACGTGCTGGCGGGATTGGCCATGGGAGTCGTGTTCCTGGGCCTGTTCGCGGCGTGGGAGTTGCGCTCCCGGCACCCGATGCTCGACCTCAGCTTCTTCAAGAACCCACGCTTCTCGGCGGCGTCGGGCACCATCACGCTCGTCTACTTCGCGCTGTTCGGATCTACGTTCTTGCTCACCCAGTACTTCCAGTTCGTGCTGTCCTACTCACCGTTCAAGGCCGGGCTGATGACCGCTCCGGTAGCCGTCGGGATCATGGTCATGGCCCCCAAGGCGCCCAAGCTGGCAGAGCGGATCGGCACCAAGAAGGTGGTGGTGATCGGTTTGGCGATCGTCGCGGCCACCCTGGTGCTGTACGGCAGCGACACGTTGATGTCCTCGGTGGCCATCGGGGGCCTCATCCGGCTGGTGTTCGGCGCCGGCATGGGCCTGACCATCGCTCCTGCCACCGAGTCGATCATGGGCTCTCTGCCCAAGGCCAAGGCCGGCGTTGGCTCGGCCGTCAACGACACCACCCGCCAGACCGGTGGAGCCCTCGGTGTGGCGGTGATCGGTTCGATCTTCGCCGCCCGCTATCACAGCCTCATCGCCGTGCCGGCCAAGCTTCCCGCCGACGTGGCTGCTGGCACCCGCGACTCGATTGGGACCGCCCTGAAGTCAGGTGGCACCGCCGTCCAGGATGGCCGGCTCTCGCCGGTCGGGTTCCAGCAGGTGCGGCAGGCCGCTTCGCACGCCTACTTGGGATCGATGCGGCTGGCGGTGGTGATCGCCGCCATGGTCGTGCTGGCCGCCGCCGCCGTTTCCTGGCGCTTCCTGCCGGCCCGCGGCGCCGAACCCGAAACGCTGGCAAGGGAACCGGTCATCCCGCCCGACGCCGAGTTGCCCGACAGCGTCCTGGTCTGATCCCATCGGCGGGCGGCCCGCTCATACCGCTCATTCGGGGCCAAGGACCTTCGTCAAAGGCACTGCGGGCGGCCTCGATGGCCCGAATCGCGTCGTCCTTGCCGGCCTTGGCGACATCGCCGATCCTGGTGTTGGTGGCTGGGTCGAGAACGCTACTTCGTGGCCACCAGCCAGGGTTGAGCCACGTCGTTCGGGTCGTCGCACTCGACTAGGCCGTCCTGACCCAGCTTGCGCAAGTGGGCCCACACCGAGCGAGCAGCCACCGGGTGGAGAAGATCGGGCACATCGGCATAGATGCCGGGAACGAGTTGCTCGGCAGTGGCGGGACTCTGTTCTCTCAGCGCGGCGAGCACTTCGCTCTCGCGTTCGAGGCGGTGAGTGATGTAGTCCTCGATCCGGTCGGAGGGGTCCTCGATCAGGTGGCCGTGGCCGGGCGCGATGGCGGTTAGATCGAGCGCCTGCACCTTGCGAAGTGACTCCAGGTAATGGGCCATGTCACCGTCGGGCGGGTTTATGACCACGGTGGAGCCGTCCATTATGTGGTCGCCGGAGAACAGCAGCCGCTCCTGGGGCAGCAGGTAGCAAAGGTGGTTCGAGGCGTGCCCCGGCGTGTGCAGGGCGATGAGCTCGAAGTCGTCAGCCTCGATGCGGTCACCGTCGGCCAGCTGGCGGTCGACTACGAGGCCGTCACGGCTGTCAAAGGCGAGCGCTTCGGCGCCGGTGCGCTCCTTCAGGCCGGCCACGCCGGGCGAGTGGTCAAGGTGGGTGTGGGTGGCGATGATCCACGCGATCTTGCCGGCGCCCGCTTCGGCGACGGCGTCGAGGTGGCCGGCGTCGTCGGGCCCCGGGTCGATGACCACGATCTGATCGGTGCCGACCAGATACGTGTTGGTCCCGGGCCCACTCATCATTCCCGGGTTGGGGGCCAGCACCCGGCGCACCAAGGGGGTCAGGCGGACCGGAACGCCGGGGGTGAGCGCCGGCCGGCCGAGCGGGTCGGTGGGCCCTTCGATGTTCGTCATGAGCCGCTCCTCGGTTGAGATCCCGCGCCGGTGCGCGACGCCGCGGTGGGCCATTCGGCGAAGGGCTCGGAACCGGTGTAGCCGTCGCCGTACTCGGGGTCGCCGGGCAACACGATGCGGAACCCACCGCCGTCGGTGATGATCCGCGGCAGGATCGCCGGCACGTCGACGATCTCGCGGGCGGCTTCGAGCGCTTGGGCGGCGGTGTCGAACCGGGCGATGGCCTTGAGGCTGGCCGCCGTCGGCGGGAGAATCTCGAAGGTGCCCTCGCGGTGGAGGTCCAATGCGTCCTGGGGGCGGATCCAGAGGTTGGCGATGACCTCGTGGTCGTCGTGTAGCGGCGTCTGGGCCTGGGGTGCGGCGGCCACGAAGAAGCGGGTGTCGTAGCGGCGGGGCGCGCCTTCCGGGGTGATCCAGTGGCCGAAGTAGTGGATGCCGTCGACGGCTAGCTTCAGGCCTTCCTCGGCGCACACCTCGACCAGTCGCCGGCGGCTGCTGTCCACTTCGGTCCGGTGAGTGCGGAAGCGTTCGATCACCGCGGCATCTTCGAGCCGCAGCTCGTCGCCGTTGCGGTCGTAGGCCAGGAGGTATCCGGCTTCTTCGAAGCTCTCCCGGATGGCGGCCACCCAAAACGCCAATCCGCCGTGGTCAACCTCGAGCCGGCGCGACGCTTCCTGGTCGGTGCGGCCCCGGCAGACCGGTCCGAGGTCATCGTGACGGTCCTCAGGGTCCACCGCCCCACCGGGGAACACGTAGGCACCACCCACGAAATCGGAGTTGAGGTTCCGCCGCAGCATGAAGACCTCGAGCCCAGCGCCACCGGCGCCGTCGCGGAGCAGCAATACGGTGGCGGCCTCCCGCAGGATGACCTCGGTCATCAGTAGCGGCCGGGCGGCAGCTCGGCGGACGGACCGGTGCGGTCGGATGGCACCTCACCGGTACCTTGGGCGGGAGGGCCAGCGTCAGCCGGGCGCTCGACGTCGATGACCCGGCTGTCCACCCACCCCCGACCACGGGAGCCGAACCGTCCGGCCTGCCCTCCCAGCCAGCCGATGCCCAGCTTGCTCTGAAAGCGCCCGAACAGCACCCGCCGCACGATGGCCCGCACCGGCGGCAGCAGCAACAGGAAGCCGAGAGCGTCGGTCACGAAACCGGGTATGGCGATCAGCAGTCCGGCCAGCAGGATCAGGAAACCGTCGACCATCTCCCTGTGCGGGACCTGGTGGTCCCGCAGCTGGACATCGATTCGCCGCAGGACCCCGAGGCCCTCGCGCTTCACCAGCCAGATGCCGACCAGGCTGCCCAGGATCAAGAGGGCGATGGTCGCCAGCGCGCCGATGGCGTGTCCGACCTGGATGATGACGTAGATCTCCACCACGGGGATCGCCACGATCAGCAGCGTCAAGAGCAACATCAAGAACCACCCTATGTGGGCGGCGAGCCAGTCCGGTTAGCCGGCGAGGTGGCGTTGCAGGCGGGCCAGGCGGGTGTCCCAAGCGGCGCCGACGTCGGCCATCCAGTCCATGGCGTCGGTGAACGGAGCCGGGGTCAGGGTGTAGCGGCGCTCGCGACCGTGGCGTTCGGCGCTGACCAGGCCAGCTTCGGCCAGCAGTTGAAGGTGCTTGGCCAAGGCTTGGCGGCTCACCGTCATCTCGGTCGCCAATTCGGTGGCGGTCACCGATTCGGACCGGGCCACCGCCTGGAGCACGGCTCGCCGGGTCGGGTCGGACAGCGCGACGAAGACCGCTCCTGGGTCCGCCGTGGTCACCACCCAGGCCCGGCTCCGACCAGCCCGGCACCGACCAGCGCGGCAAACCGTTCCTCCACCCGGCCGAGGCGGTCTTCCCACGCCGAACCGATCCGGGCGTCCGCCAGCGCGCAGGCGCGGGCTCCGCCGATCACGGCGGTCTCGGTGACGGTGACGGTCGAGCGACCGTCCTCGGTGGAATCGACCCGCAGCTCCACGCTCGAGGCGGCGGCCGGTTCGTCCTCGTCCCACCAGATCCACCGAACCCCGCGTTCCGTCTGCACATCGGCAACCACCGCCCGGCGCACATGGCCAGAGTCGTCGGTGAAGCGGCCGGCGCCGCCCGGCCTCACGTCGAGCTGCACGTCGCCGCCGAACCAACCGGCCAGCCCCTCTTCGTCGGCGACGAGCGGCCACACCTGATCCGGCGAGGCGTCGACGGTGAGCGAACGGGTCACGGTGAACGGCTGCATGACCGTCACGATACCGCAACTCTGGGGTTGCGCATCGCAACTCCCGACCGCTACGTTCGCAACTACTCAGTTGCGCATATCGAGAGGAAAACCAGAGCATGATGATCCCGACCGTGATCGAGCAACATCCCCGCGGCGAGCGGGCGTTTGACATCTGGTCCCGGCTGCTGGCCGAGCGCATCGTGTTCTTCGGCACCGCCCTCGACGACAACGTGGCCAACCTGCTCATCGCCCAGTTGCTGCACCTCGAAGCCGACGCGCCGGGCAAGGACATCCGCCTCTACATCAACTCCCCCGGGGGCGACATGACTGCCCTCTTCGCCGTTTACGACACCATGAAGGTGCTGCGCTGCGACGTTTCGACCGTCTGCATCGGTCAGGCCGCCTCGGCGGCGGCGGTGATCCTGGCCGGGGGCGCCCACGGCAAGCGCTTCGCTTTACCCAACGCCAGGGTGCTGATCCACCAACCACACGGCGGCGCTCAAGGCCAGTCCTCCGACCTGGAGCTGGCCGTCAAGGAGATGGTCCTGTTGCGCGACCGCATGGTCGACAGCTTGGCCAGCGACACCGGCCAGACCCGTGAGCGAGTCGTGGCTGACATCGACCGCGATTACATCGTGCGCGGCCCCGACGCGGTGGCCTACGGGCTGGTCGACGAGATCATCGACCGCCCCGTGCCCATCGCCGTACCTGACGTCGCCGCCCGTTAGCACTCGAGCCTCCGACCAGCACGCCCTCGATCACCGACGAACTGCCGCCCAGTATCGCTGCACCCGCAGCTAGTGGCTCAGGTGGACGCCAGGATCTGCTTGCGTTCGTTCTCGTTCATGCCACCCCAGATACCGTGCGGTTCTCGGATCTGGATGGCGTAGTCGAGGCAGGGCTGGCGGACTGGACAGGTGTTGCATATGCCCTTGGCCCGGGCCTCACGCTCGACCTTCTCGTCCTTGCGCTCGAAGGTGCTGGGCGGGAAGAAGACCGACGCCTGCGGGCCTCGGCATGCGCCTCGGACCTGCCACGATGCGTCATCATGAAGTGCGCTCAAGATGCTGACCCCTTTCGAGCCGGACCCTACATCCGGCATTTTCGGTGAGACAAGGGTCACTTTCGCGAGCAGTGACATCATCTCCGCGAGCGGAGGGGGCCGGGGGTGGCGCCCCCGGCCGGGAAAAAGCACAGCCGCGAGCGCCGCAATTCATGCGGCGCTAAAGCGGAGGAGGGTGGGGCTGGGGCCCCGGCCGGGAAAAAGCACAGCCGTCAGCTTGGGCGGCGCCGCTCCCGGTGGTCCTTGGCGCCACCCGATTCAGGCTCGACCTCCAACAGCAGACCTTCGATGCCAACCACCCGGATGGCCGCCCCGGCGGTGATCGGCGTAGCCCGGTTGGTTCGGGCCCGCCAGAGCGCGTCACGGACCTTGACGACCCCGTCGGGCGACACGTCGGCAACCGCCTCGCCCGCCTCTCCGACCATCCACTCTCGGCCGATGGTCGGTGTCGAGAAGCGGGTCCGGACCATCGACGGCATGCCGGCCAGCATGGCCAAGGTGATGCCCACGATGCCGACCAGCAGGGTGATCCAAGACTGGGTCAGGCCGTCGTAGAGGGTGAAGGAGCCGACGACGAAGCAGAAGGTGCCGATGCCGGTCCACACCCTTGGCACGCCGGTCTGCACGTCGATGGCGTAAGCGACCATGGCGAAGACGAGCAGACCGATGGCCCAGCTCCTGACCGGCAGGACCGCCAACCCGTAGCAACCCATGATGAAGAAGCCGGCACCGACCAAGCCGGCCACGCCCACCCCGGCAGTGAACAGCTCGAACAGGATCAGCGCCATGCCGATGACGAACAGCAGGTAGGCCACCTCGGGGCTGGAGACGGTGTGGAGGAGTTGGCTGGTGATCGGCAGGGCGCTGAACACGGGAGTGGTCGTGGGCTCCCGCCGCGTCCGGCCGCCGCTGGTCACCACCTTGGAACCGACGCCGGGCAGGTCGATGATGAGCTGGCCGATGACCGGGGCGTCTTTGGCGGCGATGCCTGTGGTGCGGGCCTCTTTGCTGCCGATCGTGCCGTGCTCCAATCGGTCCCGGGCGGCCAGGAAATTGGGTTGCAGCCATCGGGTGGGCACGACCAGGTGGCCGGTGTTCCCGATGGTGCTCCCCGGCGCCAGGCCGATGCGGGACGAAGCACCGGCCAGCTGGGCCGAAGCTCCGAACGCCGAAGCACCGCTCGGACCGACCCAAACAGCCACGGGAACGGGTGAATCGTGGATCTTCTGGGCCAGGTGGATCACCCGCTGGTCGGCTATGAGCGAGCCCTTGCTGTTGAGCTGCAGCACGATGGCTGTCCGTCGCTGCGACTTGGCGTCGTCGATCGAGCGCTCCAGGAAGTCGGCCAGGACCGGGTCGAGCCGCCCGCTGATCTTCACAACGCTCACGGAGTCCTGCGCCGGCGAGGAGGCGGAAGCCGAGACAGCGAGGACGTCTGACGCAACCACCCCTAACAGGACCGCCATAGCGACAAGCGCCAGCCCGACGGTCGATAGTCTGCGCACCGAGTCCCTCCCAGGGAGCCGTCGTACAAAGGCCGCATGTGGATCCTGCGAAGTTCTTCGCTGCTTCCCGAGTCGTCATCGTTGCGGGCAAAGGCGGTGTCGGCAAAACCACGGTCACCGGTGCGCTGGCGTTGGCCGCGTCACGAGCCGGCCGGTCGACGCTGATCCTGGAGGTCGAGGGCAAGAGCGGGTTGGCGTCGATGTTCGGCACCGAGCCGATGTCCTATGAAGAGGTCGAGCTCAGCTCGGCCGACCCAGCCAGCGGTCGGGCCCGCGTCGCCGCCCGCGCTTTGACTCCCGACGACGCGCTGTTGGAGTACTTCCGGGATCACGGCATGTCGCGCCTGTCCAGGCGGTTGGTGAACAGCGGCGCGCTGGACATGGTTTCCACCGCCATTCCCGGCATCCGCGACATCGTCGTGTTGGCCAAGCTCAAGCAACTCGAGCAGGCGAACGCTGCCGATCTGATCGTGCTTGACGCCCCCGCCGCCGGGCACGCCATCACCTTCCTCCAGTCACCGCGCGGGCTGGTCGACGCCGTGAAGGTCGGCCCCATCAACACCCAGGCACGTGACGTGCTCGAGCTGCTGAACGACGCTCAGCGGTGCCAGGTGATGCTGGTGACGCTGCCTGAGGAAACACCGGTGAACGAGTTGGTGGAGACAGCGTTCAGCCTGGAGGACAAGGTAGGGGTGGCTCTCGGGCCGGTGGTGGTCAACGGCCTGTACCCACCACTGCCTGGACTCGATGTCGACCCGCAGGTCGCGGCCGACACCGCCGGCGCCAGCCTTCGCCAAGGCGAACGGCATGCGTTGGCTGCCGCGGCCGGGTTCCGGCGCAAGAGGATGGAGCTCCAGGAGGCTCAGCTGGCGCGCTTGGCCGCACGACTCCCGCTCCCGCAGCTACGGCTGCCCTACCTGTTCGACACCGAGCTCGGCCCGGAACAGGTGGCCCTGCTGGCCGACGAGCTGACCGCCGATGTTCAGGCGCTCGAAGAGGCCCAGTCGGCGTGAGCCCGGCGGCCGTACCCATCCACCCGGCGCGGGCCGTTCACGCCGCCGCCAATCGCTCCGGCAATCTCGATGACCTGGTGGAGCGCAGCCAGATCGTGATCTGCACCGGCTCCGGCGGCGTCGGCAAGACGACCATCGCCGCCGTACTGGCCCTGGAAGCGGCCCGCCGCGGCCGCCGAGCGGTGGTGGTCACCATCGATCCGGCCCGCCGCCTGGCTGACGCGCTCGGCCTGGAAGGCATCGGCAACACCGCCAAACGGATCAGCGGTGACTGGCAGGGTGAGCTGTCGGCGGTGATGCTCGACACCAAGTCGACCTTCGACGAACTGGTCACTACCTACGCCGAGGACGCCGACCAGGCGGAGCGCATCTTGAGCAACCGCTTCTACCGCAACATCTCCGGGGCGCTGTCGGGCACCCAGGAGTACATGGCCATGGAAAAGCTCTACGCGCTGCACAACGACGCGGGCTTCGACGTGGTCGTGGTCGACACGCCCCCGACCCGCAACGCCTTGGATTTCCTCGACGCCCCCCGCCGCCTGACCAGGTTCCTCGACCACCGCCTGTACCGGGTGCTGATGGCGCCCACCCGCGGGGTGATGCGGGCGGTGAACGTGGCCGCCCAGACCTTCATGCGGACCGTGTCAAAGGTGGTGGGGGCCGAGGTCTTCGACGACGCCATCGCCTTCTTCCAGGCCTTCGAGGGCATGGAAGAAGGGTTCAAGGATCGGGCCGAGAAGGTCATGGCCCTGATGTCGTCGCCGGACACGGCCTTTGTGCTGGTCGCCTCGCCCCGACGCGACACGGTGGCGGAGGCCCGCTTCTTCGCCGACAAGCTGGCCGAGTCGGCGATCCCCGTTCGAGCGTTGATCGTGAACCGGATGCACCCCCGCTTCACCGACGGCCTGGCCGAGGCCAACCGGGCTCGGGCCCGGACCTTGGCCGGCACCGACATCGGGGGCCTCTACGACAATCTGGCCGACTTCGCGCTGGTGGCCAGCCGCGAGGAGGAGCACCTGGCCGGCCTGGCCGAGCAGATCGCGCCCGCCCCGGTCGTGCGGGTGCCGTTCCTGGACACGGATATCCACGACCTGGACGGCCTTCACGAGATAGGCCGACGCCTCTTCGGCTGACCGGTCGACCGCCGACCGCCGGCTGCGATCAGACGGCGTCGCTGGGTTCGTCGGTGAGGGCAGTCACTGCTTCCTCGAGGGTCTCGGTGACCGGGACTATGCGGTCGAAGCCGGTGGTGTGCAGCAGGCGGGTCAAGGTGGGACGGCTGCAGGCCACCGCCACCTCTCCACCGGCCTCCCGCGTCCGGCGGATGCCGCCGATCAGGGCGCCGAGGCCAGCGGAATCCATGAAGGGAACGCTCGACAGGTCGATGAGCAGGCGGGGGGCGTTCGCTAGGTCGCTGAGCGAGTCGCGGAACTGGGCGACCGTGTATGCATCGAGCTCGCCGACCGGGCGGCACAGCGTGTAGGCGTCGCCTCGGTTGACTTCGATCTCCAGCACGCGAGCCTCCAAAGGGGTGGGTGCCAAGGCGACGATGGTACCCGGAGACCTGCTCCCACTCCCCGGCCCGGCCCAGTTGCGGCGACCTCCGCTCGACGCGAGGGTCGTGGCCCGCAAAGGCCACGGCTACGCTCGCCGCCCGTGCCCAACGTGCTCCTGGCCACTGACGCCGACTGGATCCTGACCGAGGTCGAGGCCGCCCTCGGTGGTCCAAGGGATGAGTTGCGAAGGGTCCGGGCCGGCGTCGAGGTCATGCCCTTGGCGGCCTCTTGGAAGCCCGACCTGATGGTGCTGGATCTGCAGATCGGCAACATGGGCGGCATGGCCGTGTGCATGTCGCTGCACCACGAGATGCTGGCCGGGCGGTTGGATCACATCCCGGTGTTGATGCTGCTCGACCGCGACGCCGACGTGTTCCTGGCCAGGCGGTCCGATGCTGACGGCTGGCTGATCAAGCCGCTGGACGCCTTCCGGCTGCGCAAGGCCGCCAAGGCGCTGCTGGCCGGGGAGCGCTTCACCGAGCACGCCCCCTCCGCCGACCTACCCCTGTCGTAGCCACGACGGAATGGCCTTTCCGAGCCGGGATCCGGTTCGGGTAGGATCGTCGAGCTACACGGGGTGTGGCGCAGCTTGGCAGCGCGCTTCGTTCGGGACGAAGAGGCCGTGGGTTCAAATCCCGCCACCCCGACCAGCCATCGAGCGGCAAAACCTTATGGCCTAAGGGGTTGCAGGTGACCAGACCGGTTCATCTCGGGTCACGGTCCGGGCCAGGATTCCGAGAGTCGCTCGTAGTGCTCCCTCGGAGATCACGGGGAAGATGTTGGCTTCCTTCCAGACCGGGTCGATGTCGGACCAGTCGTAGTAGGAGGTCACGAGGGTGCCGGCGCCGTCGGCCGCCGGCTCGAGCTGATAGCCGTAGACATGGCCGATCTGGGGACGGATCTGGCCGAGGATCATCCAGGCGATCTCGCGGTCGGGAACGAAGGTACTGAACGTGACGGTCACGTCGTACTTGCCCATCGGGTAATCGTTCAACGCCTCTCGGTCCATGTGCACGACGAAGCTGTCACCCACGGCGGCGGCCGGGTCGCCGGTGGCGTCGAGGAGCATCCCTGAGCTGTCGATGGCCACGTGGCCCAGCGGGTGGGATAGCAGCCGGAAGATGGTCGCCGGGTCCGCTTCTATGGTGCGCTGGACCTCGATTCGCTCGCTCGTCATCGGCGCATCCTGCCACCGGGATCTCCCCGCCACCCGGCCGGGTTCGCTTCGAACGCCCGACCGGGATCGCAGTAGGTTCGACGGGCCATGGGCTCACCGACTGCTGCGTACTCGATCCGTCTACGGGTCCGGCTGGAGAACGTGCCGGGATCCCTCGGCCGGCTGGCGGCCGGGATCGGCGAGGCCGGCGGCAACATCGTGGCCCTGGACGGGTTCGAGGCCAAGAGCAGCCACCTGGTCGAGGACGTCATCGTCAACTGCTCCGACGAGGCCCACATCGCCGCCGTCTACGCCGCCGTCCACGCCCTTCCTGGCATCGAGGTGCTGGAGTGCGACGACCGCACCTTCGCCCTACACGCCGGAGGCAAGATCGAGACGGTCTCGCGGCTGCCGCTCAGCGACCGCGACGAGCTGTCCATGGCCTACACGCCCGGCGTGGCCCGGATCTGCACTGCTATCGCCCGAGAGCCGGGCCGTGTCCACGATCTCACCATCAAGCGCAACACCGTCGCCATCGTCACCGATGGCACCGCTGTGCTCGGCCTCGGCAACATCGGGCCTGAAGCCTCCCTACCGGTGATGGAGGGCAAGGCGCTGCTGTTCAAGAACTTTGCCGGCGTCGATGCCTTTCCCGTGTGCCTCGACGTGCGTCGCGAGAGCGGAGACCTTCAGGCCACCATCGACGCCATCGTGCAGACCGTCGAGCGCATCGCCCCGGTCTACGGCGGCATCAACCTCGAGGACATCGCTGCTCCCCAATGCTTCGAGATCGAGGAACGGCTCAAGGCCAGCCTCGACATCCCCGTCTTCCACGACGATCAGCACGGCACCGCGGTGGTGGTCCTGGCTGCGCTGAGAAACGCCCTGCGGATCGTCAACAAGCGAATGCAGGACCTGAAGGTCGTCATCGCCGGAGCCGGCGCCGCCGGTGTGGCTATCGCCAAGATCCTGCGCGAGGCCGGAGTGCCCGACATCATCGGCAGTGACCGTCAAGGCGCCATCCACTTGGGCCGCACGGATCTCAACGTGGCCAAGCAGCGGCTGGCCGAGCTGACGAACCCGTCCGCCACCACCGGCCGCCTCAGCGACATCCTCCCGGGTGCCGATGTGTTCATCGGCGTTAGCGGGCCCGGGCTCATCACCGCCGACGACCTGCGCAAGATGGCGCACGACCCGATCGTGTTCGCGCTGGCCAACCCTGACCCGGAGATCCTGCCCGAGAACACCGAGGGCGTGGCGGCGGTGATCGCCACCGGTCGCAGCGACTACCCCAACCAGATCAACAACGTGCTCGCCTTTCCCGGCATCTTCCGCGGGGCTCTCGACGCCGGCGCCACCAGCATCACCGAGGGCATGAAGCTGGCCGCCGCCACCGCCATCGCCTCGGCCGTCCCCAGCGACGAGCTGGCCGCCGACTTCATCGTGCCGTCGGTGTTCGACAAGCGCGTCGTCGAGTTCGTCACCCGGGCTGTGGCCGACCAGGCCGTGGTCGAAGGCGTCACCCGCTGACATGACCGGCGGCTCAACATGACCGGCCCGGCGCGGCCGACCGGTCCCATCGAGGCCGTGACCTTCGACTTCTGGAACACGCTGGTCCGCCAGGACGATGGCATCAGGGCCGTCCGCCTGGACGCCTGCCAGCAGGTGCTGTCCGACGCCGGGATGGAGGTGGACCGGGCTGATCTGGAGCGGGCCTTCGAGCGGGCATGGGACGCGTACGTCGAACGGTGGCACGCCAACCAGGTGTTCACCGCGGCCGACGCCGTACCTGTCATGGTCAGCGCCCTTGGGGCCGACGCCGGTGTCGTGACCGACCTGGTGGAGGTGTTCCTTGCTCCTCCCGGCGGCTGGCGACCGCCCCTGACCGAGAACGTGACCGATTGCCTAGGTGAGCTCCGCGACGGCGGCGTGGCCATCGGCATCATCTGCGACGTAGGGCTCACCCCCAGCACCGCCTTGCGTGGGTACCTGGCCGACCATGGCGTGCTCGACCAGTTCGACCATTGGTCCTTCTCCGACGAGGTGGGTGTCTACAAACCCGACGGTCGCATCTTTGACCACGCCCGCCGCGGGCTAGCCGCGGCGGTGGGCCGCACCATCGATCCGTCGCGCATGGCCCACGTCGGCGACCTGCGCCGTACCGACATCGCGGGCGCCCTTTCCTTTGGCGCCACCGCCGTGCGCTACGCCGGAGCCTTTGACGACCCCGGCGAAACCGCCCGAGGCACCGACACGATCGAGGGACACCTGGTCGTGACCGATCACGCCTTTCTGCCGGCTGCCCTCGGCGTCGTCGGCTCACGACCCGTCCCTACTTAGAGGAGCCGATCATGCATGCCGCCGTGTACTACGAGACCGGGGCCCCTGACGTCCTTCGCTACGAGGAGGTGGCCGACCCCGAGCCGGGCACCACCGACGTGCTGATTGAAGTCGAGGCGATCAGCATCGAGGGCGGTGACACGCTGAACCGCTTGGGCGGCGAGATGGCGGGCGTTCCTCACATCGTGGGCTACCAGTGCGGCGGGACGATCCGGGAGGTGGGCGCCGACGTCTCTGACCGCCAAGCCGGGCAACGGGTGGTGGCGTCCATGCCCTCCGGCTCCCACGCCGAACTGGTGGCGGTGCCGGCGAATCGACCTGGCCGGTGCCAGAGGGCGCTGACCTGGTAGCGGCCGCGTGTGTACCGGTCGCCTTCGGCACCGCCGACGACTGCCTGTTCGAGTTCGGCGGCCTCACCGGCGGCGAGAGCGTTCTGATCCAGGCCGGCGCCGGCGGAGTGGGCATCGCTGCCATCCAGCTGGCCAAGCGGGCGGGGGCGACGGTGTTGGCGACGGCATCGTCGTCGGAGAAGCTGGAACGGCTGAAGGGGTACGGCCTCGACCACGGCATCAACTACGTCGAGCAGGACTTCGCCGATGTGGCCCGGGAGATCACCGGCGGCCAGGGCGTGAACCTCGTGCTCGACTCTGTCGGGTCCACCATGCCGGGCAGCATCCGCGCCCTGGCGTACCGGGGTCGCATCTCCTTGGTCGGCAACGCCGGGCGTGATCAGCAGCCGGTGGACTTGTCCCCGCTGATGTTCGGGAACCAGTCCATCCACGGCGTGTTCCTGGGCATGGAGCTGCTCACCAGCCGACGGGCCTACGACAACATCTCCGGACTCATCGGTGAGGTCGCCGCCGGTGACCTGCAGGTCGTGGTCGACCGGACGTTCCCCTTGGCCGAAGCCGCCGATGCTCATGCTTACCTGGAAGACCGTCGCGCCTTCGGCCGGGTCGTCCTGATCCCCTGACCCAGCACGACTCCGCGACGCCTGGGTCGTTGCAAGGGCGACCAGTTAGGTGGTGGTCGGGACCGGCGTCGATCCGGTGACCTTCCGCTTTTCAGGCGGACGCTCTGCCAACTGAGCTACCCGACCAAGGGTGGTGGATGCGCCCCGGGGGGCCGAACTAGGCGGTCCCGACGGGATTTGAACCCGCGACCTCCGGCTTGACAGGCCGGCGTGCACTCCAAACTGCACCACGGGACCGTGTCCACGCCAGGCGGTCACCCGGTGCGGAGCCGACACAACGTAGCCAGCGGCCGGACCCGGCCGCCAACGCGATGGCCGTCAGCCGGCGGCCACGGCGGCGCCGGCGGCCAGCACGACCATGGCCCCCCGCAGATCGCCGACCAACCCGCTGGCCATGCGGTTCATGACGTAGGCGACCGATAGGTGGGCATCGGGGTCGACCATGGCCAGCGAACCGCCCCAACCGCCCCAGAAGAAGGACCGGGGGTTCTGGCTGAGCGGCGTCGCCTCGCTGATCAGCCCGAAGCCCGTTCCGAGCCGCATCTTGGTGCCGAGCACGAGGTCGTCGTCGAAGTGCTGCACGGTTTGGATCCGCTCCACGCCCTCGGCGGAGAGCAGCCGGACCCCGTCGACCCCGCCGCCACAAGCCAGCGCCGAGTGGACGCGAGCGACCGAGCGGGCGTTGCCCGTGCCGCCGGCGGCGGGAATCTCCGCACCCCGCCAGGCGCGGGTCGATGGTTCGGTGCCGTCGAGCGGGCAACTCAACAGCACCCGAGCTCCCACCGACGAGGGGTCCAACTCGCTCTGTGCGATCCCCATGTCGGGCGGCACCAGTCCGGCCACCCGGCCGTCCTCGGACGCCGGCAACCCGATGTGGAAGTCGGCGCCCAGCGGCTCGGCCACCTCCTCCCGGAAGAAGGCGCCAATGGTCCGTCCGGTCACCCGGCGCACGACCTCGCCTTCCAAGAAACCCTGGGTCACCGCGTGGTAGCCAGACACCGATCCCGGCTCCCACCACGGGGACTGGGCGGCCAGGTTGGCGCACACCGCGTCCCAGTCGTAGAGGTCGGTTGGAGCCAGGGGCGGGTCGAAGCCCGGCACGCCGGCGGTGTGGCCGAGGACGTGGCGCAGCAGCACACCTTCCTTGCCGTTGGCGGCGAACTCGGGCCAGTAGGTGGCTACCGGAGCGTCGAGGTCGAGGTCGCCGCGATCGACAAGCATCAGCACGCAGGTGGCGGCCATGGTCTTGGTGGTCGAGTACACGTTGATGATGGTGTCGGCCTCCCAGGGACGGCCGTGCTGGTCGGCGTCACCCGCCCAGATGTCGACCACGGACCGGCCGTCGACGGTCACCGCCGCGCAGGCACCGAGTTCAAGGCCCTGCTCGAAGTTGGCGACGAAGGCATCTTGCACCGGCTCGAAGCCGGGTTCGCAGGTTCCGTGCACTTCGACCATGGGCTGCTCCTCTTGTCCTGGCTGGTACCCGGGGATGTGTATCAGCCGTCGGCGGCAGGGGCGACGCCCAGGCCACGGGCCAGGCTGGCAAGCGCGGCCTGGCCTATGGGCAGCTCCACACCGAGCTCCCCGGCCATCTCGACAGCGAGGTTGAGATCCTTCTCTCCCAGGTCGCGGGTGTGGGAGAGGATGGCGAACAAGGGATCATCGGCGGCCATGGGAGCGGTCGTGTCGCGCAGCAGGATCGAGCCGACGCCTCCGGTGATGGCATCGGAGTGGCGGACCACCCGGGCCATGGCCCGGAGGTCCACGCCGGCCGCCTCGGCCAACCGCTGGGCTTCACCGGCGGCGGCGAAGCCGGCGAAGGAGATCAGGTTGCGGGCGATCTTGGCCCGGGTGCCCATGCCGGCAGGCCCGAAGCGCCGGACCAGACCGGCGTAACGGTCGAACACTGGCCGGGCCGACTCGACGGCGACCGCGTCGCCGCCGACCAGCAGTGCGAGGGTCCCCTCCTGGGCACCGGCTGAGCCGCCGCTGACCGGAGCGTCGAGCACCTCGATCCCGACATCACTGGCGGCGGCGGCCAACCCCACCGCGGTCTCGGGACGGATGGTCGAGTGGATAGCCACGATCGTCCCTGGCGGCGCCGCCTCGGTGATCTCACCGACCACCCGGTGGACCTGCGTGTCGTCGAGCACCATCACGCCTATCAACCGGGCGCCAGCGGCGACCACCTCACCGGCGGAGTGGGCCACACTCGCCCCCGCGGCGGCGAAGGGTTCGACTGCTTGGTGCCGCACGTCGCCTACCACGAGCCCACCGGGCCAGTCCAACAACCGGCGAGCCATGGGCGCCCCGATCTGGCCGAGGCCGATGAAGCCGACCGGCTGATCCAGCAGCCCCCGTGGTGACCCGGAGTCAGCGCCCATCAGCTGCGCACGACCTGGCCGCCGTCCACGTTGAAGATGTGACCGGTGATCCAGGCGGCGTCGTCGGAGAGCAGGAACAGGCACATGCCGACCAGGTCCTGGGGCGTGCCCTGGCGCTTCAGGGCCAGCCCTTTCACCAGATCCTTGACCATGCTCTCGGGGACGACGCGGCGGGTGGCCTCGGTGTCGATCGGGCCGGGGGCTATGGCGTTCACCCGGATGTTCGAACCGCCCAACTCGTGGGCCAGCTGCTGCGTCAACCCGTTCACTCCCACCTTGGCCAAGCCGTAGAAGCCGGCGTACAGCCAAGCGGCCGTTGACGACTGGTTCACGATGGCGCCACCGCCGCCGGCCGCCATGTGCTCCCAGCAGGCACGGGTGCACAGCAACGCCCCGTCCATGTTCACGGCCATGAAGCGCCGGTAGTAGTCCCAGTCCACGCTCAACAGCAGATCGAGCTTCATGCCGCCGTAGATGGCGGCGTTGTTCACCAGGAAGTCGATGCCGCCGTAGCGGTCGACACAGGCCTCGGCCATCGCCCGAGTCGAGTCGGGATCAGACACGTCGACGGTCACCGCAGTGGCAGCGGCGCCGCCGGCGGCCAGACGGTCGGCCACCCGCCGGGCTCCGTCCGTGTCGAGGTCGGCCACCACGACCGACGCTCCTTCACCTGCCAACGCTTCGGCGTAGGCCTCACCGATGCCGCCGGCCGCTCCGGTCACGATGGCCGCCTTGCTCTCGAATCGGCCGCTCACGGCGTGACCGGCCACAGGTCGACCGGCGCCGCGCCCCGCGGGTAGTGGCAGGGCTGGTCTCCGCCCAATGATCGGTTCATGCGCGCCGTCATCCCCTCGGACAGGGTGCTGTCAGTGATCATCTCCATGAACACGGCGGCGGCGTTGCCGTAGTCGAACCAGTCGCGCTGCCAAGCCCACTGGAAGCGGCCGGCGTAGCCGAACCAGGACCCTCCGATCCCAGCTACCTCGTAGTGGGTGCCGTCGGCGCGGGTGGCGTCGCGATCTGCTTCCAGAAGCCGACCACCTGGCCCTTGCGGTCGTCGATCAGGATCTCCTGGTACGGGTAGGTCCAGCCGTCGAGCCCGCCCATCTCCAGCCCGATGGCGACGTCGCGGATCTCGTCGCGACCCACGGCCATGAACTCGTGTTCGGGGCCGTAGTTCCAGCCGTAGGTGGCGTCGGGGGCGTACAGCTCGGCCATGCCGGTCCAGTCGCCGGCCGCCTCGGCATCCCGGTTGGCCTGGAGCCACCGCTCGACCATCTCCTCCAGCTCGGCTCTCGGATGTGCGGCCATGTTCGTCAGTCCTCCTCGATGATCAACAAAGCGTGGGTGGGGCAGTACCGCACGGCCGCCTCGACGGCTTGACGCTGTTCAGGGCCGGGCCGCTCGACCAGGACGGTGACCGTCTCGGCCTTCTTGGCCAGCTGGAACACGTCGGGCGCCTCGGATTCGCAGACGCCGTGGGCCTGGCACAGGACAGGATCTACCGCCACCCGCCAGGCCATCATCGACCGCTCCGACGGTAGCGGACGGCGCAGGGTTGGGCCAGCTGCACGACCATCTTCGAGTGGTCGTTGCGGTAGGTGCTAGGAGGTTGGGCCAGCTCGAAGGTCCAGTCGCGCAGCAGCACCGAGAAGATGGCCTTGAGCTGCAGCATGGCGAAGGCGGCCCCGACGCACCGGTGGCGGCCGGCGCCGAAGGGGATCCAGTTCCACGGGTTGGCCAGGTCGTCCTCGGGCGGCTCCAGGTACCGCTCGGGGCGGAACTGGTCCGGCTCGGCAAACGCCTTGGGAAGGCGGTTCGACACCGCCAGGGTGGCGCCCACCATCTGCCCGGCCGCGATGCGGTGCCCTTCGACCTCCAGGTCGCGTTGGGCTACCCGCAGCACCAGTATCAGGGGAGGGTGGAGGCGCAACGCCTCCTTGATGGCGGCTTCCAGCCTGGGCATCTCACGTAGCGCTTGATAGGTCACGTCGCGGCCATCAGCGTGAAGCTGGTCCAGTTCGGTGACCACCGCCGCCAGCTCCACGGGGTGGCATAGCAGTTCGATCAGCGTCCAGGCGGCGGTGCCGGAAGTGGTGTGGTGGCCGGCGAACATCATGGAGATGAACATGCCGGTGACCTGATCGGCGCTGAACCGCGGACCGTCGTCGTCGCTGTCGCCGGGGATCGACATGAGCACGTCGAGCAGGTCCCGATCCTGTTCGGACGGGGTGGCGGGTTCGCTGCCCCGGCGGTCCATGATGGCTTCCACCAGCGCCACCAGGCCCACGCGGGCGGCGTCTCGGCGGTGGAAGCTCTCTATGTCGGCGTATGGATCGACGTAAGCCAGCGCATCGGTGCCCTGTTCGAGGTCGTGGTAGAGGGCGGCGAAGCGGGCGTCGAGTTGCTGGCGGAAGCGGCGGCCGATCAGGCAAGCCGAAGACGTGTAGATGGTCAGTTCGGCGAACCAGTCGAGCAGGTCGATCTCGCCCTGATCCACCCAACCACCGACCATCGCTTTGACCTCGGCGGCGATCGTTTCGGCGTGACCGCGCATGAACTTGTCGCGCAACGCCTGGTTGTGGAGCATCTCCCGGCGCCGCTCCGGCGGCGCGTCGAACACCACGCCTTCGCCGAAGATCGGCGTCATGAACGGGTAGGCCTCGGCCTGGTCCAAGTCCTCTTCGGGCGCCCGGAAGAACCACTCGTTGGCCTCGGCCCCGCTCACCAGGACCACCTGGCGGTCCGCTAGCCGGAACCGGCCTACATCACCGCACTCGTCCCGGACCCGTTGCATGAGGCCGATCGGGTCCCGGCGCAGCTCTTCGAGGTGGCCGGTGCCGCCGTCGTCACCCGACACGTCGGGCGGCTCGCGGATGTCGATGGCTTGGGTCGTCATGTGGTGGATGCCTCCTTCTGGTCCGGCGGACCGGTTCGAGGCCGGCGCTTGAGCGGGGCCTCGGGTTGCAGTTCGATCAATGCCCAGTGGCTGCCTCGGGGAGCGGAGACCACCGCCCTGACGGCGGCGGCCACCGCGTCGGGGCTGAGGTAGCCGCCGTGGCGGACCAGGCCCCACCGTTGCCACTCGGCCAGCACCGCTTCGGTCACGTCAGGCTCCCAATCCATGCCCATGCCGGTGAGCGTCGGCCCCGGCCGGACCATCGACACGCGCACCCCGGTGCGCTCAAGCTCCATCTGCATGACTCGGGCCAGCCCCTCGAGCCCCCACTTGGACGCCACGTAGGAGGACATCATGGGGCGGGGCGCCCGTACCACGTCTGAGGTGATAAGCACGACGTCGCCCCGTTCCCGCTGCACCATGCCGGGCACCACCGCCGAGCACAGCCGTTGAACGCCCAGCAGGTTCAGTTCGACGTGGGCGGCAAAGGCGTCCGGCTCCGTGTCCACCGCCCTGGTGGGCAGAACATCACCGGCAGCCGAGACCAGGACCTCGATCGGTCCGAACGGCTCGGCGGCGGCAGCGACGAACCGGCTCAAAGAACCGGCATCGGCCAGGTCGACCTTCAACGCGTGAGCTTCGCCGCCTCGCTCGCCGATCAGCGCCGCCGTATCCTGACAACGGTCGAGGCGGCGGGCGCCGAGCACCACCGGGTGACCGGCTGCGGCCAGCGCCAGCGCGGTCGACCGCCCGATGCCCGACGAACCGCCGGTGACCAGAGCCGGCCGACGCCCGATGTGGGGCGGAGGGTGCGGCATCACCGGGTCCGCAGCGCGATGGGCAATGTGGAGAAGCCCCGCACGTTCACGGAGTGGACCCGCTCGACGCTGGACGGGTCGATCTCATAGCTGACGATGGCGGCCACCGCCTCCTCCAAGGCCACGCGGGCCTCGAGGCGGGCCAGCGATGCACCGAGGCAGAAGTGGCGGCCCATGCCGAAGCTGGCGATCTGTCCGGATGCCCCGATCTGATCCGGGCCGCGGTCCAAGTCATAGCGATCCGGGTCGGGAAAGACCCGGTCGTCGCGGTTGGCCGAACCCGCCAGCAGCAGCACCCGGCCCCCTTTGGGAATCACCGTTCCGTGCAGCTCGACGCTGGTCGTGGCCACCCTGGCCAGCATCTGGCTCGACGTGTCGTAGCGGAGCGTCTCCTCCACCCAGTCACCGATCCGGGAGGGGTCGGCGAAGGGGATGGCTCGCTGGTCGGGGTTCCGCCACGCCCAATACCAGGCGTTGCCGAGCAGCTTGGTGGTGGTCTCGTTGCCGGCCACGACCATGAGGAACAGGAAGGCCATGACCTCCTCTTCGGTCAGATGGTCACCGTCCACCTCCACGTCGAGCAAGGCCGAGGTGAGGTCGTCGGTGCGGTGGGTGCGGCGCTGGGCGATCATGTCGGCGTAGTAGCCGGCCAGGTTCAGGGCCGCCTCCATGCCCGATGGCGGCACGTCGTGCACGCCTTCCTCGCGGTGGACCAACAGATCCGACCAGCGCCGCAGGTCGCTCCGGTCTGCTTCGGGAACGCCGATGAGCTCGGAGATCACGTCCATTGGTAATCGGCCGGCGAAGTCACCGATGAAGTCCCCGCCGCCGGCTTCGAGCATCGGGACCAGGTGGTGACGAGCCAAGGCGCGGATGCGGGGCTCCAGGTCCAACACCCGCCGGGGGGTGAAGCCCCGGGACACCAGCGCTCTCATGCGGCCGTGGCGGGGCGGGTCCATGGCCAGGAACGACATGGTCCGCTCGGCGTTCGGGCCCGACGCCGCCGGGTCGAGGGAGACACCGTCGGCCGAGGAGTAGGTCGCCGAGTCTCGGAAGCCGTTGAGCACGTCGGCGTGGCGGGACAGGGCCCAGAAGCCTTGCTTCGCGTTGTGGAACACCGGCGCCGACCGGCGCAGGCGCGCGTAGGTCGGGTACGGGTCCTGGTGGATCTCGTAGTCGTAAGGGCTGTAGACGAGGGTGCCCGTGGCCGTCATCGGGCACCTTCGAGTAGCAGGCGCGTGGCCTCAGCCATGCGGTCGGCGATGTCGCCGTACGGCAGGTAGCCCATGCCCGCCTGCAGCAGGGCGCCGGAGTAGGTCAGGTTCAGGGCCCGCTCCACGGCCGGGTCAGCGTCGGCGCCCAGCGCGGTCCGGACCCGTTGGGCGATGGCGGCGCCGATGCGGTCACGCACCCGGGCGACGTCCGGGTCTGTCGAGAGCAGGGCCGTCGTGCAGGCTGAAGCGAGCTCGGGCTCGTCGGCGACCAGGAGATCGACGTCGTTCAGCGCGGCGGCGACCCTGGAAGCCGGACGCCGGCGCCGGTCGACCGCCACGTCAGGGAGTTGCTGCAGGCGCCGCCAGAACAGCTCGGCGACAAGGTGCTCTTTGGACGAGAAGTACGTGTAGGCGGTGGCCGGCGCCACGCCGGCGTGGCGGGCGACGTTGCGGACTGTGAGTCGCGCGTACCCGCCACGCACTTGGTCGACGGCGGCGTCACACAGTCTCTGAACGGTGTTCAACTGACGCTCGGTCAGGTGTCTCCGTCCCGGCTGGGCGACCGTACTGCTGGACATGTGTCTAGACAGTAGTCCAGTTAGGCACGGCGCAGACAGATCGCCCGCCTCAGCGCCGGACGGTGACACTCGCCAAGCTGCGTTGGCGAACGAGCAGCTGTTTCTTGGGTCGCCCCGCCTGTCGGCTCGGCTTTCAGCTTCGCTTACGGCTGCTCCGGTCCTTCGCTCGCCGATCGGGCGCGCCGGCCAACAGCTCTTCGACCAGGTTGAACACCTTGGTCCCCGCCGGCCAGCCCGCGTAGTGGGCCAGGAAGATCGCCAGCTCTCGAGCCGACTCTTCGTCCAGCTCCCCCTGATCCAGCGCCGCACCGAGCTGGATCGGCAACACGTCGTACAGGCCGGATCCCACCAGAAGGCCGACGAGCAGCAGTCGTCGATCTCTCTGGGTCAGGCCAGGTCGGTTCCAGATGTCTGCGAAGAGGTGCTCGACGGTGTAACCGAAGAAGTCACCTGGGCCGTCGGCAACCTCCCAGCCGTAGACCTGACCCATCGTCTCCAGCCCGCGGCGGCGTCTGGCGTCATCGGCCTCCACTTGAGCTTCGCCGATCGACGGGTCAGGCGTTGACCCGGCCAAAAGCGAACCGCATGCTTATCCACCATTGGTCCACGTTGACCTTCTCGACCCCGGTGTTGGGGTTGGCCGAGTCGATCATGTAGCCGTTGCCGACGTAGATGCCGACGTGCTGGATGCTGGTCGTCGAGGTGCCGTAGAAGACCAGGTCACCCGGTTGCAGCTGCTGGCGGGTGACTCGGGTCGTGGCCCAGTACTGATCGGTGGCAGTGCGGGGGATGGTCACCCCCGCCTGCTTCCACGACCACATGGTGAAACCGGAGCAATCGAACCCGGTGCTGGGCGACGTCCCGCCATAGGAATAGCGGGCACCTAGCTGAGTCGCGGCGGCATCAGCCGCCTGCTGGCCCCCTGTCGTGCTCCGAGTGGCCGTGGTCGGGTAGCAGGCGCTGGCGCCCACCGCGATGAACAGCCCTAGGACCACGGCAACGGTGCGGGTTTTGATACGGGGATTCACTGGACCTCCAGAGTCCGGTTCGTGAAGGCGGTTGACGCCCCCTCTGTCGTGCCCGGCGTCTCTGTTGCTTCGGCACCGTTGCCCAGTTGCTTCAACAGATTGAGAAAAACGTAACACATCCGTAACCGAGCCGGCCGACGCCGGGGGTGTTTTTCCCGACGATTCGGACCAAACGTGACGATCGGATGTCGGGCGAACTGGCAGCTGAGGGCCGCCAGCCGGAGGTTGCGAAGGCCGTGCCACCATCGACGGCGATGGCCACCGGACGCTTCGCTCCCACTCCCACCGGTTCATTGCACCTCGGCAACCTGCGCACGGCGTTGGTGGCCTGGCTGTCGGCGCGCTCGGCCAGCTCCACCTTCTTGCTCCGCGTCGAGGACCTCGACCCCAGCACCGCCCGTAGCCGGTACGAGACCGAGCAGCTGTCGGACTTGGCCGCCATAGGTCTTGATTGGGACGGCCCAGCGCTGCGGCAATCTGAACGCCGGCCGGCACACGACCGAGCCATCAACCAGCTCGAGACCGCCGGGTTGACCTATCCCTGCTACTGCACACGCCGGGAGATACGCGAAGCCGCCGCCGCCCCCCATGACGGGCCGACGCCTGAGGGCGCCTACCCCGGCACTTGCCGGCGCCTCAGCGCCGCCCAGGCACATGAGCGCCGCCGAGCCGGACGTCCCGCCGCCCTGCGCCTGCGGACCGACGGGCGGCCGGTGGCCGTCTACGACCGCAGGCTGGGCACGGTCGAGGCGGTGGTTGATGACCTGGTCCTCCGCCGCAACGATGGCACCCCCTCGTACAACTTGGCGGCGGTGGTCGACGACGCCTTCCAAGGCGTCCAAGAGGTGGTGCGCGGTGACGACCTGCTCCTCTCCTCCCCCCGCCAGGCTTATCTCGGCCGACTGCTCGGGCTTCGGGTGCCGACCTACTTCCACGTCCCCCTGGTTCTCGGTCCCGCCGGCAACCGCTTGGCCAAGCGCGACGGCGCCGTCACCCTGGCCGACCGCGCGGCGATGGGTGAGGGGCCAGCCGAGGTTCGCTCGCTGCTCGCCGCAAGCCTCGGCTTGGCCGAACCCGGTGAACCGGTGACCACGTCTGATCTGATCCCCCGCTTCGACCCGGATGGCCTGCCGTTCGACCCCTGGGTCCTCGACTCGACTAACGGATAGCGCCCAGGTGGACGACGAACCACTGGCCGCGCCACGAGATCATGGAGGTCACCGTGACGGTGCCCGGTTGGCCGGCGGCCGTGTAGTGCAGCTTGGTTCCGTAGACCCTCCAGTACGGGCCTTTGTTGGATTCGATGCCGGGACGGATCCATTGAGCGGCCCCGGTCGGGACGTCGATGCCCTGGAAGGTGGCGGCGCCGGCGCGCAGCTGCTGGTGGGCGGCGTGGATGTCCTGGCGGTAGGCGGCGATGAGGCGGGACTGGTAGTCCCCGTCGGGATCGCTGATGGCCTTGACCTGGCGGTACGCCGCCCGCGGGAAGAAGAACCCGAGGCCCCGGTCGGGGACGTCGTCGACGATCGCCTGCCACAGGCCCTGGACCCGCAGTTGGAACGCCGGGTCGGACGGGTCAGGCAGCAGCGGGGTCTGGGGCTGGTCGCCGGCGCCATCACCTCGGGCCGGTGTGGCGGCGGGAGTCGGGGCCGGAGTCGTGGTCAGCGCGGTGGTCGTCCGCCGACCCGACGCCACTGGTCCGCTCGCTGACGCCGCGGTGCTCCCTGACGACGACCCGCAGCCGGTGAGCGACACCGCCGCCGCCGCCAACGCTGAGCCGGCCGCCAGCGCTGCGGACCGCCGGCCCAGGTCGCGCACCGTCAAGCGGGGGCCTGCGTCAGGGAGCGCTTTGCCCCGACGGCCGCCGACCGGCCGATCACGCATCCGACCGGCGCCGGCGGCGAGGCGGGTGGCGGCCCCTGCGGCCGGTCACAAGTACTCGGAAAGCTCCTGCACGAGCTGGTTCTTGCCCTTGGCTCCGACCATGCGCTTGGCCGGCTGGCCGTCCTTGAACAGGATCAGGGTAGGGATGCTCATGACGTCGAAGCGTCGGGCGATGTCGGGGTTGTCGTCCACGTTGAGCTTGGCGATCTTGATCTTGCCGGAGTGCTCGGCCGCCACCTCGTCGAGGATGG
>JAABUM010000362.1_pt1 | contig 83696 bp, 74 predicted proteins | sample 5559161 | NCBI WGS metagenome assembly JAABUM01 (sample SAMN10711868, study PRJNA513369) | rock metagenome | isolation source: Antarctica rocks | place: Antarctica: Victoria Land, Siegfried Peak nord
GCCCAAACGGCGATCCCACTCGTTCCAACCACCTGTCGATCCCGCTCCAGACAAAAAGCGGAACCCTTGCATCACACGCGAACTCCAGCCGTCAACCGAGCGCGGGGACAACTGATGGATGGTGAGCGCGCCGTCGTTAAGACAAGCAGCTTCCAGGCCCCTGACTTCTACAAGCGTCATGGCTATAAGGAATTCGGCCAGGTTGAGTTTGGGCTACCAGGTCATGCCCGCGTCTTCCTTCGCAAAAGCCTAGAGTGAACTTTAGCCCCGCTCGGGAGCGCAAGCCGGCATACAAGAGCGAGGCCGGCTCGTAACGACAATGTCCCGGCCTACAACCCGGCCTGGGTTACGAACTTAATGTTCAGATAGCCCTCGATCGCCTCCATCCCGCCCTCCGAGCCATAGCCGCTGTCCTTCACCCCGCCAAACGGCACCTCCGGCAATGCCAACCCGATATGGTTGATGGTGACCATCCCCGCCTCCAGCGCCGCGCCGATCGACGCCGCCGTCTTGGCCGACCGGGTGAAGGCGTAGCTCGCCAGCCCGAACGGCAGCCGGTTCGCCTCCTCAACCACGTCGTCGAATCCGTGGAATGGTGCCACGACCGCCAGCGGGCCGAACGGCTCCTCGTTCATCACGCGCATCTCCGGCGTGGCGCCCGTCAGCACCGTAGGCTCGAAGAAGTTGCCCTTGTTGCCGATGCGCTTGCCGCCGGTTCGCACCTCGGCACCCTTCTGCACCGCGTCGGCGATCAGCGCCTCCATCGCCTGCACCCGGCGCGGGTTGGCCAGCGGGCCCATCTGGATGCCGGGCTCCATGCCGTCGCCAACCTTCAACTTGCTCGCCGCGGCGGTGAAACCCTCCAGGAAGCGGTCGAACACGCTGTTCTGCACCAGGAAACGCGTCGGGCTGACGCAGACCTGCCCGGCATTGCGGAACTTCGCCGCCGCGAGTTGCTTCGTCGCCGCTTCCACGTCGGCGTCGTCGAACACGATCGCCGGGGCATGACCGCCCAGCTCCATCGTCACCCGCTTCATATGCGCCCCAGCCAGCGCAGAAAGCTGCTTCCCAACCGCCGTCGACCCGGTGAAGGAGATCTTCCGGATGACCGGATGCGGGATCAGGTATCCAGAGATCTCAGCCGGGACGCCGAACACCAGCTGCACCACGCCCGGCGGCAGCCCAGCGTCCACATAGCATCGCACCAGCGCGGCCAGCGATGCCGGCGTCTCCTCCGGCCCCTTCACGATCACCGAGCAGCCCGCGGCCAGGGCAATCGCGATCTTGCGGTTGGCCTGGTTGATCGGAAAATTCCACGGCGTGAACGCTGCGACCGGACCGACCGGCTCCCGCAGCGAGAGCTGATATACGCCCTCCGCCCGGGCCGGAATCACCCGGCCATAGGTGCGCCGGGCCTCCTCGGCGAACCAATCGATGATGTCGGCGCCGGCGAGCGTCTCGGCCCGCGCTTCCGGCAGCGGCTTGCCCTGCTCCATCGTCATCAGCGGCGCGATCTCGTCGGCCCGGCTGCGCAGCAGGTCGGCGGCGCGGCGCATGAGTTTCGAACGGTCAAAGGCCGAAACGCGCCGCCATAGCGCAAAACCGCGCTCGGTGGCAGCCAATGCGAGATCGAGGTCGGCCTGCTCGGCGTGCGCGACGGCGCCGTTGGTCTCGCCGGTCGCCGGGTTCATCACCGGCAGCGTCTTGCCGGCCGCAGCGCCGGTCCACTGCCCGTCGATATGCAGCAGCACGTCCGGGTATTCCATGATCGCGTCCTTACTCAACGGCTTTCCGCGAGTATGCACGACGATCACAAGACAGCCAATGACCGCGGCCAATCCTTGGCTCTGGCCGCCGGCGGGGTATATCCGTCCTATGCTGGATACGACCGGGCCTTCGACGCGTGAGCTTAACACCAACGTGACCGGCGTGATCGAACCGCCGATCCCAGCCGCGCATGGATGGGCGGCCCGGTACGATGGATCGCGCGGGCCTATGCTCGACCTGTGCCAGGCCGTTCCGGGCTACCCGCCGCATCCCGAAATCCTCGAACATCTTGCGGCCGCAGCCCGTGATCCGGTCTCGGCCAAATATGGGCTCATCAACGGGGACCTCGCGTTGCGGGAGGCCTACGCCGCCCAGGTTTCCACGCTCTACGGTGGAAGCGTCCGGCCGGATCAGGTTGCGATCACCGCCGGGTGCAATCAGGCATTCTTCCTGACGCTCATGACGATCGCCCGGTCCGGCGATACCGTGCTGCTGCCCACGCCATGGTTCTGGAACCATCAGCAAACCTGCGCGATGCTGGGGATCGAGGCGCGCGCGCTGCCCTGCAAGGCCAGCGATGGATTTGCCCCGGACCCCGAGCAGGCCGAGGCGCTGTTGGACCCAAGCGTCCGCGCCATCGTGCTGATCACGCCCAACAACCCGACCGGCGCCGTTTATTCGCCGGCGGTGATCGCGGGTTTTGCCGCCCTCTGCCGCCGGCGCGGCATCTGGCTCATCATGGACGAGACCTATCGCGACTTCCTGCCCGACGGTCAGGACCGTGCGCACGAGCTGTTCACCGAGCCCTCGTGGATGGAAAGCGTGATCCAGCTTTACAGCTTCTCCAAGGCCTACTGCGTGCCCGGCCATCGCCTCGGTGCCGTCGTCGCCAGCCAGGAGTTGGTGCAGCAATTCATGAAGGTGCTGGACTGCCTGCACATATGCCCGCAACGCGCCGGACAGGCCGCGCTCCGTTGGGCGATCGACGCCTTGCCGGATTGGCGCGCTGACAACCGCCGCAGGATCAACGGCCGGGCAACGGCAATGCGCCAGGCATTCGAGCGGTTATCGGAGTGGCGCCTGGAGTCGCTTGGCGCCTATTTCGCCTATGTCCGGCACCCTGTGCCCGGCACGCCGTCGATGCGTGTGGCCGAGGCGCTCGCGGTGGATCGCGGCGCCTTGTGCCTGCCGGGCAGCGCGTTCGGGCCGGGCCAGGACGGCCACCTGCGCCTCGCCTTCGCCAATACGGACGCGACGGACATTCCGAAGATCGCCGAACGGCTCGCTGGCCTGCAGCTATCTTAATAAGTCGCCGGATATGGTGGGCGGTACAGGGATCGAACCTGTGACCCTCGCGATGTCAACACGATGCTCTACCGCTGAGCTAACCGCCCATCTCGACGGCGTTCTAGAACGGACCTGCCCTACATTGCAAGATGTCCGGCAAACCTTGTTTCGGCTTGCACGTCATGGACGGGTGACATGAGCCGCCATGACAGGTTGAATGTGAACATGGACCTGCCGATCCAAACGGCGCCCGAGTTGGCGGTGCCTCCGTTCACGATCTTCCACCCGGCGCAGCAAACCGCGCCGCTGGTGTTCGCCTCGCCGCATTCGGGGCGCAACTACCTGCCGGAATTTCAACGCACGGCACGGCTGGACTCGGCAGGCCTGCGCCGCAGCGAGGACAGCTTCGTCGACGAGCTGTTCGGCCTGGCGCCTCGCTACGGCGCGCCGCTGATCGCCGCGACGTTCCCGCGCGCCTATTGCGACCCGAACCGCGAGGCTTGGGAGCTGGACCCAGCCATGTTCGACGACGCCCTGCCGTCATGGGTCAACACGACCAGCGCCCGCGTCGGCGCCGGGTTGGGCACGATCGCGCGCGTCGTGGCCTCTGGGGAGGCAATTTATCGTGGCAAATTGCGGTTCAGCGACGCGACTGAGCGGATACAAACCTGTTGGGAGCCGTATCACCTGGGGCTTTCTGGCCTGATCGACGCCACTCGGCAGCGCTTCGGAGCCTGTCTGCTGATCGACTGCCACTCCATGCCAGGACTAGGCTGCGCGGCGCGCGGCGGCGGCGGCGGCGGACCGGATTTCGTGCTAGGAGACGCGCACGGCACCACCTGCTCGTCCCGCGTCACCCGGCGGGTCGAGGCGGTGCTGACCGGATTTGGCCATCAGGTCCGCCGCAACGACCCCTATGCCGGCGGATACGTGACGCGCCACTACGGCCGACCGTGGGAGAACGTCCACGCGCTGCAGATCGAGATCGCGCGCGGCCTTTATATGGATGAGGCACGGTTCGAGCGGACTAGGACATTTGAGACCATCCGGACGCATCTGGGGGAGCTTGCAGCCGACCTGGCGGCCGAGGCCGCGGAGTTGATGGCGGCCTAAGCCATTCACCGTTCCTTCACGCAAGTCCTGCATTCTGACGGCCATGCGCCCGTTGGTTCTCGCCGCCCTGCTCGCTTTTCCCGCTGTCGCCCGGGCTGATCTTCCCGCGTCGCCATCCCAGCAGTGCCGGACCGCCATCGCGGCGGCCGAGCGTTCGCTGGGCGTGCCGGATCGCCTGATGCAATCCATCGGCGTGATCGAGAGCGGCCGGCGCGATGAGAACGGGGCAATATCGGCGTGGCCTTGGGCCATAAACGCAGAAGGGGTCGGCGCTTATTTCGCCACCAAGGCAGAGGCCATCGCGGCTGTCTTGGTGTTGCGCGCGCGCGGCGTGCGCTCAATCGACGTAGGCTGCATGCAGGTCAACCTCATGTTTCATGCCGACGCATTCTCATCCCTCGAGGAAGCATTCGATCCCGGCGCCAATGCCCGCTATGCCGCCCGCTTCCTCAATCGGCTGCTGGCGCAGACCGGATCATGGCCGGCCGCCACGGCGGGATACCATTCGCTGACGCCTGGCATCGGGGAAGATTATGCGCGCAAGGTGCTGGCTGTTTGGCAGAAGCCAGCATCGCACCAGCCGGCGGTCACCGATGCCGTCGTGCAGCAGGCCGCGCTGCAGCCGTGGGCCCCGGCCTTTATCCCGCCCGCGAGCACGACCCTATCGGTTGGCGGCGGCGCCCGCATCATTCCGATCGCCGCCTCCGTCGCTGGGTCGCCCGGCGTGGTAGTCGGTCGCGGGCTTGCGGCCTACCGCGCCGCGCCCACCCGGCTCGCCGCCCGGACGATGCCGGGCAGGCCGAACTCAACCTCGTGAAGCAATGCATGTCCCAGAACGCCCTAGCTTGTGCTGGAATGCGGCATCGAACAATTCCGTCAAGGCCCGCAAAGATGTCGTGACCCAGCCGTTATCCAAAGTTGAAAGGCTGGCCTAAACAGGAATTTTATCGCGAGAATAGCAGGAAGTGTGACAAACCCGAGCACGATGCATAAACTCCGGCATACGACACGCCTGCCGCCGATCCTGGCTGCCCTGCTGCTCGGCTTTTGGCCGGGTGTATCACCGCGCGCCCAGGGCAGCGCCGCCGTGCCGGTCACGACTGTCGCGCCCATCCGCCGGGATGTTCCAGTCCTCGCCCGTGCGATCGGCACGGTGCAGGCGTTCCAATCCGTCGTCGTCCGCGCCCGCGTGGACGGGACACTGGACCAGGTGCTGTTTACCGAGGGCCAGCAGGTGAAGCCCGGCGACGTGCTGGCACGCCTCGACCCGCGCCCCTATCAAGCCGTCCTGGACCAGGCCGTCGCGAAACGGGCAGCCGACGACGCATTGTTGGCCAATGCCCGCGGTGACCTGCTGCGCTACGCCGAGCTGGCGCAGAGTCAGGTCGCCTCACGCCAGCGGCTTGACCTGCAGCGCGCCAATGTCGCCCAGGCCGAAGCCAACGTCCGCGGCGCCGACGCTGCAATAGCCGCGGCGCAGCTCAACCTTAGCTTCACGCAGATTGCCTCGCCGATCCAAGGACGCGTCGGCCTGCGGCAGCTCGATCCCGGCAACTACATACGCACGGCCGACCCTGCGAGCACTGGCATCGTCACCATCACCCAGATCCATCCTATCGCGCTGGTCTATACCCTGCCGCAGGACACGCTGCCGCAGGTGCAGCAGGCGATGCGCAAGGACAAGCTGCAGGTGCTCGCCTACAGCTCGGACGATCGGACGAAGCTGAGCGAGGGTGAGCTCCTGACGATCGACAGCGCCATCGATGCCTCTACGGGCACGATCAAGCTTAAGGCGGTTTTTGCCAATACGGACGACAACCTGTGGCCGGGCCAGTTCGTGAATGTCCGCACCCGGCTCGACATCAGGCGCGACGCGTTGACGCTGCCATCGGCTGCCATCCAGCGTGGCTCGGCTGGGCTGTACGTGTTCCGCATCGAGCCGGATGGCACCGCCGCCTTGCAGGCCGTCGATGTCGATCAAGATGATGGGCAGACAGCGATCGTGGCAAAAGGATTGACCGGCGGCGAGCAGGTCGTGCTGGCTGGGCAATCCAGGCTGTCCATCGGCGCCCGGGTCGTGGCGACTGAGGCGAAGCCGGCCAGCTAGGCCGGGCATAGGGGTCCATGACGCAATGAGCATTTCAAGCCCCTTCATCCGCCGCCCGGTCGCGACCTCGCTGCTGATGGCTGCCATCTTGCTGATTGGCATCGTCGCATATCCATTGCTGCCGGTGGCGCCCCTGCCCCGTGTCGAGTTCCCGACCATCCAGATAACGGCCAACCTGCCCGGCGCCAGTCCGGAGACTATGGCGTCCACCGTGGCGCAGCCGCTCGAACGGCAGTTCTCGCAGATCTCCGGCGTTGCGCAGATGACCTCGGTGAGCGTCGGCGGCTCGGCCCAGGTAGTGGTGCAGTTTGACCTCGATCGCAACATCGACGGCGCCGCCTTGGACGTGCAGGCCGCCATCAACAACGCTGGCGGCCAGCTGCCCCGTAACCTGCCGAACCCGCCCATCTTCCGCAAGGTGAACCCGGCCGATAGCCCAATCCTGATCCTCGCCGTGCAGTCCGAGGTGCTGCCGCTGATCGAGGTGGATGACTACGCCGATAATATCCTGAGCCAGCAGATCTCCCAGATCGGCGGCGTATCCCAGGTCTCGATTGGCGGCGAGCAGAAGCGGGCCATCCGCGTGCAGGTCGACCCGGCGCGCCTGGCAGCCATGAACATGACGTTGGAGGACGTCCGGCAATTGCTGGTCACGGCAACGGTGGACGCGCCTAAGGGCACGCTCGACGGCGCGAGCCAGGCTTTCTCGATCTATGCCAACGACCAGCTCACCAAATCGGCCGAACTGAACGAGGTCATCCTAGCCTGGCGCAACGGCGCGCCGGTGCGGGTGCGCGACATCGGCTCCGCTGTGGACGGTCCGGAGAACGCCCGCCTGGCCGGCTGGCAGAACGGCAAGCGCGGCATCCAGCTGCTCATCTTCAAGCAGCCGGGCGCCAACGTGATCGACACGGTCGAGCGCATCAAGGCGGCACTCCCCAAGCTGCGCGCCGCGATCCCGCCCGCCGTCACGGTTGAGACCATCGTGGACCGCACCGTGACCATCCGCGCCTCGGTGCACGAGGTGCAGTTCACCTTGCTGCTGTCGATCGCACTGGTCGTGATGGTGATCTTCCTGTTCCTCCGCAATTTCTGGGCGACGATCATCCCGAGCATCACCGTGCCGCTCGCGCTGGTCGGCACGTTCGCGGTCATGTACCTGTTCGGCTACAGCCTCAACAATCTCACCTTGATGGCGCTGACTATCGCGGTCGGCTTTGTGGTCGACGACGCGATCGTCATGCTGGAGAACATCTATCGCCACATCGAGGACGGCATGGCGCCGAAGGAGGCCGCGGTGCGGGGCGCCGGTGAGATCGGGTTCACGATCATCTCCATCAGCCTTTCGCTCATCGCCGTGTTCATCCCACTGCTGCTGATGGGCGGGATCGTCGGCCGGCTGTTCCGTGAGTTTGCAATGACCGTCGCCATCGCCGTGCTGGTGTCGGCATTCGTCTCGCTCACCCTGACGCCAATGATGTGCTCGCGCTTCCTCAAGCACCACTCAGGCCAGCACGGCTTGTTCTACCGCATCATCGAGGGTTTCTTCGTGGCGCTGCTGAATGGATATCGGCGCACGCTGGATGTCGCCTTGCGGTTCCAGTTCGTGACGCTGATGGTGTTCTTCGGCACGCTCGCCTGCACCGCATATCTTTATGTGGCGATCCCCAAAGGCTTCTTCCCCGCGCAGGACACCGGCGTGCTGGTCGGGCTGACCGAGGCCGGGCAGGACGTGTCGTTTGCCGAAATGTCGCGCCGGCAAGTCGCAGCCGTCAGCGTCATCGCCGCCGACCCGGCGGTTGCGGCGGTTTCGTCCAGCATTGGCGCCGGGTTGGGCGGACAAACCGGCAATAACGGCCGTATCTGGACCAACCTGAAGCCGTTCGAGGAGCGGGACGTGACGGCCCAGCAGGTGATCGCGCGGCTGCGGCCGCAGCTCGCGCGCATCGAGGGCATGAACGTCTATTTCCAGGCGGCGCAGGACATCAACATCGGCGGCCGCCTGGCTAAAACGCAATATCAATACACGATGCAGGACGCCGACCTGGCGGAGCTTTATGACTGGTCGCCCAAGATCCTGGAGAAGCTGCGCAGCCTGCCCATGCTGCGCGATCTGGCGACGGATCAGCAGGTTGCTGGCACGACGGCGACCCTGACCATCGACCGCGACCGCGCCGCACGGTTCGGCGTGCAGCCGCAACTGATCGACGATACGCTCTACGACGCCTTTGGCCAGCGCCAAGTGGCACAGTACTCCACCCAATTGAACTCCTACAGAGTGATCCTGGAGGTTCCTCCAAGTCTTCAGGGGGAAATGGCGACCCTCGACAAACTCTATGTCAGGGCGCGGGACGGCACCGCGGTTCCGCTCTCCACCTTCGTGACCGTCGATACGAAGCGGGTGGCGCCCCTCGCGATCTCGCACCAGAGCCAATTTCCGGCGGTGACCATATCGTTCAACTTAGCAGCCGGAGCGGCGTTGGGTCAGGCCGTGGACGCCATCAACGGCGCGATCGCGCAACTCGGCACTCCGGTCACGCTGCGCGGCACGTTCCAGGGCACCGCGCAGGCATTCCAGGCCTCGCTCGGCACCCAGCCCTATCTGATCGCTGCGGCGTTGATCGCGGTGTATATCATCCTCGGCATCTTGTACGAGAGCTTCATCCTGCCCATCACCATCCTGTCGACCCTGCCATCCGCGGGCGTCGGCGCACTGTTGATGCTGATGGCTGCGGGTTACGACCTGTCGGTCATCGCGTTGATCGGCGTCATCCTGCTGATCGGCATCGTAAAGAAGAACGGGATCATGATGGTGGACTTCGCCATCAGTGCTGAGCGCCAGCGTGGTGCGGCTCCGCTCGAGGCCATCCGCGAAGCCTGTCTCATGCGCTTTCGTCCCATCCTGATGACGACGATGGCGGCGCTGCTGGGCGGGTTGCCGTTGATGCTCGGAAGCGGCGCCGGGTCGGAGCTGCGTCGGCCGCTCGGCTATGCCATGGTGGGCGGCCTGATCCTTAGTCAGCTGCTGACGCTCTATACCACGCCCGTCGTTTACCTGTATTTGGATCGTCTGCAACGCTGGCTGTCGCCCGTTCGGCGGACCACCATGCCTGCGCTGGCCAACAAAATCGGCGCAACGGCCGATTGAGGACCAGGCGTGTTGACGATGACCGCCGCTCATTCGGATGCCATGCTCGCTGAAGTCGTTCGTCTCATCCCGGCGATGCAGGAACGGGCTGCGGAACTCGACGCAAACGAGGCGTTTCCGGAGATGGATATCCAGCTTCTACGTGAACTCGGGGTACTGCTAGCACCATTGCCTACCCAGCTAGGCGGACGCGGCGCCGGAACCGAGGCTGCCGGAGCCGATCTTCTCGTGGGCTTGCTGAGCGCTTTGGGCCAAGGGAACCTCGCCGTAGGCCGGCTGTTCGAGGCTCACGTGAACGCGCTGCAGCTCATCAAGACATATGGCAGCCCCGCTCAAATCGAACACGCGGCGACGGACGCTCAGAATGGCCACCTGTTTGGGCTGTGGGTAACCGACCCTATTGGGCGCGGTCTAACCCTCGGTGCCCACACATTGCGGGGCAGCAAGGGTCCATGCTCCGGAGCGGGCCATGTGACGCGCGCTTTGGTCACGGTATCAACCAGCAATGGAACCGGGATGGCGATGTTGGCCGTGGATGGCTTCGTGTCGGTCGAACCGATGCGGGGCGTCCTGCAAGGGATGCGCGCCGCAATCAATGGCGTAGTCAGCTTCGACGGCGTCTCCCTGCAACCGGACGGACTGATTGGTCAGCCGGGCGACTACCTGCGGGAACCCTATTTATCGTGCGGAGCCTGGCGCACCACCGCGGTTACATTGGGAGGTTTGGACGCGCTCATCGCGGCCACCCGGAGCCAGCTCGTACGGAAGGGTCACCAGGACGCGCCGCTGCAGCAGGAACGGTTTGGCCGAATGCTGATCGCGCAAGAAACCGCGCGGCTCTGGACGGTCGCAGCAGCTCGGCGCGCCGAGTTCGGCGAGGGACCCGCCGCCGATCGTGTCGCCTATGTGAATCTCGCACGGATTGCGGTGGAGACGGCCTGTTTGGACGCCATGCAACTGGCCCAGCGGGCATTGGGCCTTGCGGCTTTCGTGCGGCCCAACCCCGTAGAGCGTTTACTGCGGGATCTCGCGGTTTACTTGAGGCAACCGGCACCCGACGCAGTCCTAACCGAGGCGGCACACCACGGATTGCAGTCCTAGTCCGCTTAAGGTCATTACCCCGCCATACGCGACGTTTTCAAACGCGGCTCGAACTGCCGCTGAGTAGATTCCGCCTCGGGCCGGTGCTCCCGGTCCTCGTCAAAAATCGGCTGACCTGTCCGTAAAACAGCCAGGATACGCCTAGCCTGCTCCGTCTCGTGCGGCAGGGCCGCAACCGGAACCGCTACGCGACCCAGCCCGGCCAAGTGCGGCTCGACCATATCCCATGCCATGCCGAACGTGCCCTGATGGAGCGCTGTCGCCAGCACGGCCGAAGTGCAGCGAATGTCTTCGAGCAGCCGTGTCGTGAGCTGCTTTTGGCCGCAAAACTGATCGCGGAACCTACGCCGCAGCCGAGCGCGTCGAGCCCGAGCCATCGCAGGCTCCAGTGCATCGTCTAGAAACAGGTCGGGCGCCACCAGCCGACGGCGAATGGTATCCGCCATGCCGCCCGTTGCCCGGCCGTGAATGCGGCCCGAAACTGTCACTTGAACGTCCGGTGCATGGCGAAGCCGGGCATCGATCCGGCGCAGGGCAGTGAAGAAGGCGCGGTCCTCACCAACCGAAAGGGCAGGAATGCCGCCGGAGCGATGGAACGCACTGGCCGTCACACAAATGCTGGCGCCGGAGTGCTCAGTGTGACGTGGCCACGGGTCGGCGGGATTCGGGTCCAGCAGGCTGTCGATCTCGTCCAGCAATGCCGCATAAGCGCACTCGCGCGCGTCATCTTCGTGCAGGATGGCGGGGATGGCCGCGGCGTCGCAAGGATCGATGACGGCACGGCCAGCAACCGCGTCCGCGCCATTGTGCACATGGAATTGGTTTGCCGAAAGCCAATCCGGCGCAACCTGACCATCCGCGTCGGTGCAAAGCAGGACACCATCGTGCGGCACCCATGCGGCTGCACGCTCCATCGCCATACGGCGAGCCTGCCCAGCATTCTGCTGTTCGGGCGGAAACTGGTGTTCGATGACCTCAAGAGAATAATTCAGCGTCGGCTGCATACTGTTTGCAACGAACGCAGTGCGGTCCGTCGAGTTATTGACCAGCAATGTGACGTGAAAATAGGTCTGGCCATGCTGCCGATTCAGCGACGTCAGACATCGGCTAATCCAATCTGCCTCGTTGTGAGCGGGTATCGCGACTGCTGCTTGGGTCGAGTTAGTCTGATTTCGGACAGAAGCGTTCACACGAGATTCCAGAACGTGACGCTTTGTCAGTTGTTGATGAAACGACTCCTGCCAATGCTTTTTCTAGACGTGCGCCAGCCAGGCTTGCTCAGCGCGGATCGCTTTATCGAGATCACGAATACGAAATGGCTTTTGCAAAAACCGCCGTCTGATCAACTGCGGCACAAAATAGCCCGACATCAAAATGATCCTAAGATCGGCGTAGCGCCGTCCTGCAACATCCGACAGCTCAAATCCCGACATCCCCGGCATGCGCACATCGGTGACCATGACGTCGATCCCGTGGTGTTGGTCGAGCAACCTCAAAGCCTCGTCGCCGCTAGCCGCTTGCAGCACCGTATGGCCAAATTCTTGCAACATGTCCGCCGAGGTTTCGCGAACAGGATCATCATCGTCGACGAGAAGAATCATTCGAAAGCTCGAGCCGTTCTAGGCGTTCCAGCAATCAAACTGCAGACTAGCGCGCGTGCTTTGAACGAACTTGCAGGTGGCCTTTTGATCAAAATTGACGATTTCCCAATGAGAAAACTCCCGCTTTTCGACTACGTTGCCAAAACGTACAGCGCGCGCTGGCATAGCCAACACACCGGAATCACGAAGCCGCGCAGTATCCGAAGCAATATGAATTGGCGGAGGGGATGAGATTCGAACTCACGGTACGGCTTGACGCCGTACGGCGGTTTAGCAAACCGCTGCCTTCAGCCACTCGGCCACCCCTCCGCCGGGGTCGTCATTGCACAGCGTTTGCTCCGTCGTTCTATGCGCTCCGGCCAGGGCAGTCAAACCAGTTTCAGGAAAGGCTAATCGCAAACCCGCGCTGCACGGCCGGACGAGCCATCAGCGCCTCGTACCACCGCTTCACGTTGGCGAACTCCTCAAGGTCAACCTGATGGCGTTCGTGCCGCCACGCCCAGGCCAGGATGGCAAAGTCAGCGATCGAAAGCGCGCCGGCCACGAACTCCATTTTTGCAAGCCGTCGATCGAGCACGCCGTAGAGCCGCAAAGTCTCCTTGGTGTATCGCGCCAGACCATAGCGCTGATCGTCGCCGTTCACAGTTAGGAAATGGTGCACCTGGCCCAGCATGGGGCCAAATCCGCCCATCTGCCACATCAGCCACTCTAAAACCGGCACACGCTCACGCAGGCTGGACGGCATGAACAAGCCAGTTTTCTCAGCCAAATACAACAAGATCGCACCTGACTCGAAAACGGAGATCGACGCACCGTCCGGCCCTTCTGGGTCGACAATTGCCGGAATGCGATTATTCGGGCTTATTGCCAGGAACGCCGGCTTGAACTGCTCGTCCTTGGTGATGTCTACGACATGGACCGAGTACGGCAACCCCATTTCTTCGAGCGTCACGCTGACCTTGCGTCCGTTCGGGGTATTGTAGGTATGAAGTTCGATCATTTCACGTCCCTATGCCAAGCGCTGCCGCAACGCCTCGTTGACCAGCGCCGGGTTGCCCTTCCCAGCCATGGCCTTCATCACCTGTCCCACGAAGAACCCGAACAGCTTGTCCTTGCCTGCCTTATACTCCGCGAGCTTATCGGGGTTGGCGCGCAACACGGCCTCAACCGCCCGGTCGATGGCCCCCGTGTCGGTCACCTGGCGCAGGCCTTTGCTTTCGACGATGCTGCCCGGCATGTCGCCAGTGTCCACCATCGCCTCGAACACCTCCTTGGCGATCCGGCCGTTGATGGTCTGATCCGCCAACAGGTCCAGCAATTGGCCCAGTGCCGTCGCCGAGACCGGGCTATCGGCGATGCTGCGCCCACTGCGGTTCAGCGCCGCAAAAAAGTCCCCCATCATCCAGTTCGCCGCAAGCTTCGCGTCCCGCCCTGCGGCCACCGTCTCGAAAAAAGCCGCAGTTTCCTGATCCGCCACCAGCACGGCCGCGTCGTAGGCCGACAAGCTATGCTCGGTCACGAAGCGCGCCCGCTTCGCATCAGGCAGTTCCGGCAGGCCGGCGCGCAGGCCGGCCACCCACGCCTCATCCAGCACCAAAGGCAGCAAATCCGGATCCGGGAAATATCGGTAGTCGTGCGCGTCCTCCTTGCTCCGCATGCTGCGGGTCTCGCCGCGGGCGGAGTCGAACAGCCGCGTTTCCTGCTCCACCGTGCCGCCGTCCTCCCAGACGGCGACCTGGCGCATCGCCTCGGCCTCGATCGCCTGCATGACGAAGCGGACGGAGTTCACGTTCTTCACCTCGCAACGCGTTCGGAACGGCTCACCGTGCCTGCGGACGGACACGTTCACGTCCGCACGCATCGATCCCTCCTCCATATTGCCATCGCAGGTGCCGAGATAGCGCAGGATGGTGCGCATCTTCCGTAAATAGGCGCCGGCCTCCTCCGGGCTGCGCAGGTCAGGCTCACTCACGATTTCCATCAGCGCAACGCCCGAGCGGTTCAGATCAATAAAGCTTCGGGTCGGGTCCTGGTCGTGCAGCGACTTGCCGGCGTCCTGTTCCAGGTGCAGCCGGGTCACGCCGATGCGCTTGGTGCTGCCGTCTGCGAGCTCGATCTCGACGCTGCCGGCACCCACGACCGGGTGGGCATACTGGCTGATCTGATAGCCGGCGGGCAGATCGGCATAGAAGTAGTTCTTGCGGTCGAACCGGCTGACAAGGTTGATCTGCGCGTCGAGGCCCAGCCCGGTCCGCACCGCCTGCGCCACGCACTCCTGGTTGATCACCGGGAGCATGCCGGGAAACGCCGCATCCACGAAGCTGACCTGGGTGTTGGGCTCCGCCCCAAACTCGGTCGCGGCGCCGCTGAACAGCTTCGACCGGCTGATGACCTGGGCGTGCACCTCGAGCCCGATGACCAGTTCCCACGGACCGTCGCGGCCCTCGATCACGTAGCTCATGCCGGTGCCCCCGCCCGGATCGCCGGCAAGTGCCGGAACTCGGCTACTCGCTCCAGCGCAGCGCCCACGGCGAACACCGTCTCCTCGTCGAACGGGCGGCCGATCACCTGCAGGCCGAGCGGCAACCCCTGCGCATCCAGCCCGGCCGGCACCGACAACCCAGGCACGCCCGCCATGCTGGCCGGCACGGTGAAGACGTCGTTCAGGTACATCGCCACCGGGTCGTTCATCTTATCCCCCTGAGCAAAGGCCGCCGACGGCGCGGTCGGGGTGACCAACGCATCCACACGGCCAAACGCATCGGTGAAGTCCCGCAGGATCAGCGCGCGAACCTTCTGCGCGCGCAGGTAGTAGGCATCGTAATATCCGGCCGAAAGAACGTAGGTCCCGATCATGATGCGCCGCCTTACCTCCGCGCCGAACCCCGCTGCGCGGGTGCGCTCATACATCTCCGTCAGGTCGGCACCCTCGACCCGGCGGCCAAACCGCACGCCGTCATAGCGCGCCAGGTTGCTGGACGCCTCGGCCGGCGCCACGATGTAGTAGGTCGCCAAGCCGTATTTGGTGTGCGGCAGCGACACGTCCACGATCTCCGCCCCGGCGTCCCGCAGCCAAGCCAGCCCCTGCTGCCACATCGCCTCGATCTCGGCCGGCATGCTGTCGTTGCGGTATTCCCGCGGTACGCCGATGCGCAGGCCCCGGACACCACGGCGGCAGGCGGTGGCAAAGTCCGGCACCGGCCGGTCCGCCGACGTGCTGTCCTTCGGGTCGAACCCTGCCATGCTGCCCAGCAGGACCGCGCAGTCCTCCACGGTCCGCGCCACCGGTCCCGCCTGATCCAATGAGGACGCGAAGGCAACGATACCCCAGCGGGAGCACCGCCCGTAGGTCGGCTTTACCCCGACGATGCCGCAGAACGACGCCGGCTGCCGGATCGAGCCGCCGGTGTCGGTCGCGGTCGCCCCCAGCGCCAGCCGCGCCGCCACCGCCGCGCATGATCCGCCGGACGACCCCCCCGGCACCAGAGCCGCGCCATCGGCCCGAGTCCACGGATTCTGCACCGGGCCAAATGCCGAGGTCATGTTCGACGACCCCATCGCGAACTCGTCGAGGTTGGCCTTGCCCAGGAATACTGCACCGTCACGCAGCAGGTTCGCCGTGACCGTGCTCTCATACGGCGGCACGAACGGTTCCAGGATATGGCTGCCCGCGGTGGTCCGCACGCCCTCGGTACAGAACAGGTCCTTGATCGCCAGCGGCAGGCCGAGCAGCGGGCCGGCATCTCCAGCCGCGAGCCTCGCATCCGCCGCGGCGGCCTGTGCGCGCGCGCCATCGGCCGACACGGTGATGAACGCGTTCAGCCGCGGGTTCAGCGCCGTCACGGCATCGAGATGCGCCTCGGTGAGTTCGACCGCCGAGAACTCCCGCCGACGCAGCCCATCCCGCGCCTCGACTAAAGTGAGATCGGTCAGCATCACTCGACCACCTTCGGCACGGCGTAGAACGTGCCTGCGCGGTCCGGCGCGTTGCCGAGCACGAGGTCCGGCATGCCGCCGTCCGTCACCGCGTCGGCGCGCAGCCGCATCGCCATCTGCGCCGCCCCGGTCAGCGGATCGATCCCCTCGACGTCGACCTCGTTCAGCTGCTCGATCCAGCCCAGGATGCCGTTCAGCTCGCCGGCGAGCTGCTCCGCCTCGGCGTCTTCGACATGGATGCGGGCGAGCCGGGCGATGCGCCGGACGGTCGCGGAATCGAGCGACATGGATAGTGGACCCTATGTTAACGTGATGGGACAGCCCAGCCTGGGCTGCCAGAGCGCGGGACCATACCGAGCGTCATGCCACTGTTCAACATGAGGGATCTGCGCGCGCAATTGCAGCCGGGCCAGCGGCTGATCGGCCTCGACCCCGGTACCCGGGTCATCGGCGTAGCGCTTTCGGACATCAGCCTGCTGCTGGCCAGCCCCTATGGCAGCCTGCGCCGCGGCAAGCTGGGCCAGGTGGCGGTCGAGCTTGGCGCAATCGCGCGGCGAGAGGGCGCCAGCGGCCTCGTGGTCGGATGGCCGCTCTCGATGGACGGCACCATGGGCCCTGCCGCCCAGGCCGCAAGGGATTGGGCGCGCGCGCTGTCCGATGCGGCTGCGCTGCCGGCGGCGCTGTGGGACGAACGCCTATCGTCCACGGCGGTGAACCGCTTCTTGATCAATGAAGCCGACATGACCCGGCGCAAGCGCGCGGCCGTTGTGGACCAGATGGCGGCGGCCTACATCCTGCAAGCGGCGCTCGATGCGAGCCGCGACTAAATCGGTGTGTTCAGGCGGGCGGCAACGGATCGCAGGCCGCCGCCGTCGCACGGGCCAGCACCAGCAGCCGCCGGGCGGCGACACCGGCCGCGGCGGCGTCGCCCAGGGCATGCGCCAATAGCGGATGCGACAGCACGGCGCGAGCGGCGGTGTTGCCCGCGAGGTTGGCCGCGCCGACCATGGTGGCCGCGACCGCCGTCCGCCGCAGCAGCCCGAGCGTCGCCAGCGCGCCGGGCCGTACGCCATAAAGCGCCGCAACTTGCCTGACCAAGCGGACACCGCGCCACGCCACAAACAGCACGTCCAGCGCCGGCGACGGCATGGCGGCGACCCCTGCGATCGCCTGCACCGCCGCAACCCGGCCCAAACGGTCCGCCGCGTTCTGCAGTATCTCGGAGGGTCCGGCCCGCAGCAGCGCGATGGCGGCGTCAGGGTCATTCACGGTCTGCAACGCCGGTGCGATCGCCGATCCGCCGGGGACCATGCGGGACCACGTTTGAGCAGCGGCCATGATTTGCCCGGCGTCGCCTGACGCCAGGCCGGCGCGCAGTCCGTCGACGCGCCGCAGCACCATAAGCGCGCGCAGCTCGCGCCACACGCCGGCGCCGATCAGGCCGAACCCGGCGCCGGCGATCCCCAAGGTGGTCCAGCCGAGCCACGCCGCTCGGGTAAATTGGTCCGCGATGAAATTGCCGACCGAGAGCCCGGCCAACCCCAGCCCAAGCACGCTCGCGCCTGCGAGGGCCAAAGCGGCTGTTCCCCAAGCAGGACTGGGATCATCGAGTGCGATCGCGGCCAGGGGCGTCGGCTCCAGCCGTGCCGCGGGCTCGTCTTCTAATTCGATGCGCGGCTCGACGTTCATAGATAGTCGTCCAGGAGAAAACTAAGCAAGGCATCCAATCCCAACTCGGGCACGCCGCCGCGGCCGCCTTCGGGGGGCCGCAACGGTTCGAAGTTCGGCACCTGCAGGAAGGGATGCGCCCAGAATGCGTCGTCTGGCAAACGGTCCGGCACCTCGCCGGGATAGGAGCGCAGCATGCGGTCGTCGCCAATTCGGCGGCCGCGTACGGCGGATACCGGGCGGCCGTCAAGCGTCCAAACGAAGTCCTCGGTGCAGCGCACGGCAGCGAGCGGCAGATAGGCCGTGCGGACCGCTGCCGCGTCGCCAGGGCCATCGCCGCCTCCAGCCTCGGCCACGTTGCGCAGCAGGGCCGCGAGGTTGCCGCGCTGACGGTCGGCGACGTGGTCGGCCTTGGTCGCACCGAACGCGACGCGGGATATAACCTGGGGCGGAAGGCGCAGGCGGCCCAGCGCCCACGCAGTCTCGATCCAAGATCGCCGCCATCGCAACGCGCCCGCCGCCGCTGCGACCGCCGCCGCGGCATCGGCGAATGCGTCCGCCCCGGCGTGCAACGCGGTCAGCAGGTCCACCAAGACCACGATGCGGTCGAGGTTGCCGAACATCGGCTCGTTCAGGTCGCGCTGCACGGCCTCCACGTAGGCGGCGTAGCGCCGGGCGAGCAATGATTGCAACCCGGCGGTGCCCAGATTGGGAAAGAACGGCGTCCAAGCCGGCTCCGGACCGGGTGCCCGCATCAGAAAGCGGCCTGGCTGCAGCAGGGACAGCCCGGCCTCGTCCCGCAGGCGTTGCAGCGTGGCGCGATACAGCCGATGGCCGGTCGCGGCCAGCGCCTCGTCCGCGGGGGCACCGGCCGGCAGGGCGCCGCTGAAGGCCAAGAACTCGCGCGCATACGGAGCGGCGGTCGGCGTTTCCAGGCGGCGCAGCACGGTCGCGGACCAGTCGGGAAAAGAGGTGTGCAGCAACGGCAGGTCCAGCAGCCACTCGCCGGGATAATCCAGCAACTCCAGCCGCAGCCGCTGCGCCGGAAGGTCGAATCCCAAGCGCTGACGCCCGAGCGTGATGTCGAGCGCCAGCATCGACGCGGCGCTCGTGCGTTCCGGCCAGGCCGGAGGGTCCTGCGCCAGCGCCGCCAGATGACGCGGATGATCGAACCGCGGCAGGCCGGAGGCGCCCGACGGTGCAAGTGCCACCTGGAGCGACCGGCCTTTCAGCCGCCGGGCCAAGGCGGGCAGCACCGGCCGGCCCGCTCCTAGGGCCAGCAGGTTCGCCGCCGCCGAGGTCAGGAATGCCGTTTTTCCGGCGCGCGCCAGCCCGGTTACACCGATGCGGACGGTGCGCCGGGTCAAGCGGGCTAGGGTGGTGTCGATCGTGGGGCGCGCTGGCGTCAGGCGCGCTGGACCAGCTCGACCTTGTAGCCATCGGGGTCCTCGACGAAGGCGATCACGGTCGTGCCGTGCTGCACCGGCCCGGCCTCTCGGGTAACTTTCGCGCCGCCCTTCTTCAAGGCCTCGCACGCGGCATAAACGTCCGGCATGCCCACCGCCAGATGGCCGAACGCACTGCCGATCTCGTAGGGGCCTTGCTGGTCCCAGTTATAGGTCAGCTCGAGCACGCTGGTGCTGCTCTCGTCGCCGTAGCCGACGAAGGCGAGCGTGTAGCGGCCGCCCGGGACCTCGTTGCGGCGCAGCTCCTTCATGCCGAGCAGCTTGGTGTAGAACGCGACGCTGGCGTCCAGGTCCTTCACGCGCAGCATGGTGTGCAGCAGGCGAGAGTTGGTCATGGTTTCGATCCCTTTTGCTGGTTGGTTGAGACGGCGTCGATGCCTAGCAGGAAAAGTCCGGCGGCGTCCGCCTCGGTGATACAAGCGGCGCGATCGGTCAACAGGGTTCCCCCGGCTTCGAACGCCACACCTCGCAGTCCGGCGCTTGCCGCGGCGCGGAGCGTGGCCGGGCCGATGGTCGGCAGGTCGGCGCGCCGATCCTGGCCGGGCTTCACGAGCTTGATCAGCACGCCGCCTGGCCCGGGCCGTGCCAAACCGGCCGCGCGGGTGAGCATGGCGTCCGTACCCTCGATCGCCTCAACCGCCAGCACGATGCCCTGCTGCACCACGCAGCCCTGCCCGACGTCGACCTGGCCCAAGGCGCACACGACACCGACGCCGCGTTCGATATCGGCCATTGCAGCGGCGTCCGGCGCAACCCGGCCCATCTGACCGCGCGGTCCCACGGCTTCGGTCAGCACCTCATGGGCGCCCAGCACGCCGAAGCCCTCTTCGCCGAGGACGCGCACGATGGCCGCGAGCAGCCCGTCATCGCCTGCAAAGGCCGCACGGCCGATCCGCGCCATGATGCGGGCGCCTTCGGCGTCGGGGCGCAGGTCCATGAGGGATGGCCGGCGAACCGGCCCGACCAGCACGACATCGCTGCATTCCGCGGCGCGGAGCTGGGCCAGGATTTCGCTGGCGGCGCCCATCCGGATCATCGCATGGGGAAATGGCCCGATCACCCCCGGCTCGGCGAAGCCCCGCAGGCCGACGACGAACACGCGACGCCCGGCTGCCTGCGCCGCAGCGGCAACCCGGCCCGGGAAAGGCCCGCCGCCAGCCAGGATACCGAGAGTGCGCGGTGCCATTTGCGCCTACTGCCGACTTGCGGCGCTACATACCTTCAGCAGCACACAGGCCACACCGATTATTAGAATTTGTCGGAAGGCACTGGTTTCTAACATTAAGGTCGCAAACTCCGCTCAAACTCGTTACGGTTCACACCGTTGTGATCGGGAGCAAGGGTGAGTTCATGCGCGACGATAACCTCCAGGCTACGTCTGTCGGACTGATCCAGTGCCTTCGAATGCTCGCCGAGGAGGCGTCGATCCTGCGCCTGGACCGTACGGTCGCAGCTTTGCAAGACGCGCTTGACACATGCCACCTCGAGGTCTCGGCCAACTTGATCGCCGACCCCTTCGGATCGATGTCACCCGACCTCGCCATCCACTAACCTATTCCAACGACGACTAGGGCGCGTCTTCCTCCATTGCGCCGGCCGCCGTGCGGATCAGGCCGCGTTTGCTCGGGGCGTCGATGAATTCCAGGATCTCGGCAACGAGCGGATCTCCCGCATAGGCGGTGCGTACATCGGCCAAACGCATGCTGAACACGCCCACGGTGCCAAAAAGCCGTCGCATGGCCGCCCGCAACGTGTGCAGCCCGGCACGGTCCACCCCACGGCGGCGCAGGCCGATAACATTCAGGCCCGATAAACGCGCCCGATTGCCGATCACGCTGCCAAATGGAATCACGTCGGCCTCCACTCCCGAAACGCCTCCCACCATGGCACCGCGGCCGATACGGACAAACTGGTGCAATGCCGCCGCCCCGCCAATGACCGCTCCGGCGCCTATGCTGACATGGCCGCCCATCACCACGTTGTTTGCGATCACCACGCCGTCGCCGATCTCGCAATCATGCGCGACGTGAACCACCGCCATCAGCAGGCAATCAGCACCCACCCGTGTCGTCCCGCTGCCGGTGACGGTTCCGCGATGGATCGTGCAGTGCTCCCGAACCTGTGTGCGAGGGCCGATCTCGCACCGGGTTGCCTCACCTTTGTATTTCAGGTCCTGCGGCGCCAGGCCGACCGTGCAGAACGGGTAGAGCATCGCCCCCTCGCCGACCTGCGTTTCGCCGTCGACCACCACATGCGACACCAGTTTCGCGCCATCCCCAATCGTGACGGCGCGGCCGACGTGGCACCACGGTCCGATCTCAACGCCCACGCCTAATTGCGCGCCGGGTTCGATGATTGCGGTCGGATGTACGTCCGTGGCCGGCGGCATGACCGTGGCAGCGTCAACTTTCCGAAGCAGTGGTGTCATGCAACGCCTTTCATAACGCCCGGCCGGATTCGCGGCCCAGATTCGTGGTCCGGAGTCGCGGTTACGTCACCTAAACCTACGGAACGAGGTCGGGCAGGCCAATACAAGGATTGTTGCCGAGCGTTGCGACTACTTGTCCATGATCATGGCGGCATAGGTCGCCTCGGCGACCGAAACGCCATCGACCCGCACGACCGCGCTGAACTTCCAAACATTGCCACGATGCCGGTCTTTGGTCACATGGATGCGCAAGGTATCGCCGGGAACAACTGGCCGGCGAAATTTCGCGTTCTCAATGGTCATAAAATACACGACCTTGCCCGCAGCGTCTGGCCCCAACGTTTCCACCACCAAAACCGCTGCGGTCTGCGCCATGCTCTCGATGATGAGCACGCCTGGCATGACAGGATGGCCTGGAAAGTGGCCCTGAAAGAAGCTCTCGTTTGCGGTGACGTTCTTGATGCCCACCGCTGACTGGTTCGGCACCACGTCCATGACCTTGTCGATCATCAGCATCGGATAGCGATGCGGAATCGCGTGCATGATCCGCTCGATGTCAATGACGGCGGCCCGCGGCAGGGCGGCCTGCAGAGAGGGATTCGGCGCGACGTCGGGCAGGGTTGGTGAGCCGTCCATGCTGTCCTAACCCGAGCCGTCGTGGGTTGGTTCCCGAGCCGCGTCCCCGCTGCCCTGGCGCTGTGCACGGACCAACTTGCGAAGGGTGGCCATGCCGCGAAAGAACTCGCGGACCGGCTGCGATGGACTGCCAATGACGTCCATGCCCGCGCCGACATCCGACATCACGCCGGCCTGGGCGCCGATGCGCGCCTTGTGTCCAATTCTGAGATGCCCGGTCAAGCCGGCCTGCCCCGCGATCACCACAAAATCCTCGAGGACGGTCGAGCCAGAAATCCCAGCCTGCGCCACCACAACGCAGCACCGCCCCATCCGTACGTTGTGCCCAATCTGCACCAGGTTGTCGAGACGCGACCCGGTGCCGATGACGGTATCGGCAGCCGAGCCCCGGTCCACCGTACTGTTCGCGCCGACCTCGACATCATCCTCGAGCAGCACGCGGCCAAGCTGTGGAACCGTAAGGAAACCGGTGGGGGTCGTGGCAAAGCCGAACCCTTCCTGCCCAATCCTTGCTCCGGCATAAACATAGACGCGCGCGCCCAGGACCGCGTGGCTGATGCTGGCGAGCGAGCCGACGCGGCAATCCGCGCCTATCGAAACCGCCTCGCCGATCACTGCGCCAGCGCCGATCCGGCACCTTGGCCCGATGACCGCTCGGGCGCCAATGACGGCAAGCGGTCCAATCTCAGCGGTCGGGTCCAGCACAGCGCTCTCGGCCACCACCGCAGAGGCATGTATCCCAGGCCGCACCGGCGGCGGCGGATGGAACAGCGCAGCAACCCGTGCCCAGCCCAAATATGGCTCGGCTGTCTCGATGGCGACCGCCGTGGTCGGGACACGGTCGGCCAAGTCCGGATGCACGATGACCGCGCCGGCCTGGGTGGCGGCCAGCGCGTCGATATAGCGCCGGTTGTCTATGAAGCTGACGTGCGCTGGACCTGCCGATTGCAACGGCGCGACCCCGTATAGCTGCAGCGGCCGGTCCGACGCTGTACCTTGCGCCGCTGCCGCGACATCAGCCAAAGAGTGAGGACCCGAACGGGCGAAGAACCGCTCATCGCCTGCCGACGCCGCTTGCATGATCTAACGACGCGGCGCGGCAGGCCCGGACGGCGCAGGCGATGGCGCGGAAGTGCGGGCGGGAGCCGCGCCGGGCGCAGGCGACGCTGGCGGCTGTGCTGGCTGGGCCGCTTGGGCCGCGACGGCCGAGACGGCCGAGACGCCGTCAGGGGGCAGGACGACGCTGGGCAAGGTCTTGTTCATCTGCTCGACAACCGGATCCGTGATGTCGAACTCATTGATATTCAGCGCGACCTGGGCCCGATGCAGCACGAGGTTCATGCCGCGGCTCTCGGCCACCTGCCGGATGATGGCGATCAGCATGCGCTCGATCTGCGCCAGGCCGACCTGGGCGGCCTCCTGGATGAAGCGGTTGCGGTCGCGGAACTGCCGCTGCGAGTTGGTGATCCGCTCCTGCAGTTCACGCTCCTTCGTGCGGATTTGGTCGGCGCTCAGGCTGGCGCGCTGGTTGGCCAGCCCCTGCTGCAGGTCGCGCCACGCAGCCTGCTCCTTTTGCGCATCCTCGTTCAGCTTTTCCCGCCGCTCGCTGATCAGCTTCTCGACCTGCTGCGCGGCCGTGGCCGCGTGCATGATGTCCGGGATACCCAGCACCCCAATCACCGCTGCGGGAGGTGCCGGGCCACGAGCGAGCGGCGGCAGTTCGGGTGCGGGGGGAAGCTGGACCTGGAGCGGCGCGTCGTTCTGGTTGGTCCCGTCGCCGGCAGAGCCGGCTGGCGGCGTAAGCTGCACCGCCGATGGCGCGGCCACACGCGGCCCGGCAGGCCGGGGCGTCGGCGCACGCGGCGCGGACGGCGTCGGCGGGGATGGCGGTATGAAATACCCGGGGCTCTGCTGTGCGGCGGCGGGAAGGCACTGTAGCACCAAGCCGGAAAGCAGCATGCCGGCCCCGACGATGGCGGAGCGGGTCAGGATAATCTTGCGCATCTTAGAACCTTGTACCAAAGCCAAACCGGAAAAACTGGGTTTGGTCGTATCTGCGTTTAACGACGGCCTGGGCCAGGTCGATATTGATCAGTCCGAACGGCGTCTTCCAAGACACGCCAACGCCGGCGCCAACCCGCGGAGTCGCATCGTCGGACACCGTGGTCGCGACGCCAGCGATCGACGTGATCTTCGTGACTTGGCTGAGCGAGCCGACGTCCACGAACGCCCGGCCGGACAGCCCGAGATCCGCCGAGATCGGCAGCGGGAAGCGCAGCTCGCTCGACTGGGTGTAGATCAACCGGCCGCCGATGCTGTCCACCGACTGGGCGCCAACCGCGTGCGGGCCCGCGCCGCCGGATTGGAAGCCGCGCAGGTTGTCGCCACCGAGGAAGAAGCGGTCGATGATCTTCTCCTCCCTGCCCAGCTGCGCCAGGTAGCCAGCGCCGGCAGAAAGCGCGATGCCCCAGTCCGCATCGCCGGTATACCGTTCGAGCGGAATGTAATACGTGCCGTCGAGCTTGGTTCGCACATACCGCGCCGTGCCGCCCAGCCCGGCGAAGTCGGTGCCAAGCCGGACCAGGAAACCGCTATGCGGATCGGTCCGGCTGTCCCGGTAGTCCAGCGACAGCGTCTGCCCAACCTGCGACAGCAGGGACGAGCCAGCCTGGTTGAGCACGTAGATGCTGGCGCCAGGCTGCACGTTGAAGACGTTCCGGGCGACCAGCGTGTAGGTCCAGGCCTGACGCAGATGCTCGTTGAACTCATAGCCAAGCCGGAGCGCGCCGCCGGTCCGCCGCTCGTTGTAGGCGGCGATATCCTGGTTGTTGTTCTGCACCGTGAACAGGTCAAAGCCGGCGACCAGGTTGCGGTCCAGGAAGTAGGGGTCGGTGATTGAGAGATCCACCTGGCTGCGCCGCTGCGCCAGGACGCCGTTGATGCTGGCGTCGATGCCGGTGCCGATCAGGTTGCGCTCGCGCAGGCCCACGTTCACCAATGCGCCCGCATCTGTCGAGTAGCCGCCGCCGAGCGTCAGCTCACCCGTCGCCTTCTCGTCGACGGCGGTATTCAGGATGGCCCGGTCCACCGCCGAACCCGGCGAAGGCTGCACGGTCACGGTGTTGAAATAGCCGAGGTCCTGCAGGCGTTGGCGCGACCGGCGCACCGTCGCAGCGTTGAATGCATCCCCCTCGGCGAGCCGGAACTCGCGCCGGACCACCTTGTCCTTGGTGCGGGTATTGCCCGAGATGTCGATCCGCTCGACATAAACCCGCGGTCCCTCCGTGATGTCGAAAACCAGATCCACGGTCCTCTTCGCCCGGTCGCGGGCGATGCGCGGCTTCACGTCCACAAAGGCGTAGCCACGGTTCTGCACCGCATCCTGTATCGCCTGGGTCGTGCGCTCGACGACGTCGCCGTCATAGGTGTCCCCGGGTGCGATCTCCAGCAAAGGCTTCAGCTCGTCGCCGTTCAGATTGCGCAGCTTGCTGTCGATGCTGACCTGGCCGACGCTGTAGCGCTCGCCTTCGCTGAGCGTGAAGGTGACGAAGAATGCCTTGCGATCGGGCGACAGCTCGGCCGTCGCGTCCTTCACATCGAAATCGGCATAACCGTTCTTGAGATAGAACCGCCGCAGCAGTTCCTTGTCGAAGTTGATCTTCTCGGGATCATACTGGTCGCTCGAGGACAATATTCGATAGAACGCCTGCTCGCGGCTGTTGATGACCTCACGCAGGCGGTTCTCGCTGAATGCATGGTTGCCGACCATGGCGATGCGGCTGACGAGCGTGGTCTCGCCCTCGTTGACCTCAAATACGACGTCGACCCGATTCTGATCGAGTTTGATCACCTTTGGTACCACGGTGGCGCCGAACCGGCCGCGGCGGGCATACAGGTCCAGCAGGCGCTGACGGTCCGCCTGCGCCAATTGCGGCGTGAACACGGCACGGGGACGCAGCTGCAGCTCACCCCGCAGCTGTTCGTCGTTCAGCTTACGGTTGCCCTCGAAGGCGATGCGGCTGACAATCGGGTTTTCCTGGACCTTCACGACCAGCGCGTCGCCGTCCCGACGCAGCGTAACGTCCTGGAACAATCCGGTCGCATAAAGCGTCTTCAGGCTGCGGTCGATGCGGTCGGGGTCGAAGGCGTCACCGGGCTGGACCAGCATATAGGAGCGGATCGTGCCCTCCTCGATACGTTGGTTGCCCTCAACCTTGATGGCGCTGATCAAGCCAGCCGCCGATAGCTGACGCGGGGGCGCCGCACGGGCGACGCGCTGAGCTCCTGCTCGCGCCTGAGCCGAAGCTGCCTCGCTGGCGATGAATGGAACAAGACATACAGCAGCGAGCAACGTGGCGCGTGTTCGAGACAACCGGCGGATCCTCCTGGGCTGAAGCGGGACGGAAGCAGCCGCCACAACGACAGCCCCGGCGTTGTAAGCGCTGCGCCGTCCTACGCCAAGTCCTGTAAAGACCGGCTGTTCAATCCGACCGCTAACCCCCTGGCATAATGCCGTGCTAGCCGATCAGCCCGGTTACCCACCGAAACAGCCCCAGATGGGTCAGATCATTCCAAGTTGCGAACACAAACAGGCAGGCAAGCACGGCGAAGCCGGCACGGTAGCCATATTCCTGCGCGCGCGGCGGCAATGGGCGGCCACGGATAGCCTCAACGATATAAAACAGCAGGTGCCCGCCATCGAGGATGGGAATCGGGAACAGATTGATCAGGCCGAGGTTGACCGACAGCACCGCAATGAAGCTGATCAAGCTCGACATGCCAAGCTGCGCCACCTGGCCGGAAAGCTGGGCGATGCGCAGCGGCCCGCCCAACTCGTCGGTGGTCCGTGCGCCGCTCAGCATCTGGCCCAGCCCGGCGACCGTCTGCACCGTGATGTCCCAGGTTTGCTCGACGCCAGCAACGACCGCTTGCGCCGGATTCAGCTTGGTGAACTCGGTACCGCCGCCACGCACGCCGAGCAGGCCGACGCGACGGCCCTGCCCGCCATCGCGCCCGCTCGCGGTGACCGAGATCGTTTGTTCCTGCCCATCGCGCAAGATCAGCAGACTGAGTTCGCGGTCGGGGCTGGCCGAAACAATCCGCTGGATATCCTCGAACTTTGAGATCGGAGCGCCATCGATCGCCTCAACCCGGTCTCCGGCACGCAACCCGGCCTTTGCCGCGGCGCCCTCGGCCACCACGTCCCCGATCACCGGGACCGAAACCGGACGGCCTACGGTGCCGAACAGCCCAGCGAACAGCACGGCCGCGAGCAGGAAATTGGCGATCGGGCCGGCTGCAACCACGATCGCACGGGATAGCACCGGCTTCTCGTGGAAGGTGCGCCCCGGCTGCCAGCGGGCGCGCACGTCATCCGCCACGTCTTCCGGGCGCTCCTGACCGTGCAGCTTCACATACCCACCGAGCGGTATCCAAGCCAGCTTCCAGACCGTGCCCAACCGGTCGGTCCAGCTGGCGATCGCACGGCCGAAGCCAATCGAGAACGCCTCCACATGGACGCCGCGCCAACGGGCAGCGAGGTAATGGCCGAGTTCGTGCACAAAAACCAGCACGCCGAGCACGACGATGAAAGCAGCGACACTACGGACAAAATCGGGGATCATCAGCATCGTGGAACGTCCTCAAGCTGCTTTGGCAGCGGCAATCCGGTGGGCGGCACGCCGGGCGGACGCATCCAGGTCCAGCACTGCATCAAGGCTATCGGCCGCGTGGTCTCCGAGGCGCTCCAGCACCGATTCGACCAGCGCGGCAATTTGGGTGAACCCCAGGCGACGGTCTAGGAAAGCCTCCACCGCCACCTCGTTCGCCGCAGACAGGATTGTGGGCGCGCCGCCGCCCGCGCGCAAGGCGTCCCGCGCCAGCCGAAGCGCCGGAAAGCGGACCGGATCGGGCGCGTGGAACTCAAGCGTGCCCAGGGCCGCGAGGTCCAGCCGAGGCGAGGCGGTGGCGAGGCGGCCGGGCCAAGCCAGCGCATGCGCGATCGGGATACGCATGTCGGGCGCGCCCATCTGCGCCAGCACGCTGCCGTCCCGGTAATAGACGAGCCCATGGATCACGGATTGCGGATGCACCAGGACGCCGATCTCGCTCTCGTCCATGGCGAACAGGCGCGCGGCCTCGATGAGTTCCAGCCCCTTGTTCATCATCGTCGCCGAATCGATGCTGATCTTGGCGCCCATCGACCATACAGGATGGCGCAGCGCGGCCTCGGGGGTGGCGCGCGCCATCTCCTCCATCGTCGAAAGGCGGAACGGGCCGCCCGATGCCGTCAGCACGATCCGCTCGACCGCATCCCGGTTGGCCGCGTCCATCGCCTGGAAGATCGCGTTGTGCTCGGAGTCAACCGGCAGCAACGTGGCGCCCGCATCCCGCACGGCACGGAGCATGACCTCCCCGGCGCAGACCAGCGCCTCCTTGTTGGCCAGCGCCACCGCGCCGCCACGGCGTATGGCGGCCAGGGTGCTGGGCAGGCCGGCGGCTCCGGTTATGGCAGCCATCGTCCAATCCACGGGCAGCGATGCCGCCTGCAATACCGCAGCGTCGCCGCTCGCGGTCTGGATACCGGACCCGGCCAGCGCCGCGTCGAGCGCCGCATGATGCGACGGCTCGGCGATCACCGCGAGTTCGGCGTTAAGCAGCCGGGCCTGTTGCGCCAACAGGGTAGCGTTGCGGCCACCAACGAGGACGCGCACGCGGAAGCGAGCGGGGTTCGCGGCCAAGAGATCGACCGTGCTGGTGCCGACGCTGCCGGTGCTGCCCAGCACCGAGACGGTCCGCACGTGCGATACGGCTGTCATTGCCATAATGTCATTCCCCGCCCCAACACCAACGCCAATCCGGCCGCGGCCGGTGCGGCGGTCAGCAGCCCGTCCAACCGGTCCAGCAATCCCCCGTGCCCGGGGATCAATCGGCCGGAGTCTTTAACACCAAAGCGCCGCTTGATTGCACTTTCGAGCAAATCGCCGCACTGCGCCGCCACGCCAAGCAACCCGGCCACCAGCGCCGCCCGACCGTATGCCGCCGTACCCAGCGCCTGGCTCGCCGCCTCGCCGACAAGCATGGCCGCAAGCAGTCCGCCGGCCACCCCGGCCCATGTCTTGCCCGGAGAGATTGCCGGCGCCAGCTTCGGACCCCCAAGCAGCCGCCCCGCGGCGTAGGCGCCGATGTCGCTCGCCCAAACGACGACAACCAGGAACAGCACGTTCGCCCGGCCCGCTGCGCCGTCACCACGCAGCCAGATCAGTGCGACGCTCGCCAGCCCGACATACAGCACCCCAGCGCCCAGTGCGCGCCGCCCGCCGAGCAGCCACGCCACACTGGCGCCCACCGCCAGGACAGCAAGCGCCCAACGCTCCCGGTCCAGCACCGCCACCAACCCGGCGAGCAGCACCGCAACCGGCACAATCAGGCCCGGCACGCGCCAAGGCCGCTCGTTGCATAGCACCACCCACTCGTAGGCGAGGCCGCCGGCCGCCACCGCCATCAGCGCCGTCCAGGCGTCGGCGCCGAGCCAGATGCAGGCCAGCGCCGTCGGGGCCAACAGGACAGCAGACAGCGCCCGCTTGCGCAGGTCGCCCCACCGCACGGCGGCGTCGGACCTGCGCTTGGTGCTTTCAGGCAGGGCGGGCTCCGAACCGGCGCTCACGCCGGGCAAACTCGACCAGGGCGTCGTTGAACTCGGCGTGGCCGAAGTCGGGCCACAGCACGTCCAGGAACACCAGCTCGGCGTAGGCCGATTGCCACAGCAGGAAGTTCGACAGCCGGTGCTCGCCGGACGTGCGGATCATCAGGTCCGGATCGGGCATCCCGGCGGTGGACAGGAACCGTTCGAAGCGCTCGACGGTGAGCGACGCCGGGTCGAGCGTGCCGTCGACGGCGGCCTGCGCCGCGGCACGGGCGGCGGCGGCGATCTCGTCGCGCCCGCCGTATGACAGCGCGATATTGAGGTTCAGCCGCGTGTTGCCGAGCGTCGTTCGTTCGGCGCGGTCGAGCTCCGCCCTGGTATCCGGCTCGAACCGCGTACGGTCGCCGATTACCCGGACCCGCACGCCTTGGCGGGACAGCTCGGCCAGTTCCTGACGGATGTAGTGGCGCAGCAGGCCGGTCAGCTCCAGCACCTCGTCGGCTGGACGGCGCCAGTTTTCGCTGCTGAAGGCATAGAGCGTGAGCCAGGAGACGCCGGCCTCGACCGCGGCCTCGATCGTGCGGCGCACCGCCTGCGCCCCAGCGCGATGCCCAGCGGCCCGTGGCAGGCCGCGCGCGGTGGCCCAGCGGCCGTTGCCGTCCATGATCACCGCGATATGCTGCGGCGGCAGTCCGGCTGGGCTGGACGCGAGCGGCTGCAGTTCCGGCTTGCCTAGGGCCATGCTGTCAGACCTGCCGGATTTCCCGGTCCTTGTCCGACAAAGACTCGTCGATCCGCTTGATGTAGCCGTCCGTCAGCTTCTGGACCTGGTCGGACCAGTCCTTCATCTCGTCTTCGCCGATCTCGCTCTTTTTCTCGAACGCCTTGATCTGGTCCATGCCGTCCCGGCGCACGCCGCGCACTGCGACCCGCGCGCCCTCGGCATAGCGCCCGGCTGCCTTCGCCAGTTCGCCCCGGCGCTCCGCGGTCAGCTGCGGGATCGGCACGCGGACGACTTGCCCGTCGGAGCCGGGATTGAGGCCCAGCCCGCTATCGCGGATTGCGCGTTCCACGGCGCCGACCAGGGTCCTGTCCCAGACCTGGACGGTGATCATCCGCGGCTCCGGCACGCCGATCGTGCCCACCTGGGTGATCGGCACCTCGGTGCCGTAGGCCTCGACCTTCACAGGCTCCAGCAGCGCCGGGCTGGCGCGGCCGGTGCGCAGGCCGCCGAAGTCGCGGCGCAGGGTCTCGAGCGCGCCATCCATGCGGCGCGTCAGGTCCGATTTGAGGGCAGTCAGGTCAGCAGGCACAGTGGTCTCCCCTGGTTTGGACTAATGGGGCTCAATAATTCGGGTGAAACGGCCTTCGCCGCGCATTACCTGCGCGAACGCGCCGGGCGCGTGAATATTGAATACGATGATCGGCAGGCCGTTCTCGCGGGCGAGGCTGATCCCGGCCGCATCCATTACCCCAAGGTCACGGGACAGCACGTCAAGATATGTCAGCTCGTCATACCGCTGGGCGTCGGGCACCTTGCGCGGGTCGGCAGAATAGACGCCGTCCACCTGGGTTCCTTTGAGCAGCAGGTCGCAATTCATCTCGGCGGCGCGCAGGGCTGCCGCGGTGTCGGTCGTGAAGAACGGGTTGCCGGTGCCGGCTGCGAAGATCACCACCCGGCCCTTCTCCATATGCCGCTCGGCCCGGCGCCGGATGTAGGGCTCGCACACGCTGCTCATCGGGATCGCCGACTGCACGCGGGTGGGCACGCCGCGACGCTCCAGCGCGCTCTGCATCCCTAATGCGTTCATAACCGTCGCGAGCATGCCCATGTAGTCGGCCTGGGCACGGTCCATGCCGCCCGCCGCCGCGGAGATGCCGCGGAAGATGTTGCCGCCGCCGATCACCAGACACACCTGCACGCCCATCTGCACCACGTCGCCGACATCGATCGCGATGCGCGTCAGCGTGTCGGTATCCAGCCCATACTCCCGCCGGCCCATCAGCGCCTCCCCGGACACCTTGAGCAGGACGCGCTTGTAGGTGGGCTGGTTTGGCATGTAGTCCTTCATGGTCGGGGCGGCGGCACGCTAGATCGTGGCGCCGCCCCCCACAAGTTCAGACCGACGCGTCGTCACACTACGGCGCGGGCGGTGGCTCAGATGCAATGCCGGCCGCAGCGGCGACTTCGGCGGCAAAATCCCCGCCCGTCGGCTTGTCGATGCCCTCGCCGAGCTGAAAGCGCGCGAACCCGGACAGCGTTGCGCCAGCCTTCTTCACCACTGCGCGCACCCGGCTTTCGCCGTCATGCACCCAGACCTGCTCCAGCAGCACGACCTCCTCGTAGTACTTCCGAATGCGCCCCTCGACCATCTTCCCGATGATGTTGTCGGGCTTGCCGGAGGCGCGGGCCTGCTCGGTCAGCACCGCCTTTTCCCGCTCCAGCGCGGCCGGGTCGACGGCGTCCACGTCGAGCGCGTCCGGCCGGGTGGCGGCGACATGCATGCCGACCTGGCGGCCCAAGGTTTCCAGCGCCGACTGCTCGCTGGCGCTCTCGACCGCGACCAGCACGCCGATCTTGCCCAAGCCAGGCTTCAACGCATTATGGACATAGGTTGCGACGACGCCGTGCGGAACCGTGAGCACCTTGGCCCGGCGCAGGTTCATGTTCTCCCCAATGGTCGCCACCAAATGCGTCAGCTCCTCGGCCACCGTCCGGCCGGTGCCGGGAAACGGCGCCGCCCGAATCGCCTCGACGTCGTCGCCGACCTCGAGCGCAATCTGTGCCACGGCCTGCACCAGCGCCTGGAAGGTCTCGTTGCGGGCGACGAAGTCGGTCTCGGCGTTGACCTCGACCATCGCCGCCTTGTTGGCCATGCTCGCCACGCCAACCAGGCCCTCGGCGGCCACCCGGCCGCTTTTCTTCGCCGCAGCCGAAAGGCCCTTCTTGCGCAGCCAATCGAACGCCGCCTCGGCGTCGCCGCCGCTCTCGGTCAGTGCCCGCTTGCAGTCCATCATGCCGGCGCCGGTCTTCTCGCGCAGTGCCTTCACCGCCGCCGCTGTGATCTCAGCCATCGCCCCTCCTCCCTACGCCGCCGGCTGTTCGGCCGGAGCGGCCTCCGGCAGCGGCATCGCCTCGGGCGGCAGCTCCTCGGCGGCGCCCAGGTCACGGCCGCTCGCCACCATCTCGGCGCTGATGCCGTCCAGCACCGCACCGGCCACCAGGTCGCAGTACATGGTGATCGCCCGGATCGCGTCGTCGTTGCCGGGGATCGGATAGGTCACGCCCTGAGGGTCCGAGTTGCTGTCCAGCACGGCGATGACGGGAATGCCGAGCTTGTTGGCCTCCTCGACCGCCAGTTTTTCCTTGTTGGTGTCGATGATGAAAAGGATGTCCGGCAAGCCGCCCATGTCCTTGATGCCGCCCAACGCGCGCTCCAGCTTCTCCTGGTCGCGGGTGATGTCCAGCACCTCTTTCTTGGTGAGGCCTTGCACGTCGCCGCCCAGCATCTCCTCGATCTGGCGCAGGCGCTTGATGCTGCCGGTGATGGTCTTCCAATTGGTCAGCATGCCGCCAAGCCAGCGGTGGTTCACGTAATACTGGCCGCAGCGCTTGGCACTGTCGGCCACGTATTCCGCCGCGGCGCGCTTGGTGCCGACGAACAGCACACGGCCGCCGGCAGCGGTTACGTCGCGGACGGCGCGAAGCGCACGGTCCAGCATCGGCACGGTCTGCTGCAGGTCGATGATGTGGACCTGGTTGCGGACGCCGAAGATGTAGGGCCCCATGCGCGGGTTCCAGCGCCGCGTGTGGTGGCCGAAATGGACGCCAGCCTCGAGAAGCTGACGTAGGGTGAAGTCGGGCATCGCCATGAGCGTGTCCTTTCCAGTGGTCCGGTTGATCCTCCGCGGGGCCTGGCCATGCGGCACCGGAACCTGGGGGAATGAACCCCGGGAAAGGCGCCCCGCGTGTGAATTACCCGCGACGGTCGCGGGCACGCGGGATATGAAGGAAAAAAGGGCTGCGTGCAAGGACTCGCCGACGCCACTCAGCCCAGTCGGGATGAGTGGCACTACGGCTTCGTGGCTTTCGCCTTCAGCCCGCCCAGGCCAGCGTCATAAACGCCGCCGATCGCGCCGGTGGCGGTCTTGTCGTCCATGTTGGCAGCGGGTGCATCGCCCTGATCGGCGCGCTTGAACGTGCCCGTCCAGGTGACCAGGCTGCCCGCGGCGGACGGCTTGACGGTGATTGTCGACGTGTAGTCGGACACCGGCAGCGTCTTGACGTTCGCCGGGTCGCTGGTGATGACGTAGGTGTAGGTCATGGCCTTGGCGTCATAGGCCCGCCTAGGTCGAGCGTGCGGACGGATCCGACGGCATTGCCCTGGGTCGCGGTCGAGGACTTGACCGGCGGCACCCAAGTCAGATCGGAGAACTGCTCGATTACGCCCCAAACCTTGGCGGGCGGGGCGGCGATCTCCATGACCTTGGTCTCATGCAGCACCGGCGCGGCGGCGCGAGCGATGCCGGTTGAGGCGACCACGGCGAGCCCTAGCAGAGCGACATCCAACGACGTTTCCCTTCTCTGTTTTTCAACGGAGCGGAAGCTAGAAACATCCGCGGTCGACGCAAGATCAGGTAAGGAGCGCGTCAGCCAGCTTAGACTTCCTCGACGCGCTCAACACCCGGCACCACCTTCAGCGCCTGCGCCAGCCGCGGCGTCACCTGGAAGCCGCCCGGGATGGTTATCTCCACGGCCTGCGCGTCGCCAATGCGCGGAACCAAGGTAACCCGGCCCTTCCCCTTGCCCTCGCGGGCTAGGAGCGCGCGGATATGCGGCACCGCCTCGGTGCGGTCGAGCCAAACGCGCATCCCGGCGCCGGCGTCGCTCGCCGCCTGCTCCAGCGATACGCAATCCGCCGCCGTCACTCGGAGGCTGTCGCCTTCCAGGCGCAGGTCCACCCCTACCAGCACGGCGTTGCCGGCTTTCAGGATGTCTCGCGCGCTGCCCAGCACCTCGCTGAACATCGTCACCTCATAGCTGCCGCCCTGGTCCGATAGCCGGATCCACGCCATCCGGCTGCCGGTGCGGGTCGTGCGCTCCTTGGACGCCACCACGCAGCCGGCCATGCGCACCCGGGTCGCGCCGGCCAGGGCTCGAGCCTCCATCTGGCTCGACGGAACCACGCCGAGGCGTTTCAGCAGCGGACCATAGCTGTCGAGCGGATGCGCGGTGAGGTGAAAGCCCACGGCCTCCGCCTCGTAACCCAGCCGTTCCATGGGCGGCCAGTCCGGCAGATGCGGCAGCCGCAGCGGCTCCGGCGTGGGGCCGCCGCCGAACAATCCGCACTGGCCGGTTTCGGCCTCCTCCGCCTGGGCCTGGGCGCGGCGCAGCATCGTCTCGGCGGCGGCGAACATTTGGGCGCGGTTGGGCGCGATGCTGTCGAAGGCGCCGGCGCGGGCCAGGTTCTCGAGTTGCAGCTTGCTGAGCGGGCGCGGGTCGACGCGCGCGGCAAAATCGGCCGGGTCGGCGAATGGCCGGTCGCCGCGGGATGCGACCAGGGCCTGCATGGCGGCGAAGCCGATCCGCTTGACCGCGGCCAGGGCATAGCGGATCGCCTGGCTGCCGTCCGGGGCCACCTCGACCCGGAACTCGGCGCCCGACCGGTTGATGTCGGGCGGCAGCACGCGGATGCCGGTGCGCTCGGCCTCCTGGCGCAACGCCGCGATCTTGTCGGTGTTGCTGAGCGCCAGGTTCATGCAGGCGGCCAGGAACGCAGCGGGGTGGTTCGCCTTCAGCCAGGCCGTTTGATAGGATAGCAAGGCATAGGCGGCGGCATGGCTCTTGTTGAAGCCGTAATCGGCGAACTTGGCCATGAGGTCGAACACCTCGGTCGCCTTCGCCGGCGGAATGCCGCGTCCCGTGGCGCCGGTGGTAAAAACCTGGCGCTGCTGCTCCATCTCCGCCCGGATCTTCTTGCCCATCGCGCGGCGCAACAGGTCCGCGCTGCCCAGGCTGTAGCCGGCCATGGTCTGCGCGATCTGCATGACTTGTTCCTGATACACCATGATCCCATAGGTCTCGCCCAGGATCTCGCGGAGCTCGGGATGCGGTGCCTCCCAGGCCTCGCCGTGCTTGCGGCGGCAGTAGTCGGGGATGTTCGCCATCGGACCCGGCCGATACAGCGCCACGGCAGCGATCAGGTCCTCGAACCGGTCCGGGCGCATTTGCCGCAGCACGTCGCGCATGCCCTGGCTTTCGAACTGGAACACCCCGCCGCCGTCGCCGCGGGACAGCATCTCGAAGGTCTTGGGGTCATCGAGCGGCAGGCGGTCGAGGTCCACCGGCACGCCCAAGCCGTGCAGGATCGCCACCGCCTGCTGCAGGATCGTCAGCGTCGTCAAGCCGAGGAAGTCGAACTTCACCAGCCCGGCCTGCTCCACGTATTTCATGGAGTACTGCGTCACCAGCGTATCGGCCTTCGGATCGCGATAAAGCGGCACCAGGTCGATCAGCGGCCGGTCGCCGATCACCAATCCGGCGGCGTGGGTGCTGGCGTGGCGATACAGCCCCTCAAGCTGCAGTGCCACTTCCAATAGGCGGCGCACGCTTTCGTCGCCGTCGCGCATCTCCTGCAGGCGCTTCTCGCCCTCGATGGCTTGGGACAGGGTGACGGGATGGGCCGGGTTGTTGGGGATCAGCTCGGCCACGCGGTTCACCTGGCCGAACGGCAGGCCCAGCACGCGGCCCACGTCCCGCACCGCGGCGCGCGCCTGCAGCTTTCCGAACGTGATGATCTGCGCGACCCGGTCGGCGCCGTATTCGCGGCGAACGTAGTCGATCACCTCGTCGCGGCGGTCCTGGCAGAAGTCGATGTCGAAATCCGGCATCGACACGCGCTCGGGATTGAGAAACCGCTCGAACAGCAGTCCCCAGCGCAGCGGATCGAGGTCGGTGATCGTCAGCGCCCAGGCCGCAACCGACCCGGCACCCGATCCACGGCCCGGCCCCACGGGAATGCCCTGCGCCTTCGCCCACTGGATGAAGTCGGCGACGATCAGGAAATAGCCCGGGAAGCCCATGCCGGCGATGACGCCCAGCTCGTATTCCAGCCGTTCGGCATAGACCGCGCGGGTAGCTGGGTCGGCGCCGAGCGCATCCATGCGGTGCACCAGGCCCTCGCGCGCCATGGCGCGGACGGTCTCGTCCTCGGTCTGGCCCGGCCGCACCTTCGGGCACATCGGCAGCAGCGGCTTGCGGGTTTCGGCCATGACGGCGCAGCTTCGCGCGATCGCCAGCGTGTTGTCGCAGGCGTCCGGCAGGTCGCGGAACAGGCGGCGCATGTCGCGCGCCGGCTTGAACCAGTGCTCCGGCGTCACCCGGCGGCGCGCAACCTCGCTGACCTGGCGGCCCTCGGCGATGCACAGCAGCGCATCGTGCGCCTCGTGCATTTTGGGAGTGGCGAAGAAGCACTCGTTGGTGGCGACCAGCGGCAGCCGGTGCTCGTCGGCGAGCTGGATCAGCCCGGGCTCGATCGCTCGTTCGACGGCGAGGCCGTGGCGGTGCAGCTCCATCATGCAGCGGCCAGGGAATGCTTCGGCCAGCTGCGCCAGCAGCGCCGCCGCGTCGGGCTTCCGCCCCTCCGCCAACATGCGGGCGATCGGGCCGCGGGTGCCGCCGGTAAGTAGAAGAAGGCCCTCGGCGTGATCCAGCAGCATCCGGAGCGGCAGTTGCGGGTCGGCCGGGTCGCCCTGCATGAAGCCCTGCGACGACAGCCGCTGCAGATTCGCGAGTCCCGCCGCGTCCTGCGCCAGCACCACGATAGGGTCCGGTGCCAACCGCGGGTTCTCGGCCCGGGTGATCGAGATCTGGCAGCCGATAATGGGCTGCACCCCCTTGGCGGTGCACGCCTGGCTGAACTCGAGCGCGCCGAACAGGTTGCCGGTGTCGGTGATCGCCACGGCCGGCATCTTGGCCTCCAGCGCGACCGCAGCGATCTTGTCAGCCTTGATCGCACCCTCGCTAAGCGAATAGGCGGAATGGACCCGCAGGTGCACGAAGTCGGCGTACGGCATCAAAGCTCCTCGATTCGCCCGTCGCGCAAGGTTACCCGGCGGTCCATGCGGCTCGCCAGGTCGGGGTTATGCGTGGCGATCAGCGCCGCAACGCCCTCGGACCGCACCATGCGCAGCAGTTCCTCGAACACCACGTTGCTGGTGCCGACGTCGAGGTTGCCGGTCGGCTCGTCGGCCAGCAGCACGCCGGGCGCGTTGGCCAGGGCGCGGGCGATCGCCACACGCTGCTTCTCGCCGCCCGACAGCTTGCCCGGCAGGTGCCCGGCGCGCGCCGGCAGGCCGAACGCGGTCAGCAGCGCCAACGCCCGCTCCCGTGCGGCCCGCCGCGGGCGGCCGGCGACCATCTGCGGCAGCACGATGTTTTCGACCGCGGTGAACTCGGCCAGCAGGTGGTGCGCCTGATAAACGAAGCCGATGCGGTCGCGGCGGATCGCCGTGCGGTCGGCGTCCGGAAGCTGCCCGGCGTCCCGCCCGTCCACCATCACGACGCCCTTGTCCGGACGCTCCAGCAGGCCGGCCAAATGCAGCAGCGTGCTTTTCCCGGTGCCGGACGGCGCCACCAGGGCCACGATCTCGCCGGCATGCAGCGTGAGGTCGGCGCCCTGCAGCACATGCAGTTCGGCGTCCCCGCTGCGATAGGCGCGGCTGACGCCCTGCAGCACCAGCGGATCACTCATGCCGCAGGGCTTCGACCGGATCGGTCCGTGCGGCGCGCCAGCTTGGATACAGCGTCGCGAGCAGCGACAGGCCCAGCGCCATCAGCATGACCTGCAGCACCTCGTGCCAATTGAGCTTCGCCGGCAGGTGGGTCAAATAGTACACCTCGGGGTTGAACACGCTGGCACCGGTCGCGGCCTCAACCCAGCCCTGCAGCGTCTCGATGTTAAGGCAGAACAGCACGCCCAGCACGACGCCGACGACGGTGCCGGTCACGCCCACGCTCGCGCCGCACATCAGGAAGATGCGCATGACGGCGCCGCGGCCGGCGCCGATGGTGCGCAGCACCGCGATGTCCCGCGTCTTGTCCTTCACCATCATGATCAGCGAGGAAACGACGTTGAACGCCGCCACCAGGATGATCAGCGTCAAGATCAGGAACATGACGTTGCGCTCGACCTGGACCGCGGCGAAGAAGCTGTTGTTGCTCTGCTGCCAGTCGACGACGCGCACCGGCGTGCCGGACAGCGCCGTCGTGATGGCGCGGCTTTCCTCGCGGACGTTCTGCGGGTCGGCGACCATGACCTCGATGTGCGAAGCGGCGCCGGGCTGCTGGAAGAAGATCTGCGCGGCCTCCAGCGGCAGGAAGACGAACGACGTGTCGTATTCGTTCATACCGACCTGGAACACCGCCGCCACGCGGTAGGCGCGCACGCGGGGGATGGTGCCGAACGCGGTCGCCGCACCCTGGGGCGACACGAGGGTAAGCTGGCTGCCGACGGCCAGGTCGAACTTCTGGGCCAGGCCGACGCCGACCGCCACGGCGTCCTCGCCATGGAAATCGTCGAGCGTTCCTGCTCGAATGTTGTCACTGACCGCGTGCATGCGGCGGAAATCCTCAGGCCGGATGCCGCGCACCAGGCCGCCGGCAGATTGCCCGCGCGGTCCCGTCAGCAGCACCTGGCCGTCCACGACCGGCACGGCGGAGACGACGCCAGGCACGGCGAGCACACGGGCCGTGGCGGCAGGATAGTCAGTGAGCGCGGTGCTTGTGGGATAAACGCCGAGGTGGCCGTTGAAGCCCAAGATGCGGTTCAGCAGGTCCACCTGGAACCCGCCCATGACCGACATCACGATGATCAGCGTGGCGACGCCCAGCGCGATGCCTATCAGGCTGAACCCGGCGATGACCGATACAAAGCGCTCACCCCGGCGCGCGCGCAGATAGCGCCCGGCGACGGCACGCTCGAAAGGTCCAAACATGTTACGCTATATGGGCGAGGGCAGCGTCCAATGAAAGCTCCAGCCGCTCGCCGGTGGCGCGGCGCTTCAGTTCGACCGTTCCGGCAGCGGCGCCGCGTGGGCCGATCACGACCTGCCACGGATGGCCCATCAGGTCGGCGTCGTTGAATTTCACCCCGGCGCGCTCCTCGCGGTCGTCATACAGCGCGTTGCCGGCCATGGCGGCGTATATTTTCTCACATAGCGCGCCTGTGGCGGCGTCGCCCTGCTTGAGGTTCAGGATAGCGGCGCGGAACGGGGCGACGCTGTCCGGCCAGATGATGCCGGCGTCGTCGTGATGCGCCTCGATCAAGGCGCCGACCAGCCGGGAAACGCCGATGCCGTAGCTGCCCATATTGGGCGCGATCGGGGCGCCGTCGGGGCCGGCGACCTGCAAGCCGACCAGCTCGCTATAAAGCGTGCCAAAGTTGAAAATTTGGCCGACCTCGATGCCGCGGCCCTCGCGCCGGCGCTCCGGCGGCACGCGCTCCCATTTCGCCAGGTCGTGCTTCTCGTCCGTCGCGGCGTAGGGCGTGGTGACGGCGTTGAACAGCTGGTCGAGCTGGTCGGGATCGGTATGGTCCACGTCGTCGGTGCCGATGCGGATGGTCTCGACCGCGGCGTCATAGAACACCTGGCTCTCGCCGGTCGGCGCCAGGATATGGAACTCGTGGCTCAGGTCGCCGCCGATCGGCCCGGTGTCGGCGGCCATGGGCACGGCCTGCACGCCCAAGCGCTGGAAGGTGCGCAGGTATGCCAGCATCATGATGCGGTAGCTGCGCACTGCGGCGGCGTGGTCCAGGTCGAAGGAGTAGCCGTCCTTCATCAGGAACTCGCGCCCGCGCATCACGCCGAAGCGGGGCCGCATCTCGTCGCGGAACTTCCATTGAATATGATAGAGAATCTGCGGCAATTCGCGGTAGCTGCGGACCGATTGGCGCAGCAGGTCGGCGATCAGCAGCTCATTGGTGGGGCTGTAGATCAGGTCGCGCTCGTGGCGGTCCCGCAAACGCAGCATCTCCGGGCCGTAGGCGTCGTAGCGGCCGGCGTCACGCCATAGGTCGGCCGATTGCAGGGTCGGCAGCAGCAGTTCCTGAGCGCCAACGCGGTCCTGCTCCTCCCGCACGACCTGGGCGATATTGCGCAGCACGCGCCACCCAGCCGGGAGCCAGGCGTAGATGCCAGCGGTCACCTGCCGCACCAACCCGGCCCGCAGCATGAGCCGATGCGACGCGATCTGCGCCTCCGCCGGGTTTTCCTTAATGGTGGACATTAGAGAGCGAGACAGGCGCATAGGGGAACCTTGGTCAGATAATCGCCGACCCTACAGGCCAGACGCTGCGATCACCAGCCGCTTGCGGCGGGACACATCCATCCGAAAATGCATCGATTTCGCGCAATTTGTGTGCGATGCACAATACTTTTTTGATATACTCTGTCCACGTGAGAACCCGAAAATCGGCTGGCGAGTCGATCCTTATATGAGCGGCGTTCCGGGGATGCGAAGTTTTCGGGTTCTCACGTGGACGGAGTATAGATTATGGACCGTGCGAACACGATTCCGCGTGACACGCTCACGGGATGGAACTACCAAGAAAGAAGTGGCCCGCGCGCAGGCGGCGCAGCGGGCCAAGTTTAGGGAGGAAACGCCAGTCACACGGCAGACCAGGAGGATATCCTGGTCTGCCGTGATGATTGTCTGGCACCCTGTTATCGTCCACAAGAAATTAAGCTGAAAACGGCAGTTTCTGAGGCCGCCAGGCTAGTTCTGCCTTGTGCGAAGGCAAGCTCTGGATAATCGCATACAAAACACTCAAGTGGTGCGGAAAGACCACCAATCGCTGCGAATGATCAGCATCGCAACGCCCCAAATCACGGCGGAGATCACCGTCGTCGCCAGTAGCTTGCGGCCAATCAGCGGACGCTCGGGCGCACCGCGCCAGCCGGTTACGGCGTCCGCCTCCGCCACCGGCTTGGTGCCGAACGGCAGCACCGCGAACAGCACGGTCCACCAGATCAGCGCGAACAGGACGAATGCGGTAAAACCCGTCACGACCGTGCCCTTTCAAACCCGCAGCAGATGCACGTCCACCATCGGCCGTTTCTGCAGCCGCTTGCCAAGCGCCCGGCGCAGCGCCGCCCGGGCCGCGTCGGCCAACGCCGAATCATCCCGCCGCAGCAGCGCCGGCAACCCGGAAACAGCCTGGGTGAACTCGGCCGTTACCCGCGCCGCCTCGGGATCGTCCGGCTCGAACAGGCCCGGCGCGCTGACCCGGGCCTGGCCCATCACCTTGCCGGCTCCGTCCACCGCGAAGCTGCCGAGCACGACGCCGTTGAACAGCATGCGGCGCCGGGCCGCGAGCACGCCGCCGTTCAGCGGCACGACCCGGTTGCCGTCCAATGCCAGCCGGCCTACCGGGGCGCTGTCCACGACCTCCGGCCGTCCCGGCGACAAGCTGAGCATGTCACCATCCTCAAGCAGGATCGGCGTGGCGCCCGCCTCTTTCGCCAGCGCCGCATGCGCCGAGAGATGCCGCCACTCGCCGTGCACGGGGACCGAGTACTTCGGCTTCACCAGTGCATAAAGCTGACGCAGCTCGTCCCGTGCCGGATGGCCGGACACGTGGGTTACCTCGTCATCATCCGTGATCACCGTGACGCCACGGCGCACCAGGCTGTCCTGCACCAGCGTGATCGGGCGTTCGTTGCCAGGGATCATGCGGCTGCTGAATACGACCGTGTCGCCCTCCCCCAATGCAATGTTGGGATGGGTGTCGGCGGCGATGCGCGACAACACGCTGCGCGGCTCGCCCTGGCTGCCCGTCACCAGAATAAGCAGGTTGTCGTCCGGGATCGACCCAGCTTCGTCCTCGGACACGAACTCGGGCAACCCGCGGAGATAGCCGCATTCGCGCGCGGCAGCCTCAAGGTTCCGCAGCGAGCGGCCAACCAGCGCCACATGGCGGCCCGCGTCACGCGCGGCCATGACCACGCTCTCGACCCGCGCCACGTTGCTGGCGAAGCACGTCACGGCCACGCGGCCCCGCATCGGGCGGATCAGCTCGGACAGGCTTTTCCGCACCTCGGCCTCGCTGCCGGAATGGCCGTCCACCATGGCGTTGGTGCTGTCGCAGACCATGGCGAGCACGCCCTCCTCGCCCAGCCGCCGGAACGCGGCCTCGTCCGTCGCCGGGCCGATCAGCGGATTGGGGTCGAGCTTCCAGTCACCCGTGTGCAGGACCGTGCCGTAGGGGGTGCGTATGGCCAGGGCCTGCGCTTCGGGGAGCGAATGCGCCACTGGCATGAACTCGAGTGAGAACGGCGGCAGCTCAAACCGGCCGCCGCTGGGGACGATGTGGATGCGAACCTCGGCCAGCATCCCGGCCTCGGTCAGCTTGCGCCGCAGCACTGCGGCCGCGAACGGCGTCGCATAGACGGGACAGCGAAGCTGCCGCCAAAGATGTGCGACGGCGCCGATGTGGTCCTCATGCGCGTGGGTGATGATGAGGCCCAGCAACTGATCCCTGCGTTCGACGATGAAGCTGGGGTCGGGCATCATAATCTCGATCTCGGGATTCTCATTGCCCCCGAAGCCAATGCCGCAGTCGATCGCCAGCCACTTTCCGTCGCAACGGTACAAATTTAAGTTCATGCCGATCTCACCCGTCCCGCCCAATGGCAGGAAGGTCAGATCACCGCTATAACCGTCCATCTAATCGCCTTCGATTGTTCTTATTCTGTCGCGACTTAATGTGGGTGCGGGGTTGCGGTCCGCCAACAAGCGAAGTCCGTCAAGCGTCAGATCGGGGTCGATCCGGTCGATTATCGTCGTGCCCTCGGCCAGCATGGGCGCCAGGCCGCCGGTCGCGACGACCTTTAGCGGTCCATCGTACTCGGCACGGATGCGGGTGACCAATCCCTCGACCAGGCCGACGTAGCCCCAGTAGATGCCCGACTGCATCGCCGGAATGGTTGAGCGGCCGATGACCGCCTGCGGCCGGCCGATGCCGATCCGCGGCAGGCGGGCGGCGGCCTTATGCAGCGCCTCAAGCGAAAGGTTGATCCCCGGCGCGATGACGCCGCCGAGGTATGCCCCGTCGGGCGCCACCACGTCGAAGGTCGTGGCGGTGCCGAAGTCGATGACGATCAGCGGGCCGCCATGGGCCTGGTGCGCGGCGAGGGTGTTGAGCAGCCGGTCGGCGCCGACCTCGGCCGGGTTGTCGATGCGGATGTCGAAACCCCAGTCCAGGCTCGACCGGGCGACCAGGGGCTCGGTGGCGAACCATTCGCGGGATAGGCGGCGCAAGTGATAAAGGGCCGCGGGGACCACGGTGCCGATCACGGCACGGTCGATCTCGGCGGGCTTGAGGCCGACGAACGACAGCAGCGTCAGCAGCCAGACGGCGTATTCGTCCGAGGTCCGCTGCGGCTCGGTCGCGATGCGCCAGATGCCGCGCCAACTCGACCCGTCATGCACGGCGAAGACGACGTTGGTGTTGCCCGCGTCGACGACCAGCAGCACCGGCTATGCCTCCTGCGCCTGTAGCGCGGCCGCATTCACCCGAACAGGACTTTCGCCGCCTGCTGCGCCGCGGCGACCAGCGGCGCCGGAAACACGAAGAACAAAGTCGTCACCAACGCGCCGACCCCGGCCACGAACGACACCGACGCCGGCCGGACGTCGAACGCCGGCTGCGCCGCGTCGAAATACATGACCTTGATGACCCGAAGATAGTAGAATGCGCCCACGACGCTGGTGAGGACGCCGATGACGGCCAGGGTCCAATAGCCCGACTGCACCGCTGGCAAAAACACATACAGCTTGCTGAAGAAGCCGGAGAACGGCGGGATGCCCGCCATGCTGAACATGAACACCGCCATCGCCAGCGCCAAGCCCGGGTCGGTGCGGGCGAGGCCGGACAGGTCGCTGATCCGCTCCAGCTGGCGGCCGCGGCGGCGCATGGCGATGATGCAGGCGAACACCCCGGCGCTCATAAACACGTAGGTCGCCATGTAGATCAGCACCCCGCGGATGCCCTCCGCCGTGCCGACCGCGAGGCCCACCAACGCATAGCCCATGTGGCCGATGCTGGAATAGGCCATCAGCCGCTTGATGTTGGCCTGGCCGATGGCGGCGAGCGAGCCGAGCAGCATCGACGCGATGGAGACGAGCACGATGAGCTGGGTCCACTGCGGAAGGATGTGTCCAAACGGCACCTCCAGCGCACGCAGCATCAGCGCGATTGCCGCAACCTTTGGCGCCGTGCTCATGAAGGCGGTGACCGGGGTGGGCGCACCCTCATAAACGTCCGGCGTCCACATATGGAACGGCACGGCGGACAGCTTGAACGCCAGCCCGGCCACGATGAACACCATGCCGACAACCAGGCCGGTGGATGCGGTGCCAGGTGCCGCGAGGGCGCGGGACAGCTCGCCGAATTGCATCGTCCCGGCGAACCCATAAGCGAGCGAGATGCCATACAGCAGCAGCCCGGAGGCCAATGCCCCGAGGACGAAGAACTTCAGGCCGGACTCGGCCGACCGCACGTCGTCTCGGGCGAAGGCGCACAGCACATAGAGCGCCAGCGATTGCAGCTCGAGGCCCATATACAGCGTCATCAGGCTGGATGCGCTGCACATCACCATCATGCCGACGGTGGACAGCAGGATCAGCACTGGGAACTCGAACCGGCTGATGCCCTCGCGCACGTTGTAGTCCAGCGCCAGCACGGCCGAGAACCCGGCTCCGGCGAGGATCAGCAGCTTCATGAAGCTGCCGAAGCTGTCCACCACGAACAAGCCACGATAGCCGCTGCCGAGGCCGGCGCCGAGCACCAAGACACCCGCCAGCACGAGCGCACCGAGCGACAGCATGGTGCAGAGGAACGCTGGGTCCGGCTTGCGCAGGACGCCGAACACGAGGATCGCCATCGCGCACACGGCGAGCGCGATCTCCGGCAGCGCTAGGGTCCAGTTCATGGCGCGATCCCTGCAACATTTCCTGCGAGTTGCGGCGTGGCGAGCGCCGCCGTGTGGTAGTCCACCATGGAGCGCACGGTCGCGTCGAAGAACTGGGTGAAGCTGGTGGGGTAGATGCCCATCCACAGCACGAGACCGATGAGCGGCGCGAAGATCGCAACCTCTCGTGGCGACAGGTCCAGGATGCCGCGCAGGTCGTCGCGCGTAATCACGCCGAAGATGACCCGGCGATAGAGATAAAGCATGTAGGCGGCGCCGAGGATCATGCCCATGCTGCCGAGATAAGCCAAGTAGAGGCTGACCTTATAGGCGCCGACTAGCACGAGGAACTCGCCGACGAAGCCGGAGGTGCCGGGCAGGCCGACACTCGCCATGGTGAATACCATGAACACGAGCGCATAGGCCGGCATACGGGTGGCGAGGCCGCCGTAGCGGGCGATGTCGCGGGTGTGGATGCGGTCGTAGATGACGCCGACGCACAGGAACAGCGCGGCGGAGACGATGCCGTGGGACAGCATCTGGAACAGCGCGCCCTGCAGGCCCTGCGCATTGAAGGTGAAGATGCCGATCACGACGACGCCCATATGCGCGACCGACGAGTAGGCGATCAGCTTCTTCATGTCGGTCTGCGCGAGCGCCACCAGCGACGTGTAGATGACGGCGACGACGCCCAAGGTGAACATCATCGGCGCGAACTGCTGGCTGGCCTGGGGCAGCATGGGCAAAGAGAACCGCAGGAAGCCGTAAGCGCCCATCTTCAGCAGCACGCCGGCCAAGATCACGGAGCCGGCCGTCGGCGCCTCGACATGCGCGTCGGGCAGCCAGGTATGAACCGGCCACATCGGTACCTTGACCGCGAACGAAGCGAAGAAGGCGAGGAACAGCCAGAACTGCATGCGCACCGGGAACGGCGTCTGCATCAGCACCGCAAGATCGGTGGTTCCCGCGTGATACCAGATGGCCAGCAGCGCCAGCAGCATCAGGATGGAGCCGGCCAGCGTGTAGAGGAAGAACTTGAAGCTGGCATAAACCCGGCGCGGCCCGCCCCAGACTCCGATGATCAGGAACATCGGGATCAGCACGCCCTCGAAGAACATGTAGAAGACGATGAAGTCCTGGGCCGAGAACATGCCCACCATCATGGTTTCCAGCACCAGGAAGGCCAGCATGTATTCACGGACGCGCGTGGTGATGCTGTCCCAGCTTGCCAGGATGCAGATCGGCGTCAGCGCGGTGGACAGCAGGACAAACAGGACGGAGACGCCGTCGACACCCATGCGATAGCCGACGCCGAACTCCGGCAGCCAGGACAGGCTTTCCTTGAACTGGAAGCCCGGGTCGCTGACGTCGAACTTGACCCACAGCACCAGCGAGATGGCGAAGACGATGAGGCTGGTCCATAGCGCCGCGTAACGGGCATTGCTGGCCACCACGGCCTCGTCGCCCCGGACCGTCATGATGAACAGGCCGCCGGCCAACGGCAGCCAGGTCAGCAAAGACAGGATCGGAAAGCCAGCCGAATTCATAGGATCACCGGAACAACAGGAAGATGCTGACCAGCAGCACGAGGCCGATGAGCATGGTGAAGGCATAGACCGCAATCGACCCGGTCTGGATGCGCACGACCTGGGCCGAGCTGTCCGAGGTGAGCGCCGCGATGCCGTTGGGGATGCCGTCGATCACCTGGGCGTCACCGACCTGCCATAAGATGCGCGCGAGCCGCCCGGCAGGGCGCACGAAAATCGCGTCATACAGCTCGTCGAAATACCACTTATTCAGCACAAAGTTGTAAACCCTGGGCACTGCGGCAGCTAGGCGTGCGGGAAGTGCTGGGACCGCGACATACATCACATAGGCTAGGGCGATGCCGAGCACGCCGACGATGGTGGGCAGCAGGCTGATGATGCCGGGCACGTGGTGCATGTCGTCCAAGAGTGTGTTGCCCGGCGCGTTGACGATGCTGCCGTGCCAGAACTCGCGCCAGCCCTCGCCGATGAACGAGCCCTCGAACGCGAACCCGGTCACGACCGCGCCGATCGCCAGGACCACGAGCGGCGCCAGCATGACGGGCGGGCTCTCATGGACATGGTTGAACGTTTCCGTGCTGGCGCGCGAGTTGCCGTGGAAAGTGAGGATCAGCAGGCGCCAGGAGTAGAACGCGGTCAGGAAGGCGGCGACGGTGCCGCAAACGAAGCCGTAGGCGCCGGACGCGCTGTGCCGGGCAAAAGCGGCTTCGAGGATGGCGTCCTTGGAGTAGTAGCCGGCGAAGATGGGGATCCCCGCCAGTGCCAGGCTGCCCACCCACATGACGGCGTAGGTGACGGGGATCTTGCGCCAGATGCCGCCCATGCGGCGGATGTCCTGCTCGTCGGACATGGCGTGGATCACCGATCCGGCGCCCAGGAACAGCAATGCCTTGAAGAAGGCATGGGTGAATAGATGGAAAATGGACGCTTGGTAGGCGCCCACCCCGGCGGCGATGAACATGTAGCCGAGCTGCGAGCAGGTTGAGTAGGCGATGATGCGCTTGATGTCGTTCTGCACGCAGCCGATGGTCGCGGCGAACAGGCAGGTGCTGGCGCCCATGAAGGTAATGAAGCCGAGAGCGCCGGGCGCGTATTCCAGGATGGGCGACATGCGGGCCATGAGGAACACGCCGGCCGTCACCATCGTCGCGGCGTGGATCAATGCCGAGACCGGCGTCGGCCCCTCCATCGCGTCCGGCAGCCAGGTGTGCAGGCCGAGCTGCGCCGACTTGCCGGCGGCGCCGAGGAACAGCAGCACGCCGATGACCTCGTAGGAGCGCCAGGTATTGCTGAGCACATGGTAGGTCGCGTCGGCGTGCTCATGGATACGAGCGAAGATTTCCGGGAATTCGACGGAGCCGAACAGCAGGAACACGAGGGCGATGCCGACGGCGAAGAACAGGTCGCCGACGCGGTTGACGATGAAGGCCTTCATCGCGGCCCGGTTGGCGCTGGGACGGTCATACCAGTAGCCGATCAGCAGGTAGCTCGCGAGGCCCACGCCCTCCCAGCCAAAGAACAGCTGCACCAGGTTGTCGGCGGTCACCAGCATCAGCATGGCGAAGGTAAACAGGCTGAGGTAGCTGAAGAAGCGCGGGATTGTCGCGTCGTGGCTCATGTAGCCGACGCTATAGATGTGGATCAGCGTTGCGATGAACGTGACCATCGCGACCATCACCGCCGACAGCGTGTCATAGCGGAGCGCCCAATCGACGCGGAAACTCTCTACTTGTATCCAGGTGCCGAGCGAGACGGTGTCGGGCTGACCCTCGCCGCCGAGGAACGGCAAGAAGCTGGCGGTGCCGCAGATGGCCGCGACGACCATGCAGAGGATGGTCACGGCCTCGCTAGCCTTATCGCCGATTTGACGGCCCAGCAGCCCGGCGATCAGCGAGCCCAGCAGCGGGGCGAAAACGGCGACGGCGTAGAGCATCCGCTAGCCCTTCATCAGGTTCACGTCCTCGACCTGGATCGAGCCGCGGTTGCGGAAATAGACGACGACGATGGCGAGGCCAATCGCGGCCTCGGCGGCGGCGACCGTCAGCACGAACAGCGCGAACACCTGGCCCGCCAGATCATTCAGCGCCGAGCTGAAGGCGACCAAGTTCAGGTTGACGGCGAGCAACATGAGCTCGATCGACATCATGATGACGATGACGTTCTTGCGGTTCAGGAAGATGCCGAAGATGCCGAGCACCAACAGGATTGCGGCCACGGTCAAATAGTGGCCGACGCCGATCGGGGCCATCAGTGCTCTCCGGGTCCGGGCAAACCGACACCGTGGGTATGCGGCTCGTCGGCCAGGACCGGCTCGGGCTTGCGCTTGGGACGGATGATGCCGGTGATGTTGGTGCCAGCGCCGAAGCCGACGGGCATGATCTCCAGCGTGTCGGACACGGTACGGGCATTCTGCCGGGCGATGTCCTGGCGGCGGCTAGTGGTGCGCTCGCGATGGGTGAGCACGATCGCGCCGATCATCGCCACCATCAGGATCAGCCCGGCCATCTGGAATAGGAATATGTAGTCGGTGTAGATCAGCCGGCCCAATGCCTGGGTGTTGGTGACGTCGGACGGCGTTGAGCTGAGCCGGAGCGTGGACGCCTGCGGTGCGAACTGCCAGCCGCCCAATACCAGCAGTAATTCACCGAACAGCACCGCGCCGACGGTGGCGCCCACGGGCAGATAGCGCTGATAGCCCTCCCTGAGCTGGCCGAAGTTCACGTCGAGCATCATGACGACGAACAGGAACAGCACTGCCACGGCACCGACGTAGACGATGACCAGGATCATCGCCAGGAACTCGGCCCCCGCGATCAGGAACAGCGCCGCCGCGTTGAAGAAGGCGAGAATCAGGAACAGCACGGAGTGGACGGGATTGCGCGAGGTGACGACGGCAGCGGCTGACCCGATCAGGATGGCTGCGAAAAGGTAGAACGCGGCGGTGACGATCATGGCTTCGGCCTAGCGGTAAGGGGCATCGAGCTCGATCCGCTTGGCAAGCTCACTTTCCCAGCGGTCGCCGTTCGCGAGCAGGCGCTCCTTGTTGTAGAGCAGCTCCTCCCGTGTCTCGACGGAGAACTCGAAGTTCGGCCCCTCGACGATGGCGTCCACCGGGCAGCTTTCTTCGCACAGGCCGCAGTAGATGCACTTCGTCATGTCGATGTCGTAGCGCGTGGTGCGGCGGCTGCCGTCGTCGCGCGGCTCGGCCTCGATGGTGATGGCGAGCGCCGGGCAGACAGCCTCGCACAGCTTGCAGGCGATGCAGCGCTCCTCGCCATTCGGATAGCGGCGCAGCGCATGCTCGCCTTTGAAACGCGGCGAGATCGGCCCCTTCTCGTAGGGGTAGTTGATCGTCGCCTTCTGCCGGAAGAAATACTTCAGCGTCAGCGACATGCCGGAGAGCAGTTCGCCGAGCAACAGGCTGCGGGCGGTTCGGTCCAGGAATGCCATTGGGTCAGATCCTAATCTGCCCGGCGGCATAGGCCCAGCCGGGCGTCAGAGCAAGCTATGTCAAATTGGATGCGCGTTCGGCAGCCAGCCCATGGCCAGCAGCACGCCCGCAGTGAGGACCAGCCAGCCGAGCGACATCGGCAGAAACACCTTCCAGCCGAGCCGCATCAGCTGGTCGTAGCGGAAGCGCGGGAAGGTCGCGCGCACCCAGACGAACATGAACAGCACGAGGCAGATCTTGGCGATGAACCAGATCGGACCCGGCACCCAGGTGAACGGCGCGAACGGGATCGGGCTGAGCCAGCCGCCCAGGAACAGGATCGACGTCATCGCCGACATCAGGATCATGTTGGCGTATTCGCCGAGGAAGAACAGGCCGAAGGTCATTGCCCCGTATTCGACGTGGAAACCGCCGACGATCTCGCTCTCGCCTTCGGGCAGGTCGAACGGTGCACGGTTGGTCTCGGCGAGGGTCGAGATGAAGAAGACGATGAACATTGGGAACAGCGGGATGAAGAACCAGACGCGTTCCTGGGCATGGACGATGTCGGTAAGGTTCAGGCTGCCGGCGCAGAGCAGCACGGTGACGATGACGAAGCCCATGCTGACCTCGTAGCTGACCATCTGCGCTGCCGAGCGCATGGCGCCGAGAAAGGCATACTTCGAGTTGCTGGCCCAGCCGGCGATGACGATGCCATAGACGCCGAGGCTGCTGATCGCGAACAGATACAGGATGCCGACGTTGATGTTGGCAATGGCCCAGCCGTCGTTCACCGGGATGACGGCCCAGGCGATCATCGCCAGCGTCATGGTCAGCAGCGGCGCCACGATGAAGAGGATGCGGTTCGCCCCGGTGGGGACGATCGTTTCCTTCATCAGCATCTTCAGCGCGTCGGCAAACGGCTGCATCAGGCCGAACGGCCCCACAACGTTCGGGCCTTTGCGCGCCTGCATCGCCGCCATCACCTTGCGCTCCGCCAGCGTGAGGTAGGCGACGCTGACCAGCACCGGCACCAGCATCGCCAAGGTCTGGGCGACGGTGAAGACGAGGGTTCCAAACGGCGTCGCGATAAAGGCGTTCACTGGATGCTCACTCCGCCGCTTGCAGGAGCGGGGCTGTATAGGTGCGCGTGCATTCGGCCATGGTGGCACTGGCGCGATTGATGGCGTTCGTCTGGTAGTAGTTGGGAACGGCCGGCTGCAACGGGGTGGCGTCGACGCTTGCCGGATCGCCCGAAGGGCTAGCCTGATCGCCGCAACCGTGACATGGCAATGCCTGGACGGTGGCGAAGACGGGGTTCACCGCAGCTAAACGTTCGCGAACGCCTTGAATATCGTCGTAGGGCAGCGGCTTGCCAATCACGGCGCTAAACGCGCGCAGGATCGCCCAGTCCTCCCGCGCCTCACCCGGCGGCTGCACCGCCACGTAGCCGCGCTGCACCCGGCCCTCGGTGTTCACGTAGGTGCCGCCCTTCTCGGTATAGGCGGCACCGGGCAGGATGACGTCGGCGCGGGCGGCGCCACGGTCGCCGTGATGGCCTTGATAGACGACGAAGGTGTCGGCGCCGATCGCGGCGGTGTCGAACTCGTCGGCGGCCAGCAGCCACAGCAAGTCCACGCCGCCGCCGAGCATGGCCGGCAATGCCTTGCCGCCGGGGCCGGGCAGGAAGCCGAGGTCCAGCGCACCGACGCGGGCGGCGGCGGTGTGCAGCACGTTGAAGCCGTGCCACTCGGGGGTCAGCGCGCCGATGGAGGCCGCGAACGCCCAGGCTGCGGCCAGCACCGCCGCGCCGTCCGGCCGGCGAAGCGCGCCCTGGCCCACGATAACCATCGGCCGCTTGGCGCCGCGCAGCACATCGGCCGCAGCCGCAAGGCCGTCCATGCCATCGCCAAGATGCTTCGCCGTGTAGGTCAGGTCGGCCGGCTGCCCGATATAGGCGACGGGACAGCCGCCATGAGCCCAGCGCTTACGGATGCGGGCGTTCAGCACCGGAGCCTCACGCCGCGGGTTGCTGCCGATCAGCAGGATGGCGTCCGCGTCGTCGATACCAGCGACGGTGGTGTTGAACGTGTAGAAGTCGCGTCGGCCGGCCTCCAGCGCCGCCCCATCCTGGCGGCAGTCGAGGTTCTGCGAGCCAAGCCCGGCCATCAGGTCCTTCAGCGCCATCATGCTCTCGGCGTCGCACAGATTGCCAGCGACGGCGCCGATGCGGTCGCTGGGCAGACCGTTGAGCTTGGCCGCGATGGCGCCGAACGCCTCGGGCCACGTCGCCGGACGGAGCTTGCCATTCTGGCGGACCCAGGGCTTGTCCAAGCGACGACGCTTCAGGCCGTCATGGCTGAACCGGGACTTATCGCCCAGCCACTCCTCATTCACGTCGTCATTGATCCGCGGCAGGATACGCAGCACCTCGGACCCACGCGCGTCCACGCGGATGCTGGCGCCGAGAGCATCATGCACGTCGACGCTGTCGGTCTTGCGCAGCTCCCACGGCCGGGCGGTGAAGCTGTACGGCTTGTTGAGCAACGCGCCGACTGGGCAGATATCAATCAGGTTGCCGGACAGCTCGGTCGTCAGCGCCTTTTCAATATAGGTGCCGACCTCCATCGACTCGCCGCGTGCCGTCGCGCCCATCTCCGACACGCCAGCGACCTCGCTGCTGAAGCGGATGCACCGGGTGCAGTGGATGCACCGGGTCATGAAGGTCTTGACCAGCGGACCCAGGTACTTGTCCTTCACCGCCCGCTTGTTTTCGGCGAAGCGGGAGTGGTCCATGCCGTAGGAATACGCCTGGTCCTGCAGGTCGCACTCGCCGCCCTGGTCGCAGATCGGGCAGTCGAGCGGATGGTTGATCAGCAGAAACTCCATCACACCGCGGCGCGCCTGGCGCACCACAGCGGTGTCGGTTTTCACGACCATGCCGTCGGCGACCGGATAGGCGCAGCTCGCGACGGGCTTGGGCGCCTTCTCGATCTCGACCAGGCACATGCGGCAGTTGCCGGCAACTGACAGGCGCTCGTGGTAGCAGAAACGCGGGATTTCGACGCCCACTGCCTCGCAGGCCTGCAGGACCGATGCGCCGTTCGGAACTTCGACGGCCATCCCGTCGACGGTAAGCTTCGCCATTGTGCTGTCTTTCAGTAAGCCTCGGGCAGGGAACCGGCTATGCCTATTCCGCCGCTATCGGCAAAGGTCTTGGTGCGCGCGCCGCCTTGTAGGCAGCGATACGATCTTCCATCACTGGGCGGAAGTGCCGGATAAGGCCTTGGATCGGCCAGGCAGCCGCGTCGCCAAGAGCGCAGATCGTATGTCCCTCGATCTGCTTCGTCACCTTCTCCAGCGTGTCGATCTCGTCCAACTCGGCCCGGCCCTGCACCATGCGGTGCATGACCCGCATCATCCAGCCGGTGCCCTCACGGCACGGCGTGCACTGGCCGCAGCTCTCGTGCTTGTAGAACTGCGCCAAGCGGTCGATGGCGCGGATCACGTCGGTCGACTTGTCCATCACAATGACGCCGGCGGTGCCCAGGCCGGACTTCACGTCGCGCAGGCTGTCAAAGTCCATCAGCACGGTATCGCAGATGTCCTTCGGCAGCAGCGGCACGCTGGACCCGCCGGGAATGACGGCGAGCAGGTTGTCCCAGCCGCCGCGTACGCCGCCGGCGTAGGTGTCGATGAGTTCGCGGAGCGGAATGCCCAGTTCCTCCTCGACATTGCACGGCTTGTTCACATGGCCGCTGATGCAGAAGATCTTGGTGCCGGTGTTCTTCGGCCGGCCCAATGCCGAGAACCACGCGCCGCCCCGGCGCAGGATGGTCGGCACCACGGCGATGGTCTCGACGTTGTTGACCGTGGTCGGGCAGCCATACAGCCCGACCGCCGCCGGGAAGGGCGGCTTCAGCCGCGGCATGCCCTTTTTGCCCTCAAGGCTCTCCAGCAGCGCGGTTTCCTCGCCGCAGATGTAGGCGCCGGCGCCGCGATGTACATAAAGGTCGAAGTCGTAACCGGACCCGGCGGCGTTCTTGCCCAGCAGGTTCGCGGCATAGGCCTGGTCGACCGCGGCCTGCAGGTTGCAGGTCTCGTTATAGTACTCGCCGCGGACATAAATATAACAGGTCTGCGCCCCCATCGCGAACGAAGCGATGAGGCAGCCCTCGATCAGCTTATGCGGATCATGGCGCAGGATGTCGCGGTCCTTGCAGGTGCCGGGCTCGCTTTCATCGGCGTTCACCACGAGGTAGCTGGGCCGGCCGTCCGGCGAGGCCTGCTTCGGCATGAACGACCACTTCATGCCGGTTGGGAACCCGGCGCCGCCGCGGCCGCGCAGTCCGGACGCTTTCATCTCCTCGATGATGGCGTCGCGCCCACGGGCAATGATCGCAGCGGTGTCGTCCCAGTCGCCGCGCGCCCGGGCACCGTCGAGCGTCCAGTCGTGCTGGCCATAAAGATTGGTGAAGATACGGTCCTGGTCGGCAAGCATCCGCCCTACTCCCCGGCGATCGGTATCGTATTCAGTGTCGTCGGCCCGCCCTCGGGCGCCGACGTAATCCGCCCGATCGACGATCCCGGCCTCGGATGCTCGCCCCGGCGCAGCGCGCGCAGCAACGCGACCGTTCGGTCGTAGTCGAGGTCCTCATGGTAGTCGTCGTCAACCTGCAGGATCGGCGCATTCACGCAGGCACCGAGGCATTCGACCTCCGACATGGTGAACATTCCGTCCGCACTCATTTCACGCCAGCCCTTAATGCCCGTCTCGTCGCGGCAGGCACGGGTGATCTCGTCCGATCCGCGTAGCCAGCACGGCGTCGTGCCGCAGACCTGAAGATGGTAGCGGCCGATCGGATTGGTATTGAACATCAAGTAAAAAGTCGCGACTTCGTAAACACGGATGGGCGGCATCTCGAGCCGCGCAGCCACCACATCCATAGCGACCCGCGGCACCCAGGCACTGCCGGTCTGCCGACGCATCTGGTGCTGCACGATATACAGCAGTGGCAGTACTCCGCTCGCCCTGCGGCTGGGCGGATACTTGGTCAAGACCGAGGCGATCTCCGCCTCGCTCGCGTCATCGAAGGCGAAGTGGGTCGGCTGCGGTGCGCCCTCGCCGCTTGAGCCGTCGCCGATGTTTTCCGCCGTGCCCATGCCGACCTGCGACCCGCGCGGCCCTCCGAGATGCTCCGACATGCTCTACCGATCGATCTCGCCGAACACGACGTCGATGGAGCCGATGATGGCCACCGCGTCGGCCAGCATGTGGCGCTTGGACATGTGCTCGATCGCCTGCAGATGGGCAAAGCCGGTCGGGCGGATCTTGCAGCGATACGGCCGGTTGCTGCCGTCGGCGATCAGATAAACGCCGAACTCGCCCTTTGGGCTTTCCGTCGCGGTGTAGGTCGAACCTGCCGGGATATGGTAGCCCTCGGTATAAAGCTTGAAGTGATGGATCAGCGCCTCCATCGACCGCTTCATCTCCTTGCGTCGGGGAGCCGTGAACTTGCGGTCCTCGATCTTGACGACGCCGGGCTGCATGCGCTCCAGGCACTGCTGGATGATGTAGACGCTCTGCCGCATCTCGTTCATGCGGACGAGGTAGCGGTCGTAGCAGTCGCCGTTGCGCGCGACGGGAATGTCGAATTCGACGTGCTCATACATGTCGTAGGGCTGCGACTTGCGGAGGTCCCAAGGCACGCCGCTCGCGCGAATGCAGGGCCCGCTGAAGCCCCAGGCCAGCGCGTCCTCCGGCGTCATGATGCCGATATCGACGGTGCGCTGCTTCCATATGCGGTTGCCGGTCAACAGCTGCTCAAGCTCGTCGATGAACTTCGGGAAGGTGTGGGCCCAGGCAGCGATCTGCTCGGCCATGCCAGCAGGCAGGTCGCGGGCGACACCGCCGACACGGAAGTAGTTGGCGTGGTAGCGCGAACCGGAGACGCCTTCGTAGAACTGCAGCAGCTTCTCGCGTTCCTCGAAGCCCCATAGGCTCGGAGTGATCGCGCCGACGTCCAAGGCGTAGGTCGTGATGTTCAGCAGATGGTTCAGCACGCGGGTGATCTCGGCAAACATCGTGCGTATCCAGCGGCCGCGTTCCGGCACCTGTATCCCGAGCAGCTTCTCCTGCGCGAGTATCCAGGTATGCTCCATGCACATCGGGCTCACGTAGTCGAGCCGGTCGAAATACGGCAGTGCCTGCAGATAGGTTTTGTATTCGATCAGCTTCTCGGTGCCGCGGTGCAGCAGTCCGATATGCGGGTCGGCGCGCTCGACAACCTCGCCGTCCATCTCAAGGATCAGGCGCAGCACGCCGTGCGCGGCCGGGTGCTGCGGGCCGAAGTTGATAGTGTGGTTGTCGACTTCGACCACCTTGGTCGTGTTCGGCTTGTCCTCGCCCGGCGTGGTCGGGTGGCCGCCGTCGAAGTTATGGGTGCGGATACCGTCCGGCATCACTTGCTATCCTTGATCACGACCGTGTCCGTGGTGGCGGCCTTCTGGCGGTCGGTATGGGCCTTCTCATCGCCGGGCAGGGTGACCATGCCCTCCCATGGCGAGACGAAGTCGAAGTTCCGGAAATCCTGGGTCAGGGTCACAGGCTCGTTCACGACGCGCTTGCGCTCGTCGTCGTAGCGAACCTCGACGTAGCCGGTCAGCGGGAAATCTTTTCGGAGCGGATGCCCACGAAACCCGTAATCGGTGAGGATTCGGCGTAGGTCCGGCTGGTCGGAGAAAGTGATGCCGTACAGGTCCCAAGCCTCCCGCTCGAACCAGGTCGCCACGGGCCACAGCGTGTGGATGCTTGGCATCGGCGCCTCGACGCTGGTCGGGACGACGACGCGGACGCGATGGTTGAGCGAGACCGAAAGCAGCATGTAGACGACGTCGAATCGCTCCGGACGCTCCGGCCAATCGACGCCGCATAGCTCCATCAGCTGCTCGCACGAGAACCGCGGATCGTCTCGCAGCGTCGTCAGCACCGCGATCAAATCGGACCGGCCTACATGCAGGACGACTTCACCGCTCTCCAAACCTCCACGCATGACGCCTGGCAGACCGCTGGCCTGATCAGCCAGCAACGCTACGCCAGTAAGCGCCGGGGCTGGCGCGTCCAAGGCTGCGGTCTCATCAGCCACGAAGGATAGTCCCAGTGCGGCGGATCTTCTTCTGCAACTGCATAATGCCGTAAACCAAGGCCTCGGCTGTCGGCGGGCAGCCGGGCACATAAACGTCGACCGGCACGATACGGTCGCAGCCGCGTACCACCGAGTAGCTATAATGGTAGTAGCCGCCACCGTTGGCACAGCTTCCCATGCTGATAACCCAGCGCGGCTCCGGCATCTGGTCGTAGACCTTGCGCAGTGCCGGCGCCATCTTGTTGGTCAGCGTGCCAGCCACGATCATCACGTCGGACTGCCGCGGGCTCGCCCGGGGAATGACGCCGAAGCGGTCCAGGTCGTAACGTGGCATGTAGGCGTGGATCATCTCGACCGCGCAACAGGCCAAGCCGAACGTCATCGGCCATAGGCTGCCGGTGCGCGCCCAGTTCACCACCTTATCGAGGTTCGCAACCACAAAGCCCTTGTCGGCGACCTCGCCGGTGATGCCCTTGATGACGGCGTCCTGTTCCGGGCCGGGACCCAGGGCCTCACGGTTCCAAGCGAGGCCGTCCAAGCCAATTGTCGTCGCACTCATAGCGCAACTACTCCCATTCCAACGCGCCTTTGCACCACTCGTAGATAAAGCCGACGGTCAAAACTGCAAGGAAGCCGAGCATCGAGAGGAAGCCAAAAAGCCCGATATCCGAAAGACTTACCGCCCAGGGAAACAGGAACGCGACCTCGAGATCGAAGATGATGAACAGGATTGCGACAAGGTAGAACCGGACGTCGAACTTACGCCGCGCGTCGTCGAACGGCTCGAACCCGCACTCGTACGGCGAGAGCTTTTCGGCGTAGGGTTTCTGCTGCGCGGCGAGCAGCGAGCCCCCAACCATTGCGATCGCAATGAAGCCGCCAATCGCGATAAACACCAAGATTGGAAAATATTCGGAGAGCAACGGCATCCGGAACCTCTGCATGTGACGCGGGCGCGATGCTGCACCGCAGTTACATACTACCGGGAACCCGCCTTTGCCGCCAGAGCGAAGCGACCAGCCTGGATTGCCAGCCTTGTCCGTATCGTGAGGTGCCTTGACCGCTGCTGGCGCGAGAGACGGGGCTCGAACCCGCGACCTCCGGCGTGACAGGCCGGCGCTCTAACCAACTGAGCTACTCCCGCAGCGGCAGGGCGCACGATCTACGGCGGGCGCACCGTGACGTCAAGGTGCAACACAGCCGCCTTAGGGCTTATGCTAATGAATGGGCGGTGACGGTTTCGAACCGCCGACCCTCTCGGTGTAAACGAGACGCTCTACCGCTGAGCTAACCGCCCGTGTGAAGGCGGGATAGCCGGTTTCTGCGCCAGCCCCAAGAGATTTGCCCTACCCAGGCTCTGCAGCGTGGGTAGGGCCGGTCCTCAGTGCGGCAGCGAAGCTACAGGCTGTGCCGGCGGTGGGACCACCGGCTCCGCCGGCTCCTCCCACTCGATCGGCTCCGGCTTCCGGCTCAGCGCCTGACTGATCACCTCGTCTACATGAGCGACGGGGATGACCTTAAGGTGCTTCTTTACGCTGTCGGGAATTTCCACCAGGTCCTTCTCGTTATCGCGCGGGATGAACACCGTCTTGATCCCGGCCCGCAGCGCCGCTAGCAGCTTCTCCTTCAAGCCGCCGATCGGCAGAACCCGGCCGCGCAACGTGATCTCTCCGGTCATCGCCACATCCCGGCGCACCGGAATGCCAGTCATAACGCTGACGATGCTCGTCGCCATTGCAATCCCTGCGGACGGACCATCCTTCGGTGTCGCACCCTCGGGCACATGCACGTGGATGTCTCGCTTCTCAAAGATAGTCGGCTTGATGCCGAAGGTGATGCTGCGGCTGCGGACGTAGCTCAACGCCGCCGACACGCTCTCCTGCATCACGTCGCCCAGCTTGCCCGTATGCTTCACCGCACCCTTGCCCGGCAGCAGCACGCTCTCGATCGTCAGGATCTCCCCGCCCACCTCGGTCCAGGCCAGGCCAGTGACGACGCCAACCATGTCCTCGTCCTCAGTCTCGCCATAGCGGAACCGGCGTACCCCCGCATATTTATCCAGGCTCTTCCGAGTAATAGCGATGCGCTTCACCTTCTTGGTGACGATCTCCTTCACCACCTTACGGGCGACGTTGGCGATCTCGCGCTCCAGGCTGCGCACCCCAGCCTCACGGGTATAGTAGCGCACAAGGTCACGAATCGCGTCCTCGCTCAGCGACCACTCATCGGGCTTAAGGCCATTGGCCTCGGCCTGCTTGGCGACAAGGTGCCGCTTGGCAATCTCGACTTTCTCGTCCTCCGTGTAGCCGGCGATCCGGATGATTTCCATCCGGTCCAGCAATGGCTGCGGCATCTTGAGGCTGTTGGCCGTTGTGACGAACATCACATCCGACAAGTCGTAATCCACCTCGAGATAATGGTCCGCGAACGTCGAATTCTGCTCGGGATCCAGCACCTCGAGCAGCGCCGACGATGGATCGCCCCGCCAATCGGCGCCGAGCTTATCGATCTCGTCCAGCAGGAACAGCGGGTTGCTGGTCTTCGCCTTCTTCATGCCCTGGACAACCTTACCCGGCATCGAGCCGATATAGGTCCGCCGATGGCCGCGGATTTCCGCCTCATCGCGAACGCCGCCCAGCGACATGCGAACGAAGTTGCGGGCCGTCGCCTTGGCGATGCTCTTGCCGAGGCTCGTCTTGCCGACGCCCGGCGGCCCCACGAGGCACAGGATTGGCCCGCGGATCTTCGGACTGCGCGACTGCACGGCGAGGTATTCGAGGATACGTTCCTTGACCTTGTCCAGGCCATAATGGTCGGCATCGAGGATGCGCTCGGCTTCCAGCACGTCGTTGCTAACCTTGCTGCGCTTCTTCCACGGAATGGACAGCATCCAGTCGAGGTAGTTGCGCACCACCGTAGCCTCGGCGCTCATCGGGCTCATGGTCCGCAGCTTCTTCAGCTCGGACATCGCCTTTTCACGAGCCTCCTTGGAGAACTTGGTCTTCTTGATGCGGTCCTCGAGCTCGGCAGTCTCGTCCTTGCCGTCCTCCCCCTCGCCCAGCTCCTTCTGAATCGCCTTGAGCTGCTCGTTCAGGTAGTACTCGCGCTGCGTCTTCTCCATCTGCCGCTTGACGCGGTTGCGGATACGCTTCTCCACCTGGAGCACGCCAATCTCGCTCTCCATGTGGGCGAAGACCCGCTCCAGCCGCTCACCCACCTTGGCCGACTCAAGCAGTTCCTGCTTCTCGGCAATCTTCAGGTTCAGGTGCGAGGAGATGGTGTCGGCGAGCTTGCTTGGCTCGTCGATCTGGTTCAACGAAACCAGGACCTCAGGCGCGATCTTCTTATTCAGTTTGATATATTGCTCAAACTGGCCGATTACGGTGCGGCCGAGCGCCTCAAGCTCCTTGGCCTCGCCGTCCTCGTCGGGCATCGCTTCGGTGAACGCCTCGAAGTATGCATCTGTCTCCTTGAAGCCGGTGATACGCGCACGGCGGCCGCCCTCTACCAGCACCTTCACGGTTCCGTCTGGCAGCTTCAGCAGCTGCAAAATTGTGGAGACGGTGCCGATTCGGTAGATGTCGCCGGTCTCAGGATCGTCCTGCGCGGCATTCTTCTGAGCGACGAGAAGGATCTGCTTGTCCTCCTTCATCACTGCCTCAAGTGCCCGTACCGACTTTTCGCGGCCGACAAACAGCGGCACGATCATGTGTGGGAATACGACGATGTCCCGCAACGGCAGGACGGCCATTGCCTCAGCCGAAACATGCGGCGCGCCGGCCGGGGCAGATGCGGGCTTTTCGGCGGGTTGACGGGACCTGGGTGCCGGACGCGACTTCTCGGGCCGATCGGATTCAGTCATAGGACCTCCTACAAGGACAGTCAGGGCAGCGTCGCGCCCAAAGTGGCACGCAACGCGGCAGAAATGGGGCACCTCCGCCCAATTCATACAAAAGATATCAGTAGCCGCACCCGGTCGGACAAGACCTGTGGATAAGTCAAGCTCGGAGCGGTGTCAGGCGCCCTCTGCCCGTTCCTTGCCATAGGTGAACAGCGGATTCGATCGGCTTTCAGCGACCTCGCGGTTCACGGTCACTTCCTCAACGCCGTCGAGACCAGGCAAGTCGAACATCGTGCTTAACAGGATCGCCTCCATGATCGAACGCAGGCCGCGGGCACCCGTCTTGCGGGCGATGGCGCGGGTTGCGACCGAACGTAGCGCATCCTCAGTGAAGGAAAGCTTTACGCCCTCCATCTCGAAGAGCCGGGCATACTGCTTTGACAACGCATTCTTCGGTTTGGTGAGGATTTCGACCAGCGCGGCCTCGTCCAGGTCCTCGAGCGTCGCTACTACCGGTAGACGGCCGATAAACTCAGGAATCAGGCCGAATTTCAACAGATCCTCTGGCTCAACCTCGCGCAGGATCGCCCCGGTGCGGCGTTCATCCGGCGCCCGGACCTCGGCGCCATAACCGATTCCGGACCCCTTGCCACGCGCGCCGATAATTTTTTCCAGTCCGGAGAACGCACCGCCGCAGATGAACAAGATATTGGTCGTGTCTACCTGCAGGAACTCCTGCTGCGGATGCTTGCGCCCGCCCTGCGGCGGTACAGAGGCGACTGTACCCTCCATGATCTTCAGCAAAGCCTGCTGCACACCCTCCCCGCTCACATCGCGGGTGATGCTCGGATTGTCCGATTTGCGGCTGATCTTGTCGACCTCGTCGATATAGACGATGCCGCGCTGGGCCCGCTCGACATTGTAGTCGGCCGCCTGCAGCAGCTTGAGAATGATGTTCTCGACGTCCTCGCCGACATAGCCAGCTTCAGTCAGCGTCGTCGCGTCCGCCATGGTGAACGGCACGTCGAGGATGCGGGCCAGGGTCTGCGCCAGCAGCGTCTTGCCGGAACCAGTGGGTCCCACAAGAAGGATATTGCTCTTGGCGATCTCGACATCGTTGTTCTTGGCGCCGTGCGCCAGCCGCTTGTAGTGGTTGTGGACGGCGACGCTCAGCACCTTCTTTGCATGCATCTGGCCGATAACGTAGTCGTCGAGGACCTTGCAGATCTCCTTCGGCGTCGGCACGCCGTCGCGCGATTTCACGAGGTGCGTCTTATGCTCCTCGCGGATGATGTCCATGCAAAGTTCCACGCACTCATCGCAGATGAACACCGTTGGGCCTGCAATCAGCTTGCGAACCTCATGCTGCGACTTGCCACAGAACGAGCAGTAGAGTGTGTTCTTGGAATCGCCGGACTTGCTCATGGACACTCCTGCCCCGCCACCCGCAGGGACAATCCTTAAAATGTTACACCCTGCCGGACCCGGTGGACAAGGCCAAGCCAGCCAGGGGGTGGCTGCCAAGAGGATGGGCCGGCCAGATATCGGATCGTTGGCGGGGGGTCCAACAATCCTTCAGCCCAACTGATGTGTGCCGCCACCGGAAGGTTTGCAACGTCCGGCGGTTTTGAACTCAAATCTTCGAAGGGTCGACGGGCACCGGACGGTTCTCGACGACCTGGTCCACCAAGCCGTAGTCGCGGGCCTCCTCGGCCGACATGTAGCTATCCCGCTCCAGCTTGTTCTCGATCGCCTCGAGCGTTTGGTTCGTGTGACGCACATAGATTTCGTTCAAGCGCTTGCGCAATGTCAGGATTTCGCGCGCTTGAATCTCGATGTCCGCCGCCTGCCCCTGGGCGCCGCCGCTCGGCTGGTGGACCATGATGCGGGAGTTCGGCGTTGCATACCGCTTGCCCTTGGCGCCGGCGCAGAGCAGCAGGCTGCCCATGCTGGCCGCCTGGCCGATGCACAGCGTGCTGACCGGACTGCGGATATACTGCATAGTGTCGTAGATCGCGAGCCCGGCCGACACGACGCCGCCGGGGCTGTTGATGTAGAGGCTGATGTCCTTGCTCGGGTTGTCGCTTTCCAGGAACAGCAGCTGGGCACAGATCACCGACGCAACCTGGTCGAACACCGGACCGGTCAGGAAGATGATCCGCTCCTTGAGCAGGCGTGAGTAGATGTCGAACGCGCGCTCGCCGCGGGCGGTCTGTTCGACCACCATCGGAACCAGCGAGCTGTTATGAACCTCGACCGGATCGCGATCCCTCATGCTAAATCCCCTTCTGTAGCCGCCGTGGATGGGCCGGCGGCCCTGCCCTACATGGGCTGCAATCTCGTCGGTTCCAAGCGGTCCCGGCCAGTTGCCGGGGTGACGCCGTCATGCCTCGGCCGGCGGTGGCTCGGCAGATAGCTCCTCGGGCGATATGACCTTGTCCTCGACTTTGGCCAGCTCGAGGATGAAATCGACGACCTTTTCCTCGAAAATCGGGCCGCGCAGGCTCTCGGCCGCCTGCGGGTTCTTGCGGAAGAACTCCATGATCTGCGCCTCCTGGCCCTGGTAGCGCGCGGCTTCGGTCCGCATGGCCCGGGTCATCTCGTCCGGCGCGACCTGGACGCCGTTGGCGCGGCCGATCTCGGACAGCAGCAGGCCGAGCCGTACCCGGCGCTCGGCGATGCCGCGATACTCCGCCTTGAGCGTCGCCTCATCCTTCTGCTTGTCCTCGTCGTCGCCCTTGCCCTGCTTCATGTCGCTCTCGACGCGCTGCCAGATCGAGGCGAACTCCCCCTCGACCATGCTCTCGGGCACCATGAAGTCGGCGCCCTTCGCAAGGCTGTCCAGCAGGTCGCGCTTGATGCGCATCCGGCCCACTTGGTCATACTCGCGCTGGATCTGCTGCGCGATCAGCTTGCGCAGGTCCTCAAGGTTCTCAAACCCGATCTTCTCGGCGAACGCGTCGTCGATCTCCAGCGGCTTCGGCTGCTGCAGTGCGGTCGCCTTTAAATCGAAGGTGGCAGCCTTGCCGGCAAGTTCCTTATTCCCGTACTCCTCGGGGAAGGTCACGCTGATCTGACGCTCCTCGCCGGGCTTCATGCCCTCCATGCCCTCGGAAAAACCGGGGATGAAGCCAGTGCCGCCCAGTTCGACCGCCATGCCGGTCCCGGTGCCGCCGGGAAAATCGACACCATCGACCTTACCCACGAAATCCACCGTCAGCGTGTCGCCCATCTTGGCGCCGCGGTCCTCGGTCACCGGCTCCAGCTCGCTCTGACGCTTGGCAATCTCGCCCAGGGCCTTGTCGATGACCTCGGCCGAGGGCTCGGCGCGCAGCCGGGTCAGCGAGATCGCGCCGAAGTCGGGCATCGCGATCTCGGGCAGCAGCTCGACCTCGACGTTGAACTGCAGATCCTGCTTGTCGTCGAGCGAGGTTACATCGACCTTCGGCTGCGCGGCGGGGCGCAGGCCGCGGTCGGTCAGCACCTGCTGCGTCGCGCTGTTAACACTTTCTTCAAGCACTTCGGACATGATGGCGGTGCCGTAGCGCTGGCGGACGACGGTCATCGGCACCTTGCCCGGACGGAAGCCCGGCAGGCGCACGGTCTTGCCGATCTCGGTCAGCTTCGCGGTGCGCTTAGTCTCGATGTCGGCCACCGGGACGACCACGGAATAGCCACGCTTCAGCCCCTCGGACAGCGTTTCGGTAACCTGCATCTGCAACCAGTCCTTACTACTCAATGCGTCTATGTCACGTGGCGATGGTGCGGGCGGAGGGACTTGAACCCCCAAGGCTTGCGCCACCAGATCCTAAGTCTGGCGTGTCTACCAATTTCACCACGCCCGCGAGCCGATATCAGCCGGCGCCTGTAGCGCACCCGGCGTTGTCGGACAAGGCGGGGCCAAACAAGGCGGGGCCGTTCAGCCTAGCAAAGCCTGGGCGCACGCATCCAGGATCGCGTCGGTATCCAAGCCGTATTCGCGATAAAGGTCCGGCAGGTCGCCGCTCTGGCCGAAGTGGTCGGGACCCAAGGGGATGACGCGCTGCCCACGGACGGCGCCCAGCCAGGAATGCGCCGCCGGGTGGCCGTCCAGCACCGTGACCAAGGTAGCATCGCGGGACAGCGGTGCCAGGATACGTTCGATATGTGCCTGGGCAGGCTGGCCGGTGCGCCGGGACCGGGCGGCCTCGATCCAGCCGGCGTGCAGGCGGTCGGGACTGGTGATCGCCAGCAGGCCAGCGCCGGGGACCTCGGCCTGCAATTCGGTAAAGGCGGCCTCGGCCTCGGGTGCGACAGCGCCCTGGTAGGCCAGCGCGATACGCGCACCCGGGTCCGGCGGCACCACCCAATGCGCGCCGGCGATGACGGCGGCGGGATCCAGGCTGCGGGAGGGCTGCTCCAACTGCCGGGTCGAGAGGCGGAGCCAGGCGGCCGAGCCGTCCGGCGCCTGCATATGCACCAGCGCGTGGCGCAGCAGGATGGCGAGCTCGTCGACATAGGCGGGCTCGAACGACGCGAGCCGGTCGGCCGCCATGCCGATCAGCGGCGTATTGATGCTCTGGTGCTGCCCGCCCTCGGGCGCCAGGGTGATGCCGGAGGGCGTGCTGACCAACAAAAAGCGGGCGTCCTGGTAGCAGGCGTAGATCAGCGCATCGAGGCCGCGGTTGACGAAGGGATCATAGACCGTGCCGATCGGCAGCAGCCTGGCGCCGTTCAGGCTTTGCTGCAGGCCGGCCGCGGCCAGCAGCAGAAACAGGTTCTGCTCGGCGATGCCCAGCTCGATATGCTGCCCGGTGGGCGACATGCCCCAGCGTTGCGCGCTGGCAAGCTTCGCGTCGCGGAACACGTCGTTGCGGGTATGGCGGTCGAACACCCCGCGACGGTTCACCCAGGGGCCGAGGTTGGTCGAGACCGTCACGTCGGGACTGGTCGTCACGATGTGCTTGGCGAGGTCAGCGAACTCGCCCTGCCCACGCCCGATCTCGGCCAGGATATCGCCGAACCCTCCCTGCGTGCTGGCCCGGCGGCCCGGGGCGCCCGAGACCGGCAGCACTGCCGGAACCGCGATGGCCGGCGCCGAGAGGCTGCGGCCGGCGGGGGTCAGCGCTTTCGAGAACGGCGCCGCGTCGATGACGGCGCGAAGCTCGCCCGGCGAAAGGTCCAGGCCCTCGGCCACGTCCCACTCATGGCCGGGCCGGACGCGCTGGCTTTCCTGGTAGGACGCCATCTGGTCGCGGCTCATCAGGCCGGAGTGATTGTCCTTGTGCCCGGCGAACGGCAGGCCCATGCCCTTGATGGTATAGGCGATGAAGCAAGTCGGCTGGTCCCCTGCCGCATCCGCCAAGCGAAATTGTTCTATTAATGTATCCACGTCGTGGCCGCCCAGGTTGGTCATGAGTTCGGCCAACTCGTCGTCCGACATCGGGTCGAGGATGGCGCGCACGCCGGGTTCGCGGCCGAGTTCGGCCAGCAGTGCATGACGCCAGGCCGCCCCACCCTGGAAGGTAAGCGCGGAGTATAGGCTGTTCGGGCAGTCGTCGATCCAGCGGCGCAGTGCGTCGCCACCTTCCCGGGTGAAGGCAGCCTCCAGCAGGCGGCCGTATTTCAGGGTGACGACGTTCCAGCCCATGTCGCGGAACAGGCCCTCGATGCGGCCGAACAGCCGATCCGGCACGACGCTGTCGAGGCTCTGCCGGTTGTAGTCGATCACCCACCAGACATTGCGGACGTCGTGCTTCCAGCCCTCCAGCAGAGCTTCGTAGATGTTGCCCTCATCGAGCTCCGCATCGCCCGCGATCGCCACGTGACGGCCCGGCGGCAGGCCAGCGTCGAGGCCGTGCAGCCGGACATAGTCCTGCATCAAGGCGGCAAAACTGGTCAACGCCACGCCGAGACCGACCGATCCCGTGGAGAAATCGACCTCCGGCCCATCCTTGGTACGGCTCGGGTAGCTCTGGACGCCGCCCATCTGGCGCAGGCCGGCCATACGCTCCGGGGTCTCGCGGCCCAGCAGCAGGTTGATGGCGTGGAACACCGGGCTGGCGTGCGGCTTCACGGCAACGCGGTCCTGCGGACGCAGGATTTCGAAATACAGCGCGGTCAGGATGCTGATGCAGCTTGCGCAGCTCGCCTGGTGCCCGCCGACCTTCAGGCCATCACGGTTTGGGCGGATGTGATTGGCGTTATGCACCATCCACGCGGACAGCCAGAGCAGCTTCTTCTCGATCTGCCGCAGATCGGCGATGCGCGACGAAGTCTCGCGTACGACCGGAGCCGGGGCGTTCATGACCAGCCTCTCGCCAAACGACGCACGGCGGTGCTGGCGTTGCGCTTGCCCTCACCGGCGTAGTCCTCGTGGTATTCCTCGATCTTCGCGGGGTCGTAGAGATAGTTGACCATCAACGTCGCACTTTCCTTCACGCCTTTGCCACCAGTATCGGCGCCCATGACGATGCGCTCAACCCGCGCGCCGTTCGAAAGGTGAAAATGTGCGACTGGGTCGAGCGCGCGGCTGCCGCGGGACTCGCCCAGCAGGTAGCGGGCGGCGAGCCGGACCAACACCGGCTCGGCCGCCTTCTGCATCGTCGCGTCGCGGAACCAGCCGCGATGGCGCAATATGGCATCCAGGGCCTGCGTGCCGGTTTCGGCCGCGGGAGCGTTGGCGGGGGCGGCGGTGCGCAGGCTCGCAGCCTCCTCCTCGCTCAGCAGCGCTGTGTCGCCGTCGGCCAGCTTGGCGCCGAGCCATTTGCCGAAGCCCGGGATCGGGGACAGGGTCGCGAACGCCTTGAGGTTGCGGAACTCGCTGCCCAGCAGTTCGACCACACGCTTGATCAGGAAGTTGCCGAAGCTGATGCCCGCGAGGCCGTCCTGGCAGTTGCTGATGGAGTAGAAAATCGCGGTGTCGGCGACCTTCGGGTCCAACAGCGGGGCCTTTTTGTCGAGCAGGCGCTGCACGCTGTCGGCCAGGCCGCGCACGAGGGCGACCTCGACGAAGATCAGCGGCTCGTTCGGCATGCGGTGATGGAACAGCGCGTAGCAGCGGCGGTCGCTGTCCAGCCGGTTCTTCAGGTCGCTCCAGGAGCGTATTTCGTGCACCGCCTCGTAGCCGACCAGACGCTCCAGCAGCACGGCCGGGCTGTTCCAGTCGATGCGCTGCAGCTCGAGGAAACCGACATCGAACCAGCTCGCCAGCAGGCCGCGCATGTCGTGCTCCAGCGCGGCGAGATACGGGTCGCCGCGGGTCAGGGTCAGCAAGGTGGCGCGCAGGTCCACCAGGAACTTCATGCCGTCCGGGATCGTGGTGAACTGCGTAAGCAGCCGAACACGCGGCGGTTCCAGCGCCCGGCGGAGCTTCACCTTCGCGGTCGCCCGTTCCGCGGCGTCGGCGGCGGACTGCACGGCCTCGTAGGCGCGGGCCACAGCCTCGGCGTCGCTGTCGAACGAGGCGAGGTCGCGCAGGAAGCCCTGCCGGCCGGCCGCATCCAGCCCCAAATAGGCCTGGGCGAGCTTCGCGGCGCGGTTCCGGGCGCTGACCTCGCCGCCGCGTGCGTCGAGGCAGGCGCGCATCTGACTGGCGATGCCTTGGTCCTCGTCGGTCGACACCCGGTCGGCCATGTCGCGCCAGACCCCAGCGATCCGGCGGATGGCGCGGTCGAACAGGCCGGGTGGCGCTGCAATCTCACTCATGTGGCGGCTCCGTGTCGCGGGTTCTTACCACGGCGGCACACCGGCCTCCTAGGGCAACGATTGCCTGCCTGCCGGGCGGACCGTCTCGGCGATCGCGGCGGCAATGTTGCCCAGCAGGTCTTCGGCCATCAGGCCGGGACCTACGAGTGCCGCTGCGCGGCCGTGCAGCCACGCAGCGGCGGCGGCGGCCTCCCAGTCGGGCATGCCCTGCGCCAGCAGGGCCGCAACCAGGCCGGCTAGCACGTCCCCTGCCCCGGCGGTCGCGAGCCACGGTGGCGCGCTGTCGTTGACCGCGATCCGGCCGTCCGGTGCCGCCACCACGGTGTCCGCACCTTTCAGCAGCACGACGCCTCCGACCCGGATCGCCGCCGCCCGGACGGCGGCGATCCGGTCGCGGCCGACAGGTCCGAACAGCTTCTCGAACTCGCCCTCATGCGGCGTCAGCACCGCGCAGCCGGCGAGCGACTGCGGCTCGCCGGCATAGGCGCCGAGCGCGTCGGCGTCCGCCACGACCCGGCGCCCCGCGGCCAGCAACACGGGTAAGGCCGCGCGAGCGGCGTCGTGGCCGAGGCCGGGGCCGCAGACCCATACCGTGCGGCGCGCATCCTCCAGCAGTTGGGCAAGCGGCGCCTCGCTGACAATCAGGCCGGGCTCGCCGGTGCGGTAGACGTCGGCGCGGCCGGTGGCCGCGATCGACACCATGCCAGCGCCGCCGCGCCGAGCAGCAGCGGCGGACAGGTGAGCCGCGCCGGTCATGCTGGCGCCGCCCAGCACGGTGACGTGGCCGCGGGTGTACTTGTGGTCTTGCGCGCCGGGCATGGGGATGCGCCAGAGCGCCGGGCCGTTGCGCCAGGCTTGCGGATTGATGGCCTGCAGCACGGTGGCCGGCAGGCCGATATCGGCCAGCGCCATTTCACCGCACAACGTGCGCCCGGGCAGCAGCAGGTGGCCGGGCTTCAAGCGGAAGAACGTGACCGTCATGTCAGCAGCGCGCACCCGGCCGCGCGGCTGGCCGGTGGTCCCGTCGAGCCCGCTCGGCACGTCGACGGCGAGTACGCGCCGCGCCGCCGCGAGGGTTGCCGCCACCGCGTCCGGGATGTCGGCGGACAGGCCGGCGCCGAACACCGCGTCGATGACGAGGTCGGCCCGGGCGGCCTGGGCAGGGTCGAACGACGCGAGCGGATCGGGCCAGCGCGCGGCGGCGCCAGCGGCGTCCGAGCCGGCACGCGGCGGACCCAGCGCGGCAACCTGGACCGGCCAGCCCTGCTCGGCCAGCAGGCGCGCCGCGACATAGCCGTCGCCGCCGTTATTGCCGGGTCCGCACAGCACGAGGGTTCGGCACGGGCCGAAGCGGCGGGCAGCGCGGGCTACGGCGCGGCCGGCGGCCTGCATCAGCGTGGATCCGGGCACGCCGGCGCGCGCCGCCGCGGCATCGGCCATCGCCATCTCGGCAGGGGTCAGGAGCTCGTGGGCCATGGCTGGCATCCTGAGTCGCGTGGTGGCGGGGCTGATCGAATGGCCGAGCGGGAACAGTACAGTTTAGACCGCAGCTTGCGAGAGAAGGCGGCGTACCAGGTGCAGGCCGCCGCTTTCATGCCGAAAGTTCAAGGCGGTGAAGCTCGTCCCGTCGCCGCGGCTCGTCTGAGGCAAGGAAGAACTCGTCGAGCTGCGGTGGTGCGATGCCCGTTCCAGCCAGCATGGCGTGCGCTTGCCCACGATGATGAAGTTGATGGATGAACAGGTGCGAGAGGATGGCTGCGGCCGTTTCCCTATATTCCACTCCATCGTCTCGATCGATGACGACGACGCGGTCCAGCGCATCGGCATCCAAACCGTCACATAAGCTGACCAACTCCAGATCGGCTTGCCTTTGCGCCAACGCCAGGTCCGAAGCCCGCGGGAACGGCGCCTCGATGTTCGATCGTGATCGGCCCGTGCCTTTCAGGTCCGCCAAGTACGCGCGGTCCACGACGAGGATGTGGTTGAGGGTAAGTTGCAGGGAAGGAAAGAAGCTTGTCCGTTCAGCAGCGAACGCTTCCTCGCTGAGCCGAGCGCACGCGCCATGCAGGCGGGCATTGGACCATGCGTTGTTTCGGGCCATGGCCCTGAAATGCTCTTGGAGGTCCATGATCATCTCCTTCGGGCCTTGTTAGGAGAATGCGCCGGGACAAGTCAGCTTTCCACTGCTCACTGTCACCCGCATGGAGACACGATCGCACGGAACCGCCTCAACAGCCGCTCAGGGGAGTGCGACATGCGGAATCATGCAATGCTCCGATCTGGCGGTTGGAGATTCGGACATGGCGGTCGTGATCACGGTGGCGCAGCAGAAGGGCGGCGCGGGCAAATCCACGCTGGTCGCCAACCTGGCGGCGGCGCTCGCGGCCATCCGGCGCGTCGCGATCCTGGACATCGATCCGCAGCAGAGCCTGGCAAGATGGCACGCGATCCGTATGGCACGGCCAGTCGCGGCCACGGCGCTGACGTTCTCCGACCTGTCCGGCTGGCGGCTGGCGGGTGAGCTGGACCGGTTGCGCCGGGAATACGACGTAGTGCTGGTCGATAGCCCGCCGGTGATCGACGCCGACGCGCGCCGGGCGGTTCGCGGCGCCGACCTTGTGGTGGTGCCGGTGCAGCCCAGCCCGCCGGATATCTGGGCGGCTGAGGGCACGCTGAAGCTCGCCGCCGAGGAGAAGCGCCCGGCCTGCCTGATCCTGAACCGCGTGACGGGCGGCAGCAGGCTGCGGGGCACGACGGACCACGAGCTGCGCACGCGTGGGCTTGCGGTGCTTCCGGCGGTGCTGGGCAACCGGGCGGCGTTCAGCCACGCCTTCGCCGAGGGCCTGGGCGTCACGGAGTTCGCGCCCCGCAGCCAGGCCGCGACTGAGCTGCGGGCGCTTTTGGGATCGATCCTCGGGATAATCAAGTGATGCCACATGTGCCGTCGCAGCAACGCGGCGACAGAGTCTATGCCGACCAGGACATTGGCCTGCTTTGTTTACTTGCGACATAGGCGTGTTTAAGTCTAAACTGACTAGGTTAAACTAGTTTGTTGAGAGGCCGTTTATGTCAGAGGTTTCGCATTCCACGTCGGACGTCTGTGCAGCAGCCCTTCCGGCGTGGAAGCTGGAGGACGCCAAGGCGCGTTTCAGCGAGGTGGTGCGCCTTGCCCGCGAGCAGGGGCCGCAGCGGGTCACGGTGCGCGGGCGTGATGCTGTCGTCGTGCTCTCGGCGGCCGAGTATGCCCATTTGGCGCCGGCCGCGGCGAAGCCCACCCTGTTCGCTTTGTTCGCGGACAGCCCCTTTGCCAAGCTGAAAGACTTTGGCGAGCAGCTTGGGCGCGAGAAGGCGCGGTTTCGCGATTTGCCGGACTTCTGACGCATGGCCGCAGGCCCGCGTGGCTGGCTGCTCGATACGAATGTGGTTTCGGAGATCAGGAAAGGTTCGCGCGCCAACGTCGGAGTGCGGCGCTGGGCCGAGGCCGTGCCCCCGATCGCCTGCTTCCTGAGCGTGGTCAGCATTGCCGAAATACGGCTTGGGATCGAGAGCGTAGCCGACCTCGGGTTCCGCGGCGAGCTGGATGCCTGGCTCCGCAACGGCGTGCGCGTCTGGTTCGGGGAGCGTATCCTAGCAGCGGACGAGGCGGTCCTGGTGACCTGGCGACGCCTGGTCGCCGAGGGCCAAAAGGCGCATTACACCTATTCGCAGCCGGATGCCCTCATTGCAGCGACGGCGCTCGTGCATGGCCTTGGGGTGGCGACGCGCAACAGCGCCGACTTTGAGCGGGCCGGCGTCACGCTGATCGATCCCTGGGCCGAACTGCACCGTTAAGCCGCTCGCTGCTCAAGGTCGGTCGACACCTCCACCACGTCGGGCTCCTCCGGCATTCGCCGGACCGTGAAGCCTAGCCGGCGCATGAAGGCCAGCATCGGCGCGTTCTCGGACAGCACTTGGCCGGTGATGCTCGTCATGCCCTGGCTGCGCGCCCAGTCCATCACCCGCTGCATCAGCCGCCGGGCGAGGCCACGGCCCCTCATGGCGGACTCGACCAGCACGGCGAACTCGCCGGACTCGGTGTAGGGCTCGCGGACCAGGCGGCAAACGCCGACCGTCTCGTTGGTGGCCTCGCGCACCGCGACGAAGGCCATCTCGCGGTCATAGTCCACCTGGGTCATGCGGGCGATCTGCTCCTGGGACAGCGCGCGAACCAAGCTGAAGAAGCGGTAGCGGATGTCCTCGGGCGTCAGCCGGCTGAACAGCGCGGCGTGGGCTTCGGCGTCCTCCGGGCGGATCGGGCGGATCAGCAGGGTCTCGTTCCCGGCCGTCCAGTGCTCCATCAGCTCTGCCGGATAGGGCGCGATGGCGAGCTCGGCGGCGTCGCCCGGCGGCCGCAGCGCCATCCAGGCGTCGGCGACCGAGACACCGGCGGCGTCGGCGAAGATCGGGTTCAGCTCAAGCTCGGCGATCTCCGGGAAGTCGACGATGAGCTGGCTGATGCGGACCAGGAGGTCGGCCACGGCATTCCGGTCGGCGGCGGGCTGATCGTGCGACTCGCCAAGCGAGCGGGCGGCGCGGGTGCGGGCGACCAGGCCGGCGGCGAGGGTCAGGTTGAGCGGCGGCAAGTCGAACGCCATGTCGCCCAGCAGCTCGGCGGCGCTGCCGCCCTGGCCGAAGCCGATGGCCGGGCCGAAGATCGGGTCGTCCGACACGCTGACCCTGATCTCGCGGGCGCGGCTGACCTGGCGCTGCACCAGGAAGCCCTCGGCGAAACCCGCATCGCCGATGCGCTGACGCCGGCGGTCGAGCTGGACACCGGCAGCACGCACCGCGGCGGGGCTGTCGAGGTCGAGCGCGACGCCGCCGGGTCCGCCGACGCGTGGCTGGGCGCTGCGGCGCAGCTTGAGCACGGCGGGAAAGCCGAGCAGGGAGGCAGCATCGGCGGCGTCATCGACCGAAAGCGCCGGACGGCTGGGTACAATTGGGATGCCGTAGGCCGACAGGACTGCGAGCGCCTCGTCCTGCAGCAGGCCCACCCGGCCAGCGTCGCGCGTGTCCTGGAACAGCGTGCGCACCGCCGCGCGATCGGGGGCCAGCTTCAGTACGGTGCTGGGCGGCAGTTCCCGGGCGCTGGCGCGGGCGCGGCGCTGCTCGACGAGCTGGTCGAAGCCGCGCATCGCCTGTTCCGGGGAGGCGAACGCCGGCACGCCGGCCTCGGCCAAGGTCCGGCGGTGCGCCGCGCCGGTCGTTTCGCCCATGACGCAGACGAGCAGCGGTATCTTCATGCTGGGCGCGCATGCGGCGAGCGCGGCGACGCCCGCAGCGTCCGCAGGGCCTGATGGCGCCATCACGACGACCACGCCGCCGACCTCGGGAACGGCCGACAGCATGGCCGCAGTCTCGGCCAGGCAGATGGGCTGGGCCGGTCCGGTCCAAACCAGCGACGAGTTGGCCGGGCCGGGCGGCAAGGTCAGCCGCAACACCTCGCGCGTAGGCACATCGAGGGTTGCGAGGGGAATGCCCAGCCCGAGCGCCGTGTCCGCCGCCATCTGGCCGGGGCCGATCGCATTGGTGACGACGGCGACGGCCTCGTTCCGCGGTGGACGGCCGCGGGTCAGGGTTTCAGCCGCGGCGAGCAGGTCCTCCAGGCAGTCCACCCGCACGACGCCAGCGCGCCGGAGGGCGGCGTTGAACACCGTATCCGCCCGGCCGCTCGAGTCTCTCAGGCGGCCGCCGGCGTGGATCGCGACGACGGGGCGCAGCCGCGCGGCCGCACGGGCGGCGGACATGAAGCGGCGGCGGTCCTTGATGCCCCGGATGTCGAGCAGGATGGCGCCGGTGTCGGGATCGCGCGACAGCCAGTCGAGCACGAGGCCGAAGCCAACATCGGCGTTCCCGCCAGTGCCGACGACATGGCTGAAGCCGACGCCGTTGGGCTCGGCCCAGTCCAGCACCGCCCGGCAGAGCGCCGCCGATTGCGAGACCAGCGCCACCTTGCCGCGCCGTGGCTGCAGGTGCGCGGTGGACGCGTTTAGCCCGAGCGCCGGGACGATGATGCCGAAGGATGCCGGGCCGAGCACCCGCACGCCGGCCGCCCGCCCGGCCGCGAGCAGGTCTGGCGCCGGAGTCACGCAAACAGCGGCGAAGGTGCCTCGGGCCGCGAGCGCCTGCAATGCGGGGGCGACGCCGGCCGGATCCGTTGCGATCACGCCGAGGCTCGGGGCTATGGGCAGCGCCGAGATTTCGGGATAGGCCAGCACGCCATTCACCGCTTGAATCTGCTCGCCAACCGGGAGCACAGCGCCGCAGAAGCCGGCGGCGAGCATATTATGCATGATGCTGCCGCCAAGCTCGGTGCCAGCGCCGATGACTGCGACGGACTCGGGGCGGAATAGCTGCTCCGCATGGAAGCGGCCGGACGATGCGGGTCGGATCAGCGGCATGGTCCCTCCATTGTGCAGTGCAACATAGGGACGATACGGCGGCTTACCTAATCATGGCTGCCGATCAAGTGATATTTGAGGAGCTAAGGCCCGGTTGCCGATACGGACAGAAGGTTGAAGCCCTGTTCCTTTGGGGGGAAGGAGAATGTGCAACCGACCGGCGCAGCCTAAAGCGGACGCTTGATCAGGGCTGCGATCTCGCCGATGACGCCACGGCGGAACGCCAGCACGCATGCGACAAAGATGCAGCCCTGCGTCACCGTGACCCACGACCCGGCACTCGACAGGGCGTTCTCGGTCCAGACGATGATGCCAGCGCCGACCACGGGGCCGAAGATGGTGCCCATGCCGCCCAGCAGGTTCATCAGCACGACCTCGCCAGACATCGCGTAGTTTACGTCGGTGAGCGTCGCGATGCCGAACACCAGCGCCTTGGTGCCGCCCGCGATGCCGGCGATGAAGGTGCTGAGCACGAAGGCGATCAGCTTGTAGTCGTCGGTCCGGTAGCCGAGCGAGGTGGCCCGCGGCTCGTTCTCGCGGATCGCCTTGAGCACCTGGCCGAACGGCGAATGGACGATGCGGTGGATCAGCAGGAAGCAGATCAGGAACACGACGGCGACGACGGCATACATCGCGAGGTCGGTGCGCAGCGAGATGATGCCGAACAATGCGCCGCGCGGCACCTGCTGGATGCCGTCCTCGCCGCCGGTGAACGGCGCCTGCAGGCAGAAGAAGTAGTTCATCTGCGCGAGCGCCAGGGTGATCATGGCGAAATACAGCCCCTGCCGCCGGATCGCGAGCGAACCGAACAGCATACCGAGGGCGCCGCCGGTCACGCCGCCCAGCAGAATGGCGATCTCGGGTGTCACACCCAGGTTCTTCGCGGCCCAGGCGGTGACGTAGCTGCCCATGCCGAAGTAGGCGGCGTGGCCGAAACTCAGCAGGCCGACGAAGCCGATCAGCAGATTGAAGGCGCAGGCGAACAGCGCGAAGCACAGCACCTTCATCAGGAACACCGGGTAGAGCACCCAGGGCGCAACGACGATCATCGCCAGCATGAGCAGCAGCGCCACCGCCTGCGCGCTGCTGAAGCCGAGGACGCTGAACGGACGTGTCGCGGCCGATCGCGGCAGGACGGTCGTGGTGCTCATGCTATGCCGCCTTTCCGAACAGGCCGGCTGGCCGGGCCAGCAGGACGATGACCATGACGACGAAGATTACCGTCGCCGACGCCTGCGGATAAAACACTTTCGTGAGGCCCTCGACGATTCCGAGGCCGAAGCCGGTCACGATGCTGCCCAGGATGCTGCCCATGCCGCCGATCACCACGACGGCGAATACGGTGATGATGAAGCTTGACCCCATGTTGGGGTTCACCGAGTAGATCGGCGCCGCCAGCACCCCGGCGAAGGCCGCGAGGGCCACGCCGCCGGCGTAGGTCAGGCTGATCATCCGCGGCACGTTCACGCCGAAGGCCTGCACCAGGCCTGGGTTCTCGGTGGCGGCGCGCAGCCGTGCACCGAGCTGGGTGCGCTCGATCAGCAGCCAAGTAAGCAGGCACATGCCGGCCGCCGCGACGACGACCCAGCCGCGGTAGTTCGGCATGAACATGAATCCGAGGTCGGTCGCGCCCTGCAGTGCCTGCGGAATGCGATACGGCATGCCGGAGCTGCCGAACGCGTTGCGCGCCAGCCCCTCGATGATCAGCGCCATGCCGAAGGTGAGCAGCAGGCCATACAGGTGGTCGAGCTTATACAGCCGCCGGATGATCGTCCGCTCCAGCAGCAGCCCGAACGCGCCGACGATCAGCGGCGCCACGATCAGCGCCGGCCAGTAGCCGAGGTTGAGCCAATCCGGCACCATGAGGTCCGGCGAGATCATGGCGAGCCAGGTGTTCGGCGTGAGCAGCATCCAGCCTACGAACGCGCCCATCATGAACAGCGCGCCGTGGGCGAAGTTGATGATGTTCAGCATGCCGAAGATCACCGCCAGGCCAAGCGACAGCAGCGCATAGAACGCGCCGTTGATCAGGCCAAGCAGCAACTGGCCGAAGAGCAATGGACCAGGGACGCCGAAGATCATGAACATGGCGGTCCCCTATGCGCGAACCAGCGGGCAGCTGCCCTCGCCCAGCGGCCTCCAGGCCTTGTCGGCCGGGGTGACGGCGACCTGCTTGAAGTAGTCCCAGGGGTATTTGCTTTCAGCCGGCGTTTTGACCTTGAACAGATAGGACGGAACCAGGGCCAAGCCGTCGGCGCGGATGCTGCCCTGGCCAAAGGCGTCGTCCTCGGTGGGCATGGCCTTCATGCGGGCCACGACCGCGGCGCCGTCGGACTTGGCGCCGATGCCCAGGTCCTGCACCGCCTTCAGGAAGTGCAGCGTTCCCGCGTAGTTGCCGGCGGTGGTCATGTTCGGCGTCGTTGCGGGCATGCGGGCCTGCATGCGCTTGGTGAACGCGCGCGTGCGGTCGTTCATGTCCCAATAGAAGCTCTCGGTCAGGTAAAGCCCCTGCGCCGCCTCGAGCCCCAACCCGTGCACATCGTTGATATACATCAGCAAAGCGGCGATCCTCATCTTGCGGGTCAGCCCGAACTCCGCCGCCTGCTTGATGCTGTTCACCGTGTCGGCGCCGGCATTGCACAGTCCCAGCACCTTGGCGTCGCTGGCCTGGGCCGAGATCAGGAACGAGCTGAAGTCGGTCGTGCCGGGGAACGGATATAGCGAGGCGCCAGTCACCTTGCCGCCCGCTGCCGTGACGAACTGGGTCGCGTCGCGCTGCAGCTGTTGGCCGAACACGTAGTCGGCGGTGACGAAGTACCAGCTATCGCCGCCGGCCGCGACCATGGCGCCCCCGGTGGAGCGCGCGAGCATATAGGTGTCGTAGGACCAATGGATTGTGCAGGGCGTGCATTGGATGCCCGTCAGGTCCGCGGTGGCGGCGCCGGTGTTGATGTAGGCGCGGTTCTTCTCCTTCGCCACATTGTTGATGGCGAGCGCCACGGAGCTGGTCGGCACGTCGACGATCAGGTCGACGCCGTCGCGGTCGAACCATTGCCGGGCGATGCCGACGCCGATGTCGGGCTTGTTCTGGTGGTCAGCGGCGACGACCTCGATCTGCATGCCCCCGCCGAACTCCGCGACGGCCTGCTTCACGGCGGCGACGCCCAGCATGCCGCCAATGTCGCGATACGGCCCCGATTGGTCGTTGAGCACGCCGATCTTGACGACGTTCTGCTGCGCCCGGCCCGGACGCGGCGTTGCCAGGCCGACGGCGCCAAGACCGGCGGCTGTGCCAAGGAGGGTGCGGCGGTTCATCTGCATGGTTGGATTCCCTAGGCGTGGACGAAGGAACAGCCGCCCTCGGCCAATGGCCGGAAGGCCTGGTCGGCGGGCGTGGTGGCGACCAGCTTGTAATAGTCCCAGGGTGCCTTGCTTTCCGAAGGCTTCTTGACCTCGAACAGATACACCGGGTGCAGCTTGCGGCCGTCCTGGCGGATGGTGCCGGCGCCGAACGCGTCGTCCTCCGTCGGCATCGCCTTCATGCGCGCGACGGTCGCGGCGCCGCTCTTCTTGGCCTCGGCCACGCCCATGTCGGCGACGGTCTTTAAATAGTGCAGCGCGCCAGCGTAGCAGCCGGCGTGCGACATGGCGGGATGGGCACCTCCGGTCTTCGGCAGCACGCGCTTGGTAAAGGCCCGGGTGCGGTCGTTCAGGTCCCAATAGAAGCTCTCGGTCAGCACCAAGCCCTGCGCGGCCTCAAGCCCCAAGGCGTGCACGTCGTTCAGGAACACGAGCAGGCCCGCGAGCTTCACTCCCGACCGGGTCAGGCCGAACTCCGCCGCCTGCTTGATGGTGTTTACCGTGTCGGTGCCGGCGTTGCAGATGCCGACGACCTTGGCACGGGACGCCTGCGCCTGCAGCAGGAATGAGCTGTAGTCGGTGTTGCCGGGGAACGGATGCCGCACGCTGCCCAGCACCTTGCCGCCAGCCTGCTGCACGAAATTGGTGGTATCGCGCTCCAGCGCCGTGCCGAAGGCATAGTCGGCCGTGATGAAGAACCAGGTATCGCCGCCCGTCTTCACCATCGCCGCCCCGGTGGAATGCGCCAGCATCCAGGTGTCGTAGGTCCAATGGATCGTCGTCGGCGCGCAGGCCGATCCCGTCAGGTCCGCGGTCGCTCCAGTCGAGTTGATGTAAACCCGGTCCTTCTCCTTGCAGACGCCGTTAACCGCAAGGGCTACGCCAGAGTTGGCGACGTCGATGATCATGTCGACGCCGTCCCGGTCGATCCATTGCCGGGCGATCGTCGCGCCCACGTCGGTTTTGTTCTGGTGGTCGCCGGACAGGACCTCGACCTGGAAGCCCTTGGAGCCGAACTCCTCGACCGCCTGCCGCACGCAGGCGACCGAGGTGGGGCCGCTGATGTCCCGATAAACGCCGGACTGGTCGTTCAGCACGCCGATCTTGATCGTGCCGGACTGCGCCCGGGCGGGCCGCGCCAGGGCCGCCATCGGCGCGGCGGCGGTGGCGGCGAGAAGCGTGCGGCGGTTCAGGGTCACTGACATCTCTCCTAATCTCACACGCCGGCCAGGGCGCAGCCGCCCTTGTCGAGCGGGCGGAACGCCTGATCGGCGGGCGTGCTGCCGATCGGCTTGTAATAGTCCCACGGGCCCTTGCTTTCGGACGGCGACTTCACCTCCCAAAGGTACGATGGATGGATCTTGCGGCCGTCAACGCGGATCTTGCCAGGCCCGAAGGCGTCGTCCTCGGTCGGCGTGGCCTTCAACTGCACGACCGTCGCCGCTCCGTCCTGCTTCGCCTGCGCGATACCCATGGCGGAGGCGACCTTGAGGTAGTGCAATACGCTGGAATAGGTGCCCGCCTGCACCATGGTCGCACGCCGGGCTGGGTTTTTCGGCTTCAGGCGCTCGGAAAAGGCGCGGGTGCGGTCGTTCAGGTCCCAATAGAAGCTGTTGGTCAGCGCCAAGCCCTGCGCGACCTGCAGCCCCATCGAGTGGATGTCGCTGATGAACACCAGCAGCCCGGCCAGCTTCATCTTGCCGCCGATGCCGAACTCTTGTGCCTGTTTTATGGTGTTCACCGTGTCCGCGCCCGCGTTGGCGATGCCCAGGACCTTGGCGCCCGACGACTGCGCCTGCAGCAGCAGCGAGGAGAAGTCGGTGGTGCCGGGGAACGGATACTTCACGCCGCCGACGACCTTGCCGCCGGCCTCGGTGACGAACCCGGTCACGTCGCGCTGCAGCGCCTGGCCGAACGCATAGTCGGCGGTGATGAAGAACCAGCTATCGCCGCCGGCCTTCACCATGGCGCCGCCGGTGCTCTTGGCCAGCATATAGGTGTCGTAGGCCCAATGGATCGTATTGGCATTGCAGGCGGCGGCCGTAAGGTCGGACGTCGCGGCGCCGGAGTTGATGTAGACCTTGTTCTTGTCCTTGGCGACGCCCGCCACTGCGAGGCCGACCGCACTGTTCGCGACCTCGACGATGATGTCCACGCCTTCGTGGTCGAACCACTGCCGGGCGATCCCCGCGCCGATGTCTGCCTTGTTCTGATGGTCCGCCTGCAGGATTTCGACCTTGAAGCCCTTGGATGCAACGCCGAAATCCTCGGTCGCGAGCTGTGCCGCGGCGATCGCAAGCGGCCCGGCGACGTCCTGATACGGACCGGAAAGATCGGTCAGCACGCCGATTTTGAGCGTCCCCCCACTCGTTTGGGCAAAGCCTGGACGCACGCCCAAGATCGGCAGCGCAGCGGCTGCGGACCCCAGCAGGCCCCGGCGGGACATCGGCATTGTAAGCTCCTTGATGCTGGCCCGGCGCAGCGGCCGGACCGGTTGTTAAACGCCCAGGTACTCGTGCAGCTTATCCATATTCGCCGATAGCTCGCTGTTCGGGATCATGTCGATGATGCGGCCGTGCTCCATCACGTAGTGGCGGTCCGCCACCGTAGCCGCGAAGCGGAAGTTCTGCTCGACCAAAAGCACCGTGAACCCCCGCGCCTTGATCTCGCGGATCGTGTGGCCGATCTGCTGGATGATGACCGGGGCGAGCCCCTCGGTCGGCTCGTCCAGCAGCAGCAGGCGCGCGCCGGTGCGAAGGATGCGGCCGATCGCCAGCATCTGCTGCTCGCCGCCCGACAGCTTGGTGCCCTGGCTGTTGGCGCGTTCCTTGAGGTTGGGAAACAGCGTGTAGATTTCGGCGACGCTCATGCCGCCCGGCGCGATCTGCGGCGGCAGCATCAGGTTCTCCGTCACGTTCAGGCTGGCGAAGATGCCGCGCTCCTCCGGGCAGAAAGCAATGCCGGCGCGGGCGACGCCGTCCGGGCGCATGGTCGTCGTTTCAGCGCCGTTGAAGCGGATGCTGCCCTCGCGACGCGGCACCAGGCCCATGATGCTCTTCATGGTGGTCGTCTTGCCGGCGCCGTTGCGGCCGAGCAGGGTCACCACCTCGCCCTCGCGCACGTCGAAATCGACTCCGTGCAGGATGTGGCTCTCGCCATACCAGGAGTTGAGGCCGGCGACCTGCAGCATGGCGCCCTGGTTGGAAGCGGCGTCAAGCATCAGGGGACCCCAAATAGGCGGTGATGACGTCGGGGTTCTTGCTGACGCTGGCATAGTCGCCCTCGGCCAGGATCTGCCCGCGCGCCAATACGGTGATCCTGTCGCACAGGCCTTCGACGACGCTGAGGTTGTGCTCGACCATGAGGATCGTCCGACCGGCGCGTATGCGGCGGATCAACGCCACGACGCGGTCGACGTCCTCATGGGTCATGCCGGCCGTAGGCTCGTCCAGCAGCAGCATGGTCGGCTCGAGCGCCAGCGTCGTCGCGATCTCGAGCGCACGCTTGCGGCCGTAGGACAGCAGGGCCGCCTGCTCGTCCTCATACCCTTCGAGCCCGACATCGACGAGCAGAGCGCGGGCGTTGTCGTCATACTGGTGCAGCAGCGACTCCGGGCGCCAGAAATCGAAGCTGTTGCCGCGCACGCGCTGCAGCGCCAGCCGGACGTTCTCTAGCGCGCTGAGGTGCGGGAACACGGCCGAGATTTGGAAGCTGCGCACCAGGCCAAGCCGTGCTACGGCGGCGGCCTTCAGCCCAGTGATATCGCTGCCCTTGAACTTGATCGTACCGCGCGTGGGCGCCAGGAACTTGGTGAGCAAGTTGAAACAGGTCGTCTTGCCAGCGCCGTTCGGACCGATCAGGGCGTGGATCGTGCCTTCCTGCACGCGCAGGTCGACGCTGTTGACGGCGACGAACCCGCGAAACTCGCGCGTCAAGCCCGACGTCTCAAGAATAGCGCTAGGCACCCCGCCCGTTCCCCCGCTTTGTGCATTCCTTATATCGTTGGTTCGCATATCGGGCGCTGCGGCGCAAGATTGTTCCATGAATCCCGCATAATGAAGGGCGCCGGCCCATTATGCGGCAGCTCCGCCCCGCACCTGGCGGCCGGCGCCTTCGTTTGATGGAAACACGGTCGCCCAGCCCCATTTAAGAGTGGATCAAGCGTCGCCGCATCCCACGCCGGCTGGTTCCGGCAGGCGTGGGATGTGGCGCGTGCCCCCGTATTGCCATCATGGCCAGGTTTAATTCACGCGCATGACTGCCGATCCTTCTCCCGTTTCCGACCAGCACCTAATGGCGCGCACCGCCGATGGCGACCGTGCGGCATTTGATATGCTGGCGTCGCGCTACCTGCTGCGGCTGCGCCGGGCGG
>JAABUM010000365.1_pt1 | contig 83353 bp, 66 predicted proteins | sample 5559161 | NCBI WGS metagenome assembly JAABUM01 (sample SAMN10711868, study PRJNA513369) | rock metagenome | isolation source: Antarctica rocks | place: Antarctica: Victoria Land, Siegfried Peak nord
GTTCCAGCCGATAGCGGCGCGGGGCGGCGGGGCGGGCGGTACGGCGGGCCATGGCTGCCTCCTGCCTGAGCGGGACGACGCGTCAGGCGCGCAGCCTACCATCCGCAAGGCGAGTTTGCCAGCCTAGCCTTTTTTGCCGAGCGGGGCTTTGACGAGACACCCGTCGGCGACCTGCTACCGCCAGTCCAGCGCCACCTCGTCGTCGTACACCGCGAGCAGCCGCGCCCAGGCGCGCGCCAGGCAGCCGTGTTCCACCCACGCCTGGAAGCGTGCGTGGGCGATGGACTCGGCCCCGAACTGCCGGGGCAGGGGCGCCCACTGCCCGCCGTTCCGGGCGAGCCAGATCAGCCCGTCGAAGATCGGGCGGTCGTCCAAGCGGGGCCGCCCCGGCTTCTTGCGCGGCTTGGCGAGCACGAGCACGAGCCGCAACTCGGCCCACAGCGCGTCGTCCACCCGCCAAATCGTCGGCTCGCCCTTCGTCGCTTCGGGGGCCGCCGGGGCGGCGTTGTGCCTATCCATGAGGGAGGGCTACCACAATACACCACTTCCTGGATAAGCTGTTATCTGAACGGTATTGCCCCTAAACCAAAGCGCTGATGAGTACTCCATGCGCTACACTGCGAACTATGTGGGTTCCCCCTGGGCTTTGGTTTAGGGGGTATTAGATGCCTTGTGTTGACGCTTGTATGCGTCAAGTCGAGGCTGAGGCCGGCCGCTGCGGCGTGGCGCACGCGGCGATGCGTCCGCTCCTGCCACCGGCCGCTGCGTGACGACACATGGCTGCTGGCGACGAACAACGACGGCAACAGCCACCTTCAGCAGCCTAGCGTCGGCGCGCGTCGCACCGCTGGTAGCCAGCGATGCCTGACACCCGCTAGGGGGTATCTACGCCGCCATGTACTAGCCGTTCACAACCGCACCCGAGCGCGCGGCGTTGATCTCGTCGCGTAAGGCGAGGGTCGCCCCGCGCGCTGCGGCGGCGAAGTCAGCGCCGGACGAGGCATAGGTGATGCTGCGACCGGCGTTGATCAGCACGCCGTAGCCGTCGGCGTCGAGCCCGGCGCGGGTCGCCGCCGCCACGTCGCCGCCCTGCTCGCCGACGCCGGGGATCAGGAACGGTGCGGCGGGGAGGATGGCGCGGATCACCGCGATCTCGCGGGGGTAGGTGGCCCCGGCGACCACGCCGCATGCGCCCGGCGCGGCGAAGTGCCCTTCCCACGCCCCGATCTGCCGCGCGACCGCCTGATAGAACGGCTCGGTGTCGTTTGCTGCGCCTCGCCCGCGCACAACCGTGAGGTCTTGCAGCTCCCCGGCGCTCGGATTCGAGGTGCGACAGAGGATGAAGATGCCGCGCCCCCGGTAGGCGATGAAGGGGGCGAGGCTGTCCGCGCCGAGATAGGGACTGAGCGTGACGGCGTCGAAGTCGAACGTCCCGAAGTAGGCGGTCGCGTAGGCGGTCGCGGTGCTCGCCATGTCGTTGACCTTGGCATCGAGGATGGCAGGGATAGCGCGGGGGATCAGCGCGCGGGTGCGCGCCAGCGCCTCCACGCCGGCCAGGCCGTGGGCGAGATAGAAGGCGAGATTCGGCTTATAGGCGCAGACCACATCGGCGGTCGCCTCGATGATCGCCCGGTTGAATTCGACGATCGCGCCCGCCGGATCGTGCTGAGCCCGTGCGCGGAGTGTGGTCGGGAAGCGTTCGACGGTCGGGTCCAGGCCGATGCAGACAAGGCTATTGTTGCGCGCGGCCACTTCGCGCGCGCGCGCGGCGAATGACGTCTCCTGCACCATCGCTATCGCTCCTCAGTCTTCGGTATCGCGGTATCGCGCGCCCGCAGGAACCCGTCCAAGGTATCGCTCGTTTGTCACCGAGCGAAGTATAACCGCTCTGCCCTACCGGCCCCGAACCCTTCCGCACGAACGTGCTGTACGGATAGTATGTACGCGAGTATCGACGCGACATATTCCCGTACGTTCGTTTTTGTGGTATGGTTATGCCGAGCATTGTGGTATGGTCATGCCTGGCGATACAGCGCTATGGTGGTCATCGCAAGAGCGCGCCGCCACACGGCGCGGTGATACATAGAGGAGGGGCGCTTGTTCGCGCGTTGGAAGCGATCGTCGCACGGGCTCGCTGGGCACCCCCTGTACGGCCTCGGCCAGCAGGTGCAGCGGGGGAAGCTGACCCTCATAGAGGCGATGGCGCGCGTCGAGGAGACGCGCGAACTCCGCGATCTCTCCGATACCCAATTAAGCGAACTCGACAAGCAGATCGGGGCCGTGCCGGAGACGCAGCGCGGCTTCGCCTATATCCTGGCCTCGCTCAACTACGCCGCCGCGAAGGCGAAGGGTTTCCGTCGCGTGCAGGTCGATAGCGCGCTGCGGCTGGTGGAATTGACCCATGAGACGCCCGCGCGGATGAGCCTGTTGCATGAGGCGCTCGCCTCGGCCCGCAAGGCGGGCTACCGGCGCGGTGAGAAGGTCGCGCTCTCCACCCTGGCCGGTATCTACACCCAGGATGGGCGCTACGAAGAAGCGGTCGCCCTCTATAAGGAGCAGGTCGAAGGGGCGAAAGCGGGCGGCTATTCGGCGATCGATGTCGATTCGCTGCTCGCCCTCGGCGACATCTATCGCTATCTCCAGCAACCCGAGTTGGCGCTCGAAACGTTCGAGCGGGCGGTGCGCGTCGCCGGTGCCGCCGGGCAGCCGGAGGGGCAGATCGAGGCGTTGACGCGCGCCGCCGAGCTGTATCTGCTGCGCGGTGCCGCCGAGCAGGCGCTCGAAGCGCTCCAGCGCGGCGTCGTCCTGGCCGAGGCCGGGAAGGATCGACACATCGAGGCCGAACTCGCGGGACTCCTCGGCGATCTCTTCGCGGAGGTCGGGCGTGCCGATGAGGCGAATGCGATCTATCGGCGGGCGCTGACCCTCACCGGCGAGGAGATCCAGGGGCAGATCGAGATCCTCGCGCGCCTCGTGCCCCTCTGCATCGATTCGGGCGAGTGGCAAGAGGCCGCCGATTACGCCCGGCAGGGCTTGCTCCTCTCCAACGGGGCGCTACCGACGCAGGATGTGCGCTGGCTCCTCGATCTCGCCCTGGCACTCCTCGAATTGGGCCGCGATCAGGAGGCGATCGATGCCGCGCGCGATGCCCTGATCCTCGCCCGCGCGAACGACGCGGGTGGCCGGTTGGAGCACGACGCGCTGGGGCGGCTCGGCGCGTTGCTGACCGAGACCGGCTCGTGGTCCGAGGCGACACGCCTGCTCGAAGCGGCGCTGGATCTGAGCGAGCGTCTCGGCGATGAGTCGTCGGGCGCGACCTGGCTGACGAACCTCGCGCGCTGCTCCTGGTATGCCGGCGATGCGCCGGGCGCGATCCAGTGGTACACCGAGGCGCTGAACATGACCCGTCGTCTCGGCGACAAGGTGTTGGAGGCGCACATCCTCGGCAGTCTCGGCACCCTGCTCCGCGATAACGGCCAGCCGCGACGGGGATTGGAGTACTATCACCAGGCGCTCGACCTGAGCCAGCAAGGTGGTGATGCGCGCGAGGTGGTGCGCTATCACATCCTGCTCGGGCGCACCTACGGCGATCTCCGGCACTACGACGACGCCAAACGCGCTTTCAACGAGGCGCTGAATCTGGCGCGGCGGCTCGACGATAAGCGCGGCCAGGTCGAGGCGCACCGACGCTATGCGGCGCTCCTCCACTCGCGTCGCGACCGCGAAGGGGCGATGGCGCAGATCGTGGCGGCGGCGGCGCTGGTCGGCACGGTGGACGATGCACGTCTGGTGGCGCTGACCCTCCAGGATCTCGCCGCGATGCAAGAAGAGCTGGGGCGCTGGGACGACTCGGCGGCGAGTTACCGGCGACTCCTCGACAACGCGGAGCGCGCTGACGATCTCTCGGGCAAGCTTCAGGCGCACTTCCAACTCGGGCGGATCCTCCAGTTCCAGCGCTCGGATGAGGCGCAGCAACATCTGCACCTCGCGCTCGAGCTAGCACAGCAGTTGAACGATCAGGCGAGCATCGAGCAGGTGCTGGCCTATCTCCCCCCGCCGCCCGATTACGGCACCGAAGCCGCCCTCTAGCGCCTGAACGGACACTCGTTCGCGGGTGTCCGTTCGCTTTACCTGCCTGCGCTCTCCCATCTCGACAGTCCGCGCGGCCTCGGCTATACTGTACGTACACCCTCGGTCGGCGCGGCTGGCTGTGGCGGCGAGTGCGGTCTGTATCGGCATCGCGCCGTCGGGGAGGGTGGTTCCGTCTGCGGATCGTGGACCTGTACGTTCGAGAGGACGCCATGACGATTAGCCGCGAACGAATGATGATCGCGTTAACCGGGCCGGGGCAAGCAGAATTCGCGTCGCCGGGCGCGCGCCACGCGGGGCGCAACCCGTGGCTGCTCGTCAGTTCGGTCGCGCGCCAAGCGCCCGATCTGCCGCCCGATCTCCTCTGCCTGATCGCGGAGCCGATCGATGCGGATGCGCGCGTCCCGGCCGCCACCGGTGCCGGTATCCTGGCCGGGATCCGCGATATCTACGCCACGAGCGATGTGACCGATCCGATCGCGGCATTGACTGCGGCGCTCGATACGGCCAACCTCGCCCTCTATCAGCAGAACAGCAGCACCGCGCCCGGTCGGCGTTTGCTGATGGGGCTGACCTGTCTCGTGGCGCGCGGACGCGAGTTGCTGATCTGCCAGGTGCCGCCGACCCAGCTCATCCTCTCCCAGGACGGCATGGCGGTCGCCCTGCCCGAACTGACGACCTGGGGCGCGGCGTATCAGCCACATGCGCGCGAGATCTCGCAGGGGCTGGGGGTCGCGGAAGCGCTCACCCCTGCGCTCTTCCGGGCGACCCTCGAACAGGGCGACCTGATCACCTTCTGCTCCTCCAATCTCGCCCGCTTGCTCGCCACCGGTGATGGCGCGCTCCTCGAATCGCTGCTGGGCGTCGATCCGGTGGAAGCGGTCGAGGCGTTAGCCTCGCTGGCCGAGCAACACGAGCTCGAGCCCGCCTACGCGGCGAGTGTCGCCCCGCAGGTCACCGATCTCCCGCCCACGCCGCACGAGCCCTCGGACGACGAGCCGGGGCCAGCCGACGATGCCACGCCCGACGATCAGGGCCAGGGCTGGTTCGGACGGAGTCTGCGCGAGATGCGGAGTCGTTCGCCGATCATCCCGTGGCCGCGTCGCGGCGCGCGCCGCGACGATGGGGCGCCCGAAGTGCTGGCTGACGAGGTTGTCGCCGACGCACCCGCGCGCTCCCGACAGGAGCTGCGGGATGCCGATGCGGAGCCCGCGCACGAGTCGCCTTCGCTGGACGATTATGAGGTGCAAATCAACCATACGCCGCGCACCCGGCACGATACCCCCGCCGAAGATGGGTGGGACGATGAACCCGCCGCCGAGTCGATCGCGTCACGGCACCAGTATGCGGCGGCGCAACCTGTGGCGGATGCGGGCGAAGATTTCCAGTTCCCCTCGCAGCATCGCGTGCGTCGCGGGCCGCTGCAAGGGTTCGGCTCGTTCGCGGCCCTGCTGCTGCTGGGGATTGGGACGATCGTCGAGCGGATCGTCCCGCGCGGTGGGAGTCGGCGCAACGCACGCTATCTGGAGGGCGGGCGCGGGCGGGTCTGGCCGATCGGCAGCCTGGAGCGTTATCGGCGCTCGCGGCGTCCTGCCGGTCGTACGCTGCCCTTCATCCTCGTCGGCGTGCTCATCGTGCTCGTCGTTGGGGTCGTCCTGACCGTCCGCAGCCAGCGCGCGCACGCCGAGCAGGCGCGCTTCGACAACGCCCTGGCGGCGGTGACCCGGACGCGCGAGGCGGCGGCGACCGCCACCGATCGCCAGGCGGCGCACACTCAGCTCCTCGCGCTGCCCGCGACCCTCGCCGCCATCCCCGCCGCCGATAAGCCGGGCCGACCGGAGCGGATCGCGGCGGAGGCGGCGGCGCTCCGGGTCGCCCAGGACAAGGTTGATGGGGTGCAACGGCTCGCCGCCGATTCGATCGCGCTGCTGGCTCCCTGGCCCGCGAACGCCGCGCCGAGCGGCACGCGCCCGCAACTGGTCGTCGGCGACGGCAAGCCGTATGTCCTCAGCAATGGCACGCTCTATTGGCTCAACGGGGGTAAGGCGCTGACCAGGCTGGTTGGGAAGGGGGATACGGTCGCGGGCGTGAGCGTCGGCGCGATCCTCGGGATCGCCTGGCGCGAGAACGGCCTGCTTGTCTACACCGAGACGCAGGGCTTCGTGCGCGATAGCGGCGGCACCTGGACCGCGCTGCCGCTCGCCGCGAACGGGCGCAAGATCACCGCCAGCGATAGCTTCGGAGGCAATCTCTACTTCCTGGAAGCGGAGCGGGGGCAGATCGTCAAGTATGGCTCCGGGTCGTACAATCAGTCGCCGCAGCCGTGGTCGACCGCGAAGCTCAATGTGGATCTCGCCAGGGCCGTCGACCTGACGATCGACGCCGATATCTACGCCTTGCTCGGTGATGGCCGCGTGCTCGATCTCTATCAGGGTGATGTGAAGGCGACGCTGACCCCCGCGACGGTGCCCGCCCTGGTTGGTGCCACCGCGATCAGTTCGACGCTGGATGGGAAGTGGCTCTACATCCTCGACCCGCGCGAAGGACGGATCGTGCGCCTCGGTCGGGATGGTAGCCAGGTGACGGTGTACAAGCCTGCTGACGGAGCCAGGCTCTTCACCGGGGCGCGCGAACTCGCGGTGGACGAGGCGGCCAATACCGTCTACCTGACCACGGATGAAGGTGTGCTGACGGTGCGCCTGCCGTAAGCGTCTGCCAACGGGGACGCGCGCGATGCTCCGCGTCCCCGTTGGCAACGTGAGCGGGCGTCATGGTACGATTGCCCTATTCACAAGCGCTAAATTGTGGGCGGTGGCGCCACAGCCCAGAGACGTACTGCGGTGCCTGGTGCGAGGACAGCGATGGGACCCCTCGAAAAACGCTTGCTCAGCGAGTTCGCGGTCTATCTGATCAAAAATTGCTCGCGCGCGGCGGAAGACGCGCCGGTCGGTGTAGCGCTCGATCGCGCCGACCGCCGGCGTTGGTTCGCCCGGCTCTACCGCGAATGGCAGCTGACACCACGGGTGGAACTCGCGGGGCGCTCACCGTACGAGGTGATCAATGCCGAGCGCGCCGCCCACACCGATGGGAGCGCCCGCACTTTGCCGAAACCCTCGCTCGAACTGTACACCGATCTCCCCATCCACCTGCCTGCGGATACTGCCGATGGTGCGCCCCGTAACGCTCCCCGCCCCCCTACCGCTGACCGCGAGGGTGCCGCCGCGCGCGGTGCGGTCGAGCCTGGTGAGACGACTCGTTGGCGACAACTCGCCGATCGGCTCTTCGGCTCCTGGCTCGATGAGCAATTGGACCGCTTGTAGCGACGCGCCACCGCATCGCCTACACCCCACGACTGCGCCACATTTCCTCTATGGCGGCGCTTGTTCAGGCCGATCCCCTGTGGTAGCCTTCAGCCAAGAACCCTATGCGTATCATCCATACTTCACGGTAGAGCGATAACAGTCGGTCCAGTACCGATGCTTAGCCATTATCGTCTCTAGTCGGCGGACGTGTGGATTCGCGTAGGGTTCACGGCGCATCTCAGTCGCGTGCGTTGGTGGCATCGGGCAGCGAACACCACGTTGCGCTCCTCGGCGGTTGGCTGCCGCGTGGTGCGCTGTATTGGCAGAGTGGTGGCGAATCGGGTATCGTACCGGGACATTCGTCGCTTTCGCGGCACATCCCCTGGCGCTCCGTGGATCGCGCGACCGCCTGTGTGTCGCTGCGGTAGCGTCAGTCGCCAACAAATCTTTCGCTCGCGGTGCGGGCATGATGAGGCAGCCAACTGAAAGGCTGTGGCACGCGGACTGATTCGAGCGCGACCGTCATTGAGCGACAGACAATCTCCTCCTGGGGGACACCTATCGTTGTCGATATTCGCGTCGAATCGGCTCGATCGAGCATTCGTGGGTTGTCGCGGCCAGGGTGATCGCGAGCGATCTGCGGTGGCGGCATAGGCCGTGTAACGCGAAGGTGATGATGCCCGAAACCCCGCTCTTCGGCACCGATGGTTGGCGCGGCGTCATCGCCGAGGACTTCACCTTTGCGGCGGTGCGGCGTGTCAGCCAGGCGCTGGCGCTCGAGCTGCGCGAGCGGCAGGGTGAGGCCGATACCGCAGCGTCCCTGGTGATCGGCTACGACACGCGCTTCGGCTCCGCCCGCTTCGCCGCCGCCGCCGCCGAAGTCCTCACCGCGTTCGATATCCACGTCTATCTCTGTACGCGCCCCGTACCCTCGCAGGTGGTCAGCCAGGCGATCGTCGAGCGTGGCGCCGATGGCGGCCTTGTGATCACCGCCTCGCACAATCCGGCCCAATTCAGCGGCATCAAGATTCACGCGCAGACCGGTGCACCCGCTTCGGCGGGCTTCTTGCAGGCGGTGGAGCGCCGCATCGTCGCCCTGACCGTGGCCGGTGATCCCCCGCCCCGGCGGCCCCTCGAAGCTGCCGAGGACGACGGGAATCTCGACCGGATCAACCCGATGGAGAGCTATCTCGCCGCGCTCAGCGAGCACTTCGATCTCGATGCTCTGCGCGGCGCGGGCCTGACCGTGGCCGTCGATGCGATGTACGGCAGCGGGGCCGGGATCCTGCCCGCCCTCTTCGCCGAGGGGACGACGAAGATCATCGAGATCAACGGGGCCGCCAATCCGCTCTTCCCCAACATCCGCGCCCCCGAGCCGATCGCCGCCAACCTCACGCGCCTCACGCGCGTCGTGCAGGACGGCAACCCGGCGCTCGGCATGGCGTTCGACGGCGACGCCGATCGCCTCGGCGTGGTAGGGCGCGGCGGCGAATACATCAGCGGGCAGACCCTCTTCGCCCTCCTGACGTTGCACCTCCTCGCGGTGCGTGGCTGGAACGGGCCGATCGTGAAGTCGCTCAACGGGACCGCGATGATCGATGTCCTGGCGGCGGACTTCGGCGTGCCGGTCTTCGAGACCCCGGTCGGTTTCACCGCGATGGCCCCGGTCTTCATGGAGCAGGGCGCGATCATCGTCGGGGAGGAGACGGGCGGCTTCGCGTTCCGCAACCACGTCCCGTATCGCGATGGGATCCTCTCCGCGCTCTTCCTCCTCGATATCGTCGTCCAGCACGATGGCGACTTGACCGCCGCCCTGCGGAATCTGGAGGCGCGCGTCGGGCGGTGGTTCTACGAGCGGCTCGATCTTCCCTGTCGCCGCGAGCAGGCTGAGGCGGCGACCGCGCGTATCCGCCACGCCGCGCCCAAACGTCTCGCGGGGATGCCGATCGTGCGCGTCCACGACGCCGACGGGCTGAAGTACTATCTCGAAGATGGGAGTTGGCTCCTCGTCCGCTCTTCCGGCACCGAACCGGTGCTGCGCCTCTACGCCGAGGCGCATTCCGCCGAGCGGGTCGGCGAGCTCCTCGCACGCGGGCGGGAACTAACCGGGTTGTAGGAACGTGCCAGCACCGGGCGACGATGCCTCGGGTCGGGCGTTTTGCATCCTGATCATCGAGTAATGGAGCGTGGCGGGCAGCAGTGCGCGATAGAGCGGCCAGAGCGACGGCGTCAGCCGCAGTTCCACGCCGCGCGCAGCGATACGCGCCAGCAGATCGCCGACCGGCTCGACCCGGTGCGGCGTGACCGCCACGCGCGCGATCCGATAGCCCGGCCCCGCCGTCGTGCCGAACGACGCCCCCGGCAGGTGATAGACGAACAGCGTCGTCTGGCGCACACGATCGAGCCAGCCCGCCCCGATCGCGATCGCCATCCGCGCCACCGTCTCCCCCAGGAAATGCGCGCGATCCTCCGGTGTGCTCGTCGGCAGCGCCCAAAACGCCACGCGCGGGCAATCGCGCGGCAGCCAATACAACGGGGCATGCTCGTCGTCGATCGCCCAGACGGCGGCGGGGAGTTCCGGGCGGCTTGCGATGGTGCGTGGGACGAAGATGGCGATGTTCGCGTCCTCGCTGAAGTGGTAGAGGGTTTCGGTCATCGGCATCCCTCCCGCTCCCTGCTCAAGAGTTCCCTGCTGCGGCGACACCGGACACCCCCTCTCTCCCTGCAAGCATGATCACTGCGGCGTTGTCGGCCTACGCTGTTCGCGAGATACCGTAGCGCCGTGCGATGGTGCCTGTCACTGTCCTGTGGGACATTCCTCACGTCGCGCCGGACCCGCGCCGGATGCAAAGATCTGTTCAGGGGAGTTGTAAAAACCCTTCGTGCCCACTTGCGGCATGAATTCGCCCGTGCTAACATCAAGCTGTCGTCGCGATCCCGCCAGGGATTCGTATTCTGTTGGTTGGCGCGGCGTGTCGGTCGTCAGCATCGTGGCACGGAGGAAGGCATCATGGTCCAGGAAGCGCGCAAGCTCGGCCCGTTCGCGCTCGGCCTCGGGGCGCTGGCGATCCTCTGGCTCCTGGTCTGGCAGGCGGTGACCGCGAATGGCACGCCCGACCCGACCCTCCCTCACACACACCGCCGTCATCCTCGATAGCGCCATCCTCGTCCTGCGCGAGGGGCTGGAGGCGATCCTGGTCCTGGCCGCGATCACCGCGAGCTTCCAGGGCGCGCAGGCCGCGCTCCGTCGGCCCGTAGCGGTGGGGGCGGGCCTGGGTGTGCTGGCCTCGGTCGTGACCTGGTTCATCGTGGTGGCGGTGCTCGACGCTATCGACGCCCCGGCGCTCGATATCCAGGCGGGCACCGGACTCCTGGCCGTGATCGTCCTGCTGGTGGTGATGAACTGGTTCTTCCACCGTGTCTATTGGACCGGCTGGATCGCACACCACAACGGGCGTCGGCGCCAGTTGCTGGCGCTTCCCGGCACGGCGCGCGGGCGGATGCTCCTCGGCTTCGTGCTCCTCGGCCTGACCGCGATCTACCGCGAGGGCTTCGAGATCGTCCTCTTCTTGCAGCATCTGCGACTCCAGGCCGGGAATGCGGTGGTGGCGCAGGGGGTGGGGCTTGGCCTCACGGCGACCGCCATCGTCGGGGTGCTGACCTTCGTCGCCCATCACAAGCTGCCGTACAAGCGGATGCTGATCCTCACCGGCGTGATGCTCGGCTTCGTGTTGGTGGTGATGGTCGGCGAAAGCGTCCAGGAGATGCAGCTCGCCGGGTGGATCGCGACGACCGCTCTCCCGCTGCCGATCCCCGATTGGATGGGCATCTGGTTCGCCCTCTTCCCGACCGCCGAGTCGATCGCCGCGCAGATCATCGCCACCGCCCTGGTGATCGGCTCCTACGTCGTTGCCAGGGATGTGCGCGTGAAGCGCCCGCTGCGACGTGGTGAATCGTCGGCCACGCGCCCGGAGCAGGCACCGACAGCGCGCTGAACCACGAAACGCGGATCGAGCAAGGGGCACCGGCATTATCGCCGGTGCCCCTTGCTCGTCCGTCAAACCACCGTCCATCAAACCACGCGCCGAAGATTATCGTTAGCGCTCCTTGTCGTCCGCGTCGGTCGCTGCGGGCGCGGCGGCGTCGGCCGCGACCAGATCCCGCTCGTCCTCGTTGAACGCGGCGAGGAGTTCGCGCGCCGCCTCGGCGTCCGAGGCGAGGACGAGGAGATCGTGCGGGCTGGCGAAGGGAACATAGCCGGTCAGGGGGCCGGCCATGCGGATCAGCGCGGGGATCCCCTCGTTGTCCAGCAGCCCCTTCCACATCTCGGCGATCGCCGCGTTGGGGGCCGAGGCGATGCGTACCAGCGGGGCACCCTTCTCGGACATCATTCCCTCCACATGTTCCTGACGACCGATCGGGGTATCCGGGCGGTCGCTATCGAAATCAGCGCCGCTTAAACCAAAGCCCCGATGAGCACACCATGCGCTATGCTGTGAACTCTGTGGATCCCACCCGGGCTGTGGCTTAGTCCTGGCGCAGACGGGCGATCGTGACCCCCTCGCCGCCCTGCTGATCGCGCTCCCCCTCCGTCCCGGCAACGAGCGGGTGTTGGGCGAGGAACTGGCGGATCGCCTGCCGCAGCGCGCCGGTGCCCTTGCCGTGGATGATCCGCACGAAAGGGAGCGAGGCGAGGTAGGCGTCGTTCAGGTAGCGTTCGAGGGTCTCCTCCGCCTCCATCGCGCGCATCCCGCGCACATCGATGTCGAGCGGGACCGTCTCGCCGCGCGCGGGTACGATCGACACCGCCGGGGCGCGACGAGGCGTGCTCGTGCGGCTCTCACGCTCGACGGTGCGGACCTGATTGCGGCTCAGGCGGGTCAGGTCGCTGAGGGGACGGCGCAGGCGGAAGGTGCCGACCTGCACCTCGGCCTCATCGCCATCGCGCAGCTCGAGCACGTCCCCCTGCTGGCCGAGCGAGGCGACGATCACCCGGTCGCCGGGGCGGAGCGCGACCGGGGCGGGGCCGGTCGGGCGTGGGGCGGGGCGGGCGGCCCGGACCTGGCGGACCGACTGGCCGAGTTCGGTGGCGCGCGTTTCCGCCTGCCGCAGCCACTCCCGTGTGACGGCGACCTGCTCGCGGTCGCGTCCCAGCCGACGTAGCTCCTCGCGGATGCCCGTCAGCTCCCCTTCGAGTTCGCTCAATGCCGCCTCGCGGGCCGCGACGCGGGCGCGCTCGGCCTCGCGCAACGTCTCCTGGGCGACCCGGCGGAGCTGCTCGGCCTGCTGCTGCTCCGCGACCGCCGCCGCGCGCGCGGCCTCGGCGGCGTCGCGCTCGTCCTTGATCTGCCCGAGCAATTCATCGACCTGGACTTCCTGCGGGGTCAGGTAGCTGCGCGCTCGCCCGACGATCCCGCCCGGCAGGCCGAGGCGTTCGGCGATCGCCAGGGCGTTGGAGCGCCCCGGCACGCCGATCAGGAGGCGATAGGTCGGGGAAAGGGTCTCCACGTTGAACTCGACCGAGGCGTTCTCGACGCCGGGGGTGGTGTAGGCGAAGCTCTTGAGTTCGGAATAATGGGTCGTCGCCACCGTCAGCGGCCCGCGATCGAGGAGGGTCGCGACGATCGAGCGGGCGAGTGCCGCGCCCTCGGTCGGGTCGGTCCCGGCCCCCATCTCATCGAGCAGGACCAGGCTATCGGGCGTGACCCGCGCGAACATGTCGATCACATTCTTCATGTGTGAGGAGAAGGTGGAGAGGCTCTGCGCGATGCTCTGCTCGTCGCCGATGTCGGCGAAGAGCTGCGAGAAGACCGAGACGACCGAGGTCCGGTCGGCGGGGATGTGCAGCCCCGCCTGCGCCATCAGCGTCAGCAGCCCGACCGTTTTCAGCGCGACGGTCTTGCCGCCGGTATTTGGGCCGGTGATCACCAGCACCCGATAGTCCTCGCCGAGCGCGATGTCGATCGGCACGACGTTGCCGGCCAGCAAGGGGTGACGCGCGTGTTGGAGGACGATCCGGCATGGTGCGTTCTCGTCGGCGATCGTGGGGCTGTTCGCGTCCAGATCGAAGCTGAAGCGTGCCTTGGCGAGCTGGAAGTCGAACTCGGCCAATCCGCCGACGGTGCGCTGGAGCGGGTCGGCGTTCAGCGCCACGACATTGCTGAGCTGGCGCAGGATGCGCTCGATCTCGTGCTCCTCGTCGCGCTGGAGCTGTCGCCAGGCATTGTTCAACTCGACCGTCTCGAGCGGCTCGATGAAGACGGTGACGCCGCTGGACGACGAGTCGTGGACGATCCCACCGACCGCGCCGCGCGCATCGGCGCGCACCGGGATGACATAACGCCCGTCGCGCATCGTGATGATCGGCTCGCGGATGGCGTTGCCGTACTTTTGCGACGTGAGGAGGCCGTTGAGGCGATCGAGGAGGCGGTTATGCGCGGTGCGGAGACTGGAGCGGATCCGCGCGAGTTCCGGCGATGCGGTATCGAGGATCTCGCCGCGCCCGCCGACCGTGCGCCCGATATCGGCCTCCAGGCCAGGGAACTCCTCCACCGCGACGATCACGTCGCTGAGGCCGGGGTAGCGGCCTTCGGGATTCGGGAGCCGCCGGAAAGCGCGCCGCAGGTTGCGCGCCGCGCCGAGCGTGTCCTGGATCTCCAGCAGTTGCGCGGTGTTGAGCAGGATCCCGAGCTGCGCCCCGCGCACGATCTCGCGGATGTCGCGCGCGCCGCGCACGCTGAAATCGGGGACGCTGCCGAGGAGCGCCTTCGCCTCGTCGGTCAGCGCCAGGGCACGCCGGGCGGTCGGGGCATGGTCGCTCGGCGCGAGGTCGAGCGCCAGCTCCGACGCGACGGAGTAGGTGCAGCGATCTTCGAGCAGATCGAGGACTTTATCGAATTCGAGAATCGCCAGGACACGGGCATCCACGGGTATGGCCTCCCAATCGACAGCCCCCGGCATGGGCCGGGGGCTGCACACGGCATACTGAATTGTACACATCGCAAGGACCGTGCGACGAATCGGGGCCGCCAACGCGAACGGGGGCTAGTTGCCCAATACGAGGAGTGGCGGCAGTCCTTGTGGCAGGAATGGTCGCAAGGGCAGGACGACCACCGGCACGAAGCGCAAGAAGAGCGGGACCAGTGTCGAGTTGGTCAGTTCGTGCTGCACCAGCGACATCGTCGGGCTGCTGGCGAGGGCGGTGGTGCTGTTCAGCAGTTGCAGGAGCAGGCTGGTGACCATCGTCGCTAATACGGCGGCGAAGATGGCGACCATGATCCCCAGGACACCGCCGCTGAGATTGTTAAAGACGCCGATCCTGCGCGTCAGATTCCGAAGGAAGAAGTTCCGCCCCAGCGCGATCGCGATCGAGAGCGAGGTGACGAACAGGAGCAGCAGGAAGGCGGTCAGGTTGCCGGTGAAGGAGTTCATCTGCGGGAAGAACTGACGCAGGACGAGATCGGTGAACGGCTGATAGAACCACGCGGCCAGGAGCGCGCCGCCGTACAGTCCGGCGAGGGTCGAGAAGACTTTCCCCAGCCCGCCCATGAATGAGAGTAGCACGGTGCCGCCGAAGAGCGCCATGATCGTTAGATCAAAAAGATTGGTCATTGTGGACAACCCTTTCGCTGGGCGTAACGGCAGGATGATGGCTGGACAATCGGCTTCCTCCGTATTGTACGATCGCATCGGGAGGGAGTAATTGGCCCTTTAGTCCTAACTTCCACCGCCCACGTCCGGCCTCGTGCACCACACCGCCCTCTTGGCCGCCGCCGTCGCCGATCTCCGGGCCAGCGATCGCGTTTGCCCGCTTGACAAGAACATCTGTTCGCTCCTATACTGTAGGGAAAGTAGGCGATCGTCCCGGAACGGTGTGCAGGTCACCCGCCAAGGGCGCGGCGGCGAATCCCGGATGGACCGGTACACCAGCGAGAGGGAGCGGGGGGCGTATGAAAGAGCTTTCACCCAGACAGAAGCAGATCCTCACCTTTATCGAGCATTTCCACGCCGAGCGCGGCTATCCCCCGACGATCCGCGAGATCCAGGGTCAGTTGAAGCCGGCGTCGAGTGGCAAGCCGGTTTCGACCAGCGTGGTCGATTACAACCTCAATATCCTCGAAGACCGCAAGCACATTCGCCGCAACCGCCACATCTCGCGCGGTATCGAGCTCGTGCAGGTGCCGGGCGGGGCGGGGAATCGTCTCTCGATCCCGGTGCTGGGGCAGATCGCCGCCGGTACACCGATCGCGGTGCCGGACGATCTGGCCGAGGGCGAGTTCGCCGAGAACATCGAGGTCAACCTCGAACTCCTGCCGCCTCGTACCGATGGCCTCTTCGCCTTGCGCGTCAAGGGGAAATCGATGATCGACGCCCTGGTGGACGATGGCGACCTCGTCATCCTGCGCCGCCAGGAGACCGCCGAGAATGGCGAGGCGGTCGCGGTTTGGCTGAAGGAGGAGCGCGAGACGACCTTGAAGCACTTCTATCTCGAAGGGTCGCGCGTGCGCTTGCAGCCGGCGAACTCGACGATGGAGCCGATCTACACGCGCGCCGACAACGTGGAGATCAAGGGGCGTCTCGTCTCGGTCTTCCGCACGGTCATCGGCTGAGCGCCATACCATCGCTGATGCTTGGGGGCCAGTCGCGCGACTGGCCCTCCTTGCGTCCGGCGCGCTATCCTCTCGCGTGGTAGCGTGGCCGAGCGTGTCGCCGTTGCCGCTCGCGCGTATGTCGCATCGCGCACCGCGCACCTTCACCGCGCACCTTGTTGTGTCGCATTGGCAAGTCCGCGCGGCCCGTGGCCGATTGGAGGAGGATCCCTGGACGCACATTCGCCCCCTTCGCTCGCCCGTCTCGCGCCCGAAGCGCGCGCGCTGCTCGACCGGGCGGCGGCGCTCGCGCTGACGCGCGGGGCCGCGCCATACCTGATCGGCGGCAGCGTCCGCGATCTCCTGCTCGGTCGAACGACGATCGATCTCGACGTGGTGGTTGTCGGCGACGTGATCGGCGTGGCGCGGGCGCTGCACGAGGCGCTGAATGGCGCTGACACCGCCCTCTTGCGCGTCCACGAGGCGTTCGGCACCGCGACCGTGATCCCGCGGGAGGGGCCGCCGCTCGACCTGATCACCGCGCGCCGCGAGACCTATCCGGTGCCGGGCGCGCTCCCCGTCGTGACCCCCGGCACCCTGGATGACGATCTCCGGCGCCGCGACTTCACGATCAACGCGATCGCCCTGTCCCTCGCTCCCGACACGCGCGGACAGTTATACGATCCGCTCGGCGGGCGAGCCGATCTGGACGCCGGGATCGTGCGGATCTTGCACGCCGACAGCTTTCGCGATGATCCGACACGCCTCCTGCGCGCGACCCGTTACGCCGACCGCCTCGGCTTCGTGTTCGATAGTACGACCGAGGCGCAGTTCGTGGCGGCGCTCGCGGCGCACGTCTTTACGACGATCTCGATCCAGCGCCTGAGCCACGAGTTCGTCCGCCTGCTGGCCGAGGGGCGCGCGGCGGCGATGCTCGATCGACTGGTGGAGGCAGGGGCGCTGATCCAGTTCGCGCCTGCCTTGCGTTGGGGCGCGGTCGAACGCGCAGCCTTCAAGAGCCTTGATGACTTCCAGCGCACTGCACCGATTGTCGAGTTTCAGCCCGGTCTTTTCGGGCCGATCTTCGCGCGGCTGTGGGAATTGCGTTTTGCCCTCTTGGTGAGCAGTCTCACGCCCAACTCCGCGCGCGCCGCCGCGACCGCGCTGGCGCTGCCCGGGCGGGTCGTGGCGCTGGCCGGACAGGTGGCGGCGCTCGTCGCCTCGCTCGCGGCTGAGCCATTGCCGGAGGCCGATTCCGCGCTGGGCCGTCGCCTCGATGCGTATGACATGGCGGCGCTCGTCGTGGCGCTGGCCTGCACCGCTGCACAGCGGGAGCAAGGTATTCTGCTCCGCTATCTGCTGCGCGTGCGCGATGTGCAGCCGCTGCTGGACGGCACGGCGTTGCGGGAGCTGGGGGTCGCCCCCGGCCCGATCTATCGCGAGGCGCTGGCGGCGTTACGCGACTTCAAGCGGGATCGCCCCGCTGCCAGCGTCGAGGATGAGCGCGCGTTCTTGCGCGCCTGGCTCGTGACGGCGGGCGCCTGAGCGGCGTACGCTCGCAACGATCGGGCCCGATCGCGCGTATTGTATACGAGGGATCGATGGCACCGGCGCGCTTCGCCGTGTGCGCCGACCGGTGCGGAACCCGACCGAATACAGAGAAAGGATCAGCGAACGCATGCGTGACCTCTCGGGGCAAACGTTCGGCTCGTATCGCCTCGAAGGGTTGCTCGGGCGCGGCGGCATGGGCGAGGTCTATCGCGCGCGGCATCTGCGCCTGACGAATCGCCTCGCCGCCGTCAAGATCTTGCCCGCCTCCTTCGCGTCGGACCCCGACTTCCTGCGCCGCTTCGATCAGGAGGCGAATAGCGCCGCCTCGCTCGACCATCCCAACATCCTGCCGGTCTGGGATTACGGTGAGCAGGATGGCACCCCCTTCCTGGCGATGCCGCTGGTGCCGGCTGGCAGCCTGAAAGAGCTGTTGGAGCGACGTGGCCCGCTCTCGCCCACCGAGTCCGAGCGGTATCTGGCCCCGATCGCCGAGGCGCTCGATTACGCCCACTCGCGCGGGATCCTCCACCGCGACGTGAAACCGGCGAACATCCTCCTGCGCGAGGATGGCCGACCGCAGCTGGCCGACTTCGGGATCGCCAAGGCGATCGAGGCCGGGCAGACGCAGGGGTTAACCCAGGCGGGGGGCGGTATCGGCACGCCGGAATACATGGCCCCGGAGCAGATCGAGGGACGCGCGGAGCCGCGCAGCGATCTCTACGCGCTGGGGATCGCCCTCTATCAGATGCTCAGCGGCCAGCTCCCCTACGACGGATCCACCCCCTACGAGGTGGCGCTGAAGCAGATCAGCAATCCGTTGCCGCCGTTGCGTCGCCTCCGCCCCGATCTCTCCCCGGCCATCGAGGCGGTCGTGGCGCGCGCGCTGGCGAAAGATCCCGCCGCGCGTTACCCCACGGGGCGGGCCTTGGCGGCGGCGTTCCACGAGGCGATCGTGCACCCGAATGCCGTCCCCGCGCCGGTGCCGGGCATCTACGATCAGCGCACCATGCCCCTCCCGGTTGCCCCGGCGCTCGCGGCGGAGTCGGGCGGGCATGGTGCCGCGTCGCTGCCGCCCTCTGTGTCGGCGTCCGCCCCCTATCCCGCGCCCGCGCCGCCACAACGCGAGGCGGCGCGGCGCAATTCCTCCTGGCCCTTGCTCACCGCCGCGCTGATCCTGGCCGTGCTGATCGTCGGCGTCGGCGGCGTCTTCGCCTTTCGCACGCTCGGTGCGCCGCCCCCGCCGACGCCGACTCGCGCCGCCGCGGTACTCCCGCCGGTCGACCCGACGCTGACCGCCGTGGCCGCGATCAACGCCACGACGGTCGCCGGGATCAACGCGACCGCCACCACCAGCGCCGCGCAGGGGGCGACCGCGACGGCGAATGCCAATGCCGCCCAGGCGACCGCCACAGCGAGCGCCGTCGCGGCGGAAGGGGCGACCGCGACCGCCGTGGAAGGTGCCAACGCGACCGCCCGCGCCGCCAGTAGCGCGACTGCCCGCGCCGCCGCCATCGCCGCGACCGAGAGCGCGAACGCCACGGCGACCGCCAACGCCAACGCCACCGCGACCGCGAATGCCAACGCCGCCGCGAGCGCGACCGCTCGCGCCGCCACCCCGGTCCGCACGCCGACCGCGACGGCGCTCCCGCCGACGAACACCGCCGTGCCGCCGACGAGCACGCCCTCGCCCCCAACCGCCGCGCCGACCCGCGCGCCCTCGGTCGCGCCGACCGCCGCACCGAGCGCCGCCCCGACGCGCGCGAACACGGGCAACTGGGGTCCGGCGCTCGCGCCGCTCAGCGGCGGCAAGCGCTACACCGATCCGGCGAAGCGCTTCTCGTTCAGCGTGCCGAACGCCTGGGTGCAGGATCAGAACGCCGACGATCAACTCACCTTCGCCCCGGTGGATGGTTCCTCGACCTTCAGCGCGTCGCTCGATCGCCCTACCCCCGCGACGACCCTCGAAGCGTTCAACACCGCAGTCGAGCAGCAGGTGCGCGGCCAACTGACCGGCTACACCGCCATCAGCCTCGATCGCGTGCTGATCGACGGGCATCAGGCGTACCGGCGCGTCTCGCGCGGGACGGCGCAGGGGCAGAATCTCCAGGTGCTACAGTTCTATTTCATCGACAATGCGGTCGTCTATTTCCTCACCTTCGTGACCCGCGCGGAGAGCTTCGAGCGCCTCGCCGCCACCTTCGATGGCGTCGGCGGGAGCTACAAGGTCGGCCCGTAGGATCGCCCTGGCGCGGGTGGGGGATGGGTCCGGGCGCGTGCTATACTCTCGCCACAGCGATGCCCCGGTCGGGGGAGAGGATAGCGTGCGGGACGGTGTGACAGCGTGGGCGAGCGAGCGAGCGGGATAGCCGAGCAGTTGGCGGAGCGCCCGCGCGGCAAGGCCGATCTGCACATCCACACCGCCCACGGTGACGGCCTCGATACGCCCGAGGCGGTCGTCGATTGGGCCGAGTCGCGCACCGATCTCGATCTGATCGCCATCACCGATCACGATGAGGTGGAAGCGGGGTTGCGCGCGCGCGCGTATGCGCTGCGGCGCGGCTACCGCGTGCAGGTGGTGCCCGGCGTGGAGATCACCACGCGCGGCGGCCATCTCCTCGCGCTCGACGTGGAGCGAACCTTTCGGATGCTGCGCCCGCTCGATGAGAGCGTCGCCGAGGTGCGCGCCGCCGGGGGGCTCTGCATCGCCCCGCACCCCTACAGTTGGCTGACGACGAGCATCGGCGAGCGCGGACTGCGGCGGCTGCTCCCGCCGGTCAGTCCGGCCCTGCTCGACGGGATCGAGGTCTGGAATCCGTCGCTGGCCGGGAAGGTCGCCCACGAGCGGACGAAGATCGCCAACGCCCTGCGCTGGGATCTCGCCGAACTCGGTGGCAGCGACGCGCACGCCGTTGACTTCATCGGCAGCGCCTATACCACCTTCCCCGGTCAGACCTGGGACGACTTCAAGCTGGCGCTGACCGCGCGCACCACCCGCGCCTACGGGCGCTTCTGGTCGGCGGCGGAGGTCCGTCCGATCGCGGTGCGCCAGACGGCGCGCGCCTGGTTCCTCAGCCCGACGATCAAGATCCGCCGCACGCTCTCCCGGCGGCGCGCGCTGTCGATCGTCGCCCCCCCGGAGCAGCAGGGCGGGGTCTGATGAAGATCCTGCTCGTCTCGCCCTACGATTTCACCTACCCGGGCGGCGCAAATGAGCATGTCCGTTTCCTCGCGGCGGAGTACCGCTCGTGGGGCCACGAGGTCCGTATCCTCGCGCCCGCCTCACCCGATCGCCCGCTCCCCGACGAGCCGGGATTGCACACGATCGGCAAGCCGGTGGCGGTCCACGCCAACGGCTCGAACGCGCGAATCACCCTCTCGCTGCGCCTGTCGGGGGAGGTCAAGCGTTACCTCGCGCGCGAGCAGCCCGAGGTGATCCACCTCCACGAGCCGCTGATGCCGGCGTTGCCGCTGACGGTCCTTTACCACGCCGAGGCGCGCAAGGTCGGCACCTTCCACGCCTTCGCGGAATCGAATCTCGGCTACTTCTACGCGCGCCCTTTCCTGCAACCCTTCTTCGAGCGCCTCGACGCGCGAATCGCGGTGTCGCAGCCCGCCGCCACCTTCGTGGGGCGCTATTTCGGCGGCGACTACGACATCATCCCCAACGGGATCGAGATCGGCGAACTGGGCGATGTCGCGCCTTTGCCGCAATATCGCGATGGTCGCCCGACGATCCTCTTCCTGGGGCGCTTCGAGGAGCCGCGCAAAGGTTTCCGTTATCTGCTGCGCGCCTTCGCGCTGGTCCGCGAGCAGTTCCCCGACGCCCGTCTCCTCGTCGTCGGTGGCGGGGCGCAGGAGCGTTTCGCCGACGAACTGGCGCGCGTGGGGGCGCAAGGGATCGAATTCACCGGCTATGTGGACAACGTCCTGAAGTCGCGCTATTACGCGAGCTGCGATATCTTCTGTTCCCCCGCGACCCGTGGTGAGAGCTTCGGGATCATCCTGTTGGAGGCGATGGCCTCCGGGCGGGCGGTGATCGCCTCGCGCATCCCCGGTCATGCCAGCGTGATCACGCACGGGGAGGATGGCTGGCTCGTCGCGCCGCAAGATCCGGTGGCGCTGGCGCTGGCGCTGGTGCGGATGCTGGCCGACCGCGACACGCGCGAGCGGATCGCCGCCGCCGGGCGACGGACGGCGCAACGCTATGCCTGGTCGGCCATCGCGCGGCGCGTGCTGGCGGTCTATGAGGCTAGGACGGGGTCGGCGGCGGTCGCCGATCTGAGTGGCTCGCTCCCGGCAGGGGTGCAATGATTAACGAACGATTGCAGGAGTGGGGGCGCGTACAGGCGCGCCGGGCGGCGGAGTGGATCCGCTGGACTGGGCTGACCCCGAACGCGCTGACGATCATCGGCCTCCTCCTCAACTGCATCGTGGCGGTGGTCCTGGGGCAGGGGTATCTGCTGCTCGGCGGTATCCTGGTGCTCGGTGCTGGACTCTTCGATCTGCTCGATGGGGCGATGGCGCGGATCACGGGGCAGATCACGCCGTTCGGCTCGTTCCTCGATTCGACGCTCGACCGCTACTCCGAGGTGATCCTCTACGGCGGGCTGCTCTTCTACATCCTCGGCACCCCGGATGCGCGCGTCGGGACGCTCCTGATCCACCTGACGATCTGCGGGTCGATCATGGTCTCGTACGCGCGCGCGCGCGCCGAAGCGCTCGGCTACAAGTTGCAGGTCGGCCTGCTGGCCCGCCCGGAGCGGATCATCATCCTCGCCGCCGGGCTGATCCTGGGCCATCCGCTCTGGGCGCTCTGGCTGCTGGCGATCTTCACCAACGTCACCACCATCCAGCGGATCTACCACCTGTGGAGCACGACGACCCAGGCCGCGCGCAAGCCGACCGCCGATAGCGGCCAGTGAGGACGAACGACCGTTGACATCGTTGTGCCCTCGCGCCCGGCGACCGAGGGCTGACCGAGGCTGCCACGAGCGTCGCGCGTTCGTCGGTCATATCGGCGCGACAGTGGCCGCGCAACGCGCTTGGCCGCGATGTTCGCACTGATCGGGGCGAGCGCGATCGTCGCAACCACGATCGCGCTGATCATCATCCAGCCGCGCGGCCTCAACGAGGCGTGGGCGGCGACTGGTGGCGCGCTGGCGATGCTCCTCTGCGGTTTCGCCACGCTCGGCGATCTCGCGCGGGTGACGCGCGAGGTGTCCGACGTGCTTCTCTTCCTGGTCGGGATGATGGTGTTGACGGCGGCGGTCGAGCGCTCGGGCCTCTTCGATCTCCTGGCCTTGCGTACGGCGCGCGCGGCGCGCGGCTCCGGCATCCTCCTCTTCCTCGGCATCTTCGGCCTCGGCTTCGCGATCACCGCGCTCCTCTCGCTGGACGTGACCGTGCTGATCCTCACGCCGATCGTCTACGCCCTCACCGCGCGCCTGAAGATCGCGCCCTTGCCCTATCTCTTCATCTGCGCGCTGATCGCCAACGTCGGCTCGCTGCTGTTGCCGATCAGTAACCTGACCAATCTGCTCGCCTACGGGCTGCTCGGGCTGTCGTTCATCAGCTTCGCGCGCCTGATGGTGCTGCCGCAGATCGCCGCGCTCGTCGTCACGATCGGCCTCCTCTATCTGCTTTGTCGGCACCAGATCCCGCGCCGCTTCGACCCGACCGATCTGCCGGATCGCCCGGAAGGATCGGAGCCACGATTCCTGCACACCGCAGCGCTCGTTCTCGCGGCGGTGCTGGTGGCGTTGCTGGTCGCCGGAACCCTCCGCTGGCCGATCGCCGTGCCGGCGCTGGTCGGTGGGGCGATCATGGGCGGCATCGCGATCCGGCGCGGCGCGGCCAGTGTGCGCGCGCTCGCCAGGGACGTGTCCTGGAGCGTTCTCCCGTTCGTGATCGGCATGTTCACGATCATTCGCGGGGCGGAGCGGCTCTGGCTGGACCGCCTCGGCGGCGTGAATCCCGGCGCTGACGGCCTGTCCGATCTGCTCCGCGTCGGCTTCGCGGCGGCGTTCGGCGCGAACCTGATCAACAATATCCCGATGATCGGCGCGCTGATCGGGCTGCTCGGCAACGCCGCGCCGCCCGCGCGGGAGCCGCTCGCCCTGGCGGCGCTGCTCGGAGTCAACCTCGGTTCGATCGTCACCCCGTTCGGCTCGCTCGCCACCCTCCTCTGGCTGGCGATCGTCCGCCGCAAGGGCGAGCAGCTCTCGTCGCTCGGCTACATGCGCGTCAGCATCGTCATCGCGCCACCCACGCTCCTGTTCGCCACGCTGGCGCTCTGGCTGGTCCTGCGCTGAGGCACCTCCGGGAGGTAACGATGGTGGCCCCGCTGCCCGATCTCCGCGCTGTCCACCGCCTTGTCACCGCCTATTTCCCGCGCGGCGCTGCCCCGCAGATCGAGCGTGCGGCCGGCGGTGGTTCGACCTTCGTCTACCGGATCATGCGCGGCGACGAGCGCTTCTATCTCCGCGTCCTGCCGGAGATCGGCGATTCATTCGCCCCGGAAGCCCGCGCGCATGCGCTATTGCGTCAAATGGGCGTGTCGGTCCCCGAGGTGCTGGCCTACGAACATCGTCACGCCGAACTGGGGCTGTCGGTGATGCTGACCACCGAGATCGCGGGCGAGCCGCTGAGCCGCCCGACGGGTGAGGTCGAGCGTGCCGCGATCCTGTTCGAGGGTGGGCGTGAACTGGCGCGCATCGATAGTATCCCGGTCTCCGGGTTCGGTTGGATACGGCGCGACCTACCCGTGGTGACGGCGCTCAGCGCTGAACTGCCGACGAACGGTGACTTCCTCCTCGGTGAGTTGGCGGCTGATCTCGCGTTGCTGTCGTCGCGTGGCCTCGCACAGGTTGAGCGCGTGGCGATCGAGGCGGCGGCTGCGCGATGCACCACCTTGCTAGATACGTCGCAGGGATGGCTCGCGCACGGCGACTTCGATCCGACGCATATCTATGGTCAGGATGGGCGCTACACCGGGATCATCGACTTCGGCGAGATGCGCGGGGCCGATCGCGCCTACGATCTGGGGCATTTCGCGTTGCGCGCGTGGGAGGCCGACCGCTCCTCCGATCTCGGCGCGCTGCTCGCGGGCTATACCGCCATAGCCCCTGTGCCGGATGATATGATGCGGCGGATCACATTGGCGGCTCTACTGATCGGTGTACACGCGCTGGCTCGTCGCCTACGCAAGCGCGCCGCGCTGAGGCTCTCCGACGACCTGTTGCGCGGAGTACGACGAGCACTCATGCTCCTCCGCGAGTGAGAGGGGACAGATTGTTTGTGCCATTGTTCGCGCGTCGCGCCCGCTGGTATGATCGTGGTGAATGATGGAACCGACGAAGGGTAGCGAGGTAGCCGTGTCGCTCGCGCCGCGCCATATCGCGATGGTCGCCCCATTCGGTCTCGTGCCGAAGGCGACGACGAGGGGTCGCGCCCTGCCGCTAGCGGCGGCGCTGGTCGCGCGGGGGCACCGGGTCACGCTGATCGTCCCGCCGTGGGACGATCCGGCGCGGAGCGGGCAGGAGTGGGTCGAGGACGGGGTGACGATCCGGCACATCTCCCTGCCGCGCCGCTTCGAGACCGCCGGGATCGTCGCGCGCCTCCGCGCCGCGATCCGTGCCGCGCGCCCCGATCTCGTCCACGTTTTCAAGCCGAAGGGGCACGGCGCGCTGGCCGCGCTCGGCCTGGAGCGGCGGTATCCGGTCGTGGTCGATACGGACGACTGGGAGGGCGCGGGCGGCTGGAACGATAGCGGCCTCTACAGCCAGGCCCAGCGGGCGCTCTTCGCCTGGCAGGAGCGCGATGCGCCGCGCCGCGCCGCCGCCGCGACCGCCGCGAGCCGGACACTGGAGGGGCAACTCTGGGGCTTCGGTCTGGCACCCGAACGGGTCGCCCATCTGCCGAACGGCGTTGCCCGCGCGCGGCATGGCGATTGGGCGCGCGCGCGGGAGGCCGCGCCTGCGGTGCGCGCGCGGCTCGGCCTGGGGGATGCGCCGACGGTGCTCCTCTACACCCGCTTCGTGGAGTTCCCGCCCGCCCGTGCCGTGGCGATCCTGCGCGGCGTGCGCGAGCAGATCCCCGACGTGCGCCTCCTGGTGGTGGGGCACGGCTTCGGCGGCGAGGATGCGGCGCTGCACGAGGAGGCGCGGCGCGCGGGGCTCGGTGCGGCGATCCACCAGTTGCCGTGGGTGGGGTGGGACGATCTGCCCGCGACCCTCGCGGCGGGGGACGTGGCGATCCTGCCCTACGCGGATACGCTGATCAACCGGGCCAAGTGCTCGGTCAAGGCGCTCGATCTGCTGGTGGCCGCGCGCCCGGTCGTGGCCGACGCGGTCGGGCAACTGCGCGAGACGATCGTGCCCGGCGAGAGTGGTGTGCTGGTGCCGCCCGATGAACCTGCGGCCTTCGCCCCGGCGGTCGTGGCCCTGCTGCGCGATCCGGCGCGACGGGCGGCGCTCGGCGTGGCGGCGGAGCGCCGTGTCTGGGAGCAGTTCGATTGGGCGTATCTCGTCGTGCGCGCGGAAGCGTTGTACGCGCGCGCGTTCGCCCGGCACGCCGAGTCGGCCCGCCGGAAGGGTGGGCGATGAGCCTGCTGACGCGCCCCGCCGCCCCGCTCGCCGCCCCGCGCACGCCGACCGCCGTGCGCGGCAAGCTGGTGCCGCTGGCGCTGATCGTCCTCGCCTGCATGGCGGTCTATGCGCTGTTCATCCCCCGGATCATGGCCGCGCTGGATCCGCTCACCGGCGACGAGCCGTTCTACGTGATGACGGCCCTCTCGCTCGCGCACGATGGCGATCTGGACGAAACGAACAACTACGCGCAGGGGGACTATCGCGCCTTCTACCCGCCCGATCCGCTCCCGGCGAACTGGCAGGGCTGGCCCGCGTTCCCGCGCGAGTTGCCGCCCCACGCGGCCCACAGCGTGCGCCCCGGCCTCTACTCGAAGCACGGGCTGGGGGTGGCGATCCTGATCCTGGTGCCGTATCTGCTCGGCGGTCGCCTCGTCACGATCCTCTTCCTGAACCTGGTCGCGGCGCTGGTCGCGGCGAATATCGTCTTGCTGGCGCGGCGCTACGGGCACGGCTGGCTCGGGGCGGTCGCGCTGGGGGTTCCGCTCGTCTTCGCCGATCCACTGATGAGCTATGCGTACCTGATCTTCCCGGAGATCTTCGCCGCGCTGGCGATCATCTACGCCTACCGCCGCGGCCGCGAGGCGCGGAATACCGCCCCGCAATGGTTGGGGGTGGGGCTCGCGCTCGCGATCCTCCCCTGGCTGCACGCGCGCTTCATCCCCGCCGTCCTCGGTCTCGTGGCGCTCCTGATCGCCGGATGGCTACGGGAGTCGTCCTGGCGACGGCGACTCGCGGCGCTCCTGCCACCCCTCTGCTCGGCGGTCGCGCTGCTGACCTACTATCTGGCGATCTACGGGCAGCCGTTCCCTTCGACCGAGGATCACGCCGGGTTCAATACGCCGCCCGAGATCGTCAACGCCGCCTTCGGCCTCTTCCTCGATGAGCAGTGGGGTCTGCTGATCCACGCCCCAATCTATCTGCTGACCGCCGTGGGGTTCGGTGTTCTCTGGCGCACGCGGCGCGGCGATCTGCTGGCGATCCTGGCGGTCGCCCTGCCGTACCTGGCGCTCGTCGCGTTCTACCGGGTCTGGTGGGGGGAATGGGGTCCGGCGGCGCGCTATCTCGCCCCGCTCGCCCCGCTCGCGATCGCGCCGCTCGCGGCCTGGGCGGGGCAGGTCCGCCGCGCGGTCGCGGTCGTCACGGTGGGGCTGCTGGCGCTGCCCGGCCTCGCGATCATGGCCGGTTTCCTCGCCGCGCCGCAACTGATGTACAACCAGCCGGACGGTTTTAACGCCCTCTTCACCAGTTGGGCGGCGAGTCGCGGCGAGGTCTGGCCGAAGTTCTTCCCGTCCTTCCAGCCCTACGCCCCCTCGCCGATCCTGGTGCGCCAGCTCTGGTCGCTCTGGCTGGCCCTCCTGGCGGCGTTGCTCTGCGGCCTGGGCTTGCTCCTGCCGCCGAGGGGGGACAGAGCGAAGGAATCGACCGCCGCGCGGTCGATCGGGGAGCCATGAGCGCCCGACCAGGGAGCTATGCGCGTCAGGGTGCCGTGAGCGTGTAGAGGCGGATGATTTTCTCCTGAAGGTCGGTCACGGCGAGCAGCCCGAGCGGCGTGATCGCGATCCCGCGCGGCGATCCGGCGACCGGGAAGGAGCCGACGAAGCTGCCCGTCGCGCTGTAGAGCATGACGCGGCTCCCGCTCGCATCGACCAGCGCGATCCGCCCGTCCGGCAGGCTGGCGAGCGACCCGGCATTGAGGGTATCGCTGCGGGGCGCGGCGCGATTGAAACGGACCTGACCGGCGGCGCTGACGCCGCGCAGGCGCGCGCCGTCCGGCTCGTAGATGACGACATTGCCGCGCGCATCGGCCAGGGCGATGGTAGGCTGGTCGAACGTGATCGGCTGTTTGCTGCCCCCGAGCGGATCCGCCACCCCCAGGGCGCGCGGATCGAGGTGCACGATGTGATTGGCGGCGGTCTGCGCCACGTAGACCTTGCCGTCGAGGCCGAGACCGAGGCCGCGCGTGGCGGTCGTCCCTTCCGGCGCGAGGGCCAATCCGAGGAAGTTCCCCTGACTGTCGTAGCGCCCGATCCGCCCGGTATCGGCGTCGAGGACGAGCAGGACGTTGTCGGGCGTGGCGACGACCGCCCACGGCTGGCCGATTTGCGCCGTCGCCCATTCGCCGCTGTAGACGCCGTTCGGCCCGAAGTGGACGATCGCGCCGCGCGCCGTATCGGCGACGTAATAGCCCCCCTGGCGATCGATCGCCAGGGCGCGCGGCGTGTTCAGGTGGCCGCCATTCTCGCCGACCCCGATCGTCGCGACCTCCTGGCCGATGTCGTCGCGCGGGGTGGCGTTGGCCTGGGCGGTGCCGCCTTCGGCGATCCGGCGGGCGGCGGCGGTCTGCTCGACGATCGCGGCGGGTGCGAGGGTCGCGTACTCATCCGGCCCGACGATGCCGCGCCCGGTGGCGAGACCGCTGACCTGATAGTCGCGCCAGAGGTAGAAGTCGCGCGTGGCGATCGTCGGCCCCTGCGCGGCCAGCGTGGCGGGCGCGGCGCTCCAGAGGGCGAAACTCGCCACATTCAGCAGGACGAGCGCGGCGGCGACGCTGACGGCCACGAGTTGCGCGCCCGGCTCCCGCAAGCGCTCCCGGCGCAGCAGCGCGTCGAGCGCGCAGGCGACGAAGGCGTAGCCGGGCAGGAGCAGCAGGATACGGATGGTGGCGTGCGGGTCGCCGCCGCCGAAGAGCCCGGCCAGCAATGGCGGGATCAGGGCGAGGCACCACCAGAGCGCCGCCTTGCGTCCCAGCCGCAGGGCCATGATGGCCCCCGCCACGGCGAGGAGGGCGCTGAGCGGATCGCGCCACGCCGCCGCGCTCGGATCGAGCACGCCACCGGTGAGGACGGCGAAGAGCGCGCCACCGAACGCCTGGCTGCGTGCCGCGAGAGCGGCGAGCGGCCCCGCGCCCGACGCGCCATCAAGCGTGAAGGGGATCGCCGCGCGCAGTCCCCCACCCCCGGCGAGGGTGGCGAGCAGGAAGATCAGCAGGGCGAAGCCACCCGCGAAGAGGAGTCCGGCGGCGGTGCGGCGGGTCGCCGGGGTCGCGGCGGCGGCGGCGCGCCGGAGGGTGATGCCGAGCCAGATCGCCAGCGCGAGCAACGTGGCCCAACCCGCCGCACCGTCGAGGAGGAGTGCGGCGGCGCTGATGCCGCAGAGCGCCCAGGCACGCCCGTCGCCACGTTCGCGCGCGCGGAGGAGGAGCCACGCGGTGAGCGGGGCCAGCAGCAGGATGGCAGGGTCCGCCTCGCCGCCACGCCCGGCCAGGAGCGCCGGGCGCGAGACGCCGAGCAGCAGGGTCGCGCCGAGCGCCGGGACGATGCCGACAAAGCGGCGCAACAGGGCGTAGAAGGGGACGAGCGCGGCGACGACGCAGAGCGCCGTGAGGAAACGTTCGAGGGGGAGGGTCGTCCCGAAAAGCGCCCACGCCCCGGCCAGGATCGCGGCGAACCCCGGTGGCGAACCCGCCGCCCCGACCCCCGCGTTGATCCGCAGCGCCTCGCGCGCGCGCGCCAGTTCGGCCCCGGTGAGGAAGTCCAGGAAACTTTCCGGGAAGAGGACGCGCAGGGCGAGCGCGCCGCCCACGATCGTCCAGAGCGCCGCCCGCTCGCGCGCCGCGAGGCGAGGCAGCAGGGCCGGGATCGGCAAGGTGAGGCGGCGTGCGGCATCGGGGCGCGACAGCGGCGCGGGGTGAGTGGTGGGGATTGCGGCGGGGGCGCTGATGGCGGATAGGTGCAGCGTCGGTACGTGGCGTTGCCGAATGGCGGGGCGCAGTTCGGCCACCGCGAGCCAGCGATCGAGCGCGACCGCGACCGCGATCATCCCCGCCACGATCAGGAGGTAGAGGGCGAGATTCGCCACCGGTGGCAGGGTCAGCGGGAGACTCATGTCGGCGTTTACCCCTCTCTACATGTACGCGCGCGGTGCGCGTGCTGGCCCTTCCAGCCTAGTCGCGCCGCGTCGTCGGTCGCTATCACCCGATGGTCCTAGAAATACTCTGTTTGTGTCGCCGATGGTGTAGAATCACGGCATGGAACTGTCCGAACAATCGTATCCGACGCGTGCTTTCGCCGTTGGGATGGGCGCGGTGCTCATCGTCCGTGGTGTGACCGATCGCGTCGCTATACGTAGATAGTGCGCGAGTAGCTGTTACGGCCTGTGCGGGGGTACGGGCCAGGATCGTTCATGAGGACAGGGAGGGTATCGATGAACCTGGACATCGGCAAGGCGTTCACATTCTTTACGGACGATCCACGATGGGTGGCGAAGCTGGCGATCGGCGGCGGCTTGGCGATTGCTTGGGTTCTTGCATTTTTCACCATCGTCGGGTGGATTCCGATTGGCCTCATACTCACAGGCTATCTTGTCCAGCTGGCGCGAAACGTCATTATGGGATCGCCTACCCCACTCCCTGAATGGGAGCATTGGGGCGAGCGGATGATTGACGGCTTCAAGGCTTGGCTCATCGCTTTCGTGTACTCCCTCCCGGCCACGATCATCGCCGCTGCCTTCTCTTTCCCGGCGATACTCAGCTCGATCCGCGACTCCGCCAGGGGCGTTAATTCGAGTGGCGCGACGGCTGCCGCGACGGGTCTCAGCTATGGCGGGAGTTGCCTGGCCTGGATCGTCGGTATTATCGTCGGCTTGTTCGTTCCGATCGCCATCGGTCGCTATGCGGCAACGAGCAACTTCGGCGAGGCGTTCCAGTTTGGCGCGATATTTAATACCTTGCGACAACATTTCGTCACCTACCTCATCATCACTCTGTTAGGCGGCATCGTCCTGTCGATCATCACCGGCCTGGGCTTCATCGCCATTTGTATCGGCGTGGGTTTCACCTGGTTCTACTCGCAGTTGGTGTTGTATCACCTTTATGGTCAGGCACAGCGCCAAGCACAAGGTAACGTACCCTCCGGCTATGGTCAGCCGCCGATGTATGGCGAGCCGCGCCCCTTCTAACGCAGAGCGGCACGCCTTCACCGCCGCTAGCAGCGTAGCGCGCCCCCGCTTGCGACTATCGCAGGCGGGGGCGTATCCCTTTCGTAAGCATGGTGAATGACGATGGACCCGATCCTGACCGGTTTCGGGCTGGCGAGCGCGGCGGGGCCGAACGCCTACATCCCGTTCCTGCTGCTCGGCGTCGCCGGGCGGCTCGGCTACGCCGACCTCAGCGCCCCCTACACGATCCGCAGCAGCAACGCCAGGCTGGCGGTCCTCGCGGTCCTGCTGACCGTCGAACTCCTGGCCGACAAGGTGCCGGGGGTCGATCACGTCAACGACATCGTCAACACCGTCGTCCGCCCGGCGGCGGGTGGCCTCCTCTTCGCCACCAGCGCCGGGGCGGGGCAACTCGACCCGACCCTGGCCGCGATCCTTGGCCTGATGACGGCGGGGAGTGTCCACGTCACCAAGGCGGGCTTCCGACCGTTGGTGACGGCGACCACGGGCGGGCTCGGCAATCCCGTGGTCAGCGTCATCGAGGATCTGCTGGCGCTGGTCGGGACGCTCCTGGCGATCTTCGCCCCGCTCCTCGTCGCCCTCTTCCTGACCGCGTTGATTGTTGGTGCCATCGTCTTCTGGCGTCGCCTGTGCGCGCGGCGGGCGCGGCGGCGGGTCAGCGCGACGGCGCTCCCCTGACGCAGCGCTATCAAGCTTCACGGCCTCACCTTTCGCCGGGTGGGACCACCGTTGTTTACGGAGCGAAAAGCGAAAGAATATATTTCCCCCGCATGAAAGTTGACACGGTTCGACTAAAGTATTACACTAGGAGTATGTGACGCGGTACTCGTAGCAGCGGATCGTGCCGCGCAGGATGGTGTGCGGCGCGACTGGGAGGGGCGATGGACTTCAAGGATTACTATCAGGCACTCGGAATCAAGCGCGACGCGAGCGACAAGGAGATTCGCTCGGCGTTCCGCAAGCAGGCGCGCAAGTATCACCCCGACCTCAATAAGGACGACAAGGACGCCGAGGGGCGCTTCAAGGAGATCAACGAGGCCCACGAGGTGCTCAGCGATCCCGAGAAGCGGAAGATGTACGATCAGTACGGGGCCGACTGGCAACGCTATCAGCAGGCGCAGGCGGCGGGCTACGACCCGAACGCCGGGCAGCCCGATTTCAGCCAGTGGTTCAGCGGTCAGGCGGGGGGCGGTCGCGTCGGTCCGCGCGTCGAGTACCGCGATTTCGGCGGTGGTGGTAGCGGCGGCGGCGAATTCTCCGACTTCTTCGAGTCCCTCTTCGGCGGCGGGCGGGGCTCCGGCCACGGGCAGCCACGCCCGCGCCGGGGCGAGGATCAGGAGTACGAGATCGGGCTGACGCTGGAAGAGTCCGACCGGGGCGCGACGCGCAATCTGAACTTGCAGATGCCCGCCCCGTGTCCGACCTGCGGCGGCGGCGGGATCAAGGATAATCGGCGTTGCCCGACCTGTGGCGGCGCGGGCTCGGTCGCGCAGTCGCGGCGGATCGAGGCGCGCATCCCGGCGGGAATCCAGGATGGCGGGCGGATTCGGCTGGCGGGGCAGGGTGGCCCCGGTGTCCTCGGCGGGCCGGGCGGCGATCTCTACCTGCGGGTCCGACTCCTGCCGCACGAGCGCTTCGAGCGCGAGGGGCGCGAGTTGCGGGCGACGATCGAGCTGCCGCTCTACACCGCGATTCTCGGCGGCGAGGTGACGGTGCCGACGCTGACCGGCAAGCTGGCGCTGCGGATCCCGGAAGGGACGCAGAACGGCAAGACTTTCCGGCTGCGCGGCAAGGGGCTGCGGCACGGCACCGCCGACGAGACGCGCGGCGATCTCCTGGCGCGCGTCAACGTCGTCCTGCCGACCACGCTGACGCCGCGCGAGCGCGAACTCTTCACGGCGCTGCGCGATGGCGAGTCGGTGACGGCGCAGGCGGCGGATTGACCTCCGGGTTACGCAACTGTTCGCCGCGAGGCGACGCATCGCGCGCCCCTCACGGTCGGCGTGTCGAGTCGGGGGAGAAGAAGGCGGCGTCGCGCGGCGGCGGCGGAATCCCCGCGCCGCGCTCGTCGGCCAGCAGCGCCGCGAGCGCGGCGGCGGGCATGGGGCGGGCGAAGTAGTACCCCTGGCCCTGCTCGCAGCCGAGGGACCGTAGCTGGGCCAGCTCCCCCGCCGTCTCGACGCCCTCGGCGGTCACCGCCAGCCCGAGCGCGTGCGCCAGCCCGATCACCGCCGTCGTGATCGCGCCATTGCCCGGATCGTGTCCCAGCCCGGTCACGAAAGCCTTATCCACCTTCAGCACGTCGATCGGGAAGCGCTTGAGATACGCCAGCGAGGAGTAGCCGGTCCCGAAGTCGTCGATCGCGAGCGCGATCCCGAGCCCGCGCAATCGTTCGAGGAGGCCGAGGGTCGCTGCCGCGTCTTCCATCAGCACGCCCTCGGTGATCTCCAGCTGGATCAGCCCGGGGATAACGCCCGTATCGCGCAGGATTCGGGCGACATCGCCGACCAGGTCGGGCTGGCGGAACTGCCGCGCGGAGAGGTTGACGCTCATCGTCAGCGGCGGGTCGGTGATCCGTGCGGTGGCCCAGGCGCGGGCTTGACGGCAGGCTTCCGTCAGCACCCAGCGCCCGAGCGGCACGATCAGCCCGGTCTCCTCCGCCAGCGGGATGAAGTCGTCGGGCGGCACGAGGCCGCGCGTCGGGTGGTGCCAGCGCACCAGCGCCTCCACGCCCGCCAGGCGACCCGTGGCGAGATCCACCTTCGGCTGATAGTGGAGGACAAACTCTTCGCTCGCCAGCGCCCGTCGCAACTCCGCCTCCAGCACCAGGCGCGCATTCACCGCCGTGTGCAGGCTCGTGTCGTAGATCGCATAGCCCGCCCGCCCCGCATCCTTCGCGCGGTAGAGCGCCAGGTCGGCGTCGCGCAGCAGATCGTCGGGGCGGGCGGCACCGTCGGTGGCGAGGGCGATGCCGAGGCTCGCCTCGACGACCAGTTCCCGCCCATCCAGGGCGAGCGGTGTCGCCAGCGCATCCAGGAGCCGATCGGCGACCGCCGTCGCCGCGTGGATATCGGTGGCTGTGTCGAGGAGGACCGCGAACTCGTCGCCGCCGAGGCGGGCGATGGTGTCGCCGGGGCGCATCGCCGCCGCGAGTCGCTCGGCCAGCGCGATCAGGAGCCGGTCCCCCGCCGCGTGGCCGAGCGAGTCGTTGACGACCTTGAAACCGTCGAGATCGAGGAGCAGCAGGGCGGGCCGCGCCCCGCCCCGCAGCGTTTGTACCAGGGCGCGCTCGAGGCGGTCGAGCAGGAGTGTCCGGTTCGGCAGGCCGGTCAGCGGGTCGTGGAAAGCCTGATGCCGCAGCTGCTCCTCGAACGCCTTGCGCTCGCCGATGTCGCGCAGGATGCCGGTGAACAGGCGTTGGTCCCCGTCCTCGATCGCGGCGATGCTCAGTTCGAGCGGGAATTCGTGCCCGTCCCGGTGCAGGCCCGCCAGTTCGAGGATCCGTCCGAGAACCCGGGCCCGCCCGGTGGTCATGTAGCGCCCCAGGCCGGCCGTGTGCGCGGCGCGGAAACGCTCCGGTATCAGGAGTGTCAGCGGCTGTCCGATAATCTCCGTCGCCGTCCAGCCGAAGAGCCGCTCCGCGCCGGGGTTGAATGAGCGGAGGATCCCGTCGGGGTCCATCGTCACGATCGCGTCGAAGGCGGTATCCACGATCGCCCGGTGCCGCGCCTCGCTCGCCACAAGCGCCGCCTCCGCCGCCCGACGGGCACCGATGTCGCGGCCTATCCCGGTTAGCCCGATCACCGCCCCGTCCCGATCGCGCAGGGGCGCGGCGGTCCAATGGTGCGGCAGGAATGCGCCGTCGGCTCGGCGGAAGTCGGCCTCGATCTCGATCGTGCCGCGTGTGTGGGCCGACCCGAGCGCTGCGCCGACGCGCTCGTGCTCGTGCGCGGGGAAAAAGTCGAGCGCGGGTCGCCCGCGCAACTCCTCGGGGCCGTAGCCGGTGGTTTCTTCGATCCGCCGGTTCCACCCGACCAGCCGCCCTTCGAGGTCGAGCCGATAGATGATGTCCGGCACCGTCTCCATCACGTTCTCGCGCTCCCAGAGCGCGTCGGCCAGCGCCTCCTCGGCCATCTTGCGCGCGGTCACATCCTCGACCATCCCGACGGCGTAGCGCGTTGCTCCGTCGTCGTCGCGGATCAGCGAGACGGTGAGGTGGCCCCAGATTATCGCGCCATCCTTGCGGATGTAGCGCTTCTCCAACTGGTAATGGTCGCGCGCGCCCGCGACCAGTTCCGCGAAGCGGGCCAGATCAGCGTCGACGTCGTCGGGGTGGGTGAACCGCGCGAAGGGCATCCCGCGCAGCTCCGCCTCGTCGTAACCGAGCAGCCCCCGGAGGGCGGCGTTGGTTTCCACCGGGTAACCGTCGGTATCGACGAGGGCGATGCCGATGGCCGCGTCGTCGAAGATCGCCTGGAAGCGGGCGGCGCTCGCCCGCCGGGCCGCCTCCGCCGCCCATCGGGCGGTCACGTCGCGCGCGACGCAGTACATCGCCCCCTCGGCGGGGACCGGCGTCGCATTCCACTCCAACCAGACCGCCGTGCCACCGCGTCGCAGGTAGCGATTCGCGAGCCCCTGGACGGCGGTTCCGACGGTCGCCAGGGTCGCGGCGCGATCCTCAGGGTGGAGGAGGGCACCCACATGCGTGCCGACGAGTTCCGGCGGCGTATACCCGAGGATCGCTTCGCAGGCGGGATTGATGCGGCGGATGACGCCGTCGTAGCCGACGATGACGATCAGGTCGTGGGCGAGGGCCAGGGTCCGTTCCAACTCGACCGCGTGCCGCAGCGCCTCCGCCTGGTTGGTCGCCTGGAGCGCGGTCAGCAAAGCATCCTTGGCCGCGCTCGCCGCGCGCTCGCGCCCGACGGCGGCGAGGGTCTCCAGGCGCCCGACCGCCGCGCGGGCGAAAGCGCCGAGAATCGCCAATTGCGCGTCATCGAAGGCCCGGGGCGCGGGATCGAGCAGGCAGAGCGCGCCGACGGTGTTCCCGTCGGCGGTGACGAGCGGCGCACCCGCGTAGAAGCGCAGGCCGAAGTGGTGAAAGGTCGCCTCCTCGGGGAAGCGATCCTTGGCCCCCAGGTCCGGCACCACCAGCGCCGCCCGCGTCGCGACGACGTGTCGACACATACCGTGCTCGCGGGGGATCTGCCGCGCGCGGGCGAGGTCGGGGGGGAGATCGCCCGACCAGGCGCGGAAGTACTGCGCGTCGGTGGTGACGAGGTTGATCAGGCACAGCGCGGTGCCGAAGATGCTGCGGGCGGTGTCCACGACCTCTTGCAGGATCTGGTCGACGTCGGGGCGCACCGCAGCAAGTTGATCGAGGGCGGTCAGGCGCACCGTCTCCCGCGCCTGGTCGTCGTCCCGGCGAGCTGGCGTCTGCGCGCCGGTGGTATCCTGGTCCGGCCTGTGCGTTCGTGTGTCCATCGCTCTCCCGCTGTCGTATTTGCCCCTGTTAGCATAGGGCGGATATGGGCGGGCACCAATGGCGTAATAGTCCCGCCGCCGCCGGGTTATTGGTCCCGCCCCGTGCGCCGGACACCGTTCGACCGACTACGCCCCCGTGCGAAGCCGCACCGTTTTCCGCTACCCTTCACGCGCCGCGCCGCGATCCGGTACGCCCCCTGGCCCATCCGAGGCGCCCACAGGCGCGAGCGGCACGATTTTGCGACGTGGTCCGGCGCGATGCCGAGCGATGAAAGGACGATCAATGCTGGCCGATATCGGGATCTTCTTCCTCGGCGCGGGCGCGCTCAGCGAGGCGCTGCTGCGTGGGCTGATCGCCACCGCCACCGTGTCGCCGGGGCGGGTGACGGTCAGCAATCGTCGCCACGCCGCGCGCCTGCACGAGTTGGGGGCGCGGTACGGCGTGCGGGCCAGCGCGGACAAGCTCGCGGACGTCGCGCGGGCGGAGTTGATCGTCCTGGCGGTCAAGCCCTACGATGTCGCGGCGGCGCTTGCCGAGGTCGCTCCGGCCCTCTCCGCCGGGCAGCTGCTCGTCTCGGTCGCGGCGGGGGTGTCGACGGAAACATTGGCGGCGCGGCTACCCGCCGGGATGGCGGTGGTGCGGGCGATGCCCAACACCTCCTCGTTCGTGCAGGAGTCGGCCACGGCGATCTGCGCGGGTCGCCACGCCGATGCGGCCGCCCTCGAACGGACGCGACGGCTCTTCGCGGCGATCGGCACGGTGGTGATCGTGGATGAGGCGGCGATGGACGCGGTGACCGGCCTCTCGGGCAGCGGCCCGGCGTACATCTACTACGTCACCGAGGCGCTGCTCGCGGCGGGGATCGCGGTCGGCCTATCGGCGGAGACGAGCCGCGAACTGCTGCTGCAGACGCTCCACGGGGCCGCGCGGATGCTGCACGAGACCGGCGCGGAACCGGCGGCGCTCCGTCGTCAGGTGACCTCCCCGAACGGGACGACGATGGCCGGGATCGCGGCCCTGGATGAGCGAGGGGTGCGCGACGCCTTCCGGCTCGCGGTGGAGCGCGCGACCGCCCGCGCCCGTGAGATGGGCGAGGAATTGGCGGGAGATTCGCCCCAATAGCGCGGCCTGCGCCGTGTCTCCGCCCGCCGCCGCGCTGTCGCCGAACCTTTCCATCCGTCTCCCCATCGTCTATAGTTGCACCCCGGTCAAACCGACACGCTCGCGGAAAATCGCTGTCGGCGGCGGCAGGGGCGCGCGAGGACGAGAGGATGGGTGGACGATGCCAGCACGAATTGTGATCGGCGGGCAATGGGGCGACGAGGGTAAGGGCAAGATCGTCGATGCGCTCTCGCAGCGGTCGTCGGTGGTCGTCCGCGCGACCGGTGGCGACAACGCCGGCCATACGATCCTCAACCCCTTCGGCGAGTTCAAGATGCACCTCATCCCGGCTGGCATCTTCCACCCCGGCACCCTCGCGATCATCGGCAATGGCGTGGTGGTCAACCCGCAAGGCTTGCTCAATGAGATGGCGATCCTGACGCAGGCGGGGGTCGATATCGCTGGCCTGCGGATCAGCGACCGGGCGCACCTGGTGATGCCCTGGCACCCCCTCCAGGATCAGCTCGAAGAGCAGCAACGCGGCGGCTCCGCGATCGGCACGACCGGGCGCGGCATCGGCCCCGCATACACCGATCGCGCCAACCGTATCGGCGTGCGCGTCGTCGATCTGCGCGACGAAGGCTTCCTGACCGAGAAAGTGATCGAACTCGTCGAGCGCAAGAACAGGCTCTTCACCCTCTACGATGGCCCGACACTCGATGCGAAGCGGATTTTGGAGCAGTGCTTCGCCTTCGCCGAGCAGATCGAACCGTACATCGTCGCGACCGAGATCCTGGTGCAGGATGCGCTGGACGCGGGGCAGGAAGTGCTGGTCGAGGGGGCACAGGCGGCGCTCCTCGATCTCGACTTCGGCACCTATCCCTACGTCACCTCCTCCTTCCCGACCGCCGCCGGATCGTGCGCGGGTGCGGGGATCGCGCCGACTCAGGTGCGCGAGACGCTCGGCGTCTTCAAGGCGTACTGCACGCGCGTCGGTGGCGGGCCGTTCCCGACCGAACTGACCGATGCGACCGGCGATCACATCCGCGAGCGCGGGCAGGAGTACGGCACCACCACCGGGCGTCCGCGCCGCTGCGGCTGGTTCGACGCGGTCGCGGGGCGCTACGTCGTCCGTCTCAACGACATCGCGCGGGTCGCGCTGACGCGCTTCGACATCCTCGATATCCTGTCCGAGTTGAAGGTCTGCGTCGGCTACGAGTCGGATGGTGTCGCGGTCATGCGGCCACCGGCGGGTGAGGGGGAGTGGCCGCGCATCACGCCGGTCTACGAGACGCTGCCCGGCTGGGAGGCCGATACCAGCGCGGCGCGCGCGCTCGACGATCTGCCGACGAACGCCCGGCGCTATATCGAGCGCCTGGAGCGGGGTCTGGGCGCGGAGGTCGCCTTCGTCGGCGTCGGGCCGTCCCGCGAGCAGATGATCACGGTGGACGGCAGCGTCTGCGGGGAGGCGCTCGTCTCGTAGTCGGCTTTGCGGCGGGTCGTGTCCAGATGGGGGGAGGTAGATGGTCGATGCTCGATAGTCGGCAGATCCAGCGGATCATCCCGCACCGCTATCCGCTGCTCCTCGTCGATCGGATCATCGAGATCGAGGCGGGGGTCCGCGCGGTCGGGATCAAGAATGTCAGCAACGGCGATCCCTTCTTCGTCGGCCACTATCCCGACTTCCCGATCATGCCCGGCGTGCTGATCGTCGAGGCGCTGGCGCAGGTGGGGGCGGTGGCGCTGCTTCAGCTGCCGGAGAACGCGGGCAAGCTGCCGATCTTCGCCGGGATCGATGGCGTCCGCTTCAAGCGCCAGGTGGTGCCGGGTGATGTGCTGCGCCTCGAAGTGGTGCTCGGCAAGTTCCGGGCGGGCTTCGGCAAAGGGACCGCGACCGCCACGGTCGACGGCGCGGTCGCGGCGCGCGGCGAACTGCTCTTCGCGCTCGTCGCACCGCCGAGCGCGCCGGGCGCGGAGTAGGCGAGTGGGCATGGGACAGGTTGGCAGCCGCGCGCGGAGTCTCGCGATCGGCGCGGCGTGTCGCCTGTTGCGCCCGCTCTTCCGCGCGCCGCGCGGCCCGCAACCGAGGTCGCGCCGCATCCTGATCGTCCGCCGGTGCTGCCTCGGCGACGTGCTGATGACGACGCCGCTCCTCCGCGCGCTCGAAGAGGCGTATCCCGATGCGACGATCACCTACGCGGTCGGCAAGTGGTCGGCGGCGGCGCTCGGCGGGGAGCCGCAACGGCATACTATCTTGCGTCTGCCCGAGCATCCCGGCCCGCGCGATTGGGTGCGGATCGTCGGGCGACTGCGGCGCGGGCGTTTCGACCTGGCGCTCGCCCCCGAACGCTCGCCGCTCCCCGCGCTAGCGACCGCGCTCGCCGGGATCCCGCGCCGCGTCGGCCTCGACTCCGCCGGGCGCGGCTTCGCGCTGACCGACCGCGTCCCGGTCCCCACCCTCCGTCACGAGACCGATCTGAGCCTCGATCTGGCGCGCGCGCTCGATATCCCCGCGCCGGAGCGCCGCCCGCGCTATCTGCCGAGTGCGGAGGCGCGGGCGCACATCGCCGCCATCTTCGCTGAGCGGGCGATGCGGGAACCACTTTTCGTCGTCCATCCCGGTGGTGGCGCGAATCCCGGCGTGACGATGGACACCAAGCGCTGGTCGCCGGAACGCTTTGCGGCGGTCGGGGCGGCGTTACTCGTACAGCATGGCGGCACGCTGGCGATCGTCGGCGCGGCGAGCGATGCGGCCACGGTCGCCGCAACGGTGGCGGCCTGCCCGCCAGGGACGCATGATCTCGGTGGCCTGCTGTCGCTCGATGAGTTGGGGGCGCTCTGCGCGCGTGCGACCCTCTATGTCGGCAACGATGCCGGGACAAGTCATCTGGCGGAGGCGTGCGGTGCGCCGATGGTCGTCGTCTTCGGTCCGACCGATCCGGCGCAGTACGGCCCGACCGACGGCGTAGGCGAGGCGGTCTGGGATCCGGTCGCCTGTGGCCCCTACGTGCAGCGCGGCGATCTGACCCGACCTGGCGACGACGCGCATGGTGTCCGCTGCATCGACGCGATCACCGTCGTGGCGGTGGCCGATGCCGCCGCGCGTGTGCTGGCGCGCGTGGGGCGTGGCGCGGAGGGATCGGCGTGAGCGATCGCCCGACACGCCGCGAGCGGGTACGCCGCCAACTCCTGCGCGGCGGGGCCACGCTCCTGCGACGGCGCGCGCCTGCCGCGCCGCCGACGCCTCGGAATATCTTGCTGATCCGCCCCGACCACCTCGGCGATGTCCTCTGGCTCACCCCGGCGTTGCGCGCGCTCCGCCAGGGGTTGCCGGAGGCGACGATCACGGTGGCGATCGGGTCGTGGAGCCGCTCGATCCTCGCCGCGAACGACGACTACGACGATCTGCTCGTCCTCGACTTCCCCGGCTTCACGCGCCGTCCGAAGGGTGGGGCGCTCGCTCCCTATCGGACTTTACGGGACGCTGCGCGCGACCTACGCGCGCGCGACTTCGATACGGCGCTGATCCTGCGCGACGATCACTGGTGGGGGGGGTTGCTGACCGCGACCGCCGGGATCCCGCGCCGCCTCGGCTTCGCGCACCCGGACGTCGCGCCGTTCCTGACCGAGGCGTTGCCCTTGCCAACTGGTGAGCATGTCGCGCTCGGCAATCTGCGCCTGATCGATGCTTTGCTGCGCGATGCGGGGCGACCGCCGCTCCTGCCCGACGATCGCGCTATCGGGGAGGCGCGGGTCCGGCACCCGCTCGTCTTCGCACCCGGCGCGGCGGCGGACGCACGCGCGGCGGCGCTGCTCGGCCCCCTCGGCACGACCGCCGCCCCGGTCGTCGCGATCCACGCCAGCGCCGGGGTGCCGGTGAAGCTCTGGGACGAAGATCGTCTGGGGGCGGTGGCGGACGCCCTGGCGCGGGAGTTCGGCGCGCGGATCGTGCTGACTGGCGGCAAGGGCGATGAGGCGCTGACCGGGGCGGTCGCGGCGGCGATGACAGGGGCACCGCCCCTCGATCTGACCGCGCAGACGACGATCCCCGAGCTGGTCGCCCTCTACGGTCGTTGCGCGCTGGTGCTGGGGCCGGATAGCGGGGCGCTTCACCTCGCGGTCGCGTCCGGTGCGCCGACCCTGCACCTCTACGGCCCCGCCGATCCGGTCCGCTTCGGCCCGTGGGGCGATCCGGCGTGGCAGCGTGTCGTCAGCGCGGGACGGCATTGCGATCGTTGCGGCGATCTCTCACCCGCACGACCGCGCGGCGCGGCTTGCATGCTGGCGATCGGCACGGAGCAGGTGCTGGTCGCCGCGCGCGAACTCCTCGCGGCGCGCGGGCTGGCGCGTGTATGAGCCTGCGGATCGGGATCGACGCCAGCCGGGTCGCGACCGGGCACCGCACCGGCACGGAGCAATACTCTGTGCAACTGCTGGAAGCCCTGGGGGCGCTCGACCGCTGGAACGACTACCGGCTCTACTTCAGCGCCCGGCACCGGCCCGAACTCCACTTGCCCGCCAATTTCCACGCTCGATCGATCCCCTTCCCGCGCCTCTGGACCCATGCGCGTCTCTCGGCGGAGATGCTGACCGATCCGCCCGATCTCCTCTTCGTGCCCGCCCATGTCGTGCCGCTGGCCCATCCGCGCACCGTCGTCACGATCCACGATCTCGGCTACCGCGCCTTCCCCGGCGCGCATCCCTGGCGGTCCCGGCAATACCTGGAGGCATCCACGCGGTGGAGCGCGGGCGTGGCGCGGCGGGTCATCGTCCCGTCCGAGGCGACCGCGCGCGATCTGAACGCCGCCTACGGCACGTCGCGCGCCCGGATCGCCGTGATCCCGCACGGCCATGGTTCGCGCTTCCGCCCGCTGCCGGAGGCCGAGGTGGCGGCGGGGCTCGCGCGCCTCGGGATCGCGCCGCCGTACATCCTGGCGGTCGGCACCTTGCAGCCGCGCAAGAATTTGGCGCGCACCCTCGCCGCGTTCGAGCGTCTGGTGGCGCGTGGCCTGCCGCACCACCTGGTGCTGGTGGGGCGGCGCGGCTGGCTCGCCGATCCGCTCTTCGCCGCGCTCGAAGCGCCCGGTTCCCCGGCGCGCGGGCGGGTCCACATCACCGGCTATCTCACCGACGATGATCTGCCGATCGTCTACAATGGTGCGGCGGCGCTGGCCTTCCCCTCGCTGTATGAGGGCTTCGGGTTGCCCGCGCTCGAAGCGCTCGCCTGCGGCCTGCCGACCCTGACGAGCGACACCACGTCGCTGCCGGAAGTGGTCGGCGATGCCGCGCTGACGGTCGATCCGCTCGACACGGACGCCATCACGGATGGATTAGAGCGCTTGCTGACCGATTCGGGCTTACGCACGGAGTTGCGGGCGCGCGGACTCGAACGCGCGCAGGGCTTTTCCTGGGCGCGCGCCGCCGCCGCGACCCTGGCGACGTTGGAAGAGGCCGCGCGCGACGCCTGAAACCGCCGTTCGGTCTGGCGCGTGAGAAGAGGTGGGATGCGAATCGTGCGCCTCTGCACGCCGATCGCCGCGCCGCCCGCCCGCTGCTTCGGCCTCGCGCGCGATGTGGAACTGCATACGCGCTCGCTGGCCTCGTCCGGCGAGCGCGCCGTCGCCGGGGTGACGTGCGGCCTCCTGGTTTTGGGCGACAGCGTCACCTGCGAGGGGCGGCACCCGGGCGTGCGTCAGCGCCTGACCGCGCGGATCACTAATTATGAGCGTCCGCACTTCTTCGTCGATGAGCAGGTCGTGGGCGCGTTCGACTGGTTCCGGCACACCCACCTGTTCGCGCCGGACGGCGCGGGGACGATCATGATCGCCCGCTTCGTCTTCGCCGTGCCGCTCGGCCCGCTCGGTCTGCTCGCAGAGCGACTCTTCCTCGCGCGGTACATGCGACGACTTTTATACGAGCGTGCGCTGGTGCTCAAAGCGGCTGCCGAACGAGGTGAGTGGGCGGAAGCGTACCACGATAACGTGGATGAGTATCCCGCGAGAAGGTGACATAATGGTTTGGGCTGGTGAGGAGAAGCGGCAAGAGGGGAGGGGACTGGGCGGCGTGCTCGGTCGACTGTTCCGGCGTCCTCGTCCATCATTTCACCGCAACGGGTTACAACTCGATAAGGAGCGCGGCTATCCGCCTTTCCCGCCGCCACGGCGTATCCTCGTCGTCAAGCTTTTCGCGCTCGGCGACATGCTGAACATCACCCCGGCCCTGCGCGCCCTGCGCGCGCGCTACCCCGAGGCGCGGATCGATGTGCTGGCGACGCGCGGCGGGGCGGTCGGGCTGCAACGTTCCCCCTTCGTTGACGACGTATTCATCTTCGACAAGTCGCTCTTCGACAGCGTCGGCGGCAGCCTCTCGCCGCGCGCGCTCCTCGTCGGGCTGCGTTTCGCCCTCGATCTGCGACGGCGGCGGTACGACACGCTGGTTCTCCTCCACCATCTCGTGACGGGGTGGGGGACGCTCAAATATCTGGCGCTGGCGCTGTGGAGCGGCGCGACGACGCGCGTCGGCCTGGACAACGGGCGCGGCTGGTTCCTGACCCATCGCGTCCGCGATCGCGGCTTCGGCGCGATCGACGAGCGGCGCTACTGGCTCACCGTCGTCGCCGCGCTCGATGCCCGCAGCGACGATGATCGCCCGCATTTCACCGTCACTGCGTCCGATCGTGACGCGGGCGCGCGCCTGCTGACGGGGATACCGGGCATCGGTCCGGTCGTCGCCGTCCACCCGACGAACGGGCCGTACGGCGCCGGGCGACAGTGGCCGCCGGAGCGCTTCGCCGCCGTCGCCGATAGCCTGGCACGCAAGTGGGGCGCGCGGATCGTGCTGGTCGGGACCGAGACGGCGGCGATCGGGCGGGTGGCGGCGCTGATGGCGACCCCGACCCTCGACCTCTCCGGGCGCACCGATCTCCCCACACTGGCCGGAATCCTCGGTCACGCGGCGCTGCTGATCGGCAACGACAGCTCGATCGGGCATCTGGCGGCGGCGCTCGGCGTGCCGGTCCTGGCCCTCTTCGGCCCGTCGAACGATCGCGCCTGGGCACCGTGGGGGACCGCGCGCGTCGTCCTGCCCCCGGACGAGACGCAACTCCCGGCGCTCCCCGACACGCGGGGCATCGTGGTGCGGAGCGCCGCGCCGCAGGCTCCGTGCCTGTACAGCGGTTTCGGGCCGGGCAACCCCGCTGGCTGTCCGCGCTGCAATTGCCTCGCCCTGATCGATGCCGAGCGCGTCGCGCGCCTCGCCGGGGCGCTCCTGGCGCGCGCCGGGTATCGTCCGCGCGTTTCTTCGTCGGTGGCCTGAAACGTGCTGCCACTTCGCAGCGTAGATTGGACGACGGTCGCGATGAGACGACCGCTGTGGCGAGCGATCTTCGTCGGCGGATGGGAGGACGCGGTGTTAGGGGGCGGTCGGGTCGTCGGGGCCATCATGGCGGTGGTGGGGCTCCTGTTGCTGCTCGTGGGTGGGGCGTGGCTCCTCCTTTCTACCACGACCCCGGCGGCGAAAGTGCTCGGATTCTTCCTCCTGGCGGTGATCATCCTGCCGCTCCTCGGCGTGGGGATCTATCTCCTCTTCCGGGGGCAGGCCGAGGTCAAGGACTATGCGGAGGTCCAGAAGCAGCGGATGGTCCTCAACATGGTCGAGACGCGCGGCAAGGTACGGATCGCGGACATCGCGCTCGAGATCAACGGCACGCGCGATCAGGTGCAGAAATACATCTACGATCTCGTCGGGAAGGGGCTGTTCACCGGCTACGTCAACTGGAATGAAGGGGTGTTGCTGGCGCAGCAGGCATCCGAATTGTCGGAACGTAAGACCTGCCCGAACTGCGGTGGTGCCCTCGAACTGGCGGGCAAGGGTGTCGTGACCTGCCCCTATTGTGGCAGCGAGATCTTCCTGCGACCGACGGCCTGACCCAGGGCCGCGCGCCGATGACCTGTATGGGATGTGGTGAAGGGAGGTTCCGTGAGCGGTTGGGCAAAGAACGCGCCGAGCGCCGGCGGCGGGCGTGGGCCGGGGATCCTCGAAAAAATCCCCGATTACAGCGGTTACCGGGCGAAGGAAGGCCGTCGGGACGAGGATAAGCAGGTGCGCCTCGAACTGGCGCGCGGCTACGATCAGATCGCGCAACGCCTCGCCGATCTGCAAGGGGAGTTGGTGCGCGCCTCCCGCTTCGCCGAGATCGGCAACGTCGAGCGGGTCGAGAAGGCGCTGCGGCTCTTCACCGACCGGCTGCGGACGGCGACCTATGGCTACGGCGGACTCTTCTCCGCGCGCTCGATCGATGAGCGCGCGCTGGACCAGATCGCCGCGTTCGACCGCGCGCTCGGCGATGGCACCGACGAATTGCGCGCGAGTGTCGAGGCGCTCGCCGGGGCGATCGGCAGCGGCGACGATCTGCCGGGCAAGATTCGGGCGACGCAGGGGCAGATCGACACCCTGAACCGCCGCTTCGAGCTGCGGGGACAGGCGGTCGAGAGCGGCGAGGCGCTGCCGCAATCGGCGGTCGGTGATCTCTTCACCGGGCCGCAGTCCGAGGAAGCACACGTCGCCGACGATCTGCACTTCGGCGACGCGGTCACCATCAGCGGCACCGATTACCTCGTGCAGGGCCGTATGGAGTTCCACGGCGCGGGAACCGCCTGGCGGCAGTATCTCCTGCGCGACAACGCTGCCGAGTCGTGGCTGCACGTCCCCCCCACGACCGCAGAGCCGATGGCCCTGCTGCACGTCGCCGGTGAGGTCGCCACGACCGGCGACATCGTCACGCTCGATGGGGTGCAGTACACCGCCGCCGCGTCCGGCAGCGCGACCGCCGAGGTGATCGGTGAGGCGGGCAAGCAGGCCGGACGACAGGTGCAGTTCCGGCGCTACACCGGCGCTGCCGGGGCGCTCCTCTTCACCTACGACTGGAGCGGCGGCGAACGGCAAACGCTGGTCGGCCACACCCTCGATACCCTGGAGGTCAAGGTTTACGCCCTCTAAAGTGGTACGGACTACGGATTACGGACCACTCCCCGACTACTGACTACTCACCAGGAGGCACAGACATGGGCATCTTCGATCGTGTATCTCGACTGCTCCGCGCGAATGTTAATGACGCCCTCGACAACGCCGAAGACCCGGAGAAAATGCTGGATCAGCTGATCCGCGACATGACCGAGGAACTGCGCGGCGCGCGCGGTCAGGTCGCCGCGATGATCGCGCAGGAGAAGGAACTGGCGGCGGATAAAGCCGAGTCCGACCGCAACGCTGCCGAGTGGCAGCGCCGGGCCGAACTGGCCGTGGGGCAGGGCAAGGACGATCTGGCGCGCGAGGCGTTGCGTCGCAAGCGTGACGCGGATGAGAATGCCCGCGTCTACGGCGATCAGCTGACCGCGCAGCAGCAGACGGTGACCCGCCTCAAGAACCAGCTCCAGGATCTGGAGAACAAGCTCGATCAGATGCAGAGCAAGCGCGATGCGCTGATCGCGCGCAGCCGCCGCGCCAAGGCGCAGCAGCAGGTGAGCGAGACGATCGGCAACCTGCCGAACGGCAATGCCGCGTCGGAGTTCGAGCGCTTCGAGCGCCGCATCCGCACCACCGAGGCGCAGGCCGCCGCCTCCGCCGAGGTCGCGGAGTTGAGCAACGACGATGAGTTCGCCAAACTCGATCAGGACTTCGGTGTGGAGGACGAATTGGCCGCGCTGAAGTCGAAGCATTCCGGCGCGACGACCGCGCCGCTGTCGAGCGCCGCGCCGAGCGGCGGTGCTAGCGCGCACGACGACGATCTGGATGCCGATCTCGCGGCGCTGAAGGCGAAGCAGGGCGGCCAGCAGTAAGGATACGCGGGTTATGGGGCGAGCGCGCAATCGGCGCTCGCCCCGCTCGGTGCCCATGAAGTTATGAGGGAAGGAGTACGCCCGTGGCGATCCTCGATCTGATCGAGTTTCCCGATGAGTCGGGGCAGGAGATGGTCCATCGCGCGCCGGAGTACGGCTCCGGCGAATTCCGGCTCGGCTCGCAGCTCGTCGTGCGCGAGAGCCAGGCCGCGATCTTCTTCCGCGATGGCAAGGCACTCGATGTCTTCAGCGCCGGTCGGCACACGCTGAGCACGAACAACATCCCGATCCTGTCGAACCTGTTCGGGATCCCGTTCGGCGGCAAGAGCCCCTTCCGCGCGGAGGTCTATTTCGTCAGCCTGCGCGAATTCATCGACATGAAGTGGGGCACTCCGCAGCCGATCCTCTTCCGCGATACCGATCTCGGGATGGTGCGGCTGCGCGCGTTCGGCTCGTACTCGATGCAGATCGCCGATCCGCAGCTCTTCGTCAATAAGATCGTTGGGCAGCAGGGCGTCTACGACACCGGGCAGATCCAGGACTATCTGCGGAACTCGATCGTGCAGAACCTGACGACGATCCTGGGCCAGATGATGCAGAGCATCCTCGATCTCCCGGCGCAGTACAACAACATCGCCGCCGCGACGCGCGCCTCGGTCCTGGCCGATTTCACGACGCTTGGCCTGCAACTGCGCGGCTTCCAGTTGACCTCGGTCACGCCACCGGAAGAGGTGCAGAAGTACATCGATCAGCGCTCCTCGATGGGCGCGATCGGCAACATGAACCAGTACACGCAGTTCCAGACCGCCCAGGCGATCCGCGACGCCGCCAACAATCCCGGTGGTGCGGGTGAGGCGCAGGGGACCGGACTCGGCGCGGGCCTCGGCATGGGCATGGGCATGGCGATGGCCGAGCAGCTGCGCCAGTCGATGCAGGGCAACAATCAGCCCCAGGGTGGCGGACAACAGCAGGGGGGCGGCGCACCGCAGGCGCAGGCACCGCAGGGCGGCCAGGGTACTGTCAGCGGTGGCCCGAAGTTCTGCCCGGAGTGCGGCCAGCCGGTCGCGCCCGGCGCGAAGTTCTGCGGTAATTGCGGGCATAAGCTGATCCCGTAACGGGTACGAGCGGTGCCGGTGCGGGGCGGCGATTTTCGCCGCCCCGCACCATGTTTTTGCACTTGTCTGCCCTGCTATACTCCTCCGTGGTATGGAGGAGGAAACAACGATCATGGTCAGCAACCCCGCCGTCGAAGAAGGCCGCGTCGAAGCCGCAATCGCGACGCCCGGCACCGCTGCCCCGCCCGATGAGAGCCTGTTCACCGCCCTCATCCGCTATCCCCAGTTCCGTTTCCTCTGGTCCGCGAGTCTCAGCACCCAACTCGGCCAATGGTTCCAGAACGTCGCCCTCGGCTGGCTCGCCCTCGAACTGACCAATAGCGCCGGTTTCGTCGGCAAGATCGGCTTCGCCAGCGGCGTCCCGATCCTTCTCCTCTCGCTCCCGGCGGGGGTCTTGCTCGATCGGATCGACCGTCGCCGCGCGCTGATGGTCTGTCAGGTCGTCGGCGCGATCCTGGCACTCGTCGTCGCCTTCGTCAACTGGCGCGGCCTGATCGAACCCTGGCACCTCGTCCTCGCGGCGGTCGTCAGCGGCGCGCTGCTCGCCGTCTCGCAGCCCGCGACGCAGACGCTGGTCCCGGCGCTGGTCCCGAGGGTCGATCTGCCGAATGCGCTGGCGCTGACCTCGGCGGGGAACAGTTCCACGCGCATCGTCGGCCCCTCGACGCCGGGCTGTTGATCGGCGCGGTCGGGCTGGCTGGCTGTTTCGTGGCACAGTCCGGGGCACTTCTGGGCGCGGCGGCGCTCACCGCGTTCATCCGCATGCCCCAGGGCGCGCGGGCGGGTGCGGCGATCGGCGGCGGCTTGATCGAGGGCTTGCGCCTGATCCGGCGCGATCGGACCCTCACCGGCCTGCTCCTCCTCGGCGCGGCCCCGGCCCTCCTGGCCTATCCCTACATCCAGATGCTGCCGGTCTTCGTGCGCGACGTGCTCCACCTCGACGCGCGCGGCCTGGGGCTGATCATGGCGGCGAGTGGCGTCGGCGGGTTGAGCGGTTCGCTCTTCGTCGCCAAGCTCAATCGCTACCCCCACAAGGGGCGGCTGACGGTGATCATGGGGGTGATCTACGGCTTCGTCCTGATCGCCTTCACGATCAGCCCCTGGCCGGTTCTTTCCGCCGTGGTCCTGGCCGCCTCGACCTTTGTGGGCTCGGCCTTCTATTCGGGCAACCAGATTTTGGTGCAGACCCACGTCAGCGAGGCGATCCGCGGGCGGGTGATGGGCGCGCTGGCGCTCAGCTTCGGCCTGACGCCGGTCGGCTCGCTGCTGATCGGCGAATTGGCGCAGAACTTCGGTGCGCCGCTCGGCGTGGCGCTCGGCGCGCTCGGTTCCAGCCTCTGCGTCGCGCTGATCGGCTGGCGCTACCGGGAGATTCTCAGTCTCTGAGTCCCGCGCGATGCGGCGGCGAGAGCGGGGTGAGATTTGGTCGGCCCGGTGCCTTTGGTGGCGCGGTGTCCGGGGGTTGAAACACCCCGCGAGGAGGTATGAGCCCCCGGCTGGAGGCTGCGGCCACGAAGCCCTAAGACCCGGCTTGGGAGCACCTCGGCCAGCGCGGACCGGGGTGTCGCGAGCGTGGTGAGCCGAGAGGAAGGGCATGGGGGTCAGTCCCTGGCGTGAGTGGCCGACGGGCTGAAGTGCCCCGGCGGGCAGCCGCTACCCATGAAGGGCACACTGTACCCCGGCGGGCAGCCACCACCCCGGCGGGCACACTGTCCCGGCTGCATAGCCCCCGGCCACGAAGTCCGCCCGGGCGGACTGGAACATTGTCAGCCTTTTTTCAGGCAGCCTCCTTTGTAGCGGTACTTTCCCCTCTCCTCGGATGGGGAGAGGGGTGGCGCGTGAGCGCCGGGGTGAGGGCCGTTGTACCTCTCCCACGTTCGCCGCTGGTTTCGGGGGTTGAAGTACCCCGGAGGGCCGCCACTACCCATGAAGGGCACAATGCCCCCGGCTGCGGGCAGCCATAGGCGGCACCGGCGCAGCCCGTCTGCGCGGGCTGGGGGCGACCAGCCGATGTACCGCTGTAAATCTCCACGCTGGTGCTGCCTATCCCGTGATTTGCTTGCGGGACGATGGAGAGAGAAGGGCGCGGCGGCGTTTCAGCCCCAATCGCTCTCGTCCTCGCGTTCGAGGCTGCGCTGGCGGGCCTGGCGCTGCATCGCGCGGTTGTACCAGCTGAGCATCAGATCGGCCAGCTCGGCGGCGCTGCCCATCTGACGGACACGCGCGAACTCCTCCGCGAAGCGCCCCTGTTCCTCACCCTGGAGCCAGGTGGTCCACTCGAAGAGGTAATCGGTCGGGCCGGGCGGGCGATCGCGTCCGAGCATCAGGCTCCCTCTGTTGTGCTGGCGTCGCGCTGTCGCACGCCAAGCTGCTCGCGCCACCAATCGAGGATGTCCTGCAAGGAGCGGGCGAGGGGAATCGTCGGTTCCCAGGCGGTCGCCGCGCGCAGGCGCGCGCTATCCGCCACGAACAAGGGCACATCGGAGGGGCGCAGCAGATCGGGATTCGGCTCGACGGCGATGGCGCGCGACGAGAGGGCCAGCAGCATCTTTAGCACCTCACCGATGCTGACGACCGCGCCGCCGCCGATGTTATACACCTCACCCGGCTCGCCGCGCGTCAGGGCGAGGTAGTAGGCGCGGACCACATCGCGCACATCAACGAAGTCGCGTCGCGCTTCCAGATTGCCGACGCGCACGACCGGCCCTTGCTGCCCCGCCTCGATCCGGGCGATCTGGCGGGCGAAAGCGGGGACGACGAAGCGGTCGCTCTGCCCCGGCCCGATGTGATTGAACGGGCGGACCCGCACGATCGGCAGGCCATAGGAGATGAAATACTGCAAACCAAGATAATCCTGCGCGATCTTGCTGACCGCATAGGGGCTGGTCGGGTTGAGGGGGCAATCCTCGCGCAGGGGCATCTGCTCCGGCCTGGCGCGGCCATACTCCTCGCCCGAGGCCACGATCAGGATGAGCGGCGATGTGACGAGCGTCCGACAGGCGTCGAGGAGATTCTTCTGTCCGATGATGTTGTTGATCAGCGTCGCCCCGCCATCGGTATGCGAGGTCGGCACATGGCTCTGCGCGGCGAGATGGAAGACGTGCGTGGGCGCGACCTCCGCAACGATGTCGTGGAGCGCGGCGCGATCGAGGAGATCGGCGCTGACCGAGTGATAGTCAACGGCGGGAGTCCGTTGCGAACGCCCCAGGCCGTAGAGTTCCCAGTCGGTCTCGGCTCGCAGCATCCCGATCAGATGCGGCCCGGCAAAACCTTGTACCCCCGTGATCAGGGCGCGCAAACCGTCCTCCACGCTTCGGTATCGTGCCACACGGACCGTTAGCCGAACGATAGCGTACGCTGTCGCGATCTACCACTATCCATAGGGCCGCAGGCGCAGTAACAAAAGGCCCGCGCGCCCGATCGAGCCGATCGGACGCGCGGGCGAATGTGCCACATTGAAGTGGTGCTTACTTGTCGTCGGCGACGCCGACGGTTGCGGTGAGCCCGGCGGCGCTCCGCAGGGCGTCGGCGCGGTCGGTGCGCTCCCACGGCAGGTCGAGGTCCGGGCGTCCGAAGTGCCCGAATGCGGCGGTCTGCCGGTAGATCGGGCGGCGCAGATCGAGGTCGCGGATGATCGCGCCCGGTCGCAGATCGAAGTGCGCGCGGATCAGTTCGAGGATCCGGTCGTCGGCGATCTTCCCGGTGCCGAAGGTTTCCACGCTGATCGAGAGCGGATGCGCCACGCCGATCGCGTAGGAGAGCTGCAACTCGCAGCGGTCGGCCAATCCGGCGGCGACGACATTCTTCGCCACCCAGCGGGCCGCGTAGGCCGCCGAACGGTCCACCTTCGTGCAGTCCTTGCCGGAGAAGGCCCCGCCGCCGTGGCGGGCCATGCCGCCGTAGGTATCGACGATGATCTTGCGCCCGGTCAGCCCGGCGTCGCCCATCGGGCCACCGATGGTGAAGCGACCGCTCGGATTGATGTAGATGTTGGTCCTGGCATCGATCATCCCGGTCGGGATGACCTCGTTGATCACCTGCGCGCGCAGATCGCTGGCGAGCTGCTCGTTGGTGACATCCGGGGAGTGCTGGGTGGAGATGACGATCGCATCGACGCGGACCGGCTTGCCCGCGCTGTACTCGACCGTCACCTGGCTCTTGCCGTCCGGGCGGAGGTAGGGCAGGGCACCGTTGCGACGGGCCTGGGAGAGCTCGCGGGTGAGGCCGTGCGCGAGGGAGATCGGCAGCGGCATCAGCTCCGGGGTCTCGTTGCAGGCGAAGCCGACCATCATCCCCTGATCGCCCGCGCCGATCGCACCGATCGCATCGACATCGCCGCCGCCGCGCTCTTCGAGGGCGGTGGTCACGCCATCGCCGATCTCGCGCGACTGTTCCTTGATCGAGACCATCACGCCGCAGGTGTTGGCGTCGAAGCCGGTCTCGCTGCTGTTGAAGCCAATCTCGTTGATCACCTCGCGGACGAGGGACTGGATATCGACGTAGGCCTCGGTGGTGATCTCGCCGAAGACGAGGACGAGGCCGGTGGTGGTCGCCGTCTCGCAGGCGACGCGGCCCAGCGGGTCCTTCGCCATGATGGCGTCCAGCACGGCGTCCGAGATCTGGTCGCAGAGCTTGTCCGGGTGTCCCTCGGTCACCGACTCCGAGGTGAAGAAGAGTTGCCGCGACTGCATGAACGTGGTGCTCATCGAATCCCCCCAAGAAGAAGTACGAAGTACGAACGGCGAAGTACGAGTGTTACCCGCCCTCCTACTATCGCATCCTTCGTACTTCGTACTTTTTACTTCGTACTTCCGATCAGTGCTGCCAGGAGTGCAGGTAGGTGTTCTGCTCCTCGGATAGGGTATCGATCGCGATCCGCATAGCTTGCAGCTTCAGGCGGGCGATCTCGTGGTCGATCTCGATCGGCATCCGGTAGACCCGGTTCTCTAGCGCCTTGCCCTGCTTGACCAGGTACTCGGCGGCGAGCGCCTGATTGGCGAAGCTCATGTCCATCACGCTGGCCGGGTGCCCCTCGGCGGCGGCGAGATTGACGAGGCGACCCTCGCCGATCACGATCAGGCGCTTGTCCGGCGCGATCTGGAACTCCTCGACGAACTGGCGGAGGGTACGGCGTCCCTCCTGGGCCAGCTTTTCGAGCGCGCGCATGTTGATCTCGGAGTCGAAGTGGCCGGAGTTCGCCATCATCGCGCCGTCGCGCATCAGGTGGAAGTGCTTCTCGTCGATGACCTTGATGTTGCCGGTGGCGGTGATGAAGATGTCGCCGAGCGGCGCGGCCTGCTCCATTGTCATCACGCGGTAGCCGTCCATCGCCGCCTCGAGGGCCGGGACCGGATTGATCTCGGTGACGATCACCGATGCGCCCATGCCTGCGGCGCGCATCGCGATCCCCTTGCCGCACCAGCCGTAGCCGCCGACGACGATCGTCTTGCCGGCGATCAGGATGTTGGTGGCGCGGATGATCCCGTCGATCGTGCTCTGGCCGGTGCCGTAGCGGTTGTCGAAGAAGTGCTTGGTGTCCGCATCGTTGACGGCGATGATCGGGTACTTCAGGGTGCCATCGGCCTCCATCGCGCGCTCGCGGGTCAGCCCGGCGGTCGTCTCCTCGGTGCCGCCGATGACGTCGGCGAGGTACTGCGGATACTCCCGGTGGAGCATCGAAACCACGTCGGCCCCGTCGTCGATGACGATCTGGGCGCGGTGCTCGATCACGGCGCGGACGTGGCGCTCGTAGGTCGCGGCATCCTCGCCCTTGATCGCGAAGACCGGGATGCCGTACTCCACCAAGGCGGCGGCGACATCGTCCTGCGTGGAGAGGGGATTCGAGGCGCAGATGACCGCGTCCGCGCCACCGGCCCGGAGGGCGAGCGCGAGGTTCGCCGTCTCGGTGGTGACGTGCGCGCAGGCGACGAGGCGCAGGCCGCGCAGCGGCCGCTCCGCGCGGAAGCGCTCGGCGATCTGCGCCAGGACCGGCATCTCGCGCGCGGCCCAGGCGATGCGCTGTCGCCCGAGCGGCGCGAGCGCCGGGTCCTTGATGTCGAACTGTGCTGCCGGAGTTTGAGACATGCGGGGAGCCCTCCTTATAGTGTTATTGTGTCTGTGAACGCATTCCTAACGCTGTTGGGTGTCGGACCGACCGCTACTTGCCCGCCACCACCGGCGGACGCAGATCGGCACCGAGCGCGGGCATATCGGGATAGGCCGCCGCGAAGCGCGCCGCGAACTCCGCCGTGGTGTAGCGGTGGACCTGGGTGCCGAGCCCTTCGATCGCGTAGGTCGCGGCCTGTGCCCCGATCCGCCCGGCCAGCTCCAGCGAGAAGCCGCGCGTCAGACCGAGCAGCAGCCCGCCCCGGAAGGCGTCGCCCGCGCCGGTCGGATCGATGACCGCCGTGGCGGGCGCGACCGGGATGTGGATCGTCTGGTCGCCCTGCTCGATGGTCGCGCCCTGCTCGCCGAGGGTGGTGATGATCATCGCGGCGCGCGCGCGGAGGGCGGCGCGGTCGAAGCCGGTCTTCTGCTCGATCAGCGCCAGTTCGTAGTCGTTGCCGATGACGACGTGCGCGCCGGTCAGTCCGTCGCTCAACTCCTCGCGGGAGAGGATCGGCAGCCCCATCCCCAGGTCGTAGATGTAGGGGATGCCGAGTTCGCGGCACTCGGCGGGGTAGCGGCACATCGCCGCGTGCGAATCGGCGGAGATGATCGCCATCTCCACGTCCGGTGTGACCACCTCGCGCAGCGCGCGCCCCCCGGAGTGGTTCATCGCGCCGGGATAGAAGCCGGTGATCTGATTATCGGCGCTGTCGGTGGTGATGTAGGCCGAGGCGCAGACATCGTCCGCCAGGATCGTCACCGCGCTCGTATCGACGCCGAGTTCCGCCAAGTCTCCCAGATAGGGGACACCATCGTGCCCGGCGGAGAGGAAGAGGCGTGGCGTGAGGCCGAGCAGCGCGGCGTTGTAGGCGATGTTGCCGCCGGTACCGCCCCGCTTCCGCTCCAGTGAGGAAACCAGGAACGAGACGTTCAGCATGTGGATCTTGTCGGGGAGGATATGGTCCTTGAAGTAGCCGGGGAAGCGCATGATGGTGTCATACGCCAGCGACCCGGTCACGATCACACTCACCTGTTACCGTACTCCTCTCCCTGCGACCGTCCCCACGTCTGGCGACGGCGACACACAAAAAACCCCTGCATCGCGATCGGCGAGCAGGGGCATAGACAGCCCCTACTCTCATCTCTCAGCCGTGCGCGAGGCCGCGCACGGACTGTCGGAATTGGCACCGCTGCACAGCGAGACTTCGCTTGCCGGTTGCCGGGCGTCACTGGGCCGTTCCCTCAGCCGCTCCCGATAAGAGTAGTGTGCTAGTTTGTTGCGGGGCAGTGTAGCATAGGGGTAGGGGCGGTGCAAATCACTTTTAGGGCGTACCAACAGCACACGCCATTGCGGGCGCGAAGTGTACAGCGCTTGATCGTTGAGGGGGCGAGTGGGGGACGCGGCAGCTTCACTGAGGAATGCCGCGCCCCCGCCCCTGATGCGCGCTAGAGCTTGATCGGCTTGCCGGCGATCGCCGATTCGTTCGCGGCCATCACCAGGCGGTGGGTCTTCATCGCGTCGGCGTAGGTCTGCTTGATGCCGCTCGGGTCGCCAGCGGTCGCCTGCGCGAAGGCGCGCGCCAACCCGCGCTCGCCGGAGCGCGGTCCTGCCCCCCAGCGCTGCTCCCCCTCCGGCGTGATCCAGGTCGAGCCGTCCCACGAGAACGTCGCCTGCCCCTCCGCCGCGATCAGCGTGAGGCCCGACGCGCCCGCGATTCCCGGCTTCAGGGCGTAAGTGCTGGCGTAGCTGCCGACCGCGCCGTTCGCCCACTGCACGGTCAGGCTATACCCGTCCCAGTTGTCCCAGGTCGGCTGGCCGCGCAGCACCTGATCGGTGTAGCGCGCGTAGACCTCGACCGCCTCGGTCTGCATCACCGCGCGGCAGACATCGAGATAGTGGATGCCCCACTCCACGACGTGTCCGCCGCCCCAGGCGCGGTTCCAGTTGCCCGGAATGTCCGGCCCCATGCGATAGTTCCAGATGTGCGTCAACGCCACCGGCCGCCCCGACAGGAGCGCCTGCATCTCCGGCATCCCCTCGTTGTAGCGCATCTGGTGGCAGATGTGGACGAGCCGCCCCGCCCGCTCCGCCGCCTCGCCGATCGCCTCCGCCTCGGCCACGCTGAGCGCGATCGGCTTCTCGATCACCACGTTCGCCCCGGCGGCGAAGGCGGCCAGCGCCTGCTCCTTGTGCAACGGCGGCGGGGTGGTGATGTAGACGATCTGCGGCTCGACCGCCCGCAACATCGCCGCCATATCGGCGTAGGGCTGCGCGTGCGGGGCGCTGGTGCCGATCAACTGGCGCGCGCGCCCCGCGTCGACATCGACCACCCCCGCGACCTGCGCGATCCCTTCGAGATCGGCCACCGCGTCCGCATGGACATTCCCCCGACGCCCCGCGCCAACGATCGCTACCTTAATCGTCATGTTCCCCCTTCGCAGCGTGCGGGCAGGCCGTGCGTCGGATACCGCCTCCCACGACCCGGACGCTGACGCCCGACATCCCGGCGTGGAAACTCGCTATCGCTCGGCCCCGGCGCGGTGTGTGTTGGCCTGTCCTATTCGCTCATCGTCTGCCCATCGTTCGGAATGCGGGGCAGTTCACCGGTCAGATTCTGGCGTCGCGCGCATCATAGCCGCTTTGGTCGCGCGCTGCATCCGCCCGCCGACCGTGCTATGCTGCGGCTATTGGGTCCGGCGCGCGCGGCGCGACAGGGGGAGAAGAGCGATGGCGGGACGACACATGGTGATCGACGCGGACATCCATCCGGTACTCGACGATCGGCGGATCGCCGACTTCTTGCCGGAGCCGTGGCGGCGGCGCTATCTGAGCGGTAATCGCGGACCCGGTACGCTCGGCTACTGGAACCCGAACGGCGTGATGCGCGCCGATGCGGTCACCGAGGAAGGGGAGCGGATCGAGGGCGATGCGCGGCGACTCGGTCGGCACTTCCTCGATCCCTTCGGCATCGAGTACGGCATCCTGAACCCGGAGGGGAGCCTGCGCTTCGGCCTCTCGCCGGAGCCTGATTTCGGCGCGGCGGTCTGTTCGGCGGTCAACGATGTGCTGGTCAACGACTGGCTCCCCGCCGACCCCCGGCTGCGGGCCTCGCTGACCGTCGCCCCGACCGATCCGCAGCTCGCCGCGCGCGAGATCCACCGCCTCGGCGATCATCCCGGCATGGTGCAGGTGGTCATGCCGAGCGGCGCGCAGCTCTCGTACGGGCAGCGCTCGTTCCACCCGATCTACGAGGCGGCGACCGCGCACGACCTGCCGGTCGCGATCCATCCCGGCACCGAGGGGGTCGGCATCTCCGGCTCGCCGACCGCCGCCGGGTATCCGTCCAGCTACCTGGAATGGCATACGGGCCTGGTCAGCAGCTATATGGCGCACCTGATCAGCCTGGTCAGCGAAGGGGTCTTCCAAAAGTTCCCGACGTTGCGCTTCGTGATGATGGAGGCGGGCGCGCTCTGGCTGCCGCCGCTGCTGTGGCGCTTCGACAAGAACTGGAGGGGCTTGCGACAGACGACCCCCTGGCTCGATCGCGCGCCGAGCGCGATCATCGCCGACCACATCCTGCTGACGACGCAGCCGATCGAGGAGCCGGGCGACGGCGCGCACTTCCGCGCGATGCTGGACATGTTCGACGTGAGCCGGATGCTGATGTTCTCCAGCGACTTCCCGCATTGGGATGGCGACACGCCGGACTTCGCCGCGCGCGCCTTCCCGGCGACCCTGCGCGCGCGGGTGATGAGCGAAACCGCCCGCGAACTCTATCGTCTGCCCGCCGCCCCGGTGGTCGCGACGGCGGAGGCTGACGCGCTCGCCGGGGTGCGCCATGACTGAGCGGGAGTCCGGGCGCGGGCCGCAGCATTGGCCGGTCGGGCGCGCGAGCGAGTTGCCGCCCGGCGCGCACCGGCTGATCGAGGTGAAGGGACATTCGCTCGGCCTCTTCAACGTCGATGGCGCGTTCGTGGCCGCGCTGAATCTCTGCCCGCACGAACTGGCCCCGGTCTGTCGCGGGCGGGTCGGCGGCACGACCCTCCCCTCGCCACCGGGCGAATACCGCTGGGGGCGCGAGGGGGAGATCCTGGCCTGTCCCTGGCACGGTTGGGAGTTCGATCTGCTGACCGGGCGGGCGCTGGCCGATCCGCGCGTGCGGCTGCGCCTCTACCCGGTCACGGTGCGGGACGACACCATCTACGTGACCCTCTGAAGGTGCGGCGTCGGAGGGGACGATGCGCCGGTTCGACATCCCCGCCGCGCCACCGCTCGCGGGCGGGCGCGGCGATCTCCTCCGCCTCATCGATCCGCGCGGTCGCGCGGTCGCGTGGCTCGATCCGCAGGCCGGGCGCTGCGTCGGCTATGCCGTGCGCCCGGCGGGGGTGACAGTCGGCGGCTGGCGCGAACTCCTCGGCGGCGCGGATCGGGATGTTGCAAGTGACGACGAGGCCCCGGTCGGCGGCGCGATCGCGGTCGGGTGGCCGTGGCCGGGAGAAGTTTCCCCAGAGCCGCCCGCACGCTGGCGGCTGATCGAGCGCGACCCGACCGCCGCGACCTGCGCCTGCCGTTGCGTCAGCGTCCTCGCTCGCGAGCGCGTCGCCGCGCTGACCCTCGGTGCGTGGCTCGATGAAGGGGTGTTGCGGCTGCGTCTCGTGGCGCAGGCGGCGGATGCAACATCCACGCTCCGCCCGCAATTCCGTCTCACCGTGCCTGGATCGGGCACCACCATCGAACGACTCGCGATGACCGATACGGCGCAGGACGCCCGCGCGCTGCGCCGTGCCGGTGTCTCGCTACGCCTGACTGCGGCCACCCAACCGCAGCGGCACGCTACCTGGTGGGTCGAAACCAACGCGGTTGGGACGATCTGTACCGCGTCAGCCGCGCCATTCGGCGCGCTGGCGGGCGACGAAGATGTCTGTGTATTGGCGATGACGGTCGGGCCGCTCGATTAGCGGTCCGTTTCGCAAGCGCTTGTGGGGTGACGGCGTGGGGCGGACCGCTCCCCGCCCCTGAAGCGGGCGGGCGGGGCTGACCTCGGCCAACCCGACCCGTATTCGGGGAACGCAGCACGTAGCGTTCTATGCGATGTGGCGCTTCCGATCCGCACAATCCTCCTCCTCGCCGCTTCGTCAGCCTCAGAACCTCGTGCGCCTTTCCCGGCCAATCGTGCGGCACGTCTTGTCACTCGCCGCTCATGCCTGCTCTCGCCCCCTGCACGTTGCTCGTCCTCGTGGGGGAACACCGCAGGCGTCGGTGAGACTATGGCAATGCCAACGCCCTTCCGCACGTACACCCCTGCCCGGATTATCGGCTTCTGTCCGACCTTTCAACCGCAATACGCGAGAAAGGGCTCGCCAAAGGTGTACGTACATGGTATCATGGGGCAGGATTAGCCGGTTTACCCCCGTCGGTCGGCATCACTGTCGCCCGTTGGTCACGCGAGCAACGGATACAGATCGAGCGCCCCCGGCGTGGTGAGGGAGAAGGCCAGTGTTACAGACACACCCGACCGAACGTGTGCAGCAGGCGAATCTCCTGGCACAGTACGAACTCTTGCAGCGCCTCGGCGGCGGGGAGCGCGCGAGCGTCCACCTCGCGCGCGATCGGGTGATGCAGCAGCGTGTCGCGATCAAGCTTTTCCGCGACGTGTGGAGCCGCGATCCCGACCGGATCGCCCAGCTCTACGGCCTGGCGCGAGCGGCGGCGTCGCTCGATGGGGCGCGGATCGCGGCGGTCTACGACCACGGCACCGCCTGGCACGCCGCGTTCATCACCAACGAGTACGTGCCAGGGCGCGATCTCGCCGAGCTGCTGCCCCCCGGCGAGACGTTGCCGCCGCGCCGCGCCGCGACGATCGTCGCGCAGATCCTCGAAACGTTGATGACGACGCACGCGGCGGGGTTGATCCACGGCGACCTGCATCCGAATAATGTGCGCCTGCGCGACGAGAGCGATGCGATCGCGCTGACCGACTTCGGCACGGCCAGCGTCTTCCCGCTGAGCGACGATGACGATCACGGCCCCTTCCGCGCGCCGGAACTCTCCAGCGCGATCCTGACGCCGCTGACCGACATCTACGCCGCCGGCGCGCTGTTGCGCGCGATGCTCCCCGCCGTGGGCCAGGTCGGGGGCGCGGCGAGCGGGCGCGCGCTGGTCGATGGGCTGCGGTCGGTCGCCGCGCGCGCCGCCGCGCCGTCCCCCGCCGAGCGATATCCGACTGCCGCGACGATGCGCGATGCGCTCCTGGCGGTCACGGGGCCGCTGACACTGCCCGCTTTGCCGCTCGCCGCCGTGTCGGCAACGACCAGCGCGCCGACCCTGACGGGCCAGCGGCCGACCAAGGGCGTCGCGCGGCGGTTCCGTTATGGGCCGCTGGCGCTTGCCGGGGTGCTGGTCCTCGGCGGGATCGTCGGTGGCGGCCTGCTCGTGCGCGAGCGAGAAGCGACCCCCCCCGCCGCGCCGACCGCGCTCGTCGCCGCACCGCCCCCCATCCTGCCGAGCGCGACCGTGGCCCCGCAGCCGACGGTGGCGGTCGTGGCCCCAAGTACTGTGCCGCAGCCGACGGTGGCGGCGTCCAGTGCGCCGATAGCGGGTGCCGCCCCGACGAGTGTTCCCGCCCCGGTCGCCAGCGCCGCCCCGGCCAGCGCGACCGCCCCGCCCGCGCCCACGCCGACGAGCGGCGTGGCTGCGCCGATCGCCAGCGCTGCCCCCGCGCCGACCGCTGTTGTTCCGACCGCCGCCCCGTTCGTCGGGTATACCGGCACTTTCGGGCCGGACCGCCTCGTCGGCGCGTACCGCCGCGATGATGGCACCCTCTACGGGCGACAGAATGCGGCGCTCTACAGCGTCGGCACCGGTTACGAGGCCGGCACCCTCACCTTCACGCTGGTGCAAGCGCCGACCGGGCCGCTGACCCTCATCCTGACCGGGCTGGACGATGAGGTGAGCGGGACGAACCGGCTGGTCGTGACGCTCAATGGTGTCGCGATCTTCGCCGGGCCGGATACCTTCCCGAATACCCCGGTGAGCGATCACGGCGTCGGCGGGGCGGATCGCTACTGGGGCGAGATGCCGCTCCCGATCCCGGCGGGCGTGCTGCGCGAGGGCGCGAACACCCTGGTGCTGGAGAGCGCCGCTCCCGGCGGTAAGCTTGGAACGCCGTACATCTTGATTAACAGCGTGCAATTCGCGGCCCCGACGGCGAAGTAACGGCGGCACGACTGCGGGTCGTGACCGTCGCGGCGGGCGCGGGTCCGCCCGTCGAATGTGGAGGGAAGATGATGCAGCAATCGACCTCGGATCCTCCGAGTCTCCCGGACGATCTGCTCGCACAATACGATCTCGAGGACGAGGTCGGGCGCAGCGCACGCGCGTGTGTCTATCAGGCGCGCGACCGCGTGCTCGACCAGACGGTCGCGCTGAAGCTGCTGCATCCGCGCTACGGGGCCGATGTCGCCTTCGCCTCGCGCCTCTACCTGACGGCGCGCGCCGCCGCCGCGCTGGGTCACCCCGCGATCGCGGCGGTGTACGATCGCGGGCCGTTCGACGGTAGCACCTTCATCACCGGCGAGTGGTTCGCGGGCGGCAACCTCGCCACGCTGCTGCATACTTCCGGCACGCTGACGGCCCGGCAGGTGGTCCCGGCGCTGGCGCGAACCCTCGATGCGCTCGCGGTGGCGCACGCTTCCGGCATTGTGCATGGCGATCTGCACCCGCGCAACCTCCTCCTGCGCGGCACCGAGGCGCACGGCGCGCTCGTGATCGCCGACTTCGGGATGGGCTTCGTGCGCGAGTGGTCGGAGGGACACGGCGGGGCGATCGACGACGATGTCGCGCCGTACCGCGCGCCCGAGTCGCAGCCCGGCGCGGCGGCCACCGTCGCCGCCGATCTCTACGCCATCGCGACGATCCTCTACGAAGCGCTGTCCGGGGGCTATCCCGCGCGGGAAGGCGTCTGGCGTCGCCCCGCCGCGATCCCGCGCCCGTTGTTCGCGACCCTGGAACGGGCGTTGTCGCGCGACCCTGGCGCACGTTACCTGAGCGCGATCGCCCTGCGCGATGCCCTCGCCACGGCGGTCGGGGCCACGGTGCCCGCGTCCTGGGTGGCCGCACCGGCGGGTCAGCTCGGGGAGGCGGTCCGGGTCGAGCGACGCCCGGAGGCCGCGATCGTCGCCCGACCGTGGCGCTCGCCGCGCACGGCGGCGCTCCTTGTCACCGGGGCGCTCGCGCTCGGCGGGCTGACCGGCACGGCGATCTTCGTGCAGGCGGGCGCGCCTGGCTTCCCGTCGCTCGCGCCGATCGCCACCGCCGTCACGCTACCAACCGCCGCCGTCACCCCGGAGGCGGAGGCGGTGCCGACGCCCGCGACCACACCCGCGCCGGTCGTGGTGCCGACCCCGACGTTCCCTGCTGCGGAGCCGACCGCGACCGCCGCTGCGGCCCTCCCTGCGCCGGTCGCCACGCTCAGCGCCGGGGCGTCGGCGCTCGCGCCCGCGCAGGGGGCGGTCCCGCCCGCGCGGTTCACCCCGACGCCGCGACCGTCCACCAGCCCGAGTCCGACCGTGACCAGCGCCCCGCCGCGCGTCGTCGCCAGCGGCGGTGTCGTCGGTGTCACGCTGGAGAACTTCAGCCCGTCCTTGCTCGCGGGAGCCTATCAGCCGCTCGACGATCAGCGGCGCGACGGCGCACAGGTCGCGCTCTACGGCGCGGGGAGCGGCTACAACGTCGGTATCCTGACCTTCGAGGCGACCGTCGCGCCGAGCGGTCAGCTGACCCTCGTCCTGACCGGTCTCGATGACGAGCGGGAGGGGCACAGCACGATCCAGGTCTTGCTGAATGGCACGACCCTTTTCTCCGGGGCGAGCGGTTTTGACAACCGCCCGGCGATCGGCGCGGCGGCTGGGGGCGCTCTCCCCTGGGGGCAGATGCGTCTGGTGGTCCCTGCCGGAACCCTGAAGCTCGGCCAGAACAGTCTTGTCGTGCGGAACACGAGTGCCGGCAACGAACTCGCGCCGCCCTACGTGCTGATCCACGACTTGCAGATCGTGGGTGAAGCGCCGTAGGCGAGTAGGCGAGTAGTTGGTAGACGGAGAAGGGCCGGATCGCGCACAGGCCATCCGACCCTTCTGGGTCAGTTTTCTTTCGTTTTCGACTGGTTCAGATGGTGAAGAGGGGTTCGATCCCGGCCCAGACCGCGTCGAGTTCCCGGAGATCGTAGTCATCGAGCGAGGAGGATTTATAGCCGCGAATCGTCGTGTGCGCGATCACGCCGCGCCGTTTCAGCACCTCTTTGTACATCGCCACGCCGAAGACCGCCTCCAGATTGAGGAGTGGCAGCAGTTGATTGAAGATGGTGCGGGCGCGCTCCGGCTCGCCGCCATCAAGCGTGTTCCAGATCTGCGCGTGGACATCGGTGACCTGTCCGGCGGGCATGGTGCCGCATGCGCCGCGCCGGTACTCGTCCAGCAGATAGCGCGCGCCGACCCCGCCCATCACGCCGAGGCAGTCTTCGCCCGCCCCGGCCAAGGTGGCGGTCATCAGGTGGCTGGCGTTCGTCGTCTCCTCCTTGGAATAGCTGACGTTGGGGATCTCCCGCAGCAGGCGGATGACCTGGGCGGCGCTCATCGGCGTGCCCGCCGGGCCGGACCAGTTCTGCACCATCACCCGCATGTCGCCCGCCGCCTCGCCGAGCGCCCGATAGAAGCGGAAGATCGCGTCGAAGTCGGTGATCCGCGCGCCGTACGGGGGCATCGCCATCACCGCGTCCGCGCCGAGTTCGCGCGCCCAGCGAGTGAATTGGAGGCTCGATTGCACGCCCGTGGCCGAGACGCCGATCACCGTGGGGATCCGCCCGGCGGTCGTCTCGACCACGATCTTCGTCACCTCGCGGCGCTCCTCGTCGGTCAGCGACGGCCCCTCGCTGGCATTCACGGGCGCGACTATCCCGTGCGCCCCCGCGCGCACGCACCAGTCGACCTCGCGCTTCAGCGACTCCCGATCGAGCTCGCCGCGCTCGTCGAAGGGGGTCACTGGAATCGTGAATACCCCCCGCCATCGCTCTGCTCCCTTGTTCTCTCGCCCCATCGCGGTATACTGCTGCCGCCGCCCGGCCCAGTCGTCGCATGTCTCGTCTGCGACCGGTGCGCGCACCATACTGTCAGACTGCGAATCTGGCAAGCGGTCAGGGATGGGGCGAGCGCCCCGTCGTGCAGCAGAAGGGAAGGACTTACGGGATGGCTGATCTGGCGATGGCGGCGGAGCAGATCGGCGCGGCGGCGCGCGATCTGACGATCACCGACGTGCAGACGATGACCTTCGAGTATCAGTCACACGTCGGGCGCGATCACGAGGGGCACGGCCACCCGGCGCCCGCGCACACCAAGACGGCGCTGATGACGCGCGTGCGGACGAGCAGCGGCCTCGACGGGTATTTCGTCGGCGGCTCGGAAGAGACCGCCGCGACGGCGAAAGAGATGATCCTCGGGATGGACCCGCTCCTGCGCGAGCCGATCTGGCAGAAGCTCCAGCAGGTGCAGCGCCTCAACCCGCGCGCGATGCTCGACCGCTACCTCGCGGCGATCGATTGTGCCCTCTGGGACTTCGCCGGACGGCTGACCGGCCTGCCCGCCCACAAGCTCCTCGGCGGCTCGCGCGAGCGGGTGCCCGCCTACGCCAGCACCATGTGCGGCGACGATATCCCGGGCGGCCTCGGCTCGCCGGAAGATTACGCCAACTTCGCCAAGCAGTGCGTGGCGCAGGGCTACAAGGGCTTCAAGCTGCACACCTGGATGTCGCCCTATGGGCCGAACCTGAAGCGCGACATCGCGGCCTGCCGGGCGGTGCGCGACGCGGTGGGGCCGGACATCAAGCTGATGCTCGACCCGCACCACCACTACTCCCGCGAGGAGGCGCTCTCTCTCGGGCGCGCGATCGAGGAAATGGATTACTACTGGATGGAAGAGCCGATGGACGAACACAGCATCTCTTCCTTCGTCTGGCTCTGTCAGAATCTGCGGCTGCCGATCTGCGGGCCGGAGACGGCGGAGGGGCAGTTCTACACCCGCGCGGAGTGGATCGTGCGCGGCGCGGCGGACCTCTCGCGCGTCGGCATCTCCGATGTCGGCGGCATCTCCCCGGCGATGAAGGTGGTCCATCTCTGCGAGGCGTTCCACATGCGCTGCGAGGTGCATGGTGGCGGCGCGGCGAACCTGCAAGTGTTGGGCGCGATGGGCATCCCCGGCGAGATGTACGAGAAGGGGTTGCTCCACCCGCACGTCGATTTCGATGCGGAGAAGCCCTGGTCGAAGGACGTGATCGATCCGGTCGATAGCGACGGCAACGTGCCGATCCCGCAAGGCCCCGGCCTCGGTGAGAACTTCGATTGGGACTACATCAAGGACAACCTGGTCCGGGATTGGGCGTAGGGGAAGTCCGTGGTCCGTGGTCCGTAGTCCGTAGTAATAACGCGGCGTTGATGACGGGCTGTGCCTACCGGTGAACCCCTCTGCGGACCACGGACCACGGACCACCGACTAACCGTTCCAGCACCACCGCGACGCCGTCCTCGTCGTTCGTGGCCGTGATCGCGGTCGCGGCGGCGAGGACGGCGGGGTGGGCGTTGGCGACCGCGATCCCCTGTCCCGCCCAGGTCAGGAGCGGGAGATCGTTCAGGCCATCCCCGCAGGCCAGCACCTCGGCCTGGGCGATCCCGCGCCGCGCGCAGAGTGCCGCCAGCGCCGCCGCCTTCGTCACCCCCGGCGCGGCGACCTCGACGAATGGTGCGCCGGAGTGAGTTACCGCCGCGCGCGTGCCGACCAGCGCCGCCACACGCTCGAAGAGCGCATCGAGCGCCCATGCGGGGTGGCGGACGATCAGCTTCGTCACCCCCGCGTCGCTGAGCGCGAGCGCATCGGCGATCCGCAATTCCCCATCGGTCGGATCGCGCTCGGTCGGCGCGTAGTCGGGCTCCTCGCCGTAGCGCAGCCCCGCCTCGATCGCGAAGGCGACCCCCGGTATCGCCGCGCGCAATTCCTCGATGAGCGCGTGCGTGTCCGCCGCCGCGAGGTTCGTTTGCGCGACGATCGCCGCTTGTGCCAGGTTGTAGACGATCGCGCCGTTGCCGCAGATCGCCAGTCCGCCCGTGAGTTGCCAGGTGAGCGTCCGCACCGTACGCGGCGGGCGGGCGGTGACGATCACGATCGGGATCCCGCGCGCCCGGACCGCCGCGAGGGCACGCAGTGTCCTGGCGGAGATGGTCCCGTCGCTGCGGAGGAGCGTGCCATCGAGATCGGTCGCCACGAGGCGCACGGTGCGATCGACAGAGTGCATCATGTGGCTTCCCTTTTGCGGTATAGCGTGTGTTGAAGAAGGCTTCCTTGTTGTTGCCGTATTGCGAGCAGCGATCGGGTCAGGTTACCGCTATTGGTAGGGATAAACGCGCTTGTACGTATACTTAGCGCTCTGTTTTGCACAAGATAATCCAGTGACATCATCTTTGCAATATCCGCCGTGGCGCTATTTCAGCAGCGAAACACCACCAGTTAGAGCTAAATGAGGCGAGTGATGGCACTGTATTTCGGCAGATCGCAGCGCGAACAGTCTTCCGCCCCTGTAGGAGCAGTAGCGCCGCACACCACGCAGCAGACGTTCTTCCTGCAACGTCTGGCGCGGCTGAATCGGAAGACCGCACTCTTGGGGCGCTATCTCGTCCCGACCGATCGCCGGTTGCAACTGCTCAACCGGGCGCTGCTCTCCACCTATGAGGACTGTCGCGTGCTCGGGGTCGGTGCAGAGGCGCAGCAATTGCTCGGCAAGCGGTGATCGGCGGGGCGACGAGCAGGGCCGATCCCCTGTGGCCGGCCCCCGCGAAGAGCTATCCCGGCCCCGTGCCGGGCGGCTACGGTCGCCCGGCATTCTTCGTGTCCGCCTCGGGGAGACGATAGTAGCTCGTCTGCTCCTCCGGCACCGCGACCGCCGCTTGCACGCCGAAGATGACGCCCAGCTTCCGCACCAGCCGCGCCTGTTCGTCCGGTTGTAGCGCCCACCAATGGACCACCACATAGCGAATACCACGCGCCTGGAGGGCCAGCAGCCCCGCGCCATCGCGCACTGCGGCATCGTCGCGCTCGTCGATTTGCGGATCGAGGTAGCGCAGGGTCGGTTCGCTGGCGACGAACGGGTCGGGTGGCTGTCGCGCCAGGTAGCCGCCGACGATCGGGCGACCGTGCTGCGTCTGATACCAGAGATAATCGATGCGCGGCGCGAGCGGCAGATCGACGACCGCGCCCGGTGCCGGATCGGCGGCGAGCGCGGTGTCGATGATCGTCGCCCCCACCCGCACGAGCGGAACGTTGACGAGCGACTCCGCGACGATCAGCCCTGCACAGAGCGCCAGGATCGCCGGACCGAACCGTGGCCAGCGCGCGCGTATCTGGGCGAGCGCGTAGGCGACGAGCAGCGCCCCGGCCAGCGAGATGAACACGGCGAAGCGCAGCGGTGCGCGCATGATCGCGAAGCCGGGGACGGCGTAGAGGAGGGCGTAGGGGAAGAGCAACGAGGCGTTGAACGGGGTGAAGAAGACCCGCCCCGCCCAATGGAAGACCGGGCCGATGCCGAGGATGGCGCTGAGGACCAGTGTCCAACCCCAGAAGCGGACCGCGCGGCGTCGCCACGCCAGCGCGAGCGCCAGCACGCTCAACGCCAACACGGTCCACCCCGGCGCGACGATCCGCTCCGCCACGTTCGGCGTCCCGGAGATCTGATCGACATAGGTGCGCAGGCCAGGACTCGCCCAGGGGTGCAACTCGTTCGGCAGGAAGTATTGCAGCGTATCCGCCGAATAGTTGAGCGTTTCGAGCGGGCTGCTATACATGTAGCCGCTGGTGTCGCGGCGGATCTCGCCGATCATCGTCAACAGCATGGGGGCGGTGAGCAGCAGGGCGAGCCCGCCCGCGAGCGCGAGCGGCCCGAGCGCCGCGCCCAGCGTTCGCCAGGCGCGCGCGCGCCAGAGCGGCCACCCGCGATAGGCGAGATAGAAGATCGCCCAGAGGGCCAGGAAGGCCGCGTAGGTCAGCTCCGTGATGGCGGTCGCCCCCGCCGCCAGCCCGGCGACGATCGCCCAGCGGCAGGCCCGCCACCACTGCGGTGTCTGCGTCTCATTCGCCGCTGCCTGCGCGTGCCAGCCCTCCGCGCGTCCGCCCGGCCAGAGGGCGTCGATCGTCTGCAACAGCGCCAGGATGTAGAGCGGGAGCCACTGGTGACTGGCGAGATTGAGGTGCCCGCCGACGAAGCGCGCCTGATGGTACGGCGACCAGCCATAGACGATGCCCGCGACGAACGCGGCGAGCGACGAGCCGGTCGCGCGGCGGGCGAGCGCCCAGGTGGCCCAGGCCCCGGTCGCGGCGCTGGCGAGGAGGAGGAGGTTGTAGCAGGCGACCGGGCCGAGGCCGAGCCATTGGAACGGCACGCTGATCGCGCTCTCCAGCGAGGCGAGCGTGGTGAAGACCGTGCTGGTGCCGTGCGGGTAATAGAGCAGATCGGTATGGAACGGGCTGGTGCCGCCATCCGCCGCACGCCGGAACCACCACAGATCCCAGAGGAAGAGGAGCGCGTCGCCGCCCGCCGGGATGTGCGTGCCGAGGTGGCGCGGCAACGGCCAGGCCAGCGCCAGCGCCATCACGCCGTACGCGAGCGGGACGAGCGGCGTCTGCCAGCGCCCGATCGTCGCCCAGAGCCGCGCCAGGCTCATCGCGCCGTCGCGCCGTGCGGTCATTGCCTCACGCATCGCGCCGATCGCTCCGGTGCTTCCGCACTCGCGCCGCGCCAGGCATCCATTGTCGGGCAGCGCCGCCATTCGCCGCATACGTTTCGGCGGATACCCCAGTTGTATGCCGGCGCCGGGCGTTCAGGAGCGTTGCCACGGGCGACGACCGGGCGCGGGTGCGGCGGTGCGTGCGGCCAACTCCGCTTCCAGCTTGGCGATGTGCTCACCCTGCTCCCTGGCGTGCGCTTCGAGGGTGCGGAACGCCTCCTCGGTGCGCCCTCGCTCCGCCGCCTCCGCCGCGAGTCCGGCGCTGAGCCCTGCGGCGGTCGCGGCGGCCTCCTGGTGGAGTCCCTGCAAGGTACGGAACTGCCCGTAGAGATCGCGGTGCTCCCCCTGAAGCGCGCCGTACTGCTGATCGCGGAAGGCGGTCGCCTCCAACTGGAGTTGGAGGAGGTCTTCGAGGTGGGCGATGTAGTCCTCCGTCGACAGATCGGGGAGCCAGCGGGTATGCGCTGCGGGCTCGGCCATGTGTAGCACCTCCTCGTAGCCGCGCGCGGTCACTTCCGCCGCGCGACGCCAGCTGTAGCGCGCCGCCAGATCGCCTCCCGCTCCGGCGCGGAGCGGGGCCGACCAGGCGGCGGCGAGCGCCTCGGAGAGGCTGTCCGGCGCGGTCGGGTCGCAGTACCAGGCGGTATCGCCCAGGTATTCGCGCGCGCCGCTATTGGCCGTGACCACCACGTTGGCCCCGCCCAGGGTCGCTTCGAGGCTGGACAGCCCGACCGTCTCGTAAAAGCTCGCCTGGACGTGGACGCGCGCGGCGGCGTAGGCGTCGGCCAACTCGTCCGCCGGGAGGTCGGGGAGGAAGAGGACCGGCGCGGGCGACCTTTCCGCCGCCGCATGGCAGTCGGCGAGGTAGTTCGTCGCCGCAGCCGCCTCCTGCCCCGCGAGGACGAGTGGCAGGTCCAGTTCCGCGCAGGCGCGGATCAGGCCGAGCTGGTTCTTCAGCGCTTCTTTGCGTCCGGCGCAGAGGACGAAGCCGCGCGCGGCGAGGCCATAGCGCGCGCAGAAGCGTGCGCCGTTACCCTCGGCGAAGCGCGGATCGGCCGCGTTGGGGACGACGCGTATCGCCGCCCGCAGGCCGGGGAAGGCGCTGGCGATCTGCGCCGCCTCGGCCTCGGAGTTCGGCAACAGGAGTCGTGCCGTCCCCAGGGTGAGCCGTTGCAGCGCGCGTTTGGCGCGCATGAGGGGATCGTCGGTGGGCGGCGTGGCGCGCGTGTCCGGGCCAGTGATGAAAGCGGTGGGCTGCCAGTAGATCGGCGAGAGGACGACGGGCAGCCCCCAGCCGCGCGCGCGGATCGCCTGGCGCACCGCGTCGTCGATCTCCTGTGTGTTGAAGATGTGGACCAGATCGTAGCCCGCGAGATCGGGCGCGACCCCGCCGCGCAGATCGGCCTCGATGCCGAGCGCGCGCAACTCCTCCGCCGTGCGTCGCGCCTGCGTGGCATCGCCACCGGGCCGGTCGAGATAGTCCGGGCGAAGCTGCAACAACACCCTCATGCGCCGATCCTCCCGGTGGCCCGACGCAGGAGCGTCGCCGCGAGCTGCGGGTTGCGCGCGGCGGCGCTCCGCTGTGCCGTCAACCCGGCGCTCAACGTCGCGCGGATCAGCGCTGGCGTGCTCAGGGCGCGGTCGAGCGCCGCGCGGAGGTCGGCGTCCCGCGCGAGCCAGGGGGAGAGGGCCAGTTCGCCGAGCCCGAGACCGCCGAGGAAGGCGCGCACCTTCGGGCTGAGCGCGATGCCGATCGGTGGCACCCCGGCGGCGCAACCGAGGATCAGCGGGTGCAGCCGGGTCGAGACGAGCGCGTCGAGCCCCGCGAGGGCGATCTGGAGGTCGCGATAGCCTATGAGCCCCTCCGCGATCCGGGCGCGCGCGCCGTGTTGCATCCGCGCGATCACGCGGGCCGCGCTGGCGCTGTCGTCGTCGTACCGCCGCTGGAGGGGCAGAAAGAGCGGGGTGGCATCCCAGCGCTCGACCGCGTAATCCGCGCCCGCCGCCAGCCAATCGAGGTAGCGCTCGTGCCGCGCCGCGCCGGGCGTCGTCCACCCGCCCCCCTGTTGGAGCCACCCGCGCGCCACGAAGCCGACCACCCGGCCCGCAGGCTCCGTGGCGGTCGGGGCGATGGGGGGGAGGCCGAGGGCCGGATCGGCGGTCACCGCGAGGTCGGCGCGGTCGAGCCCCGCCGCGCGGAGTTCGAGCAGGGAGAGCGGATCGCGCACGGTGATCGCCCCGGCGAGGCCGAGGATCGTGCGCGTCAGCCCGCGTCCCGCCGCCGTGACGAGCGGCCCGACGCCGATCCCGTAGACCTGACTCGGCACGCCGAGCGCGTGGGCGACGACGAGGGCACGAAAGTGCGGGTAGAAGAGGGAAGTATCGCCGTGCAGGAAGTTGTGGGCGCTGATCCGCGCGTCGTGATCGTAGATGAAGCCGCCGCCGCCGACGATCAGGAGATCGGCGTCCGCCAGCGCCGCCGCGATCGCCTCATCGGCGAACGGGATCAACCGCACGTCGGCACCGCCGAGCGTCGGATCGCCCGCGAACGCCGCCGGGTCGCCGGTCGCCACGGTGAAGTGTGCGCCGGGGCAGGCCACGCGGAGTTCGGCGAGCATCGCCGCGAGGATCGCGTCGTCGCCGAGATTGGTGAAGCCCGCCGCGCCGACCAGGACGAGCCGGGGTGGGCGAGCGCTGATGCCCGTTGCCAATTCGATCGCTTGTACCGGCATCGTCATCGGTCTGTTCCCTGCCTGACCTCACTTTGCCGCCGCGAGTGCGCGTCATGGTAACAGCCCGCCGCTCCGCTTGTCACTATCGCGCTCGTGTGGCAGGGTCTATGCACGGTTCATGCGGAGCTGGTGCGACGCCCGTGCGTGGGGATTATCTGGGCACTCTTGGGGCTGCTGACGCTGCATGCGGCACACCGGTCAGCGCGGCGTCGGGCGCGACCCGCGTGGTGTCCGCCGTCGCCGCGCCCACAGGCTTGCATAGATCCTGACTCATGTGTGGTCGCTCAGCATAACGAGCACGCCTTTAAAAGCAAAGAGGGTGTGGGCGCATTGCCCACACCCTCGGTGAAGATCCGTTAATTGTTGCCAGAGGCAGCACCAAGGATCCCGCCCAGCACACCGAAGATGCAGCCGAGCACCACGCCGAGGACCAGGACGATCAGACCGGCGATCGCCCACTTCCGCTGCGTCGCCTTGAACGCCTCGACGCTCTCCCACTGCTTGCCCTTCCAGGCGAGTTCATTGCCCTTGAAGAGCAGGTAGAATTGGACGAAGATACTGATGCCCGGAATGAGGGCGAGCAAAGCGATCCAGGTGTTGTTGCCGATACCCCAGATCCAACTCAGCAGAAAACCGCCCCAGTTGAGCCCCTGCACCTCCGCCGGAACAGTCGCTGCCGCGCCCTGACCGGAGGTGTTCGCCGTGGTGTAGCCCATCGGCTGTGCCTGCGGATTGTACATGCTCTTTCTCCTGTAATGATGTCTCGATCGTCCGAGCCCAGTTATGGTCTTTCGCTGTCGCCACGTGCGCTGGAAGGGTGCCCCCTTCCTGTCATTCTCTCCTTTTCTGTATCGCCATTCGGCGGGTACCGCGCCCCGCTGCACGCAGACCGATATCGGTATGCCGCACGCAACATTGGATCGGTAACCAGGCCGAACCTTCGTCCGAGTGCGGCTTACGCTCGATTGTCGCGATACCGCGAGAGTAGGGTGCACTCCCTAAAACGTCAATACGTTCAGGGCTGTTTCTCGCAAAATTAGGGGAATTGGGTGATCAGGAAAGTACGATCGTCGGGCTCTGATCCGGCACTGCGGTCATGGACTTGCGGCGCAGGCGCGCGAGCCGGTATTCCAACCCCGCGCGCCCGTCGCGGACGCCGCGCAGGGCGAGGAGGGTGAGGGCCGCTTCCACGATCGCGATCGCCGCCGGGTAGTCGCGCGCGGCGTGCTCGTGATATTTGGCGAGTTCGATGTGCGCCCACGGATCGGGACGCTTGCGGCGGGCCTCCGCGCGGCAGCACTCGCGCCACAGCGGCAGCGCCTCCTCCCACCGCCGCGCGCGTTTCAGGGCGAGCGCCAGGGCGAAGCGGGCCTCGCGCCGCAGGGCTGGACTGAGGTTCGGCGCGGCCAGCGCGGCGCGGTAAGCGCGCAGGCTAGCCGCCTCACGCCCGAGTGCGGCGTGCAACGTGGCGAGGCCGTAATGGTCCGCTCCGGTCAGGATCTGGCCGACCGTCGAGGCGATCGCCGCGTCGTCGCTGAGGAGTTGGCCGAGGTGGATCAGCAGGGTGAGGAGCGTGACGATGTCCGACTCGTTATGGGTCAGGACCGGCAGCAGCGGCGTCGGATCGCCCTCGCGCAGATAGCGGAAGTAGAGCTCGGGGATCAGCGCGCCGGGGACATCCGACCCGCGATCGATCCCCAACACCTCGCGCTCGATCGTGCCGAGGCTGCAACTCGGCAGGCGGTGCTTCCAGACGCGGCGCGCGGGGTGCAGCAAGTCGAGGTGGGGCCACGCGCGCGACTCGATCTCGGTGCGCTGGCGGGCCAGCACGAAGCGCGAGACGAGCAGTGGCCAGTCGAAGCTCTTCCCGTTGAAGCTGACGAGCGCGTCGTAGCCGCCGAGGGTCGCGCCGAGGGCGTGGAGCAGGGCGCGTTCCTCGCGCAGCTGGCGCAGGAAATACTGGCGCACCACGAACGCGAGCGCGCCATTCGCGCCATGTTCCAGGAAGCCGAGGCCGACGAGGAAGACGTGGGTGCCGGTGCCGCCCGCCAGTCCGGTCGTCTCGGTGTCGAGCAAGATCAGGCGCTCGTGCGGGAAGGTCGCGAAGCGCGGATCGCGCCCGAGGGCGGCGAGCAGATCCGGCGCGACGTGCTGGATCGCGCCCAGGGGGTGATGGCCGTGCCGGTGGGTCAGCGCGTAGCGGCGTTCGATCAGATAGCACGGGCCGAACGGGGTCTGCTCCTCGCGACCGCCGGGGAAGGTGACGAGGGGCGACGCGGTGGGGCGCGGGGCGGGCGGGGGCGTGGTCGCGACGCCGGGCCGACCGCCACGGAGCGCCGCGAGGCGTTCCCGCAGCGCCGCCGGATCGCTCGCCGTGCCCATCACCCATCCTCCGCGTCGCCTGCGTGGCGACTTCGCGCGCCGCTGTCGCGCGCTCTTGGCAGCCAGTTCGTTAACCGTTATCGAACGTCGCTAGTTGTAGGACACCCGTTCGTACATGTCAAGAGCGGGCAATGGGCGACGGCGCAGCAGGAAAGTTTATTGTCACGTGGTATACTACGGCAGGCCTGATCCGAAGGGGTCTGCGACCAACCTGAATGACAACTCGGCGCATGCCGGATGCCGCTCGGGGAGGCGAGCCATTGCCGCGCTGCGCGTGTAGCTGGCGTGGCGATCGATGAAGCGGGGGAGGAGAGGCCCATGCGGATCGGTATACCACAAGAAATCAAAGATAATGAGAACCGGGTGGCGCTCACACCCGCTGGCGTCGCCGAACTCTTCCACCACGGCCACTATCTGCTGGTGGAACAGGGGGCGGGCAATGGCAGCGGTTTCAGCGACGCCGAATATCAGGCGGCGGGCGCGGAGCTGCTCGCGACCCACGAAGAGATCTTCGAGCGCGCCGAGTTGCTCGTGAAAGTGAAGGAGCCGATCGCGGCGGAGTACCCATTACTGCGCGCGGGGCAACTCCTCTTCACCTATCTGCACCTGGCGGCGGATGAGCCGCTGACCCGCGCGCTGATCGACACGGGGGTGACGGCGATCGCCTATGAGACGGTACAGTTGCCGGATCGCTCATTGCCGCTCCTCACGCCGATGAGCGAAGTGGCCGGGCGGATGTCGATCCAGGTCGGGGCGCACTATTTGGAGAAGACCCAGGGCGGGCGCGGGCAGCTGCTCGGCGGTGTGCCGGGTGTCCGACCCAGCAATGTGGTCATCGTTGGTGGCGGCGTGGTCGGGACGAACGCGGCGCAGATGGCCCTGGGGGCGGGCGCGGCGGTGACGATCCTGGAGAAGAGCGCCGAGCGGATGCGCTACCTGGACGAAGTTTTGCGCGGCAATCTGGTCACCCTGATGTCAAATCGCCAGGGGGTTGCGGAGGCGGTCGCCGAGGCCGATCTGGTGGTTGGTGGTGTGCTGATACCGGGGGCGAAGGCTCCGAAGATCGTCACCGCCGACATGGTGCGGACAATGCGCCCCGGCGCGGTGGTGGTGGATGTGGCGATCGATCAGGGGGGGTGCATCGAGACGGCTCATCCGACCTCGCACAGCCACCCAACCTACGATGTCAATGGCGTGACCCACTACTGTGTCACGAACATGCCGGGCGTGGTGCCGCGCACCAGCACCTTCGCGCTCAGTAACGTCACCTTGCCATACATCCTCCAACTCGCCGATGGGGGCTTCGCTACCGCCGTGGGGCGCGATGCGGCGCTGGCGAAGGGGGTAAACATTCGTGACGGGCAGGTCACGCATCCGGCGGTGGCGGCGGCGTTCAGTCTGCCGTACGTGCCGCTGGATGACCTGCTGCGCGACGCGGTACGGGCATAAGACGAGTCCGGGGAAGCAGCAGCGGGAGCGGGCGGGGCGAGCGAGCGGGGTCTGGCGTGGTCGGGGGTTGCACGCTCGTACCACGCCAGCGCCGTCGCGGAGATGAGGGCAGCGATGGAGCAGCAGATCGGTCAATTCTTACAGACGTTGCAATCGGAGAAGGATTTTTCGCAGAATACGATCTCGGCGTATCGCAACGACCTCGGCCAATTCGCCGCACAACTGCGCGACGAGCAAGGGCTCGTCGCGTGGGGGGAAGTGACCCAGGATCATCTGGTCACCTACCTCTTGCATCTGCGCGGGCGGCAGTATGCTTCCTCCACGGTGGCGCGGAAGACCGCCGCGATGAAGTCATTCTTCCACTTCCTCGTCGAAACGGGGGCGCTGCCGGGCGATCCCTCGGCGTTGTTATCGTCGCCGAAGGTCGATAAGTACGTGCCGCGCGCGATCACCCCGGATGAGGTGGAGCGCCTGCTCTCCCAGCCGATGAAGGCCTCCGGCGCGGAGGCTCTGCGCGACCGCGCGATGCTGGAAACCCTCTACTCGACCGGGGTCCGGGTCAGCGAACTGGTCGCGTTCGATCTCACCTGCGTCGAATTGAGCGACGAGCGGATTCGCTGCATCGGCAAGGGGGGGCGCGAGCGCTGGATCCCCCTGAAACCGTCGGCGGTGCGCTCGATCCGCGACTATCTCGGGCGCGGGCGTGCCCGGATCGCGCGCGAGAGCCCCGATCCGGCCCTCTTCCTCAATCACCGGGGGCAGCGGCTGACGCGGCAAGGCTTCTGGCTGATCTTGAAGGGGTATGCGCGCAGCGCCGACATCATCGACATCACGCCGCACACGCTGCGGCACTCGTTCGCCGCGCACGAACTCTATAAAGGGGCGGAGTTGCGCTCGGTCCAGCAGATCCTGGGACACGTCAGCATCTCCACGACCCAGGTCTATCAGCAGTTGGCCGATGGCGGGGCGCGGTCGCGCGAGGGTGCGGTGGTCACCGCCGACCCGAAGCGCCAGAGGTAGCGCCGCGCCACGCGATCCTTACTCGCGCGACCGTGCCGCTCGGGCCGGTCGCGCGTTTAATGCTTCGTGGCACGCCTTCGCACCGATCGTGCGATACGGCCACGTGCCGTCCTGTTCTTGCTCAGGCCGTCGACGGCTGGCGTGCTCATCATAGACCGACAGAAGCAGTGACCGACAGAAGCGGTGGGGGCGCATGGTAGCAGTCGTCGAAGCGCAGACCGAGTCGCCCCTGCCGACCGTCCATACGGTCGAGGTGCCGCCCGCGACGCCCCCGGCGCGCGGTTGGCGCTATACGGGTGCCGATAAGCGCGATCTCCGGCTCGATCTCCTGCGCGGGTTCGCGGTCTTCGCGATGGTCGCGGACCATATCGGCGGCGCATCCTGGCTCTCGCTCCTCACCGGCGGCAATCGTTTCTTCGTCTCGGCGGCGGAAGGGTTCGTCTTCATCTCCGGCGTGATCGTCGCGGTCGTCCACGGCGAGCGCGCCCGGCGCGATGGCCTGCGCGCGGCGACGGGGAAGCTGCTGAACCGGGCCTGGACTCTGTACGCGCTGGCCGTCTGGCTCGCGCTGACGACCGCATTCGCCGCCGCGATCTTCGGGCTGCCGCGCGGCGTGACGCTGGCGCAAGACCCGGCGCGCTTCGTGATCGAGGTCGTCACCCTCCAGCGCACCTTCTACTTGGTTGACGTGATGCTCTTCTACGCCCTGGCGATGCTGGTCGCGCCGCTGGCGTTATGGGCGCTCGCGCGCGGGCGCTGGTGGGCGCTGGCGCTGGCGTCGGTCGGCCTCTGGGGGGCGTATCAATTCTGGCCCGACGCGCTCCGGATCCCCTGGCGGATCACCGATAACCCGGTCTTCAATTTCGCGGCGTGGCAGATCCTCTTCTTCGGGGGGATGCTGGTCGGTCACGCCCGCAATGTCGCCGCGCGTCTCCGTCCGTCGCGGCGACCGCCGAGCCGCCCGCGCGAGGCGGTGTTGCCGATCCTGGCGGTCGCGCTCGGCGGGTTGATCTATCTCCATGTCACGAACGCCGCGATCCTCGGGCCGTGGGTGCCGGATGGCGACGCGGCGGCGTGGCTCGATCGGTGGTTCGACAAGAGCGCGCTCCCCTTCCCGCGCCTCGTCGCCTGCGCGATCGTCTTCTCCTTCCTCTGGCAACTCGTTTCGCGCTGCTGGCACCCGATCAAGCGCGCGCTCGGCGGATCCCTGCTGCCGTTGGGGCAGGGGGCGCTCTACGCCTATGCCGCGCACCTCTTCGTGATCGTCGGCCTCCAGATTCTGGTGCTGCACGTCTGGCAGCAGGGGCGGGCCACCGGGTACTCGACCCTCGATCGCGGACTCGACACGCTGCTGCAACTCGCCGGGATCGGGATCGTCTGGGGGCTGACGCGCGCGCGCTTCCTGCTGGCGGTGACCGCGCCGCTCGGTGCGCCGCCGTTGCGGACCTTCGTCTCGGCCCGGCTCGGGCGGGCGCTGCCCCGCCCCGCCGACTCCCTGCTAGCGATCCTCCTCGTCGTGGCCCTCTGTGTGCCCTTCCTGATCCCCGGCGGTGTCGGGTCGGGCGCGGCCTTCCGTGGTGCCGGTACGACGGCGAGCAGTGCCCCGCCCGCGCAGAGTAATAGCGGCGGCGGCAGTGCCGCGCCACCGGCACCGTCGCCGAGCGGCGCTGCCCCGGCCTCGACGGTGACGGTGCCGCGCAGCGTGGCCGGGAGTGCGCGCGGTTCGTCCGGCTATACCGGGCGGAGCGACCAGCCCGGAGCCTCGGCGGCTCCCGCCGCTTCCGCCGTCCCGCAAGGGGGCACAGCGCCGCCCCCGACGCCCGTCTCGCCCGCCGCTGCCGCTGTGACCGCGCCACCGCCACCGGTGGCCTCCGGCGGCTATCTGAAAGATAGCGCGTTCTACAGCGACGCCTTGGGCCGGACGATGCCCTACGGGATCTACCTCCCACCGACCTATGACAGCGATCCGACCCGGCACTACCCGGTCGCGTACATGCTGCATGGGGCGGGCGGGCACTATAGCGAATGGGTGGCGTACGGGCTCCCGGAATCGGCGGAGGATCTGATCTGGAATGGCGAGGTCCAGCCGATGATCATCGTGATGCCACAGGGCGATCAGAGTTACTTCGTCAACCATGTCGGCACCGATGAGGCCCGTTGGGGCGATTACATCGCCTTCGATCTCGTCGCGCACATCGATGCGACCTATCGCACGATCCCGCAGCCGAGCAGCCGGGCGATCGGCGGGCTCTCGATGGGCGGTTTCGGGGCGCTGCAACTCGCCTTCACCCACCCGGAGATCTTCGGGGTGGTCGGTGCCCACAGCCCGGCGCTGCACACGATCGCACAGATCCCCGACCTCATCGATACCGCAGACGAGGACGAAGAGTTCGATCCGCTGGAGTTGGCGAAAACGCTGGATCCGACCCATGCGCCGAAAGTCTGGGTCGATGCCGGGTCGGAGGACGAGTGGGCCGAGCGCGATCTCCTGCTCGGGCAGACGCTCGATGCGCGCGGTATACCCCATCAGGTGCAACTCTCGCCCGGCCAGCACACCGCTGAATACTGGACCGGACACGCCAAGGATTACGTCCGGTTCTACGCGCGCGCGCTGGTCGGCGGGCCGGTCGGCGTGGTGGCCGCGCCTTGATGGTCGACGCTGTCCGCTCGGACAGGTGGCCCCTCGGCGAGTGCGCGGCTACAATGTGGGGGTGTGCGGGGCGGCATGCGGTCGCGCGCACGTTGACAAGGCAACTGGTGGCAGTGACGGAGAACGAGTAACCGGCGCGCATCCTGACAGGGGTGCCAGGCACCGAAGCAGAGACGGGGATATTCGCTGCGAATCCTTGCGGTGTCACGCCGATGAAGGCGCTCCCGAGCCCTTTCCGAGAGTGGGCGTACCGCGTGCGCGGCGCGTCAACTAGGGTGGAACCGCGTGGAGTTTGGCTCCGCGTCCCTAGCCATAGGGACGCGGGGCCATTTGTGTTAGTGACGGATGACGAGTGACGAATAGTGGGCGGAGTGGGCGAGTGGAACGGCCCTCACCCCGCCGCCTGCGGGCGGCACCCGCCGCCCGGAGGGCACCCGCCAATTTAGGAGAGGGGAAGATAGTTGCTCGTCCACATGCCTACTGGCCCTACCCCGCCCACTCGTTCAACCGCGTGCCTATTCGTCATTCGTCATTCGTCATTCACCGGAGGTACAGGGGTGAGTATTCGCGAGACCAATGCGGTCACGATGGAGCAGATCGTGTCGCTTTGCAAGCGGCGCGGCTTCGTCTATCCCTCGGCGGAGATCTACGGCGGCTTCGCCAATGCGTGGGATTACGGCCCGCTCGGCGCGGAGATGAGGCGCAATATCCGCGACCGGTGGTGGGCCACGATGGTCCGCGAGCGCGACGATGTGGTCGGCCTCGAGGCGGCGATCATCACCAATCCGAAGGTCTGGGAAGCGTCCGGGCACGTCGGCGGTTTCAGCGACCCGCTGGTGGAGTGCCGCAACTGCCACAATCGCTTCCGCGCCGACAATCTCCCCGGCGCGACGATCGGTGCGGGGGGCAAGGTGGTCCTGCCCCCCGATCTCGCCTGCCCCGCCTGCGGCAAGGCGGGGCAACTGACCGAGCCGCGTCAGTTCAACCTGATGTTCAAGACCTTCGTCGGGGTGGTCGAGGGGGAGACGACGACGGCGTATCTGCCGCCGGAGACGGCGCAATCGATGTTCATCGACTTCACGCTGGTGCAGACGACCTCGCGGAAGAAGCTGCCGTTCGGGATCGCGCAGATCCGCAAGTCGTTCCGCAACGAGATCACGCCGGGGAACTTCATCTTCCGCACGCGCGAGTTCGAGCAGATGGAGCTGGAGTTCTTCGTGCGCCCCGGCCACGAGGAGCAGTGGTTCGCCTACTGGCGGCAGGCGCGGATGGACTGGTTCGTCGGCCTCGGCGTGCGCCCGGAGAATCTGCGTTTCTACGACGTGCCGAAGGATGAGTTGGCGCACTACTCGCGCGGCACCACCGACCTCGAATACCGCTACCCGTTCGGCTGGGGCGAGCTGGAAGGGGTCGCCTCGCGCGGCGACTACGACATGCAACGCCACATCGCCGCCAGCGGCGAGCCGCTCTCCTTCTTCGATGAGGAGTCGCGGGAGCACATCGTCCCCCACGTGATCGAGCCGGCGGTCGGCCTAGACCGCGTGCTGCTGGTCCTCCTCCTCGACGCCTACGACGAGGAGCCGGACAACCAGGGGACGCGCGTGGTGCTGCGCCTCTCGCCGCAGATCGCGCCGGTGAAGGCGGCCATCCTGCCGCTGGCGAAGAAGGAGCCGCTGACAACCCTCGCGCGCGCGATCCAGGGCAAGTTGCGGCGGCGCTACGCGACCCAGTACGACGAGACCGGCAACATCGGGCGGCGCTACCGTCGCCAGGACGAAATCGGGACGCCGTTCTGCATCACCGTGGACTTCGATTCGCTGGAGGATCGGGCGGTCACCGTGCGCGACCGCGACTCGATGGCGCAGGAGCGCGTGGCGATCGACGAGCTGCCCGCGTGGCTCGCGGAGCGGATCGAGGGGTGAGGCGCGAGGGGGCGTAACCCCCTCGCGCAGCCCTTTCTTCCCTGCCGCCCCGGACCGGCGGCTGGTCGAGGTTGCTCACACCGCCCCGTGGTCGCCCGGCAGCACGGTATCGGGGTGGCTACCGGCCCGCCTCGGCGAGGATGCGCCGCCCGAATTGGCCGAGGAGGATGTCGTCGGGCGGTTGGTTCTCCGGGTGGCGCTCGAAGTACTGCACCGTGTACGTCTGACCGTCCTCCAACTGCTCCGAGAACTCCTCCGAGAGCGGGTAGCCGAACTGCGCCAGGCCGCCTTTCGCCTGCCAGTAGGCCAGGACGTCCGGCGCGACGGTGTGCCCGGTCGCCGCGAAGGACGTCGCGCCCGGTTGCGGCGCGACCGGCGGATCGGCGGGGTGCAGGTGCCGCCCGAACTGGCCGAGGAGGATGTCGTACGGGGCCGGGTTGCCGGGGTGGTACTCCAGGCGGACGCGCTCGAAGTACTGCACCCGGTAAGTCTGGCCGTCCGCCAGTTGCTGGTCCAGCTCGTCGCTGAGCGGATAGCCGTTGATCGCGAGCCCGCCGTGCGCCAGCCAGTAGGGAAGGAAGCGCCCGCCGACGCACTTGCCGGTCGCGGCGAAGCACTGCGGCGCGAACGCGCCGTCCGCCCCGATCGGGGCCAAACTCTCTGCTACCTGGAGGATCTCCGCGCGGGTAACGTTTCTCCCGCCTCGGATGCCATAGCTTTGCCCATTCTCTTGCCAGTTCACACCGATCGGCGGGGAGCCATCGGAAAACGTGAGGAAGCCCGCCTGTCCGTGTACCATGAGCGGTTCCGCCGTGGTCGGGGCCGCGCTATTGGAACCGCCGATACTGAATTGCAGATAGTCATCGGCGCTGTTGAGATAGGACACCCCGAGGAAAGTGCCGATGACGAGTTCGGGCGTCGTTTGCTGGAAGCGGGTGGGTAGGTAGGCCGGACGATAGACTGGCGCATCCCCTGGCACTTGCGCCTTTAAGTCGGCCCACGGCGCGTTCTCGTTCGCCTCTCTGGCATCGGCGGGCGTAATTGGTGCCATCACACTAATAAATACCAGCACGCCGAGTACAAGGCAGCGCCCGCCACTGGCTATCCGGCCTTGCCTCATATGAATCCTCCCGACGCACCGGCCGTAGGGCCGGTGCGCCCCTGTGTCAATGTTATAGCGGACGCAGGTCAACTTCTGCATGTGGCACTTCACCGCCATCGGCATCGCATAGGTCATATGTTCGCCACTTGCCCGACGCATCCAACTCTACGAGCCGTGTGGCTAGCAGGGTACCCATTAGTGCCCCAAGGACGAAAAGCACCTGTGCAGGCGAACTCGCCGTTGAATCAGCCTTACCGCCGACAACTGGGTGAAGCGTGAAGACAACGAAAGCCCTTCCTGCATCGATCCAGGCATCCTGAGGCCGGGGATCGGCTACGCGCGACCGGAGTGCGCGATACACCTCAGACCGCTTCACTGCCACTAGTACAGCGCGCCGTGAATAGGCCGGTGGTAGAGTTGCCGGGGGACGGTGTGTAGGCGGCGAGGAGGTGGTGATGCGTGGCCCGAAGCCGCCGGTGGTGGTCCTGACGGCGGCGGAGCGCC
>JAABUM010000366.1_pt1 | contig 83110 bp, 140 predicted proteins | sample 5559161 | NCBI WGS metagenome assembly JAABUM01 (sample SAMN10711868, study PRJNA513369) | rock metagenome | isolation source: Antarctica rocks | place: Antarctica: Victoria Land, Siegfried Peak nord
ATGCAGAGCGAGTACAGCTGCAAGTCTCCATGTGCGCGAGCGTCGCACCTGTGTTAGGGTGATGCGCTGATGTGCTGCCGCACGCGCGGGGGGACAGCAACAGTGTAATCTCTCTCTCTTATCCCCGACTGCTAAGACAGCACACTGCGACAGCAATCAGACTGTTCCTCGCACGTGTGAGCTTTTGGAAACCTGTCCATACTCGCAAGTCGGATGAGAAGAAGAGCAGCTCAGCGCTTCTGTGCTCACCTGCTTGGCCGCTGGGATACTGGGACCTGCGTTGTCCGCTCCAGTGCTGTGACCCATCTCCGCGTCCATCGGCGCCTGCAGAAGCAAAAGTGTATTTTATAGACAAGAAAATGCACTGATTCTGGCAGCCAATCTGGCAGCCAATCTATCGTGTTGTTGGCTATATGCTCTGTGTGCATGCTGGACAGCGGCAGTGGATATGGTGTGGGGGCACACAGGACTTGCCTTCATGGATTTGGACTCGTAGTGGTGGAAACCTGCGGCAGGATCAAATTTGAGTGTCAGCAACGGCTTGACGCAACAGCAGTCTGCGGGTCACGCCGCTGAGAGCTCCCACTGAGAGCTGCCGCGGGTGTCGACGGACAAGAGTGTCGGCGGACAAGAGACCTCAGGTGTTGATCGATGATTTTCGGCCACAGCCGGAAGCAGCGTTTCTGCAAGGTGTGCGCACATGCACGCGACCAATATTCGGAAAGATTCTGGCAGCTCACCCCATGGCAGAGCCTTATCCAGGTACATGGCATGACCACCGTACAGCGGCATGGCCACGGCGCCGGCGATGATTGCGCCGACCACCTCTGCATATGCGCAAAGTCCACCGCTCAGCACGCTGCGGGAGAGACGCCGCCATTTGCCATGCACCGCTGACGCATGGGAGGACTGCATCTTGCACGCCGTGCTTGCTGCGCTCATCATCAGATATCGGGATGTGTGCGCGCTCATCATCAGATATCGGGATGCGACGCATACGCAAAAACCAAGCTGGGAGCACGAGGCGCACCTCCGAGGACCATGACCCAGACGCGGTTCCAGTGGCAGTGGAACACGACAGCTGGGCCCAGCACGCGGGCTGGGGAGACGCCGCCAGTGCTGAACGCAGCACCTGGTAAACAGAAAAGCATAGTTTTCGGATTATGCTGTGCGGGATCTGGCGAAGGAGCACCATCGGCGCAGATTGGCAAAGCGCCGGCAAAGCCGCGGCAGAAAGGCGGCAGGGTCAGCGAGGTGTACATATCAACGGACTGGAATCTGCTGGCAGGACAAAGGCAGGCAGTAGGCGCACCGGCAAACAGGTCGACGACCAGGGACAGGCCGGCGGCAAAAGGCGCGATGTTGCCTGCCGTGTCAAGAGACACACACACACTTCAGACTTCTCATCAGTTGCCTAGGTGTGCAGTAATGCTGTTGTGCCGTAACCTCTCCCTAGTAGGCCCACAACTGAAAAGTGTGTCAAAGATGGTGGACCATGGCGTGGCAAAGGAATCTGGCTGCAACGCGCACCGAATGAGGGCTCGCCGATGGCAACGGCGTACACGGTGGACACCAAGATGAAGCTCAGCACCAGCTCCCAGCCGAACAGCATGCCTGAACCGGACCAGCCAGCAGGTTGCGTCCTACATACCCATAATGCACTCACAATGGCATGCTGATGCGAAATGCCGAGCGTTAGGTGTAGAGTGCAGTGCCGTGAGGATGGCGCGAGGCCTCTGTGCAAGGAAGGCACATACCACCATGCCGACGGCAGAACAGAAGAAGAACGCGCACCATTGGTGATGGCCGGCTCGACTCCGCCGAAGCAGCCGGTGCCGCCGTTGCCCATGCCGATGGAGCTCATGGGCACCAGGCCCGCCTGCACGGCACAACGTATTTCGTCTAAAGGAAAATGTTAGGCAGCGGCCGGCATGCTTCAATGTTGCTGCGTATCAGGATGGACGAACACGGTAGCAGAAGCGGCCAAGGCGACGAAAGCGAGCGTGTCTTGATGCAGCTCACGATCAGGAGCGATGCCAGGATGGAGCCCACGATCTGGGCGAGCATGTAGCAGAGGCCCTTGACGATCTGGATATGTCCTGAGAACAATTGCGATTTTTTCAACGTGCATCAGGCTTTTGTGGCGCGTTCTCGGACAGCAGCTGAAAGGCGCGCTGGGCCATGGATGCACAAGACAAATTAAAAGCCATACCAGTGATCATGGTGGCGATCGTGACAGTGGGCGTGATGTGGCCGCCGCTGATGTTGGCGGTGGCGTAGACTGCACAGCACGGCACATTATGAGGTCGCCATCAACGCCGCTTTGCTTTATTCTCGAACCAGGACAGACCAAGGCAGCAACCTCTCATACATCAGTGCACAGGCATCGTAGAACAATAATGCACACGATCGAAACGTGATGACAGATTGGAGGAGAGTGAAGGCGCACTGGCCACGGCGAGCATGAAACCGTTGGCGAGCGCCGCCATAACGATGTTGGGCGGAATTGTTCCCTCGGCCGTCAGCGCGACGGTGGCGACGTAAAGCGAGGCGGAGCCAATGAAGGCGAACATCATGGAGCCCAACGGCAAGCAAGACGAGCCTGCCAGGTGGTGTGATAGTGTAGGAAGCAGAGATGAAGCATAAGGGGCGGCAGACTGCGGCATGTCTGGATGCTTGCATGTGCCACCAAAAGGTTCTGCAGTCTTTGACATCAAATCTGCTGACGTGATTGCGGCGCCGCGCCAGCCTGGCAGGGTGCTACTGTTCTGCGAGATGGTTCACGGTGCTCGACTCCGACCAGCGTTCAGAATAAACGGATTCAATCAAGGCATCCAGATGACCAGGTGCATCGACGGAGAGCAGGCGCACCAGGAACTCTGCGACTACCGCGCAGGTGAACCGCGCCGAGCCGAACATGTCATCGGGAGTCTGCAGGAGACCCGGCATGGTGGCAGGCTCGCGGGAGCTGCTCACCTGCAGTCGAGAGAAGAGGCATCGGTCAGATCATCTGGAAACGCTGGGACACCCATTCTGTCCTGTGGTATGCACCTGCACCAAGGGCTGCCATACACACGCGGGCTCCCCCGCTTGCGTCTGTGCGAGCTGCGCATGATATTTGACATTTCGAGATTGAGCCGGAGATACACACAGCAGGGTTGAGTGACCTGTTGGTGGATCGGACCGAAACTCCTTGTGAGGGTTTTTGATGGGTGCTGTCGCGCGGGCAAAGCCGGAGTTAGTACTGCACCGATCCCGAGGCGTACGCAGCTGTGGCGGAAGGAGATCTGCAGAATGTGGTGGATGATGCTCAGGATGTTCGGGCACTGTCGAGGGCAACTTGGTGTCAGACAGCCAGCCATTTCTTCGGCCAAAGCCTCTTAGACTTGAAGTCTAACAGCAAAGGGTGCCGACGGCGGCGCCGATCGTTGGCGCACCAGGCATGAGACGTATACACGTAGCTTGAGAACCACAGGCAAACCCGATCGGATCAGGACAGCGCCCGTGCACTCATGAATCTTCCTTTGGTGCACCATGCCGGCCACGTGAATCTCTCCAGGCAAGCTGATCCGCCGAGAGGCCGGTGCGTACCTTGCAGCCGGGGTGCGCGATGTGGCGGAGGTCAGGAGCGTGGTCAGCTGCGCTGAAAGCACGCAGACCAAGCTGTCCTGGGCAACCGCGAAGCTGGGCAAGAAGGGAAGAAAGTGGCTTTTTGTCCCGTGTGGGCATTTCTCCTCCCCCTCAGGCCACTTCTTGTGATCACCTTTGCGGCACGCAATTTTTGCAGACAACTCTTTTCTTCCCAGCTACATCCTGCCACATCTGCTCTCAGCTATCGCCTGGTCCCTGACTCAAGCAACGGCCGCTTCGTCCAGCCCGCTGCATCGGCTTTACGAGCGTCCACAAGGACACCATGACGACTGTCCCGAGCGGTGCGTTGGTATGACTCATGAGAATCTCTGAGATATGTCAGTATCAACAGAGAGTGACAGGAGCGGTGCTGTTTTGATGCGTTGCACCTGCTGCCAAGCCACGTGCCTTGGAGACCTACCCACGAGGGTTTCGTGCCGCTGCGTGCGGCTGCCCAAGCTGTGTGTGCACAACACCGCATGTATATAGGTATCCTTTATAGCCTGCACATTGTACGTGCCGCTGTTTAGTCATGTGCACACATATGGGCACCCCTACCTCGGCACAATCGCATCAGCTTCTGCTCACTGCTCACTTCCGCAACATCCTTTCAACCTGTCGATGCTGTGCTGAATCGTGTGTGTGGAGAGAAACAGGGGCGGAAGCTTATTCAAGATTATATCCTGAGACGTCTTCCGATGGGGTGCGCGCCCCACCTTTCCCTTGGTTTGCACTGCGCAAACCAAGGTCCTGCAAAGGCTTCTGCATGGACGTATCCGCATCAGCTGCATGTGCCTGTCTCGGCATCTGGTGCACTGCTTTGCTTGAAGCCTCAATGCTATCAGACGGCTACACCGCGTCACCTGAATTGGCTGTGCCGAATCTGCCGCTGCAGGTGCTGCGCCTCGGAAACATCGTGCCGGATTTTGAGGCGCGCACCACCATGGGCGACATGCACTGGCACGAGTGGATCGAGGGCAGCTGGGCCATTCTGTTCTCCCACCCTGCCGACTTCACGTGCGCCCTTTCTCTTCTCTCACGTTGGCATTGACGCCTGCGGGCACGTGTGCGGCGCCTGCAAGCTACCAGCCTGCAAAGCGCTGTCACCGCTGCGCTCACCAGCCTCACTCTTGGCGCAGCTTCAAATTCTCACACGGCTTTCGTATTGAACTGAACATGGAGCCTGGCTGGCCCACCTTGGCACAACTTTCGTATCCTGTGTTGCTCTGCCCCGCAGGCCGGTGTGCACCACTGAAATTGGCCGCCTGGCGCTCAAGTACAAGGACCTGGAGTCCAAGGTGCGCCTTTGCCTCGCATCTGTCGCTGCCGGCGCCGCTGCTGCTCCTGCCACGTTCGCTCCGGCGGTGACAGCGGCGGCGAGTTCCGCTGCCACACTTCCTTTTCATCCTTTCAACATGCATGTTGCCGACTGCCAGAGCTCCGCTGCGTGCAGGGCGTGAAGCTGGCGACGCTGTCCTGCGACGCCGTTGAGTCGCACCAGGCGTGGCTGAACGATGTGGTGGCGCACTGCGAGAACAACATCACCATCGACTTCCCCATCATTGCCGACCCCACCCGCGAGATCTCTGTCAAGTACGGCATGCTGGACCCCAACATCACGGTGCGGCCATTTTGTTTCTGTGCTATATCTTCCTGTCCGTGCATGATCGTCGCTCATCACCCAACCATGCACCCTTGCGGTCAACTAGTAGATTTTCCGCTGCCATCAGCTGCTGCGAATAGCACAGCACAGTCTGTGGAGATGGAGCTTCGCTGCCAATCTGATACGCCCTGTAGCGCAGTCGCCTAAATGACGTGCAACATGTGTCCTGCCGCAGGACAAGGAAGGCCTGCCGCTGACGTGCCGCGCGGTGTTTATCATCGGCCCTGACAAGAAGCTGAAGCTATCCCTCAACTACCCTGCCTCCGTCGGTGCGTCTCCTTCCCTTGGGGACACGCAGCCGCTGACTGATGCTCCGCCTGCCCTGCCCGGCCCGCCAGCTTTGCATTGTTGTCCAGCTGCATCTGCTCATTTCTTTGCATCTCTGACGCCAACTGCAACTCTGCAGCTGACATTCCAGCCGTCTTGAGGAAGCTGGAAAGCTGTTCTGAGTGTGACCGCCCAGATCGTTTCGCTGCTGCAGGCCGCAACATGGACGAGATCGTGCGGGTGGTGGACGCGCTGCAGCTGTCTGCGCGCTCCTCGGTCGCGACGCCCGCCAACTGGCCTAACAACCACGAGAACATTGGCGCCAAGGGCTGGGCCTTCCTGCTGCCCACCGTCACACCCGAGGCGCGCACCTTGACAACATGCCCCACACTTCCGGTGCCAGTGACAAACAGATCGGCATTACCCCCACCTGCGACACTGGATGACAGGCAGCATCAGCAGCCAAGGCTCAGCATGTATGGAATTTCTGCAAGCCTGCAATTGCTGCCGCCTGGCAGAAGGATGTTCGTCAAGCGCGCCCACGTTAAAATTGCTGACCATGTTCTGCAACCTGGCCGTAGGATGCCAAGGCCTACTTCCCGGGCGCGAAGCACTGCAATGTGCCGAGTGGCGTCGACTACCTGCGCCTCACCGACACCACGAATCTGTGAAGGACAGGATGTTAGTGACGATTCACTGCCGCTGGGCATCGCCCCCGCCGGCTTTCGGCTGATCTGTGCATGCTTGTGGTTTAGGTATCAAATCAGGACTTCTCGATACTACCTGAAATATATATTCTGTAATTGCATGCTTTCATTTCCGCACGTCGATGGCCACGCCAGTTACAGGTGCTGTACCCTTTCGTAGCCGGTCTTACACCCCACCATTGCTCGCGGCACATACGTGCTTGTCAAGCATCTTAAGCTCCGCACAGCTGCACCTGGCATGCACATGCGCATGATGTGTTCTTGCACTGGTTGCCAGGATTTCCCTACGACAGCTGCACTCTGAAATGAGAGTAGCTCTAGCGCTGCTGCATCGCATGTGTGCCAATGTAGCCGGCTGCCTTCTCCATGTAACAGGCGTGAATCGGCAAGTTCGTATGATTCGTCACTTGGAAATCTTCAGAGACATTCTCGCAAATCACAGACGTCGTAGCATGCATTTGCTTGTACTCCATTGGCGCCGCTGACTGAGCATTGTCGAACAACCGATTTGGGTCTTGGGAAGTGGCGCGTCTACTTGAGTGTGACCAGTGTGACCTTGTCGAAGTAGGTTGTGGAAATGCGCTCCGTTGTCCGGCAGGACGAATGCTGTCCAGAATGTGCGCTAGTAGCGTCATGCTGAGTCACGAATCTGGCGATCATCAGGTGCAGGGCCTCGAAGAGCATCGCAAAGCGGGCCGGTTGACCCACGTATTCCTTGCGTACTTGCTAGAAACCGCTAGCTGCAGCTGCAGTCCACTCTAGCGCCGGCGTGTCACTCCTCCTTTTCAGTCCTTGAGCACCTAAATTTCTCTGCAAGAGCAGCGTACGATGGCCAAAGATGCCGCAGAGGGCATGGCGGACCTTCCGGATGATATCCTTGACATGATACTGGACCATCTTAGGTGACCGTGCAAGAAAAGGCAAAGGACGTTGACAATTTTGTGACTTACCTCAGCAACACGCTTCTGAATGGTCATCGTGCGCAGGAACGAAGACGTCGTGAACCTCGCTGCGGCACGAGCAGTGTGCAAGGGCTGGCGCCATGCCGTCAACTACAACTTTCAGGCGCTGCAGCCGGCGACACTTCCTGATGCGAAGCTGCTGGCAGCCTTTTCCAGCCTGCAGTCGCTCGATCTGTCGCGGCTGAGACCGCTCGCGACCGGCAGCTCAGCGCTGTCGACAGCGCAGGCACAGCTGGCAGCATTGGCGACGCTGACAAACAAGCTGCAGCAGCTGCCGGCCACAGTGCCGCAGCTGACGGCGGTCATCTTGAACGGCATATGGTGCGCCGAGCGGTAATTGCTAGGATGTCGAAGCCTTCCCATGCATCCATGCAAGCTGATCGCCTTACTGACGCTGGCACCCGGCAGCTTCAGTGCAGGCGTATCGCTCATTGCCGGGCATGCTCATCCTCATTTGCGTAAATGAGCAGTTCTTGCGTCTTACAGTATCCATGACTTCGCTCCTTCCGCTGTAGGATCGAGGTACCAAGCGCTTTGGCGATCCTTGCGCGACTGCCGTGCCTGGCGCGCTTGAGCCTGGCGGGCAGCCAGGAGGGAGTCTTGGCAGCAGCGCCACCGCCGCTGTGGGCGCTGCGGCCGCTGGCTCCTGTGCTGACCTCCCTTGACATCTCCGGGTGCCTGCCATGGGGTCCGAAGCGCAGCCGCTTGGCGCAGGCAGAACGCGAGTCGCGGCTGCGCGACGCGGTGGCAGCCCTGGCGCAGCTGACAGCGCTGCAGGACCTGCGACTCGATGACAACCCGCGCTTCACAGACGCAGGTGACTTCACACACTCTTGGCTTGCACGGGATCGTCACCCCACCGCTGCATCCCCGATGCTGCTGCAACAGGCTCATCAAGTGTCAAACCGGTCCATTCGTGATTGTCATACATTCTGCTGTCAGGCGTCCTCGTGATGGCATCGTCTCTTACGTTTTGTAGGGCTGGCGAGTCTGGCGCCGCTGGCCAGCTCCTTGCGGGCGCTGTCGCTGGCCGGCAACAGCCACCTCGGCGGTGAGGCACTGAGCTGCCTGACTGCTCTCACGTCGCTCAACCTGCGGGATTGCTACGGAATCAACTGCTACGTGCAATGGCGGCTGCCGCGTCTGCAGAGCCTCGTCCTGGCGGTCGGCATGAGCGTCGACGGCGGAAAAGGCAAGCAGTTGGTCATCCTTGACCCTGCGTTGGTGGTGTTGTCCATTGTATGTCTGCAGGCTGCATCTCTACCAAACCTCTGGCCCACATGTCCACGGAAGATTGCCGCATTCTGATTCAATTGGCTTACTCAGGGATACTTGTTCTGGCGCCGCAGTCCAGCTGGCCTTTGCGCGGCTAGAGCGGCTGCGGCGGTTGCGGGACCTGGACTTCTTCAGCTCCATGAAGTTGACGCCTGAGCACCTGGACGTGCTGTCCTCCCTCACGGCGCTGAGCAATCTCAAACTGGACTGCGTCCAGTTCCAGGTGTCTGCCCAGCTTTACTACTCTGCTACTCTGCGGCTCTGCTATGCGTCCACTGTGGTGTGCACCGCGCTGTGCATGGAGCAGCCTGCTAGCCGCGTGAGGACTGACTGCTGCAACTTTCCTTGCAGACAGCAACCTGGTCGGTCCTGGGCTCATGGCAATCTGCTGTGCAGGCACACCCCGCTTTCACGGCGGCAGGCTGGGGCGGGCTGCAGAGCATCAGCCTGCAAAGCTGCAACGTCTGCACGCCGACGGTGGAGGTCATCTGCAAGCAGCTGACGCAGCTGACCACGCTGGAGCTAGGGTTTTGCGGCTCTGCAGTGACCGACAGGTGCAGTCTGCATTTTGGTAAAGGTCTTGACGGTCTGTGCTTCCATGTCAAGTCATATGAGATGCATCTCGAGGCTGCATGTTCTTTCAGAGGTCTCCGCAGAAGTCCAGCCGTATTCTGACGTCTCACAATATGCATGCCTGGTGCTGCGGTGGTCAGCAGACTTGTTAACTGCTGCATACTGCAGGTGCTGCGAGCGCATCGCCGCGCGTCTGACCCGGCTGCGGCGGCTGGGCCTGGCGCGCCACCGCGGCCGCGGGCACTGCAGCCCGGCAGCCATTGCGCTGGTGGCGGGACTACCCACCCTGGAGCGCCTGGACATCCGCGAGACCTGCCAGGAGGTGCTGTCGGGCTGCGTCGCTCGCCAGCTGACGGTGCTGGATGCCTCGCGGTGGGGTATCACAGAGGTGAGAGGCAACTGAAATCCGACGGGGTCTCAGATAGCGCATGCCGAAAAGAACTGGCCTTGAGGTTTTGCTGGTTTGCCTTTGGACGAAGGGCAGCGCCTTGGCAGCCGGCTTCTAAGGCATGCGGCCTCTCATGAACATGGCCTGCCGTAGAGCGGTTGTTGTAGTGCAGATATGGTGCAGGTGAACGCAGAGACACCCCAGAACCAGCCTGTGTGATATATCGATGCGTCCAGGCCTCCATGAGGCGCCTCGCGGCGGCATGCCCCCGGCTGCGGGAGCTGCGCTGCTGCGAGTGCCACATGGGCGATGACGACGACCTCGGCGAGGCTGTGGCTGTTCTCGCCTCGCTGACCGCTCTGCACCTGTCTAAGGTCACCGGCTTTGGCGAGACAGCCTGCGCCGCCGTGGCGGCGCTGCCAGCTTTGCGCGTGCTGAGCCTGGACGACACCAACAGGTGTGCACGGACATGCCATCTGGATCTCATGCACCAGGTTTTCATGCTTTTGATCGCCCGTCGCCTCCTTGGGCAGATGGAATGTATCTGGCGCATGGTGACGGTCTCACGGTGCAGATCGTTCTGTGCTGGCCTCGGAACATGATGTACATCCCCTAGTGCCCAATCCCCAATCAGACCGTGAAGTATATCAGTACCAAATTGTGAATCGTACACAAATTTAAAGTTACCCTACTTTTCCGTGTTCCTGCAGCGACGGACGGGTGCTGGCTCCGCTGCAGGCCTCACAGTCGCTCCGGTTGCTCAGCTGCAACAGCAAGCGCAACTGCGTGCAGGCGGAAGGCTTTGCTACGTGGCCGTACCTGCGGCTGCAAACCCGAATGGGAATTCCACTGCTGACGGAGATGCCTTGAGCTTGGGGTTCTGCTTGAATGCAACGTTTTGCGCATACAGCACGCCGCCGCCGCTCCGACACTCCTGCTGGCTGAATTGGTAGGCCTGGGTTTGCACTTGCACTTGCACCTGCCTGGCACACAGTGTAAAATTTTCTACAGGCATGTCATTTGCTGTGACACCGCACCAGGATCAAGCAAATTGCAACCAGGCCGACGCCGCTGTGCCACAACTGCAACAGCTGCACTGGCCTGCAGGGTTTTGCCTCGTCCATCGCCAGCTTTTAGGAGCTGAACTGGCGTCAATGCCACAGTCCTGCTTTGCATCTGCCTCCGATATGCTTCTGCGAGCCTCATAACCTCTCACGGCCCAGTTGCAGCGCGTGATCAAGACAGGCCATCTGGGCTGGAACTCGTCCGTATGCACCTTTCAGAGCTGCTGCTTGATTTGTAGCGCGATATGGCGTCAATCGAGGACGATTGCTCTACGACTAAGTAGAACACGTACTGGAACTCATACTGTCTGAGCTGGCGTGCGCTCCAATTTGATCCGAGAAAACGATCTTCACCTGGAGGCCGCCGTGATGTCGTCCTAGATATCGAACGCTCGTGATGGATTCATGATCCAGGGAAGGTGATGTGGCGGACATCGCCGCTGCACGAGCCGTCTGCAGGGACTGGCGCCGAGCGCTCTGCGCCACCATGCGGACGCTGCAGCCGGCAACCTTCCCGGAGGAGGGGCTGGCTGCGGCGTTTCTCAGCTTGCGCAGGCTCGACCTCTCTCGGCTGGACCCTTTCAATCACAACAGCGGCCTCACTGGTCTGGCAGCCGGGGAGGCGCCGCCGGCGGTATTGGACCTGGAAGGCGTGACGGTGGACGCGTCACGACTGCTGCCAGCTCTGGTTTGCCAGGACTTTGAGGCTCGGCCCCAAGACGTTGCGGCATGGCCACATTGCGCCTAGAGACTGAACGACGGTCTGACCCTAAGCTGCTGACGGCGATGCCAGGACCGGGTGCTGTGCAGGTCCCATGCACATGCGGCGCGCCCTGATGCACGTCTTGATGGACTGCATTTTGCAATTGCGAAAATCTCGCCTGTGGCACACGGACACGATATCTCAGCTCATTGCGACAACTGCCATGATTTTCTTGCCATACCAATCAGGCATATGCTTGCAGAGAGGTCAGTGACGAGCCCTGATCAGGCCACGCATGCATCCTGATGACCAATGATTGTGTCGTTCAAGTCGAATTCAGACAGATTGAATCCTTCCATTGCGTATGCTTTATACAGTCAAGGTTGACAAGCAAGATCACGCTTGCAAGAGCCACCGCGGTGTCAGTCGAGAGTCTACCGCCCGCTTCTTAAGGAAGCTACCCCAGATTGGAGGTGCAGCATCGCTTTGAGCAGGAATGAGCGCCTCAGCGATGCAGCTCCATCACCTAGTCAGCGATAAAATGCTCAGGAGCAAGCCATTCGTGGCGATTAAGCTGCGAACGACACCCTCACGGCCATCGCAAATGGCGAGTGCTTGCAAGTCTGGGCACAAAATGACATGCAACGGAACGAATGACGCACGCCATCGATACTATCCAGCCTCACGATTCAACATCCTCGACAATACAGCTGTCGTTCCGCTTCTGCTGCCCTGCGGCGGCGCTGAAAACTCTTGCCACACAGCCTGTTCCTTCTCCAACAGATGAGCAGCTACACGATGTCAACTTGCAGGCCGCCAGGTGCGAGGCCACGCCGCAGCAGGCTGGCAGTCAGCAACCGGCGCAGCACTCGCGGCGCACAGCGCTCGCGATGGGTGCCGCCGCCAGCCTTGCAGCGCCGCAGCTGCTGCGCCCATCGGACGCTTCCGCGGCTCTGCAGCAGCCGCTCTGCCGCACCTCGGCGTACGAGTCCGGCGTGGGCGGCACGGCCAGCGCCGCGGGAGGCGGCTTCACCGCCAACCCTGTGGCGGATCTGGCGGAGGGCAGCACGGCGGAGCGCCGCGGAGACCGCATCACCCTCGGCAAGTCGGGTGAAAACTTCCAGAATGGAAGTCGCCCGACGGCAATGACACTAATCTCAATACTCGCCCCTTTCGGGACCTGCCACAGCCGAGGATGCGCTCAAATGGCTTCCAGTGGAGATATGTTTTGCTCAGGGCCAGCTCGGGACCCATGACATGTGGATTTCTTCTCTGCTCAACTGTATCACCTGAGGGTGAGCCCCTGGCATTGCAGACCTGGAGGTGTCGCCCATCGGCATTGGCGCCTGGTCCTGGGGCGACCGCTCCAGCTACTGGGGCAACGACCTGACTTCGCCGGCGCGCAAAGCCGAAAACCTGGAGGCCTACAAGGCGCTGGCCGACTCCGGCGTGGCGCTCATTGACACCGCAGAGGTGAGACACAATGGCACGACTACACAATCTGCACGTACACAACTTCTCAGAACGTGATGAATACACTTTCTTGCGGCAAGCTGGAAGCGCGCACACCGCTGGCCCATCCCAGGGTCGGCCTCATTCACACGGCAGAGGTCTGTCTTTAAGATGTTAGGCCGACCGTCATGCGCGTTGCGAGTCTCCAATGGGGGCTTGACTGTGCTTGACCCCAGGCACATGTCGTTTCGAAATTTTATGCGGATCAATCAATCAAAGTCGCAACTTTTCTTTCTGGGTGCAGGTGTACGGCTTCGGGCTGTCGGAGGAGTTCATTGGCGAGTTCATGCGGCAGACGGGCAGGCAGGTCCCGATCGCCACCAAGTACGCGCCGCTGCCATGGCGGTTCACCTCCGGCTCCGTCGTCGACGCCTGCAAGTGTGTTTCTTTTCGTTTCGGTTCTCCGTTGTGTCAGAGGTTCACAAGCTTCCTTACCTGACCCTCCTTGCATTACGCGATCAAGGTTGCGATGCTTCATCGATGCAGGCCAACTTGCACTCGCAAATCAAGATGCACACCTCGTGCTTTGCAGGGCCAGCATCGGCCGGCTGGGTGTGGACAAGCTGGCGCTGTACCAGATCCACTGGCCCGCCTTCGCCACCAACTTCTGGTGCAATGACGCCTTCGTGCAGGCGCGCTCCCTCAAGACGTTCTGATGCTTGTTAGTTTTCCCATGCACATCAGCTTGGGCCGTGTTTTTTAATTCGAGGCATTTGAATCGAGGCTCATTCAATTTCGTCAAAACTGCCTCGTCTGTGGCAGCCGCTTGCTCGCTGCTGGACAGCATATGACGAAATCGGAGCTTGCACATTGGCCCGCAGTCAGGCGTCGATCGCTTCTGATTGCGTCGCTGCAGGAGCTGGCTCACTGCTGGGAGCAGGGCTTCAGCACTGCGATTGGCAAACCCTGAACTCGGATCGAATCAACAAACGCTCGCATGCATTGCAGGGGCTGGCAGAGGCGATGGGCCCCAACTGCACTGTACGACAGCAGATTTCTTGGGAAAATATGCGATAAATAGACGTTTGTCTGTGGTTCCAGGGGCTGGCGGACTGCCAGGTGCAGGGTTTAACAGATGCGGTGGGCATCTCCAACTTCAAGGCCGACCGCGTGCGCCAGGCCTCCCGCATCCTGCAGGCGCGCCTGCGGTGTACTGCCGACATCTGTCTGCACAAGAGCACATCCTCCTGGCAGCTGACACACTGCTGAAACCCGCAACTGCTTTGAGCACAGCTCATCCGCGGATCCGTGCCGCTGTGGGCACACACCTCTCAGGCCGCCCTTGGCGAGGCTGCAGGCTTACAGGTGTCAGTGCGACGCCCATTCCTTCAAGCGCAATGGACAGAGGCATTGTCCGAGTGAGCTATGTTCTGATTGTTTGAACTCGTTGATACAGGACAACGGTGTGCCGCTGGCGAGCAACCAGGTGCAGTACAGCCTGCTGTACCGGGAGCCGGAGCGCAACGGCGTGGCGGACGCGGTGCGGGAGGCGGGCGCCACACTCATCGCATACAGCCCGCTCAACCAGGGTCTGCTCACAGGTGCCTTGTCTCAAACTCTGACATGCATTTCAAAATCAACGAGAAGCAGGATACGTGATGCGGGAGGCGGGCGCAACGCTCATCGCCTACAGCCCGCTCAACCAGGGCCTGCTGATAGGTAAGTCGTAGATGCTGCTCTCGAGGAGTCCACATCTGCAAACAGCGCCGGTGTTGGCCTGGGCTCAATGCGGGAGGCGGGCGCCACACTCATCGCCTACGGCCCGCTGAACCAGGGCCTGCTGACAGGCCGGTTCAGGTGCCAGAAGCCAATGAAGTATCTACAAAACACGACACACAGCGCGGGAGGCGGGGGCCACCCTCATTGCCTACAGCCCGCTGAACCAGGGCCTGCTCAAAGGTGCTTTGTCGATCTCGTTCCTCGCCATCAGGTTTTTTTCAATGACATTCCTTGACGTGAATGCGGTGTGGGAGGCGCGCGCGACACTCGTTGCCTACAGTCCCCTGAACCAGGGCTTGTCATCAGGTTGGTCGAAATATTAAAGAAATCAACGACAGTGCCAGCACTGAGAGAATCATGACGCCGACACGGCGCGCCAAGGCGTGAGAGGCAGGCGCCACGCTCGTGGCCTACAGCGCAGAATCAGGGCCTGCTGACAGTTGTGCTGTGCGATGACAGTGACCAAGGAATTTGTGATATCCGATGCTCCCATCTGCCCGGCAAGCACGCGGAAGAGAGTCTGCTAGGCACGGCGCAGGCGCTGGTCATCGACGAACACAGAGTGGAGACAGGAAAAGATCCGATGCATGCAATACATCATGCAGCGCATTGACTCCGCCGCAGGAAAGTACAACAAGGAGAACCTGCCGGGCGGCGCGCGAGCGCTGGTCATCAACGAGGAGCGGGTGGACGCGGTGCAGCCGCTGCTGTCCCTCATGCGCGACATCGGCTCCGCGCACGGCGGCAAGACGCCCGGCCAGGTGCGGCCGGTGCTGCTGAATTTGCACCCTGATATACTTCCATCAGGTATCTCTGCCGTTGTGCGCTGCAGCCGCTGCGCAGCCTGATGCGAAGCATTGGCTCTGCGCATGACGGCAAGACGCCTGGCCAGGTGCGTCCGCGCTGTGGATGCAAGTCATGTTTTTGGAGTTTGCCTGGAGATTTTTGGTACCCGTATCCCTGATTCTCTTCCTCAGTTTGTCCACATCTCCTGCAACCTTCTGGCAAAGACGCACCGGCGGTAGAACGCGACATTGCAGTCGCCGGGCTGCACGCAGTTTCTATGTCACTCTTCGATACAGAAAAGATAGTAGATGTGGATACTGGAGCTGTGCGCGTGCCAGCCATACCTTCTCAGCAGCGTTTGTGGCTGATGCCGCAGGTGGCCATCAACTGGTGCATCTGCAAGGGGGCGCTGCCCATTCCGGGCGCGAAGAATGCCAAGCAGGCGAAGGAGGCCGCCGGTGAGTGCGGTCTCCTGATGGGCACACCTGTCAATCTGATGGGCACACCTGTCAATCTCAATCTGCATTGAGCTCTGTGCGGTGTGCGCCGTGCATTGTGATGCAACTCCGATGTCTCGGCCCTTGTCCACAGCAGAGTGGCCATGCAGGAACATGCCAGCATTCGGCAGCACAAGGCGTCCTGCTGTTGACACGTGAACTCAGCCATGTTTGCTGGACTTGCACCTACGAAACAGCGACAGCCAGGGCGCACTCGCCTTCTTCTGCGCAGGTGGTTTTGGCTGGCGCATGACGGATGACGAGGTCGCGGCGCTCGACGCCGCCAGTGACAAGGTGCCCGAGTCCACGGGCGCGCCCTTCGAGAAGTGGTGAACCGCGGCAAGCGGTCATGACTACAGCCCGCTCTGGGGAAGCGCCAGCTGATGAGGGTTACAGTAGACACACAGCGGAGAATATACCTTGCTGGTGGTTAGCGCCGGTTAGCGGATATCTGAGGATTGTCGTACATCAGGAACTTTCGACGTGTGACTTAAATGCAGTGAACTGAAATGTGTGTAGTTGATCACCAGCATGGACTGCGAGAATGTTGGTTCGATTCTTTACCTGGTGACATGATCGTTTGTAAGTCCAGCTGTACCAGAAAGCATTGTGCACAGCGCATGATGATGCTGAAGTGAGTCGACTGTACCGCAATGTGCAACCTCCGACCTGGATAAGAGCCAGATAAGCCTTTGCCCTCTTGGCCTCCCCCTCCACACAGGACACTGCACGATACGAGTCCCAGAGCCCAGCGCCGCATCCTGGTCACTTGCCGCCGTCCCGGGCCGCCGTGGCCAGGACCTGCATCTTCGGCTTCAGTGTCAGCATGGACGCCGGCAGCGCCGCCAGGCCCGCCATCATGCCGCGGCCCGCCACAGGTAACGCTTCTGCCACCAGCGCCCAGTCTGGCGCAGCCAGGTCTACCTTCGCCGGCTGTCCCAGCTCCTTGGCGGCAGCTGCCGCCGCTGCCGCCATGACCGCGATGGCCTCGGTGCGACGGATCTCTGAGCAGGTTGCGACGCCATCGTTTGCCGGCACCGCCTCCGCAGGCACCGCATCCGCTGCAGGGGGCTGGCCGGCGGCCGCGCCGTTTGTTGGCGCGTCGGCAGTGCTGCCAGCGGCGGCTGGCGCCTGGCGGCTGGGCTGCCCGGCCGCCTGCTTGCCGCCGTCTGGCGCCGCGCCTCTGTGTTTGTACGCCACTGCAGCAGCAGCGCAGTGACTGCAGTCAGTATCATCGTTCTATCCTTCGTTGAACGCCTCGGACCTGTGTCCATCACCGTTTGGGATGTGACCAGCCAGCATGAACCGCACAGCACATACTTGTAGTAAAAGAGCTCCTGAATAGAACAAGCTGCTTCACACGACGCCCGCCGGCCTGGCAAGCTTGCCATGTCCTGTAGGCATATCATACACAACCCACACCTGCATAAGAGGTGGTGGAAGACAGCGCCTCTGCTGCCGGGTGCGTCAGCCACATTGCCACGGCAGCCCCCGCAGCTTTCGTCAGCGCCTCTGCCGTGAGCGCGCAAATCAACTCCACCGGCACAATCCGCTGACAATGCCTGCGAGCATGCACAGGCAAGACCGGATCTGTGCCACACTCACGGCAGACCAGCAGATGTCACATGGCGTCAGAGTCTTGTCAAGGAAGTTGCGATGGTTGCCGGGGCCGGCGCTGCCGCAAGTCCAGGCAACAAAATTTCGTGTGAAGTTGCATTTGCTGGCAGAGGCAGTACCTGGGAGGAACCTCCTATTGTCAAGCTTCAGCAGTGTGTAATAAAGGGCAAATGTGCTCACTGCAGGCGCGGACGCCTTCCTGCTGCCAGGTCCGCCAGCAGCGCCGCCACCACCCTCGTGGCAGCGCCCGGCGGGGGGTCCCCTGCGAGTGAGCGCCAGGAAGATGCAATACATGATGACGTTGGACACTGGCGAACCGCCATTCCCGAGATGACGATGTGCAGGAACACCAGCAGCAGCGCAGGACTGATGACCAGCATGCAGCATGCAGTAACGCCATCACTTATACGAAGGAATCTCGCGCACCAAAATGGGTAGTCAGTTGTATGAGAGGCGGCGATGATAGACTGGGGCGGACTCAATGCTGCACGATAGCTGCCACACCTTGCGGTTTCAACAGCATGAGGCCACTGCAGCCGAGCTTCACCGCCGCCAGCTCGCGACAACCTTCTCCGCCAGCGACGCTGCCTTCAGGCTGGTCTGCTCGCTCTGTTGCTGGAGCAGCCTGGCCACCAGCCTCAGGCGCTGCTGCCGCGCCAGCACCGCCGGCCGCCAGCGGTGCAGGGGGCGACGCCGCCGCTGTCGCCGCGGACTCCGCCGGCGCAGCAGCGGCTGCTCCTGCGGCCGCCGTTTGTTGCTGCTCAGCGGCCTCCGCCCGCAGGTAGGGCCGCAGTACCTCGGCAGCTTCCTTGGAGGCGCTCCTCTCCCTGCGCAGCGACGAGGAGCAGGTTGGCGGCTGCCGCTCAAGACTGCCACGTTCCATTCGGGGATGGATGCCAGCGCCTTGCAAATGAGTTTCCAGGGAGGACACGCTATTCGGTCAGTGGTTCAGATACACCTGCGGAAGTTGCAGTGCACGACGAATGCCGGGCCGGCGAGCTGGCCGTCATGCGCGGCAGCGTAGTTGTACCGCCCGATGGCAGGCGCACCAGCTTCCCTGCCTGCTCTTGAGAAGTGAACGTTTGTGGTTTGTTTGTTTGGCTTGGCGTCGCAGAACGCTGGGGAGCATACAAGCTTGCATGCAGCGGTTTGGGAGGCGGCGCCACCGCCTGCGGCGCGGCGTGGGCTCACCTTCAGTTCGCTGACGCTTCGAAGGCTGAGCTGTGTCATCATCTGGAGCGTCGCGGCGCATTTCCGATTCGGCTGCACGGCGCAGGGCAGCCAGATCAGCAGCCATAATGCACTTGGCGACCTGGTTGGGACCCCTGCGCAGCCTTGCCGACCGCAATCAGATCGCTCCTCCCGAAAGATGCGCGTTCAGTGGTCTGCTGAAAGCAAAGCAATGGGCAAATTCGAGATCTAACGGGTGACGGCTTCGCTGGCGCTTGCTGTGAGCGCTCAACAACGAGCGCTGAGCATGCTGATACGTGCCCAATCGTGCTCATTGCATGCTTGCGATATCGTTGCGGTATACCTGCGTGTGTGCGCCACTCAAAATGCTGTGATACTGTGCCGGCGCCTCGGTGCTATTTTAACATGGCCACCGCTATTGGGCACGCACAACTCACAGACCGACTTGGCAAGTGTGCCGATTGCCCAACGCCGGGCGTGACGACAACGGTAGCGAACCGTACCTGCAATACATCTAGTAGCTTGACACCAGGGCTACTGTAGAGGACATCAGCTTCTACAAGCCGTCATCAGAGTGACTCGCCGCTCACACAGCGTCGCCGTGGCGCTGCAACGAAGGTGATTCTTTCACTTCGGCGCCGAGCATTCGCCAATTTCAATGCCTCAAACTCGCGCGACGGCCCGCTGGACGACCTGCTTCTGTTCATGATGGCTGGCCGCCTGTCGAGGCGACGCCGCAGCCCGCCAGCGGCGCGGCGACTGCGTTAGAGACCGCTGCCGCGTCGCTGGCGCTGCGGCTGTGTTTCCAGCTCGACACCGAGGCGCCGGCCACCCTGCAGCGGCTGGCACCCAAAGTGGCAGGCTGCGCAAGCCAGAGTGCCGTCGACTCTAGGCGCTGCTGGGCTGCCTGCGCAGCATGCTGGCAGGTCCCAGGCATTTTCCTGTGGAGGGTCTCGAGTCGCACGCCGCCGTGTGTGGCGATGCGAACCGGGCGAGCAGCGGCAGGTCGCGGCGGACGGCCTGGGTCTGCTAGCAGCGCTGGCGGACGCGCTGACCTGAGAGCCTCCGCCGCCGCCACTCACGGTGAGCGCTCCTGTCCAGTTCTGGCGGTGCGCAGAATGACCATGTGCTCGGCTGGCTCGGGCATTCTTGGGTTTCGTCAGGTCCTGGAATTCTGGTCCAGAGGGAGGAATGCAGCTGCCAGCAGGGTTTAGGGTTTAGCGCGGCCGCGCGTCTCTGAGCATGCATCGTGCTGGCGGTGCAGCCATATGGTGCCTCGGCATGTCGTACTCATGGACGGCGGGAGGCGCATGCAGGCGCAGTGTTGAACTCACATGCCAGTGCATGAGGGAGGCTAGCGCCAGCATGCTGGCGCTAGCCCCATCGTTCCGCAATGGGAGCAGAAGGCAGACCCCCAGCTGCACATGACTTTCACCCCCATTTAGTGCCTGCATGTTCCGTAAAAAACTCTATAAGAACACAGGCATCAGACAAAAGGCCGCCGCCGCATCGGCATAGAACCTCGGGGCGGGCGCCACCGTGGCAGCAGGCGTGGTGCGGCAGGTCTGCGCCTCAGTCACGCAAGTGCTCAAGGCGGAGCAGCCGCTCCGCACCTGCAATGCAGTGGTTTCGATGGCCAGGCTGCGCAGCTGCGGTGCCAGCGGTGCTGTACCTCTACAGCGGAGAAGTGTCACTGCACTTGCACCGCAGAATGCGTTTGGCGATGGTGTCCAAGCAAATGGCAGAGGCCATTGAGCCGAGGCGTCGCACCGGCGCCTGCAGGCGGTGCGCCTGCAGGCGTCGGATCTGGTGCGGATGTCCGCCGCGGCGACGCCCTCGTTCCTGCGGCGGTGCCGCGACCGCGCGGCTTGTACTGCACTTCGAAATGCCAGGGCAGCTGGGCAGCAATGCGCGCACGCTTGTTGATGCGCCAGGGCAGCAAACTAGCAGGCTACCTTGCGGCTGACTTTTTCTGGAGCGCTCGGAAGTGCGATGTACATCAAGACTTGCACCGTGCTTGCCAGTACGCTCGTCACGACTGATTGACGCTTTCAATTTGGGGGGCCAGGTTCAAACCCAGCGTCTGCTAAATTCCCGCTGTTGGGCTGCACAGCCGGAGCGTCTGCAAAGATGCGACGTGCGCGAACAGCAATGGCTGCACAAATGAACAGAACGGCGACATATATTCTGCACGGTAATGAAACGCATTAGCGTCAGCAACGTTGCACCTCGACTATGAAATGTAATGAGGCAGTGATGGTCGCCAGAAGCATCCTGTTTGCAGTCTCTACATTTGCTTGGCACATTGCGCTGCGCTGCGCTGCATTCAGCTCGGCAGAACAGTACAGCTCCGCTCACCCGTGTTTAACAACCAGAGATGCGTTGCAACAAGAGGTTCCCTTTGTTTGAAACTTTCCCTTTGTTTGAAACTTTCCCTTGGAACCTTCCTTTGTTTGAAACGTTGCAACAAAAAGTGTCCGTGCTCCCTAAGAGATTGCGAGGTCTGCCATCACACCGCCAAGCGCCCGGGACAATGGCACAGTCGACGCACGCGGTGACTAACACTGCTGAGTGGAGTGGCATTCTTAGAAAAACGCCAGGTCGGCCGCCGCGATGACGAGGTGCTCCAGCATCGCGATGCGTGCATGCTGGAGGATGACGCCCCCGCCCTCAGAAGAATGCCAGGTCTGCTGCAATGGTGGCTAGGTGCCCCAAAACTGCCACCCGGTCGGAGCCGACGGCCGCCGCCAGCGCCGCCTGCCGCCCCGCGGGCAGCTGGTGGTACTCCGCCAGCAGGTCACCGTCTAAAAAGGCGCCGATAGACAGCGGCGGCCCGCGGCGGCGGCCGCCGCCCAGCGATGCCGGCTGCCGTTTGAAGCGCTTCCTGCAGTCACATGAATTGTGCGTTGTTCATACATGCTTCTGACAGTCCAAGAAGGTGCCTGTGAGCAGCGGCCGCCGCCCAAGGCTGCCGGCTGCCCCGCCTAAAGACTTGCACCATAGCAATTGTCCCAGGCCATGTGATCTGAGAGTCAGGGCGATGCGTAGTCCTATGTGCCGTCCTATCCAGTCCATTTCTGTTCCCTGAGCCCGGAGATTCCAGCAAACATCAATGCTTGGTGCTGTTCAAACCAGAGCTGCACACCATTTGCCCAGAGCATCCACATGGACGCCCAACTGAAGGCGGCAGGGGTTGTGCGAGTTAGAGCTGCACAATGTCAAAGCGGCGATCTAGCAGACACCGCACGTACCTGAAGGCGGCAGAGTTGAGGCCTGCAGCATGCGCAATGCCGACCGCCAACAGCGGTTGCAGCTTGCCCAGCACCGCCGACGTCTTCTCCTCTCCTGGACCCTGTGCAGTCAGCATTGGCACCGCCCTCAAGCTCGCCTGCATGCTCTGCTGTTGCAGGTGGGATCGGGAAACACCTGTGGAGATCGTTCGAACAAAGTCCTACATCGGAGCAGGCATCTTGGTCTGTCTCATAGACGAAGCCGTCGGATCCTCGGACCCTAAACCCTAAACCCTCACCAGCAGAGAAACTGCCGCGAGGCCACCGTCGGCTGTGGCGAGCAAGACGCCCTGCCGCTTGAGCGCCAACGGCAACTCACGTTCAGACTTTGAACAAAGGAGTTTATGTACACATGCTGCAAAGGACTCACCAGCGGCGACACCGCGGCGAGGCCGCCGTCGGCTGTGGCGAGCACGACGCCCTGCCGCTTGGGTGCGGAGGAGAGGCGCGTCACGTGCAGCCGCGCCGTCGCGCACACGCTGCTGCCCATGTGCAGGTTGCCCCTGCAGTCAAGCTTGCGAAGGTGAACTATCCTGGCATCGTGTCTCTTGACTCGATGACAAGTCTCGTCGCGTGCAGCCGCGCCGGCGCGCACACGCTGCAACCAATGCGCAGATTGCCCCTGCAGCTGGCAGAGGATGGTGCACAACCTGCCACTCCCTCCTTCTCAGACCGGGGAGAAGCTCGTGCAGTGTAGAGCCGCGCCGCCGCGCACATGCTGCTGCCAATGTGCGGATTGCCGCTGCAGCCCGGCATGGCGAATCTGAACGGTTCTGTGAGCGTCCTTAGTCCTCAGCCCCGCAGCTGCGCCTTGGACCACCACTGCAAGCATAACTGTTCAGCCACACAGTTATGCTTGCCAGTGCTGAGTTGCACAGCGTAAAGCACAGCCCAGCAGTGCTCAAGGCAGCCGAAGGCTGCTTGTGGTTACGTCATCCCCAACTTAACTCTATGTGGCGACAACCATCCAATTTCAAACAAAGAGGAGATCGAGCAGGTGCCAGCTGCTCAGCACGTCCATTTGGCAACGCTGTGCTGCTCGAACTCGAATGCACACTGGTCAAACCTCCTGCATTAGTCGATGGCTTGAAAGCCGACTCACAGGTTGAGCAGGCGCTGGCCGCGCAGCGTGGCGGCCGCATTGGCGGGCGAGATGTCGTAGCGGCTGAGCCGCAGGCTGCCGCCCGCGTCCGCGCCAAGGAAGCCCAGCGACGAGCCGTCTATCAGCAGGTCCGCCGCGCGCAGGTCTTGCGAGTCAAAGTCCTTGGCGATCTGCCTCAGCTGCTTGTCCTGCAGCACAAGGTGCACCGCAGATATTTCCAAAGCATGGTGTTTGAGAGAGAGTCAGCAGGTCCGTCGCGCGCAGGTCTTGAGCATCACAGTCCTCGACGATCTGCCGCAGCTGCTTGTCCTGCGGGCAGAGATGCACATTGAATTCGGTTCAGAAAGCCTATCAGTAGGTTCGCCGCGCGCAGGTCCTATGCATCGAAGTCCTCGACGAGCTGCCGCAGCTGCTTGTCCTGCGGGCAGAGATGCACAACATTTAAAACATCTTCAGAGGATGTATGCAGGGTCTGTCAGGAGATCTGCTGTGCGCAGATCCTGCGCATTAGGTCCCTGGCGATCTGCCGCAGCTGCTAGTCCTGCGAACAGCTGGATAGCTTTTCAGAACACGCATGCAATGCGTTTCAGTTGCTTGGGTTCAAAGAGCGAAGGTCCTGCACATTGCGGTCCTTGGCACTCTGCCGCAGCTGATTGTCCTGTCGGCAGGAAAGGAAGGTGACACTGCGGAACTGGGGCTTGACATGGGGGGATTCAGAAGGGTGGCAGGCCCCGCCACTTGTTTTGTAGGCATACACAACATGGGCTTCGGTTCAACTGATGTTTCACAATCACAATATGGGAGCGAGGTCCTGCGCGTCGAAGTCCTTCACGTGAATGACTCATCTGCTGATTATGTTTGTCCTGCGGCAGGGGAGCAACACGGGGTGGGCTTCAGTCGACTCCCGGGTCAACCGCAGAGCGGGCCTGTGCATTGCAGCCCTTGGCGGAGCTGTTGGTCTAGGGTACATACTCCTGCCCGAGTCCTACAGGAAGCAACTCAGCATTGCAGCCCAGAATCATTGAACGTAATTTCATCAAGAAAGGCAACACCGACGCACTGCTGACATATCAAATCAAGCGCCAGCGCAACACCAGCCGGTTGCGGTAAACCACTGGCGCTGTGCAATGGGACAGTGTCAGGGACCATGAGCTTGCCGTTCAACATGCAGTGCAGCATGTCGAGAGGCGCGCTCTACACTCCTTGACACTGGCTTGCGCCCTGTGCGGAAGGCGGAAGCAGCAAGTATTGCAGACAAGGTACCCAAGCACGTCGATCATGAGCTGAGGAATCGACTCCTGTGGAGCACGGAGATGGCGTTGTGCGACGCGTCGCCCGCCAGCGCATAGTTCTTGAGCAGATCCTCGCACAGCCTGGCGGTTGCAGGTTGTTTTCTCGAGTGGAATCGCTGCGAAAAGCTTCACATGTGAACACCGTGTGATACACGAAGGCACCATGCGCAGCGTTGCCCGCCAGCGCTTAGGGCTTGACCACATTGAGCGTCGCCACGAGGAACGGCGCATAAATGTAGCCTCAATTACGGCCAACCTTAACGAGTCGTACTGTGTGGTGCACCAAGATGGCGCCTTGCGCCGTGTCGCCCGCCAGTGCGTAGTGAACCTCACCAGTTCAGTGCATCATTGCACGTTCAGTAAACGGAGAAAGGTGCGCGTATGAGTTGATAATTGCGACTCTACAGATCATCTCACCGCGTAGTGCACGAAGATGGCGCCGTGCGCGGCGTCGCCCGCCAGCGCGTAGTGCTTGACCACATTGAGCGTGGTCACCAGGAAGGGGGCGTCGAAGAAGGCGGAGCGCGTCAGCCGGGGGCCCTCCAGCTCGTGGCGCTCCAGCCGGTGGCCTGCCGCCACCAGCAGCGCGCCCTCGAAGGACGCCAGCGCCGTGACTGGTCCCCGGAACTCCCTGCGGGTGTTATCACGGTGTTAGTACGAGAGTTGGGAGTTCCAAAGGCGAGGGGCCATCCAGCTTGTGGCGCTTCAGGCGGTGCCCGGCCGCCACCAGCAGCACGCCCTCAATGGACGCCAGCGCCGGCACCGGCCCGCGGAACTCCCTGCGCATTGAAACATGTCAAAGACCTGATGATTCGGTACTGAGTGGTACTGGTTGCAAGTGTTCGGGAGTTGAGGTTTTCCAAGCTGCGCGGCCCCTTCAGCTCGTTCCAGTCGGTGGCCAGCCTCCACCAGCAGTGCCCCCTCAAGAAACGCCAGCGCCGTCCCTGACTCTCGGAACTCCCTGTGTTGCAAAGATGAAAATTGATATATTTGCAGGGTGCCAAAGTGCAGGCCCCCTCCAGCTTGGCCGGTCCAGCCAATGTTCAGCGGCCACCAGCAGCGCGTCCTCGAAGGCGGCAAGTGCCGTCACCGGCCTGCTTGACTTCCTGCAGGTGTCTGTGTGATCAAACTGCGAAAGTCGCGGGTTTCAAAATGCAGAACGCATCATCCGGGTGCCCTCCACCTTCGGCCCAGCCGTTGGCCGCAAATAGCAGCCCTAGATGCTCGCCCCAGTCGGTCGCCAACGCATTACGGGCCGCACTATTCCCAGTCACTCGAAAAGGAATATTGTGGATGTTGCTTTGTTCTGGTAGATGCGGCTCAGCATTCAATTTGGCAGATATCTGCGCGTGCAGGTGGGCCAGCAAGGACCGCAGCGACAACGAAAGCCCCACGCCAAGCAGACGGCGGAACAATACCGCCGCAGTGGACACACCGCACCGCGGATCTTGCTGCAGAGACCGGCGTGCAACACACGTTGTCTGCCGCCCTCGCTGGCCCGAATGTACATGGCTTTCAAGCGATGCTGCTGTAAATGTGCCTGGGCTACTAGCAATTCCCTAAGAGACAACGACCTGGATGAAGCACACGCATTCGAAAAGCTGCTGGCCTTGTCACGTGCGCAGCTGCTGTAGCATCGCCAGATGCCCCGCTCTGTCGACGAATCAGGCACCAGACACAACAAGATCCCACTGCCCTCTGCACACCTGACGTAAATCATGGAGGCGGACCAGGCTTCTCGGACATCCGCTTCGGCGCCGTCCGGCCCCGGCGGCTGCCGCACTGGCTTCACCTCGAACAGCAGCAGCCGCCCGGTGCAGGGGAAGTCCTCGCCTGCAGACAGGCGCATGGAAATCGCATCGACCGGTAGTGATCAACTTAGTCTGGCATATAGCGATTTGCGCTCAGGCCGGCCACATGTGGACACAGAAAGGTGTCGCACCTGCTGAGAAGGATGTGCCAACGGCGACGAGGGGGCGCGTTTTTTTGCCGCTGGGGGATTTGTCGGCGAGGTGCACGCCGCGCGCCGTGAGCGGCACCTCCCCCGCCTCCAGCTCGTGCCGGAACACGGTCCTGCCTGTCGCCACCGCCAGCAGCCGCACCTGTGGACAATGTGGAGCATGTTTCGCATTCGATCGTTGGACAAGGATCGAACCGTTCATGGCGGTGTTCCCCGCCTCCAGCTTGTGGCAGACAAGACGAGATTCGCTGATTGTGGCCGCCCGCAGCTGCACCTACAGTACAGAAATGGTTTGCATTTCAAACATGAACGTCCTCAAGCGGCCCCCAGTGGTATCCCGAAGCCTCCAGCTCGTGCCTGAATACTCTTGTCGCCGCCGCCAGCAGCCGCGTTTGCAGGATGAGCACATGTGAATGAAAGGACGATAGTGGGACATGGCTCGTGATGAAGGACGGTCTGTCAGCGCTGATGCCACGAGCAGGGTCTGGCTAGCGATTGGTGTGGGCCAAGCTTCGCCAGCCTACCTCGCCGATCTGGCCGCCCTTGGCGTGCTTGGCGGCCGCCTCTGCCGTCGCGTACGCCGCCGCGGCCGCCGGGTCGCCCTCCGGCTCCAGCGGCCTCCACGCCTTGTACGGCGCCTGTGTGGGGCAGCTTGCTGTTAGCGCAAGTGCATCGGCGGCGACATGCGATCGGGACCTGCCTCAAAGCATGTAGGGCTTTGGGATTGCCGCGACTTTCTAGATGCAAGGCATTGCTTCCCATGATCTGCCAGCCAGCACACGTCGACGCGACTGCCAGTAGGATTCGCCTCGTGGCAATTGCAGAAATAGACGAGCAGACGAGGGAAGTGGGAGCTGCATTGCGCCTGGGCGCATGCAATTTTCAGCACTCCCTGCTGCATCTACCTCTGCAAATGCCACCGGCGCAGCGTCCACTGAAGGCACATGCTCTGCAAGAATGCATGCCTATATAATGACCCCGCTCACCTTGATCTTCGCGAGGCAGGCCATCACAGCACATGCGGCAACACAGGAGTAGCAGTAGCCAGAGCATGGCGTCAGGGGTTCGGGTTTGTCCTCCCCATGGTAGAACACTTGCAGTTTAGAAAAGTGTTCTACCGCCTGTGTCAATTGCTAGATCGGAAAAGGCAGAGCGCCAGAACACGCAGGGTCCCGGCAAAAGCTCTCCTGAAACCTGTACCGTGCAAACCATCCTACCGACTGACGGCCACGCATCGAAGCGGAACCCAATGCTGCGGCAGCTCTTGCAGATAGGCTGTACTATCGAACAGGTGACCTGTGTTCGGATCATCCTCACCTGCCGGCTGACGGCCACGATGTGGAGCTGCGCCTCTGGGTAAAAGCCCAGCGCTGTGGGCGTCGCGCGCTGTGGCTGCCGCGCAACCGGCCAGGGCGTGTCCAGCCGCTGCCGCGGGTCCAGGTCGCAGATGCGCACGGTGCCCTTCTCCGCCTCGCCCGCGGCCATGATGAAGCCCTGCAATCAAGCACGGAAGGAAAGATGTGAATGTGCAAGAGGTGACAAAGCTGCAGCAAGGACGAAACAGTCCCCTGGGCCGAGTCCGCAGATGCGCTCGGTGCCTGTCTCCGCCTAGCCGGCTGCTATGATGAAGCCCTGCGGCGCGATTTAACGTATCAGGAATCGTCAATCCAAAAACACACTGCCCGTGCAGCTATCAGTCCGAGAGCACACTTCTTGTGCAGTGGAGTCCGACTGTCGCCTTGGGTCTGGGCGGGAGACGCATAGTGCCCTGCTCCGCCGTGCCGGCGGCAGCCGTGAAGCCCTCCGGTGCAGATTCACTCGTCTCAAAATTTCAAGCTTTGCAAGCATACAAAAGTGCGTGGATGCGCTGTGAGTTGTCAGAGTCACAGATGTAAGCGCAGTGTCCTCGCCCGGCGCGCCAGCGCGGCGACTGAGGGGTTCTGTTGACTGCAAAATCACCGAGCTGTGAACAATGTTGCGATATTTGAGTAACAGACAGGCGGTTGCTCCCGCTGCTTGGAGAATGGGGTGGCGCTTCAGGCATGGGCATGCATAATTTTCCACATTCGCTGAGGATCACTGCGAATGGTCTGCATGTTCTGCCAGCTTGATCGGCCACTCCTGCCGGTGGGTTGAAGAATCGTTTGTGCGCTGCTGCCAACCAGGTGCTGTGAGCGTTTGATGGATCCTGACATGAATTTGATGGATTCTGACATGAGTAACAGGAACAGCTCGTGAACGGCAGGTCCCCTCAACACGCTGACAGCATCTGACCCTAAGCACAAAGCGTCAAATAAGCGTGAGCTGCTCAATTACGCGGCAACTCCCATACGTGCCATGGAAGAAAGTTCCGTCGTTGAAGCACCTCTTGATGCATGAGCGGATCCATCCAATGCAAGAATGGAGTGCATGCGCACCCGCTGGCAGTCGGGGCTGTGCAACAGTGTGGAGTCCCACACGGCGCGGTCCATGCAAACAGCATTACGACCACAGGATTGCATCCGATATCCTATTCTGGCCATCATGTGCGCACCCGCTGGCAGTCGGGGTTGTGGAAGGGTGTGAATGCGGCGACGGCGCCGTCCGCAGGCGATGGATGAAGCACCAGCCTCCCTCGGTCTGCCACCAGCCACGCCGGCGCCACGCCGCCCACAAAGATGCCCGCGTAAGCTCGCGCCTCGCCTGCAGTGAGTTGCACGCCTCCAGGGTCATGTTTGCATTTTGCCGAGCTTTTGGCGCAGCCACAGCTGCCCTTGGTCCACCACCAGCTGGCGACGTGCCGCCCACGACCAAGAGATTCTTATGATCGAGTTCGACTGCTTACGCATCTGCCACCGGCCACACCGCGCCGTCCACAAAACACGCCAGCATACAGCTCCGGCTCGCCTGCATGTGAGCCTGGCATGGTGAGTGTTTTGTTTCTTTGTTAAGGCACACACTGGCTTTTGCGTCACTAGCCGCCTCCAGTCCCAAATCAGCCGCACCTGCGCCGTGCTGCCCGAAAACGTGCTTGCGTATGGCAATGCCTCTTCCTGCAGAAGAGAACACCACAGAAGCGCGGATCTGCCTGTGCAGTCCACTAGGTCGACAGACTTGGTTTCAATCGGCGCTGTTCCTGCCATGGTTGAGCCGCAAGTTTGACCATCTGCTGGGATGTCTGTGTGTCCCCAACGACAGTCAGGCCTGTTAACATGCCTGCGACAGCACAAAGTGGGTGTCCTTGACAGCAACGAATCAGACGGTTGCCTGCAGTCTTCCAATTTGCGCATCGCACGCAGATTGGAAGACTTTTCTAGACTGCGAGAAACCGCACCAACGGCGTCAAAGCGCGTCATGAGCGGCTGGCCGCCTTCTTCGCCCACGCCTGCGCTGCCCACCGCTGCCTCCGCCATGCCGTGGCCCGCCAGCTCCAGGCGTTGCCGGCAGAAAGCCAGCCCACCACCACGTGCCTGCGGATATGGGAACCAAACAGTGAGCAGGATTCCCGCAGAGGCCGCTCAAGCGACCATAGAACATGTGAGTGAGATTTCGCGTGCCAGCTCCACGCCTGCAAGCTCTGGGCGCTGCCGCGTAGATACAATGCCGCCTGACGGTGCCTGCGAACACAAATCCAAAGGAACCTGTAAATCTGTGTTGCAGCGGCCACTAAAGTATGACTATGGTGTAGGCTATGTCCACGAACAAGCTTAGTGTCAGCATGGCATCAAGCCCTGCCGGTGGGCGGGATTCACCCACCAAAGGCCGCAGTGCCCACGGATGCGAGCAAATCACAACCGCAGGAGCGCTCACAAATTGGTTGAAATTAAGACCGCAAAGGAGACAACGAGAAGTCAAGCCTGCAGTGCGAACCCGGCGGGGGCGAGAAGGCACTGTTGGCCTACATACTCCAACACACGTGGACAGCAGCCTGTGCGCGGCTCGTTTCGAGACAGAGACCGAAGGCAAACTTGGTGGGGCGAGCAGGCGCGGTATGGAAGCAGCGCGCCGGCCTTGCAACATACGAAAAGCAGCCTGTGCACGGCGGTGGTTCAGCGAGATGAAATCAGCGCAAACCTGACAGGGCGAGAAGGCGTGGTAGGCGAGCAGCGTGGCGTCCTTAGGACAAGCACAAAGCTGTCTTTGCAGGGCCCTGATCTCGAAAGAGATTTTCAGGACACACCTGGCGGGGAGAGAAGGCGCGGTAGGCGAGCAGTGTGCCGTCCCCCAGCCGCGCCAGCAGGTGCGGCGCAGCGCCCGGCGGCCACTGCGTTGGGTGTTGCACCCCTAAGGCCACGCCGCCGCCGCCGCTGCGGCCGCTACCGTGATCTGCAGACCGACCGACGGCTGCTGATACTGTCCCTGCCGCATCCTCGGCCGCCGCCGGCGACACCTCCGGGAAGCTTTCCAGGCGCAGCTCCACGACGGGGGCCGGGGCCGCGGCTGACGGCTGCTCGCTGGCAGATTCTGAAACGACGGCGTCCTCAACGGCCGCGCCACTGAGCACAGGCGCCCCCTCGGCGACGCTGGCGCAGGAAAACACCAGCTGCATCGCCGGCAGCTGGTACAGCTCCAGTCGCCCACTAGCTCTGCGGGTATGGCACATGCATATCATTGAGGGAGGATTTTGTGTCAGACCTGTGCAGGAGAATACCAGCTGCATCGCAGGAAGGTGATACAACTCCAGCTGCCCGCTGGTCCTGCGCATGAGTACCATGTATCAGCTACGACCGTCTGTGGCGCGACAACAAACTTCTGCATGTCTGGCAGGAGGACGCAAGCTGCATTCAGCGGGAGCTGGTACTCCAGGACCCAGTGGGCTTACGGAGGTGTACAGCGCTTGCCAGCAATCATATATGTTTGAGCAGAGTGAAAACTGCGAAAGCCCGTCGAGAAGGAGCTCAGAGCAGCAATCTACATGCAAGCTGTCATGGTCTACCCATCGAGCGGGCCAGTGAATCGGGGTGCTGCTCACCATGGGAGTTTCTCTCCACGCACAGCCATCACCCACAATCAATGGCATGTCAAAGGTGTGCCTACGATGGCGCTTCAGCAGGAAAGCAGCTGCAGCTTCCCTACGATCGTGAGATGACCCTGAAAATTTCTGCCAAAAACGCAATACGTCTGGCATCAGCAAGCCAGGACACTTCGCAGATATCTGGCTGTGCAGCAGCACACCCAACGAGCAAAGTCGCACCTGGCCACGGCGCAGTAGACGCCCGGACCGGCTGGTTGCGCATCCTGCTGCTGCTCCGAGCCCGCTGCATCCGCCGGCGCCGGCGCTGCCGCGGCCATCTCTGCATCGCCAGCCGCCGGCGCCGAGGCTGTCGCATCACCTGCAGCATCAGGCACCGCGGCCGCCCCGCTGCCGCCAGCCGCGACGGCTTCGATGTCAGTGGGGCCTGGTTCCCCTACGTCCAGCGCCTCTGGCCGCTCTGCCGCCGCTGAAAGATCTGCAGCACACCAGCACGAGGACCTCGGCTGCGATCTCCGATGTTGTTTTGATGTAGGTTCACAGGCATTGCAGCTGCAGAGCTCTTGTACAGGCGGCTGTTGGACCGTCTGCACGTGTTTCCCGTGGTGTGTCGTGTGACCCCAAGATGTGCTCCTCCAGTTATTGAATCCAAGACCCACACAGCGCTGCAAGCCTCGCACCTCCAGGATGGGAGGTCCAACAGCAGCGAAAAGGGTTTACAAAACTGGGGTGCAGTACCTGTGAGGTGGTGCGCATGCGCCGCCAGCCAGCCAGCACGATCCACGTGCAGGCTCGCCGCGTTGACTGTCGCAGGAAAGTCCACCGCCGGCCGCAGTGTCAGCGGCTCCGTCGCCGCCGGCAGCACCGCCAGCTCGCCTGTAGACAAGAAAGCGATAGGTGAGATGTAGTCGGAAAGCATTTGAGGCATTTGTCAGCAGCAGCGGGATCCAGGGCATCAGACTCAGGCTATCGGGCTACCAAGCATGCAGGCTTGTGGCTGCTGGTGCAGCAGTGTCAATACGTGGTTACGCATGCTACCTGAGAGCTCTTGAACGCCAACTCAGTCGGGAGAACAGCCTTCCCCCAGGAGAGGATGATTTTCGGTGCGCACACGCGCATCTAATGGCAGGGTTGAGAAACATACCCCAGGCTGGTGCATCTGTGCGGCAGTGCATTGCTGCGCATGCCGTTGCAACTGGCGAAAGTGCCACTCTCCAAGCCAAAGGACAAGCATCAGACGTGACCATGTCGCAAATGGCCAACAAACCAGCAGCAGGCTTTATCACCGCATGTTCTGACCCCCCTGTTGCGATATGCCGCACCCGTGCCGGCGTCAAGCCGCAGCAGCAGCGCCGCGCCGTCGCCAAGCAGGAGCAGCGAGTAGCCACCCGCGATTTCAGCGCCGGCGATGACCAGGTCCTCGTCTTCCGCGTCTGCGGGATCTGGCAGCAGCGCCGAAAGCGGCAGCACCTGCCGCGCCTCCTCGTCCACTATCAGGCGCACCTCCCGCGGGCACACCTGCGGCGGGCATGAAGGCATTGAGATGCGTGTAATGACTGGGTTTGAGCATCAGCAGGGTCCGGCAGCAGCGCCAGATGCGGCAGCACCTGCCGCGCGGCCTCGTTCACTACCAGGCGGGCCTCCCTCGGGCAAACATGCAGGCAGCATAGACCGTGTGTATCGCGCAAAGTCCGGACGAGAAAGCGTCCGCGGGGCTTGGCGGCAGGGCGCCCAGCGGTAGCATGCGCCGCTCAGACTCTCGCGAGCACACCTACCCACAGGTTTTAGGCAACCCCCCTCGCACACGACTCGGGGGAACACACTGAAAGCGCTTGGCAGGCTTATGTGATCCTACGCGGCCGCCTAATAGGATGATGTGAAGTAGGGTTTACAGCCAGCCACGCAGACACACAATTGTGGACCTGAATGATGGGGCCGCTATGTGCGCCGTCGCCAGCCAGGTTGCCTGCTGCCACCGTCGGCGACGCCATCTGGAAGTCGGTCCTGGACATGCAGCGAAACGGGTTTGGCGCATCCTTGCAGGCCGGTATCAGGAAGGAGAGGAGGTGTGGCGAGCATTCGCAATGCGACAACCTCCTCCGCCTAATACATTGATTGAAGGCTGTGCACCACCTCCCCCTGAACGGTAGCAGACGTGGCGGCGTCACACAGACGCCTAAGGCTTTAGGCCCTTGTTTAGTGTTTCCAGGTTTCAGGATGATAGCCGACGAACATGTGAACTCACCTGCCGGACAGCTCCTGCAGCTCGTCCTGCGTTGCCAGCACACGTGTTGCCGCCGTGGTGCTGATCAGCAGGAAGGCGTCGTGGGCGCCTGCGCCTGAGCCAGACGCCCGCACCGTCCATAGCCCCGTGACACCTAGATCACCCAGAAACCCGCGTGACGCCAGTATTAACCTTTTACCACGCGCGTCGCAGTGCTGATCAGCAGGAGGGCGTCGTGAACATGAGCGCACGAACCACGCGTCCGCACCGTGTTGTACCCCGTGGGTACGACTGGGAGACCAAGAAGGTTTCGTGCTACTGCTTGGTGCACGTGACGCACAGCTTGACGGTGATACACCAAGGCCACTTTTGCACGCTGAAGCCGTGATCTGCAGCTCGCAGACCTGCTGCACACGGGTATTGGATTCATGTGGCCGGTTACCAACACAGGACAATGTGTTGGTGACCGGCAGCTGCAGCATCGGCTGATTGCATCATATGTGTCGTTGGGGACTGTGCTGGCCGACCTGGCCAGGCTCTAGCATGTATTTGTCAACTGAGCCTGCACGACCGCCTTTGATGCAATCGTTGATGGCGAAATTCAATGGGGACCTTTGATGGGGATGGGCTCGACGACGAGGCGGGGCACCAGGCTTCGGCGCAGCGCTGCTAACGCGCCGCGCCGGCCGCCGCCCACTGCTGCCACCGCCACCTGCGGCCCCCGGTCCACGCCCTCTACACAGACGGAACAGGTCCCGTGATTGAAGTAGAAAATCGTGACAACAACCGTATCTACAACTTGTCGGAATTGCTCAGTGATATCGCCGGCCGCCGCCCACCGCCGCCACAGCCACCTGCGGCCCCCGGTCCACGCTCTCTGTGCAGACGCTATATTCCTATCAATGATGTTTTCTTCGCATACACTATACAGTTCACGGCCAGCGTGTTACGCCGGACGCCGCCCACCGCCGCCACCTTCGGCGCCCAATCCGCGCACTGTGCACCGACAAGATGCTCACAGCTGATCAGCCGCTGCAATGAGGATTGGCCCTTCAATGCCCGCGCGCCGTGCTGAGTGCTTCCCCTGCCGCCGCCTGCAGCCTAAATCTGCATTGCAATCTGTAGAAAATTGCTTGTCATTCAGCTTCATCAAGGCTTGATTAATTAAGACGGCATGTCTCCATGCCTGCGGCATTGGCAGCAGCACCATCCACCAGCACAACTCTGGGCTTGGACGTAGTTGTTGCAGTGTGTTCCTGGGCTTCAACCTCAACCAGCAGGACGTCCTGCAGGTTCTACAAGTCGACCACGACGGATAGCAATAGCACCAAGTCAGCTCGCAAGGCAGCTGACCTAGTGCATTGAAGCCGCATTGGCCGGCTTTGCAACAATGTCGACAGAAAGTGTGCATGGGAACCATATGACAACCTACTGCTTCCCGTTCCAATGCCTTCCCTGAAGCGAACCTAGCGCCTCGCCCGCGAGCCGCGGCGGCGGCGGGCTGGCGATGAGGCTGCGGATGGGGCCCAGCGCCGGCAGCGCGTCCAGAACTTTCAGGCTGTACTTTGGTGCGGCGTTTGACGCGCCGCCCGGCGCCTCGTCGGCCTCGAACAACGCCTCCAGCTCTGCTTCCTGTTAAACATGCATGGTGTACTGAAACTTCAGGCTGTACTTCGGCGGGGCATCTGATGCATCGCCCGGCGCCACATCTGCCTCGAACAGCGCCTCCAGCCCCGTTGCCTGTTAGGCAGGAGAAGGCTGTTGAGAGGTGGGAAACTACAACCAAAACATGGTGTTTTGTTTGCAATCCAGGGTAAATTTTGGCGCAGCATGTCGCGCGTTGCTCGGCGCCTCCTCCGCCTCGAACAGCAGCCTCAGCTCCGCCTCCTGCATGAAGGACAACGATAGCAGGAACAAGGTGATGTGCGGAACTTTCAGGCTGCTCCTTGGCGCGGCACTTGACGCATCTCCAGGTCCTTCTTGGCAGGTACGACAAGCCCTCCGACGGGCGCAGATGGCGTGTCTAGCACACTGTGCAACGCTCACATCGCGTCCGCCACTGGATAACCGGGGACAACACCAGCCCAAGATCCAGATTGTTTGGCTGCTGCTGGTCCACAGAGTGTCCAGGGGCACCGCAGCACATGGACCAAAGAAAAGCAATGCAGCACATCGGGCGGATGTCCAGCTGCGCTGCAGCATTCGAATCTCTCGAGCCCCACAGCCCAAGAGCACTGGAAGCTGCAGCGCAATGCAGCCGCTATCCAGAGAGGTCCGAGAATGTGCACCTCGTCTGCTGCGTCCGGCTCGGCGTCTGCGCTGCTGTCTGTGCGCCGCCGCTTGGCCGCGGGGCCGTCCGCTGCCTCGCCCTCCGCCGCAGTCGGTTCCTCGCCATAGATCGCAGATTCCTCGGGACCCATCAGCAGCAGTGGTGCCTGCAGTCAATGAGAGTCTCCGCGAGTCACAATCTGTGAGTGGTGTGGGCAACTGCTGGCTGAAGCACATTCATGTGGTCACTTCCGACCATGAACAGCAGTGATGTCGCAGGCCGAGGCGGTCTATCCTGATTATTAAACGTGTGCTGCATCCGCACTGGCTGTCAGAACACAGGTATCCTGCCGCATGTGTTGCATCCGCCCGGTAGCCAACCACATCCCAGCTCATGACGTATGAGGTGGAGCTGAGCCTATGAAGACAGCCTGAGCTTTGCTGCTCAGATATTCCTCAATTGCACCAGAGCCGGACACAGGGAGGGTAGCCGAGCAGATTGGCTTGGTGCAAAGCCTTGTCAGAGTAGACTCACAAAAACCGTGTTGTTGTACCAGGTATGAACAGCTTAGGCTAGGCCTACACTGCTGGCAAAGGGCTGCTGCTGCTCCCGACCTTCTGATCAGCATACTGCCATGACAGCGCCCACCTTTGGCTGCTGCTTGACGGCGGAAACCAGCAGGGAGTCAGCGACCCAAGACGCCAGGAACAGGCAGCCCGCGCCCAGCGCCGCCAGCGCGGACACCGGCGACCCGACACTCGCCTTGGACAGCTGCAGAACGAATGGTCATGTACATGAGGTGATGGGGTTGTGTCGCCAGCGCGGCCGAGTGCGATCCGACTGCGCTTGACTCAACCCAGCTGCAGGATGGATGAAACAAGCGTGTGGGACTTGCTGGATCTGCATCGAACCTAGATCTGATCCCGTTGCCGCTGCATGACGCCTGCCTAGAAATGACGAATTGGGTGTAAGTGCCGGCAGCATACATTGTACCGACCACAGTGGCGTGGTGCATGCGGCTATGTGTCGCTGCGTCGTGTTGCAGGCAGCTTAACAGACGTGCACCACTGCAGACATATCGAAAGTGCACCTCAATGCGCGCCCACATGACATCTAGATCTCTGCACTGTCCGTTGCGATTTGGCAACATGCTCAAGCACACACCTCAGCTGTAGCAGTGTATGTTGCAGAAATTTTCGGAAGCCGCAGCATTTGGCCATTACCTGGATTCGGCGCACGCTGCCGCCCTCCGCCGCCAGTGTCGCCGCCAGCAGCTGCCCCGACTTGGCGCCGATCATCGCCGTCCGCTCGTCCAGCCAGCCAATGCGCGCCGCGTCCAGCTCCACGTCGATACCCTCGGCCCGCGGCGCGGATTTTGCGACCGCCGGCGCCGTTTCCTGTTGACAAGGACGACACAAACTCATGTACATTTGGTTTTCCAAAGACAAGTGCAGCCGGCCGATGCATGCTGCGTCCGGCTCCACGTCCGATGCTCTCTGCCCTCGGCGCTGTGCTGGCCACAGAGGGGAATTGAATTTCAAGTGACTAGCTAGAATTTCCTGTGGAATCTCAGTTTCTGATTCAAATTTTGATTAGCGAAACCAGAAGTGTCTTACACAGGGTGCACGCTGTTCCTGTGGCAAGCGCAGTGGACGAGCACCAGGTACCGGCGGCGGCGTCACCCTCTGCGGTGGGTTAGAATCTAAGTCAAATCCGTTAAGAAGCCAAGCGCTTACAGGGTGCACGTTGTCGAAGTAGCGGGCGGCGTGGCGGGCAGCGGTCGCCGCCGGCGGCTCCGCCATTTCGTTGAACTCGACTTCCGGCGGCGCCACGCCGCCCGCTGCGTGCCCGTTCACCGCCAGCGCGCAGGAGGAGCCCTGCAGGGTTACGTAAAAGGGAATCCAGGGCTCCTAAAACCTGATATTCCATCTCGTTGAACTCGAGTGCCGGCGGCGCCACGCCGCCTGCCGCGTGCCCGCCAGCGCACAGGTTAAGCCTTATGCATTTATGCATAGCGATGCATTCATGCATACATGCATTCTGAGGGGTCTGCGGCTCCTATATGTATATGTGGCAGCTGGTACATCTGAACACAGCCACGCCGGCTGCCGCACGCCTGTCGGCAGCCGGCGGGCAGGACGGTGCATCGTTAATGTGATGCTAGGCTGTGGTTGGGGCTTGCCATGAGTCAACTAGCGCATTGTCAGTGGCGTCATGCGTCCTCAGATCAAGGGTCATGATCTCACGAAAAATATCCGCTATATTTTTCTTGAGATCATGACCCTTGATCTGAGGACACATGACGCCACTGACAATGCGCTTGTTGACTCATGGCAAGCCCCAACCACGTCGTGATGATAACAACAGCAACATGCAGCTTCGAGCCTTGTGGAGCTGTTTTCGATGCCTACATGGTTTTTCATACCCAGGGCTGTGCAGCAGCAATACCCCATTCTTTGCGCAATGCACCGGCTGCAGAAGACTGCTTGCCAGAAAGTACATTGTAGTGTGACGGCTGCCAGCAAGCCACAGCACTGGAACAGCTGCATGCCAGACCATCTAGGTTGGACACTGGTCAGATAATGTCAGCGTAAAGCCCGGAAAACCCTGCACGAACTCAGGACTACACCTGCGCGTGACACAGGCGCAGCCAGTCTCAGACGTAGAGGAAGGTGCACCTGTGTGTGGTACAGCAGCAGGTTGTGCGCGAGCACCAGCGCGCCGCCGCCCGGCGCCGCCGCCAGCGCGTGCGAATCGGACGGCAGCCCTGCAGCGCCCCAGATGCGCGGCTGCCGCCGCCCCGCCACGTCCAGCGACAGCGCCGCGAGCGTGCAGGTGTCGCGCCGCTCGGCATACAGCCCCGCCCACGTTGGTTCTCCGCCCTGCGTGAGCGAGTGCGAAGGTTGTCAATTCGAACGAACATTGCCAGTAAGCAGGCACAACCAGCGACAGCGCCGCGATCGCGCAGGTATCGCCGCTCGGCGTGTAGCCCCGCTCACGTCGGCGCCCCGCCCTGCACAACAGGCACGATAGGGTTATGAACTTGATGTGAACCATAGAGCAGGCATGTCCAACGACAGCGCCGCAAGCGTGCAGGTGTCGCGCCGCTCGGCGTACAGACCCGCCCACGTCGGCTCGCCGCCCTGCACATACACTACGACAAGCATAGCGACGAGGATGTCAGATCCTGCTACTGACGTCCAGACATGTTGCGCCGCTCAGCGTGCAGTCCCGCTCATGTCGGTTCGCCGCCCAAGAGGCCCCGCCCCGGCTCGCCGCCCTGCGAAACGATGACAAACCGCTGCGAGCAGTAGAGTCGGACCACAGTGTTTGTGTTCCTGGTCATTGAAGGACGTGAATTGAACTCCGTCCGGCACCTGTGGCGTCAACCAACATTGCACAATGTCGGGCAGGCTCAGGCGATGCCGCCACGGTAATGCGGCGCACCTCGTGCAGGAGCAGCAGCGTGGGCTCGTTGTAGCGGTGCAGGAAGACCAGGTCCCGAACCTGCAGAGAAAGTGCTTGATGATCAGGGGCGTTCTAGCGCTGCAGTGTTGCCTGACGACAAGCTGCGAATCATGAACTGGCGCTGCACTGAGCACCGAGTTGGCTCGAGAGCTGCGTATTGGAGGCGTGTTGGCCTGCCATATTTGCTGCGACCAGCTGCTGGATTCTGGCCCATGCAAAGGCTGGTGCTGATTCTGATGTATGCCAGTGTGCTGCACCGTAATTGCCGGCAGAGGAGCCATGATGGTTGCTCGATGTCACCCTCGAATACTCGCAGCAGTAGCAGACGAGGCTTCGAGTGTAGCTTCGGAAATGATCGAGGCCGTCCGCTGGCAGGCGCGGCATGTGCAGCTGGCGCGCATGTATAGAATCAAAAAAGTGCGAGCTGCTCTGCGCTGCGCAAATCCGAGCTGCCCGAGAGCATCACACCTCACGGATGCCCTGTGCTGACAGGTCAACAACGTAGCTGTTGGCCACCGCAGCAGCCACGCCGGCCCCGGCGCCACCATTCCCGTCGCCGCCGCCGCCGGTCCCGCCACCGGAACACAAATCGTCGTCGCCGAGGTCAGGGGCATCGGAGCCCACCGCCGGCAGCACCGCCAGCTGGTGGCCGTAGAACAGCACCGCCGCGCAGCGCCCCTGCAGCCGACAAAAGAGGACACAACGTTTTTGCAAGACTTCATGCAAATATGGCCAGCCCACTTTGCAGGTCGTCATCACTGGTAATGCACAGGGACGACAAAGTCCTCGACGTGAGACCACAATGTGCATGACAGGCACATGCCTCTGGTCTGACACCAGACTTTTGCCGCCATGCACCCCAAACCCTAGGCAGGGCGGCAGATCTGGATGTGCCGAAGGTTTCGAGATAAACAATTGCAATTCGGTTTCTTGCGAGATTATGGCTCGCAAGCTCGGCGTGTGTCCCAGCACAAAGCAGCTCTGGCCGCCGCCTTCCTTTGCTGGCAACACACGCACACACCTTGCTCGGAGTTGCGTTCACGATTTTGCACAGTTTTCAAACACGCCTGAGGGTCGCAGACGGCCTTCGGGCCGCGCGCAAAGGTGCGCCGCCCGCCGCGCAATGTCTTGTCGCCCTCAAAGTAGTGCAGGCTGCTGGTGCGGAAGCGGTCAGCGGCATCGTCCCACTCCAGCACCGCCAACTTCGCATCCCTGCAGGTTTTCAGCGCAGCGGTAAGTGCAGGGCTCAGCAGCGCGCTGTCGCCCTCGAAGTGCTGCAGGCTGCTAGTACGGAAGCAGTCCGCGGCCATCGTCCCATTCCAGCACCGCCAGCTTTTCGTCCCTGCAGATTTGGGACTCGGACTGAGCAGCGGGAATCTGCCCTCAAAGTAGCGCAGGCTGCTGGTGCTAAAGCGGTCTGCGGCGTCGTCCCACTCCAGCACCGCCAACTTCGCATCCCTGCAGGTTTTCAGCGCAGCGGTGAAAACAGGGCTCAGCAGCGCGCTGTCGCTCTCGAAGTGCTGCAGGCTGCTAGTACGGAAGCAGTCGGCGGCTATCATCCCACTCCAGCACTGCCAGCTTTTCGTCCCTGCAGATTCTGGACTAGGATTGAGCAGCGCAAATCTGCCCTCAAAGAAGTGCAGGCTGCTGGTGCGGAAGCAGTCTGCAGCATCGTCGCACTCCAGCACCATCACTTCGCGTCCCTACAGGTTTGATATAGGCTGCCAAATCAGCGTGCTGGAGGCAGTCAGGTTCGCAGGGAGCCGGATGTTGGCTTCTGGCGGCAGCACCGTCTGTCAACAAGCCAAATCCCAATGTAGCACCAGCTGCAAACTGACCTCAGACTGCCTAGCTCAACTGGGCTTTGGTCTCTGCCTTGTATCTATATGCCTCATCTGTCTGCCTTGACCCGCACATCGTTGTGCACGAGCGGAATCTCAGCCACGTCCATCACGCAGTACCGTGCATGACTGTACAGGATTGCAGTCCTCTCGGTCTCGTAGTCATCTCGGTAAAAAAGCTTGCAGCTGATCGTCTTCGTCAGCTGTGGCGCACCGGAAGGTGAGCAGCAGGGCGTCGCGACCGTGCCCCTCCTGCCGGCCGCGCAGCACCGCCAGCGACTCCACCACGCCCCACAGTCGCTCGCAGGGGCCCGCTTCCAGCCGCACGCCGCCGTCCCCGCTCCGCCTGCATGCAAGCCGGCTGAACTTCAGCCCCACGATGGGAGAGGTACCAGGCTCAAGCGCTTGCCTGCTGCATTCTACCATCTGCAGATCGCCTCTCAGCCACACAAAGCAGCTTGCCTTGCTGCTGCAGATGCACAGAGCATGTGCATGTCGATTTCCTTGTCAAGGTTCAGATGTGAGGGAGGAGTCCACCGGGGGCGCCACAGCTCCAGGCGGGTGGAACGCGTGACCACCAGGTCCGGCTGGGCGCCGTCCGCTGCCGCCGCCTGCGTGAAGGCGCCCGCCAACGCATGCGTGATGCCCGTCGGCGCATGGATCTGCGGGGCGCAAGAGCGATGTCATCGCCGCATGCGCGGAGGGTGTGTGCGCGGAGAATTACATTCGCCGATGTGCCTAAAGCAGCTTCTGACAGGATTCGGGCAGCAGCCAACAGTCACAGGGAGAGCTGCTCATGCTGCGTTGAGGCATAGCAGCTCCGAGTGCAGATCCGATGGACTGAAGAACAAGTTCATGTGGAAGTCCACACGCGGCCGACCGCGGATGATCCTCACCTCCTGGAACACGACGGAGTTCATGGTGCTACTTCGTGCTTGCTGATGAACGTGCCGTCTTTGAACACTGACACTGCTGCGCCACTGCCATGCGTTGCAGCCGCACAGTTACAGCAGCGCATGCGGCTGCAATGCAACCTTGACTGCGATTGTCTCGAGTCTGCGCCATTTGCCTCTAACGGTGAAGTTATGCTCGTAGATCAAGTGTTTCAGAGGCAGGGCTGCAGCGGGGGCGATCACGGAACGGTGCAGGGCTCACAAGGTTGTGAATGGATCTCGGCAACCGCGCCGGATGCCAGTCTGAGATGACAATTTCCATACGTGTTGCGATTTTTCTGTATACGATGGGCTGCAAGCGTGGCAGCACGGGCTGAAATGGCCCGCTGGCCGTGTCGGAGGATGTTCGAATTAGGTTCGAGTAGGTGCAAGCTAAGCGCACCTACGAAGGCCGCGCAAACCTTTGATTTCATAGCGCCAGCTGCACAAGCGCTCGTGCCAGTTTCGCGCAACCGGCGCGTCTGCAAGCGTCGGCGTCGGTCTGCTCACCATTGCGCTGTTGGCACACCGCTGAATAATTGCGCCGGTGTGGCTCCCGACACCCGTTGCAGTTGTGTGTACCGTTGAGTCAGCAGTGGTTCGACGCACGCAACGCTGCTGGGGCATCAGTTGGGGGTCAAATACCTGTTGAAGCTTCTGAAAAATAACGCAACGCCGCCAGAGCCACAGGTAAGAACCTTGAGATGCTGTGTTGTGTGCCAGGAGCCTTCTGCTTTCTCTTTGCAATCACCACCGTCGTAAGAACGCCAATATGTTTTGCGAGAGCAGAATGATCACGAGCACCTGATTTAATTGACGTAACGCGCACATGAAATGAGATGCTCTGCTGCGCTGCTGCAGGGTCGCGCGTCGGCAACATAACATCCGGTGACTGTGCTGCCGCAAGGCAGCCCGCCATGTCGTGGGGCGTGCGGTCCAGCGTGGACAACCCGCTATGGGAGACCGGCGAGCAGCCGCATGCGGCCAAACACCGCCCGCCGCTGAGCCCCCTGGAGACCGCACTCCAAGCGCTCGCAATCGGCGCCCGGCACGGCCGAAACTCAGCAGACGGCCGCAGCGCCGCGGCAGCAGCGCAGCCGGGTCCATTCAGCGTGGAATCCGCCGTCCAGTCGCCCTTCTTCAGTCTCGGGCCCGAGGCCGCCGGCGCCGCTGCAGCCGCGCCCGCGATCACGCCCGCCGCTAGCGCTGCCAGTCCGGCGGCGGGCGCTGCAGTCAGGGCGCCACACGCCATGCTGTTCAGCGTCGGCAGCACCAGCTTTGGCGACGCCAGCCCCAGCCCGCTGTGCTGGTCGCTGGACGGCGGCGACGCCGCCGGCGATTCAGAAGCGAAGCCGCACCGGCAGCACGGCATGCGGCTCGCCCTGTCGCGGTCACCGTCGCTGGCGCCGATCAGCCCTGAGACAACGGAATCGCCGCTGAAACGGCCGCGCCTCAGCGAGTCGCCGGAGGGCGGCTGCGCAGCCTCGGCGAGCGGCGAGTACGGCTTTGCTGAGCCGGCGTCGGCGGAGGCAGAAGCTGATGCGGAAACCTGTGGCGGGGGCGGCGGCAGCAGCGACAGCGCTTGTCATGAAATGGCGCAGCCACTTGGAGATAGCGCATACAGCTGCAGCAGCGCCCACGCAGCAGTCGAAGTTTGGCGCATGCCAGGCAGCCAAGTCAGCAACAGCAGCAGCTGCGATTTTCCTGTGGCGGAGCGCTCCGGCATGCCGAGCTTCCTGCTGCCATCGGCCGCCACAGACCTTGCAGCCGCCAACGATCCAGCAGGCGGGCCTGCCAGAAGCGAGGCGGGAGGCTCATCTGGCAGCAATGCCACGGAAAGCGCATCGTTAGCCGGGAGCGGCGGCGCACCGGCCGCGGCAGAGGATGCAGAGCTATCAGCAGCGGTGGCGGCTGCGGAGATGGCCCTGCAGCACCTGGAAGCTTCTGGTGACGCCAGCGATGCCGCATCATCTGAGGGCCGGGCTTCGATTCTCAGCACTGACGTCAGCGATGCAGAAATGTGGCTCGAGAACCGGCTGCCGCCTCCTGCTGCCCTGGGCGGCGCGAGCGGGCCCGCTGCAGATGGCCTGGAGCATGCGTCGTCTGCCGGATCGCCGCAGTGGGACCCGCACAACAGCTGGGAGGCTGCGGCAGCCTTCGCAGCGGCGGGGGTGAGTACCGGTGACGCCGCTGCAAGGCCAGCATCTGCAGCCGATTCCTTCGAGTTTGACGCGGCCGCGCCAGCAACAGCGCAGCACAGCCGGCCAGCCTCCGGGGCGAGCGATGACGGTTCGGCTGCTGCCGGTGGAGGCAGCCTGCAGCCGCCGCCGGCCGCTGTCGGCGAGCTGGCGCCTGGCGATGACACAGACGCGGAGCCGTGGGCAGCACTGGCGGCGGCAGACAGCCTTGAGCGGCAGCAGCAGGTGATTGTTCCCCCAAGCATTTAAGCAGACAAAACATGTAGTAGCCTGGATGATGCACATGGCATGGTGATGGCCTGCGACGTGAGTGTCGTCAAACACCGTGCTGGTCATAAGTTCGATGCCTTTGCGTGTAGATACTGGCGTCGCAGCGGCGGCGGGACCTGGCGGAGCTGCGGTCCATAATGTTGGCGGGCGCAGCAGCGCACGGCTGCACCTCACCCGCCCCCGGGCGCGCCCTGGTGAGCAAATGGAAGCTTGCTCCTGGCTTGCTTCTCGCAGCTTCACGAGACAGAATTGGGCGCTGCCGGTGCAGAGGCGCACGGCTGCATGTTGGCGCCTGTGCAGCCGTCCATGAGTCGCCTGTGGCTTTGCAGACTATCCACGAGGGATTTGTCGACTTCAAGTGCCATATATGCCATTCATCTTCCAGCTCACTGGCTGGCTCTGCACCCGCATGGCGTTGCATAAGGCATTGCATATGCAATCACTGAAAAACAATAAAGGCGCCAGCCAAGTGAGAACGGTCTTTTTGTTGCAATACAGGGGTTGCGCAACGAGGACGAGGAGAGCTGTTGGGCCGCCCAATCGCCGCAGCACACGCCCGGCCTCCTCGCGGGTCTGGCAATCGAGCTGGCGGACACGGCGACGCAAACAGGTGGTGGCGCGCCTGCAGCAGCCGGCGGCAGCCTGACGGCTGTCGCTGATGTGGTCGCGCGCATGCTGGCGACGCCGCAAGAAGCCGGGCCGCCCGGCGGGAAGGGCTTGAGGCGCCGCTCGACGGCGCCGGACTCGGCAGCGGCGGGGCTTCGGGAGGACGTCACCGGCATGGCAGCGCTCCTAGAGGTGGTGTCTTGTCAATGAGGGTTTGTTTAGTTGGAACTTTGCCTTGGACCACCCATTGATCGTTGATAATCGGGAGGACGTCAGCGGCAGAGTGGCATTGCTCCTGGTGCTGCTGTGCATATTTGCCTCAATTGTTCACCGCCAATCGAGCAGGAACGTCTGGCTCATGCATAAGTTCTTCCAACGATACCCTCCAGAGCTTCGAGGTGATGGGTTGCCGCCTCTGCAGGCCTGCAGAACTCAGACCCGGAACTCAGACTACTGAGGATGCCCAATGCAGCACCTGCACGTGATGCAATCGCAAAGACTGAGCCCCACACGCTACGTTTGCAGGACCTGCAGTGCCGCTTGGACAGCATCCGCTCCTGCGCCGCACTCGACGCCGCAGGCGGGGCCTCCGCCGGCACGCAGACACCCGGTGCCGACAGCACGGCGCCGGGGGCGCTGTCCGCCAGGGAGGCGCAGTTACTGGCGAGGCTGGCGGACAGCGAGGCGCACGCCGCAGACCTGGAGGTGCGCATTCGCTCATGCGCCTCCAGCGGCACATGCTGTACCTGGCGATGCGGTAGTCGCCAAGTGCTCCTCGGCATCTGCTCATCTTCGCACCTCGAGTGCCTTGTGCGCCATACTTGGATTCGGGAACTGTGAGCGACTTCTTTTGCGGGGGAACAGCGTCTCACCGAGTGTCTTTGCATTGGAGCCGCTGAACTTGGTGTGGGTGTCGAGCGCAGTTGCGGCTGGAGGCGGCGGTGGCCGCAGGCAAGCGCGCTGAGCGCAAGGTGAATGAGGTGCTGGGCGACTGGCGCGCCTCCGTCGCCCAGATGGCCAGCACGCAGGTTGGACATGCCACTGCTGCTGCACCGCTTGTCAAACGCTCAAAAGGGACTCCCCAATTTGCTCGGTTGCAGCTGTACTCAGGACACATCCGTGGCACAGTCAGCATTGCCTTTCCGAAACTGTTTGTCAGCAGACCAGGGAGGCGGCGGCTGTGCAATCGAAGAGCTCCAAGCTTCCAATCGGACCCCTTTGACGCACTTGCAAGTCATTACAGCGAGTGTTGAAACAGGATAAACTATGTGCTGCAGATGCGATTAGCCGCTGCGCTGCACGACCTCGCAATGGGGGGCGGCACAGAGGTGGCAGCCCGCCTCGCCGCCGCACTGCTACCTGAGTCGGCCCCGCCGCTTCCTGACCCGCCACTTCCTGCTGCCGCGGCGTCGCCGCACTCCAGGCAGGACAGCGCCGCCAGCCTCGGCGCCCACGGCTGCAGCGGCACGACTGGTTTGACTTCTCAGGCAAGGAGCGTGCCGGGCAGCAGCAGCGGCGGCAAAGACGGCAGCGGGACTGGGGACCTGCGGGGCAGCATTGCGGCCGCGGAGGCGCGGCTCGGCCGGCGCCACAAGACTGGCGAGTGGGTCGCCCAGACTGCGCCGCCTGAGGGGCCGCCCGGCAGCCCATGGCACAGTGCCAGCGGCGGCGGTGTCCGCGGCGCCATCCCGCGCGAGGGCGTCCTGGCAACGGGACCCCCTGCCAGTGGTTCTGGGAGACGGGCGCAGCGGCCGCGCTCGATGGCGCGGCGGAAACCGGCGCCGCAGCCCACGCCTGCCTCTGGCGCGGCACCGCCGCCGGAGGCTGGCGAGGCGCCCGCAGCTCTGGCCGGCCCGCTGGGCTTTGAGGGCAGCACCGCGCTGCAAGCGGCGGTGGCGTTGCTCAGAGAGCACGGCCGCTCCGCCACGCCGCAGGCGCACAGGCCGCCCAGCGCCGGCGCTGCAAAGGTGCGGTCTCGAAGCATGATCCGACAAGGCCAGCCTCTTCCTGCGCCTGATTTCAGCTGCCTGCTGGCCAAAAGCTGGAGGGTTGCTCTCGATCCACTGTCGATGCTGTGTCATACTGGCTGTGCAGCTCGAAATGCAATTCACATGACGCGAGCGCCAACCCTCCATATGAAAAGTGGCCATTCGGTTCACACATCGCTGTCCTGCAAACTCGCAGCCGCCGCCGAGCGTGCCGCGCTGGGACATGGACGTCAAGCTCGCGGCGCTGGCGGACCTCTCAGAAACCCTAGACTCCGAGCTGCCGCTGTCCTGGAGCATCGGCGCCCTCGCCGGCGGCGGCGGTACAGATGGCGCCGGCGCCGGCTTTGCCGATACCAGCCGCCGGCCGGCGGCCAGCACCCCGGCGGTGTCCCTGGCACAGCGGCTGGCGCGCAAGCGGCACCTGGCGGTGGCGATAGCGGCAGACGCGGCAATGACGGCTGCTTCACCGGTGCCGGAATCAGGGTTTAGGCCGCGGCGCAGTGCCGCGGAGGCGGCAGCCCCTGCCAGCGCTGGCGGCGCCTTCAGCTCTGAGCCGGCAGCACAGCTGGAGACAGTTCCAGAGGTTCCGACGATGTCGCCGCCTGTGCCGGCCGCTGAGCGCATGATTGCAGATGCAAGGCGGCAGGCAGCCGGCGATGACCAGCGGTCGCTGCGGGCTGGGGGCCTGTGGCGGCGGCTGCTGGGCGGCCTCAATTTGTAGATTCCGGTAGCGTCGGGCTCTGTGCTTTGCGAAGCAGTGTTGCTGTGTGCTCGGGCGGCTGTCCGGGTAACTGTCCAAGTTGAGCCCATTCGATTGCCAACTTTGATTGCTTGCTGAAGATGGACTGCCGACCGTTTGCTGTCGGAGCAGCGCCGTTCAGACGTTCACAGCTGTCAGACAAGAAAGGTGCTGCACGTGAGTAGTACGAGATTTTGCCGTACACCTTCCTAGAGGCTGGAGGAAGTGCTACACTTTACTTCCAGATTTTTCTAGCCAAAACGTAGCCTCCATCTTGCACACGTGCTTGGATTGAACACTGGCTCGCTCGTGCCCGCTCAACTTTGCAAGCAGCTGCATCAACTCTTCGGAGTGCTTCGGCATCCGGTAGTTTTTCGAAAAAGATCAAGGTGCGTTTCACGCCTGTCGCAGAGCACCCTCGCACAGTAATCGTGTGCAGACTCTCGCTGCGGGTTGATCCCCGATCGCATTGCATGATGTATTGTTGGATGATCGTGGTGACTACGACACAAGGTTTCTGCCTTTGAGGCTACCGGCCACATTTGCAATGCTTTCAAGTCTTTGCAGTCCAAAACCTCAGTGCATCAGGTGCAGAAGGCACATCAGCTGTGGCAATGAACACATGTCGGTCACTTTTTTGCCTCGTGCGACTGTGTGGGAACCGACCCTGCCCTCGTGTTCCTGCAGGGCTATGGCATTCGCTGCTGCCAGCTCGAGCAGGGGCGGATGTTTGCAGGCGGCAATGCTTCGCCACGTCGAAATCGGTCGCGCAGCCGTGCACCGGAAGCGGCTGCATGCATGCGGCGCCAGGATGCAGCCACAGACCAGCAGCTGCGGCCCACTCACGTCAACAGCCCGCTGTTGGCGGCCGATTTGCAAGACGCGTTGTTCGGCGCGATCGCATGTTAGCCATGCGAACGTGCCGCAGCCCCGCCGCATGGTGCTGCTCGATGCTATGACCTCAGGCGCGCCCTGTGAGCCAACCTGTGATCAGTCTTGCGTTGCTGCTCATATCGTACGTACGGTTGCAGCACTTCTACGTCCAACTGGCGGTGACCATCAGCTTGCGGCTGGTCCAGTCAGCGGTTGATTCCCTCGCCACACCAGGCGGCCGCAGTGGCGCTGGGCGAGCCTTGCGTAGCACGAGGCCGACGACGCCGCCGCCGGCCTTGCCCAGCGACAACTTTGCTCCGATGGAGCTGGCGCCTGACGACCAGGAGCTCGAGGACAGCTTCAAATACCGCCGAACGGTAGTCCATATTTCCGAATCTGCTTCGATTGATGCAAGGGTTCCTAATAGATGTCCACATGTGCGAGTGCACAGTAGGCAAGACGTTATCTCCTGGCGGCCATGACATTACCAACTGGCTCGCCGCGCCGACAGGTGTTCGACTTCGAGCGCTGGAGGGAACATCGCAACGTCGACCGTTACACTCGTCACATGGTCGGGATTCTACAGTGCGCCCTTTTGAGGCTCCTGCACCTGAACATGCACTGAAATGCTGTACGTGCACACTCCGTCTTGCCTCGGGTGTCCACCAGCACAACTCGCAGCACGTCCAGCCTGCTGGGGCCTTCGCAATAGATCGTGCAAGACCATGCGTCTGGGAGTTCAGGTCACGCATCGTGCGTGGGCTGGCTCGCCCGCTGCTGGCGGTCGGCACTCTGTCATTGGCGGTGTGCAGCTACGAGGCGGCGCAGGTGCCACCATCTCTCAATCGCGACTGAATAGATGATGCTAACACTCGAAACGCCTGTGAGGTGTGTCTGTTGCCGTGCTGTGCTGCCGGCTCTAGCTGTGTCTTCTCCGAACTGTGTTCGAGGCGGTGCAGGAGGCGGGGTTGCTGCCGGGCGCGCTGGGCTCACTCAGCATTGCCGACTCCGAGCCCTTCAACCTCAGCAGCTTCGCCCTGTCCCTGTTGCTGGTGCGCCGGACACAGCTGTCGAGCTGCAGAGCCCTGACCACGCAGCAGGTGGTGGGGCTTCGATGTATCTGTGCGCTTGACAGCGTGCATGATGCCTTGGTCATCAGCTTGCGTGTTCTCTTCAGCCATCGCCTCATGCCTTCTCATGCTGCGCCTCATTGGCTCCGACTCGTGTGCGCGCGCGCGCAGGTGTTCCGCACCAACGAAAGCTACGCGCGTTGGGACGAGGCGCGCAAGACCTGGGGGGGCGTCGTCAACAAGTCCCGCAACCTCGTGCGCCAGGTGTGCAGTCCTCCCTGGTGACGAGCTTCCTGCTCTGCTGTCTCTCCCATGGCAGGGTGCGCTTGCCGGCTGGGGTGTCTTGCAAGCCTGTCGCCATGTCTGAGGCTCAAGCTGACACAATGGAATTCGAGCAGCATGTGGCGTGGGCGCAGGCGGATGCGTGCATGCCGGCAACGCAGGCGGGGCTGCTGGCGGCGCTGCGGCGGTGGACCGTCGCCTACAGCCGCGCCTTGCTCACGCACCTGCGCGAGGACGGTGACGTGACAGCAGAGCTGCAGGTAAAGCTAGCATCAGATGCATCAGATGTAGCAAAACTTGCGTCTGCTGAGCAGATGCATGCTGCCGCCTGCTGTGCGATTCCGTCGGATTGTTTATCTCGGGTTCCTCATTCGGGAGCTCAAACCATGTCGAGTCGTACCGCAACTGCTCCACCATAGGGCATCCTGCCAGAGGCGGAGCTGGCGGAGGTGCTGGAGTCGGACAATCGGCCCAACTACGTGCTCTCGGTGCTCGCACACATCATCGAGGTGCGAACTTCATCCTCAGACAGGAATCTGACATCTACAAACCAAAAAAAAACAGGATGGCGCCCCTGACTTGGTAACCCTAAACCCTAAACCCTAACGAACCCCGGCCGCTGTGACATCCTGCAATGCGGCGAGCACAGTACAACTGCATGTCGCACAGGACTTCATCAGATATGTTTGTCTATTGCCGCGCAGGCGGCAGACGTCCTGGAGTCTGCAAACGTGCGGATGGACGACAATGTGACGTACCTGGCGGACGCGCTGGGCACCTGTGAGCGCATCCTCAAGCAGCCCATCCCCCTGACCTACACCAGGTGGGCATTGCTGCTGCTTCCATCACCTGCATAACCTCCGATTGGGGTTTAGGGTTTAGGTTTGGGGTTGCTTGGACTGCAATGTCGCCTGCGCTCATTCTGAGACGGCTGCGTGTCCCTGAAAACGTGGCTCAGCGGCAGTCCGTCAGCACACCTCTGCACTAGCTCAAGGAGCATGCCACTCAGCTGTGACAACAATGTGAGAAAGGAAGAAAGGGAGAAAGGGAGGAAGGGCATTGACCGGCATGGGCCCCTTGCGGTGGCATTGAGCGATGCCTGCCCGCTTCCGCAGGCACACGTCGCGTTTCCTGGTCATCTGGCTCACCTTCATGCCGGTGCGCTGCGCGAACATCGCGAGTCGCACCTGCTCCTCACGGGCTGCACTATTCTGCCTGTCTGCCCCTGACTTGGCGCTCTGACTCCAACCAGCAGATTTTGTCGGATGTTGCGAGGGCTTTATGAGTGACTGCCGCGTCTCGGCCGCACCAGTTCACGCTGTGGCACGCGTGCGGGTGGGGCACGTTGCCGGTGAGTGTCGCCATCGCCTTCCTGCTTCTGGGCATCGAGGAGATCGGCGTCCAGGTGGAAGAGCCCTTCGCCATCCTGCCGCTGGGTGCGCCCTGCTTGCCGCGCCCCTGCCGTCTTCAGACCCTAAACCCTAAAATGGCGTTTGCAGCTCGCCCTGCCAGCCATTCGGCATGTGAAGGAATACCAGAACACCGTGGAACAGGTCGTGTGCACAAGTCACTTGGCGCATGACAGCTGCGCCTTACAAACGCTGCTGCTGTGTTTCCGCGACCATGAGGGTGTGTGCGCGGACTGCCACAGAGAACCTGTGCGCGACAATCGCGCGTGACTGCGCGGAGATGTACGAAGGCCAGTCCAGAATCGAGGCGCTCGTCGACAGCTATCAAAACACGACAGCCAAGTGCGTTTTTTTCTCATGCCGGGTCAATCGCCATTGATTGCCTGGTGAAGTGCCAACACACAAGTCCCAGGGTGGCGATTCTCTTGCTTGCTTTCAACGAGCAGGCTTTGTCAACTGTTGGCTACGGATGAACACCCACGAGTCTGCATGTCCCGCCTCTCACTTTCAGGTGACTTTCGTCCAGGCACGTTTAAAGACATTCGTCCGCGCCGCCGACAGCGTCGGCACTTCCTCAGTGGACAGTGCTAAGTCTAGTGCCTGATTTCGGCCAGAACCTCGGGTAGGCACTGGGCAGATGCAGCATCCGCCATCAATAGGGATGCAGCACAGTGTCGTCCCTGTCGTCACAGCTCAATGTAGAGTAGGTTGTACCATATGTGGCACATTTGCCAAATCATCTTGCAACCTTGATTCGTTTGCGTCACAGCATAAGGAGGATCTGGTTGACAACGGGATATTGGGTTGCTTCGAACAGCTGGATTACCGCAGGATGACTACCATTGTGTTGCTGTTCAATTGCATTTGCGCTTTTGAAGCCTGTTTACCTGTGTGCCAAAAGAACGCACACCCTTGAACGTACCCTGCATCGACGACAGAACTATACATACACCCAGGAGCTGCAGTACCACAAGATGTTCAGCCGACATTACTAAAACCCTACAACAAAAGCGGCGTACTCTGCACATAATGTCTACACAAGCATAAAAAAGCGTTCAAGATCCTGCACCATAGGTGCCCACATGCATTATTGCCCATCACCAAACTGGCGTGTGGCACACTCAGGCCTGCTGGTCAGAGCCTTTGCCCATCATCCCATCGAAGCTGCTGTAGGCAAAGTGGAGGTTATGTTACCCGTCAAAGGCGTGCGTGTGCCCGGCGTGCCTTGCTTTGCACCCATCCGACTTCTCCTTGAGTCTGACAGCGCCATTACTGCTGCTGTTAAGTCTCACTGCCAGGCTGCTAGCCCACGCCGCTGCATTGGTGGTCTCCTCAGACCATCAGCTGCACCCACCGGTTTGTTCTACAAGCTGCCAGCTGTGTGCTGCGCCAGTAACGACGCTGGGCTTTCAAGCGTCTGCCATGGCAGCGCCGCCGCCGCCGCTCTCCGCGACCACATCGCTGCCAGCCGGTGCCTCGGCGGCGGCGGCGGCGTCGTCAGCTGGCGCGGCGGCGGCAGGGCCATCCTCGACTGGCTGCGCCGCCTGCGCCTGCGCCTGCTGCTGCTCGAGTGAGGCGACGAGCGTCGCTGCCAGCACCTGCGCCTCAAGGTCATCGTCCGCGACAGGCGGCGCCGTGACTGCAGCGCCGTCCGGAGCTTCGCCGGCGCCACCTGTGCAGCCAAGTCACGACGTGTATGAGCTCACTTGGTGATACAATTGGATTCCACTATGCACCACGTCAGAACTTACTCAGCCAATGATCAACCGCGCGCCCTCGATGCTGCCACCACAGACAACAGCTGTGCATGCTTGCAGAGGCCTTGAGGTTGCACGCGTCCTGGAGTCCAGTCACAGCCTTCACCCTTGCCGCAGTGTGAAGGCTGCTCAGAGGCATCAGAGGCTGGTGGCCACAGCAAGCCCCACCCTCGTGCGCGGCCGCGACGCTCGCGGCAGCGACGGCCGCGGCAATCTCCTCCTCGGCGTTGGCCATTTCCACCGCTGCGAACTCGGCCGGCAGCGGGCAGCCGGTGCTGCCGCGCAGCAGCGGCATTGCCGCAATGCAGGCAGGCTCCTGCGAGTGAAACACATGACCATCAGGATGAAGTGCAGTGCCGGGTCTTGTGCATGGTGCTGCAACAGCTGGCAGCATTCTGCTGCACCACCCAGCAGGAAATGCCGGCCACTGCAGCAGGCGTACTGAACGAGAGGTGCACCAGAGTGCAAGACTGGGACGCCAGGGGAAAAGATTTTAAAGAAGCGCGTCACCGACTGGAAGTGGCCGGAGCGGCGGATCTGCAGAGTGGCCAGATTAGTGAGGCGCGTCAGCAGGGTCGCCGGCTGCGCCATGAGAGAGGCACCCATCTGGTAGTTGTGCCCTGCGGGAAGCAGGAAGTGTCACAATCGCTGTGCTGTGTCCGTGGGCATGCCTTCAATCAGGCTGGCCGCTTTCAAGAGATGATCAACATCACAGCCTGCACTCTGCGAAGTGGTAATGCTGCAGCCTGGAAGCCGTGCATGTGCATCCACAGCAGAGTTTATCATGAACAAGCTTACCCAGGTCCACATATTGCAGCTTGTCGAGGTTCTGGATGGCGGTCGGGAACTCCACGACCCCGCAGTTGCCCAGGCTGAGGATCTGCAGGCATCGACCGGCATGCAGTGCAAACACACTCTGGCCAGCACACAGCCAAGTTTTCAAAACAGTCACAAGTATGCAAAGCATACAAGTGTCCGAGTCTGCTTTGGTCCAAAAATTATTCGCTCCTGAACCCCGCCACACATGCTCACCCCCGGGAGGCTTCAGGCCGGCGAGCTCGTCCACGCCTCGGCATCGCCACGCAGCTTCTGGTGGCTCAGCTGCTGCACTTCAAGTCGCTCTGGCTTCTCACTCGACACAAGCCATCCATTCGGATTTGCGCACCTCAAGGTCCTTCAGGCCGGCGAGCTCGTCCAGCGCTGTATCATCGCCCAGGTTGCCGCCCCACAGCGTCAGGCGACTCAGCGGCAGCGCTCCGAAGCCGTCGGGCAGGCGGCGCTTGGGCGCGAAGGGCGTGTTGAGGTCCAGTGTCTCCAGCCGTGCCAGCTTGGTGATGCCGTCCGGCATGGAGCCCGCCTGCGACCAGGTGGTTATCAACAGTCGCAAAAAGATCTGAAAGAGGAAGAACGAGCGCTCAAGACCAGGTTCTTCGTCCACGTCAGCAGATGATGCCGGCGGCACGCACCCTGCCTGCACATAGGCTCGAGTGATACTGGCAGTGTGCTTCTGTGTAAGGACGGCGACCTACAGAGGCTTCTGGCATGGAGGCTGTCAGACCAGGCGCCGATGCGCACAGCGGCGCTGGCATGGCATTGTCCAAGTGTGCGCGTGACGCAGTCATCGTCAACGAGAGATGTGTGCCTATATGGAGGTGTAAAGTAGTCTTGCAGACGCCAGCCAAGCACAGAAGACTTCACACCGACCACGGGATCTGCAGGGTCAGCGGGACTTCCACCAGGCAGCAGATCTGCTTTGCACAGCTCAAAAGGAGGCGCACCAAGCAGGGGATCTGGAGGGACAGGGCGCGCAGGCGGGTGAGGCCCAGCAGCGCGTTGGGGAAGGGCAGCTTGGTGCGCGAGTAGTTGCGCGCCAGCACCGTCACTTCCAGGTACAGCTCCTGCACACAATCAGACGACAACGAGCATCCCATGAGAAGTCATAGGGTGCGATCTCGGTTTGATCACTTGATCCATGGAGGCACACAGCACTCGGACATGTGCAGCAGAACCGTTCCATCCTCGTGCAGCTCCGGCATAGTTGTTTTCAGACCAAAATGCGCCGCTGTGCATTTGCATGCATGCAAGCAGCTCAGCGCCTGACTCTGCAGTCGAAGCGATTCGGCTCCTCAATGGGAAGCGGCAGACTAGACGATACACAAACTCGATGATTCACACCGAAACGAATCCCGCTAAAGTCGAGATGGAAGTCATCATCAACAACAGCTGCCATTGGTTCTGAAATAGCTTTTGCCGCCGTTCTCTTCCATCTCAACCCTAGCTGGACCTGTGCCACGAGAGGCCAACATGTATAAAAAGAGATTGCATAAAAGGCAGAGAGCACCAGCGCCACCTCGAGGTGGGGTAGGGCACGGCGCGCCTGCACGCCGACGATCGCTTCCGACGAACAACTGCAATTTCAGATGGCGTCAGACCCTGAGCTGGACGACCAAGTACAGATGAGCAGCGAGTGCAGCGCGCCTCGAGGTGGGACAGCGCGCCCAGCGCCTGCACGCCGGCGACCGCCAGCGCTTGCGAGCGCAGGCTGACGTCCAGGCTCAGACGGCGCAGCCCGCGCATGGCGCCGATCGCGCGGAAGTCCTCCGGCCCCAGGGTGTCCAGGCCTAGCGGTGGCGGCGGCGGTGGCGGCACGTACCTGCGGGGGCACCGTCAACAGGATTCAGGGCCCGATAAGAGTAACATGATATGGTGCATGCGGGGCATCAGGGTCACCAGGGCAGAATGGCGGCAGGGTATCAGGGCAGGACAGCGTGTGCAATTTTCCAATCGAATCAACTTTCCAAAAGCCAGCCTGTTTGTGTGGGATTCAGGTTGCTGCACATCGGGCAACTCTGCTGGGAAGGGTGACGCACTGGTGGTGGTGGGGCACTGCGCCGCCGTCGGGTTGCGGCTGGCCCCCGGCCTGCAGCTGCTGCTGCAGCTGGTTGATCTGCTGCAGGTTCTGCTGGTGCTGCTGGTGGAGCTGCTGCAGCTGCTGGTGGTTCTCGTTGATCTGCTGCTGGTTCTGGTGGATCTGCTGCTGCTGCTGCTGGTGGACCTCCTGCAACTGCTGGTGCAGCTGCTGCTGCTGCTGCTGGAGCTGCTGCATGAACTGCAGGTTCGCCAGGCCGTCCTGGGCCGGCGGCAGAGCAAACAGCGGCGGTAGCGCAGCCGCATCATCTTGTCCGGCCGCCTCGCCTGCGGGGCCTGCAGCGGCCTCCATTGGCGCATCGCCGTCGGCCACCTCAGCGTCATCAGCCATCTCCGCATCCTGCGGGGGCTCGCCGCCGGGGGCGGCGGCGGCCTCCGGTGCCAGGTTGGGTGCTGCAGCCTCGGCCTCAGAAGCACCAGCGTCAGCTTGCGCAGCGGCGTTGGGCTCAGCCTGCTCCGCCTCACCGCCAACGTTGGCGGCATCGGGCTGCGGGGCGGCGGCCTCGTCAGCATGGATGGCCGCCGCCAGGGCGAGTCCGCCTGCCTCCTCAGCAGCGCCGCCAGTGTGCGGGACACCAGAGGCATCTGGGGCGTCAGCAGCATCGCCACTGCCGCCGGCTGCCGGGACTGGCGGAGCGGGAGCGTCCGGCTCGGCTTGCTCCACGGCAGCCTGCGCGGCCGGCTGTGCAGCCGCTGCCTCCTGGGCCGCTCCCAAAACTTCCTGCTGACCCTGCGCAGCTGGCTGGTGCGGCTGCTGGCTGGCTGCAGCATTGGCTGCTGCCTCAGCAGCCTCCGCACCCTGCTCAGCGACGGCCGCATGCTGCAGCGCGGCACCCAGCTGCTCCGGTGCTATGTCGGCGTCCGCCGCCGCGTCCGCCTGCGGGCCGGCGCCAGCCGCCTGGTGAAGAGTAATGTCGACGGCGGCCGCCTCTGCTGCCGCTGCGGCGTCTGCAGCGTGCTCGCCGGCAGCGCCCGCGCCGTCGCCGTCCTGCATGTCCTCTTCCTCGTCGCTGCCGCCGTCGCTGCCAGACTCGGTGCCATCGTCGCTGGAGCCGTCCCCAGCGCCGAGCACGATCGCTTGCCCCTCCGCATACAGCCCATCAATGTTGACGTTGTCCTGCACAGCATGAAGTTCGTTGTCAACCTGTTGGAGCACTGTGCACTCAGGGACAGTCTGCCAGGAACAGACTTGCAATACTACAATGAAGCCGCAGATTGCGCGTCTGGCCGCGCTGCTGCGCAACAGAGGCGAAGAGCATGCATTGGACAGGGAGGCCTGCACTTGCCGCAGCCACCGCGGGCCTCCCTAAAGACCTATGTCCGAACCAACACCGCATCAACAACAGTCACGAAGCCACTTCGAGACTTGACTATGCTTGTATGCCGTGCACAGCTGGTTCTGCTGAGACAGAGCCACCCACCGGGGGAAGCTCAGGCTCCCCATCATCTTCATCGTCAGAGGCGCCCTCGCCGTCCGAAGGCTCATCATCGTCCTCCTCCATCATCTGCGGCTGCTGCTCCATGAAGTCATGGAAGCCGCCGCCGCCACCAAACCCGCCGCCAGGGTGGTGGCCGCCGGCCGCCAGTGGGCTAGGCGGCGCCGCGGCGGCCAGCACCTCTGCAACGAACTCGGCCTCGCCCTCCGGCACCATGCTGTCGTACCGCTGCGTGTCATGAACATCAAAGCAATGTGAACGTGCAGCTGCAGCCCAAGCAAGAAGCGGAGGGCGCCGTGTCCTCCACCGTGAAGTCGGCCTCGCTTTCCGGCACCGTACTGTCGGACCGCTGCGCGCCAGTAAGGAAACAAGCAATGGAGTGAGCAGCTGCAGCGTCAGCACATAGAAGCGAACCTATCGAGGCTGAGCGGGACCGAGAAAATCAGCACCTCCGGCATCCCGTGCTGTTGTAGTGCTGCGCAGGGTGCAGGCCGACATCTTTTAGAGGAGCCGCAAAAGAGCTGGAGCCATGGGGCCATGGAAGGCTGTGATGTGCACTGCCGTTGCAGAAATCGCAACATGCAAGGTGCGTCATTGTATACTCGTGCATGCAGAGATGAAGCTGCAGAGATGGGTGCTGAAGGGCATATGATCCCTGTGTATTGTTCGATCATCGAGCTAACGCACCTCGGGCGGCTTGTGCATGTAGAGGGTGAGGTCCTTGAGGTGCGGCAGCGCATTCAGCAGTGGCGCCACGCCCCCCGCCGGCACCGATTGCTTCTTGCAGTCTCTGATGTCGCTGAGCCTGCGACCCACCAAGGACATATGTTTCATATCTGTTTCAGCTGTACTTGCATCAGAAATGTGCTGGTCATACAAGGGGTGACTGCATGCAAGCAGACAAGCATGCATTCACGCTCGGCGCTTGTCCGGAAAGAGCTGATGCCTCCAGCGACAAGAAGGAGACTGACCTGAGCTCGATGCCGGAGATGTTGCCGGCGCGCTTCATGAGCCACGGCTGCACACGCTCCCAGGACATGTCTGCGTAGGTCTGCTCGCGGTACTGGCGTGGGTCGACACGCACAGAGTCCCAGATGATGTCGTGACATGCCGCGGCGAACGCCGGGCAGGTCAGCGGCAGCTGCTCCCGCCTGCGATACGTCAGGAAAGAAGTCAATAGCGATGCTTCCGTTGATCGCATGCCTCGGAACAGGGGGCTCAATGCTGACACAGCGCAGCCCAGCACGTCCCAGCCTTGCGTCGCTCGTCCGTACGATGTGTGTGGATCCGACACGTCTTCTGACATGCATGGACTGTTCCAGCAGGCAAAGCCTGGCTGCACGGCAGGCGCACGACATGAGTTGAACGTAGGTTGGACTGCTGGTCTGGGGCTCATCCCGTCCCAAGGGTCCGTCCATCACGCACCAAGGCACCGAATTTGATGCAGATGCAAGAATGAGAAGGAATCCAGGATCGCTGCGAATGGCCCAGAAGCAGTGGCGAAGCCGGAGGAGCTGGGAGTGGTATCGAAAGCATGCCTGGCGAACTCGTCAGGGAGGAAGCTGAAGATGCGGGCCAGGCACTCGTTCGGCAGACTGCAGATATTCAAGGTGGATCTGCAGCTGCGACTGTCTGGCTGCGAGCCCTCCGACATAGCTGCTGTCGCCTTACTGGCTTCCGGAGGATTGCACCCTGGCACAAGACTGGAGAAGCGCACGACCCAGATCTGATCTGTCCTCGTTAAGAGCTATCACAAATAGTCGCGGACGACTTGTATTGCAGACAAGCAACTTGGGGCATGCAAGGACGTTTTGCCTTGTGTACTTTCGCTGGCAGGATCTGGGAGCTCCTCATGCGGCGCGTGCTGCGTGGTAACCCCGTTTTGGAAGCCAGGGTGCATCTGAAGGCCGTTCAGGGCTTGCCTACAAACATTACCAGTGGCTCTGCCACTAACGATCACGACGGACGGAAACCAGAAGCAAGCAGTTGCGACAGGACAAGCGCAGACACACTGATACACGGCTGTACAGGCAGAAAGCGGCAGAGGACGGCGGCACAACAGTCATGAGGTTTAACAATCACACGTGAGCGCTACGCTGTTGCACGATTCGGCTCGGAATCCGAGTCACTGACTGGCGTTGACGAGGCCGGCAGCTGCGGCGACGTCAGCTTCTGCGCCACCGTCTCGAAGATGCTGGCCACATTGTCTGCAGTCTTCGCCGACGACTCCACAAACAGCATGCCATTGCTGCAGCGGACACAGTAGACAAACCGTCAGGTGCTTTATAGGTGCTTTATACATACACGTGCTGCGCTGGTGGCCGGCCATTAGCTGATAATGAACAATGTGTGCGAAAAATCCTGCATGCACATTAGCTCACCTGTCTGCGTAGGCCTGCCCGTCCTCAGTGGAGACTGCCCGCTCGCCCGCCAGGTCGGACTTGTTGCCCACCAGCACGATGACTGCGAGGCAGCAGATGCAAGTTGTGTGAATCAGGAATTCACGGTATGAGGTGAGATGCCCATGCGGGTGCTGCCTGCGCATCTGTCCAACAGGGCACAGACAACAGCATGGCCAGGTCCAAAGGCACAGGCTCGGCGAATCTCGGCAGTGAATCTGCTGCACAGGCGTCTTAAGCTGACTCAAGACCCCGCAACGCACCGATGTCGCCGCTGGCGTTCTTCTGGAGCTCCGACACCCAGTACTTGGCCTTAACGAAGGTCTCGGAGGAGGTGATGTCGTACACCACGGCCGCCGCTGCCGCGCCTCGGTAGTACAGCGGCGCCAGCGAGCGATACCGCTCCTGCCCGGCTGTGTCCCTGCGGGTGTCGCACAGACCGTCGGCATGTGGTCGCCCCAGCGATACCTGCTAGGAGGTGCCGGCAGCGGCAGCTCTTCTGCGATTCCACTTAGAACAGCTCTGCAGAAGATGACGGCGTGGCTGCCGTCCCACCGTGCAAGGGCGGTGTTACAGTGCAATGTGCCCACAAAAGTGGCTGGGCGGCGAGCATCCTGCACTCACCAGATCTCGAATTTGACGGTGTCGCCGCTGGGCACCCGCGTCGAGTGCGACATGAAGGCGGCTCCGATTGTGACCTTTGAGGAGGGGTCAAATGCGCCGCGCACATACCGCAGCACCAGGCAGGACTTGCCCACGCCCTGCGACGGCAAACCCGGCATTCAGTGCAGTTCCACTCAGAAACCTTGTCCCACTCAAGCAGCAGCGCTAGAATGTACGAGACTTCAAAACAAGCTCTCACCGAATCGCCCAGCAGGACAAGCTTTACGCGCGGAATGCCGCTGGCGCTCTCGTTTTGTGGCACTACACCACGAATGCTCCCCGAAGACTCTGCCGGTTCTGCATCGCAGCACGGAATTGTTCAAGTCCTGTGCATACTTGCGCACGCTCGCCCTGCATTAACCACTTCGCCGCTGCATTGCCCGTACCTTTGCTGCCCGCGCAGCCCATGACAGGGCGTAGGCAGGGCTAAGCCTGACTGCAGTTGGAGGAGTTTTCTGATACTAAATGTGTCTAGAAGTTAGGCAGGTTGCGGGTCGCGCTACCTGCGCTTTGCAATGACTTCGGAGCCAGTCAAGCTCGGTTCCTGTGTCTGACTGGCCAGCAGGATTCCCAGCGTGACTGGTGCTTCAAACACAGCTCAAAACGCGGTCCTGTTCTGTACGACTTGGACTCTGCTCGCTCCGGAAGCGTGAACCCGGTTTGGGATGCCGTGCAACCTCCTCACGCAAGTCTGCAAGCTGTGCGAGGCCGTCCGCTGCTCTGAATGGAAGTGTTGAATTATGGAAACGCTGATTGGAGTGTGACTGCATTCTGCCTGGAGGTCAGTGTGAAGGCTAAAAGGCAGTCGGCCAAACCCTGATGCACCTGCTGACAGAGAAGCTGCAACGCCCAGGGAACGCACTGTCAGTTTTCACCCCGCTTGACGGCACTTCTGGCGAAGTCTCAGGGCAGGGACGCCGGCGCTGAGGAGGTGCAAGGGCTCTCGCCTGATTCCGCCGGATTGAGGTCCATCAGTGTGCAGCTGAAACGAAAAGTCATTCGACGCCAGCAGGCCCTATCATCAAGCGCATACACATCTCAACCTCACACTAGTGCCGCGACGGCCGCAGGGCAGTCGTGAACCAGTAGCTAGGCGGGCTGTGTGTGACCAGAGAGACGGCGGCAGCGCGCCCGGGCAGCAGCAACCATGGCGTACAACCCTGAGACGCTGTCGTTCGAGCTACCGGACACGGACATGGTGTACGTGACCGGCCTGCCGACGAATATCACCATCGAGGAGGTGGCAGAACACTTCGGCTCCATCGGCGTCGTCAAGTTTGACAAGAAGAAGAACCAGAAGAAGGTCAGTAGTTCTCCCCAAGCAACAGCAATCACTCGAAAGCTGCTGCCGCCAGCAGCATGCCACGCCAGCCGCCTCCGCTGTAATCCACCTCCACTGTGGCGGCAGCTGTGTATTGCCGCCGCTGCAGCCATTGAATCTCAATGTGGCTCGCCTTGCCCTGCAGGTGTGGCTGTACAAGGACAAGGCCACAGGTCAGCTGAAAGGTGACGGCACGGTCACCTACGAGGACCCTTTCTCCGCCGCCTCCGCCGTGCAGTGGTTCGACGGCAAGGAATTCAAAGGTGCGCAACCTTGCGCCTGGCTGTCTAATGATGCAATTCATGTGCATGCACACATCGCATCTACACGGCTTCAAGATTCAGCTGATGTACGAGTGCACACAACAAGACGCAACTGCTGTAGCAGCAGCCTGCTCGGCAGCACCATGCCATGCTTGGCTTGCCTGTGACGGACACTTTGGCTTGTCCACAGGCAACACCATCAAAGTCAGCCTAGCCGAGAAGAAGGACGAGGATCCTTACGCTCGTGGCGGCGGTGGCGGCTATGGTCGCGGCGGCGGTCGCGGCGGCCGCGGTGGCGGGGGCGGCCGCTCGTACGGAGGAGGTGGGGGTTCATACGGAGGCGGCGGCGACCGGGGCGGCGGCGGTAGCTATGGTGGTGGCGGCGGCTCGTATGGCGGAGGCGGAGGCAGGCGAGATGACCGCGGCGGCGGCGGCGGTAGCTATGGCGGCAGCGGCGGCGGCGGCTCCTACGGAGGTGGCGGTAGATCAGGCGGGGGCGGTGGTTCCTACGGAGGCGGCGGCTACGGCGGTGGGGGTGGCAGCGGCGGAGGCCGGTATTGAGGCACTGCTGCTGGAGAAGCACTGCGGCAACAATCCTGGGGATAGTCTCGATGTCAAGCAGGAGTCATGGCCGGCAGCTTCACAGTGGCCACGTAGACATCCGCTGGCGCAGTGCTGAGCGGCAAAGCTGACCATCGGCATGGTTTGGTATGTGTCGTGTGCCAGGCGTGTGTAACATCAGTGGTGTTCTCGTGTGGCCTCTGCAGCGAGGTCGACACGCAAACTGTGTGTCGACACGGCCTATGCTTGTGGCACAACATCCCCACACCTGCCTCCTGCGCCCGCAAAACCCTGCTGATGCAGACTTCAAGTGCCGCAGTGCATGCTCGCGGCGATCGCAAACCACAGCTTGGCCATTCCTCGCGTGTTGTGCACCGTCTCCTGTGCGCTCAGGTTGCCGTGAGCCGGCTGCTTGTCAAATTGGATATCTGGTGGCAGCAGCGAACCTGTAGGTGCAGCCAGCCTTGCAGACGATCCAGTGTGACTGGAGCGTGTCATACAGATTGAACGCATTCACAGGCGATTAATAGGTGCTTGGCATGCCGCAGCGTTCTATGGGGACGACGTACTCTCAGGTGCCTGACTTCGATCCTGCGGCGCAGCAATTTGGATGTCAGCCTGCCCCGTGATTTTGCATGAACCTAAATTGCGTCCTTTGAGTATGGTTATGCTCCGATCCAAGATCGCGCTTGACTTCGCAGCATGCGCACCATATGCCGCATCTGCTGCAGAAGCGCAATGCTGTGCCATCAAGGGGAACACTGGTGTGACTGACGAGATCGCCGTTCCGGCTGCAGGACGGCGGGGCGCTGCGTTCAGCCGATTCAACGGCGTCGCTGGGCCCGCCGCCGGCGGATCTGGCGGCGGCGGCGCGCGCCCTCGTCACCGAAACGCAGTTCATCACATCGAGCGACGGCGTACAGCTGGTAGGAACTTGCCGGGAAACGTTTAAGTCCCTGCTTGACGCAAGCAGTGGTGATGCCAGAGGTGTACAGCGTCAGCATGTCCTGATCTGCAAGCGCTGTTGTGACTCGGCAGGCGTATGACGTGTTTGGCAAAGCTGGGCCTGTGATCGTCCTCATCCACGGTAAGATCAGGCCAACACGCTGTCGCTGCCATGTCCTCTTCCCGCATGTTCAGCCTGACATGTGTGGAGAAGCATCTCTACGCTGCTCTCGACTGCACGCACCCAGCCTGCACCAATAGTCATGGCCCAGGCCTTGTGTGTCAGCATGCCATGCGCTGCGTGCAGGCTGGAGCGGCAGCCGCCACTACTTCGAGCGCAATGCGCAGGTATGCATGCATGCGCACGGTTGACGGCATGGGCTGAGAAAAAGCTGCGCCACGCCAGCAACATGTGCGGACTGGCAGGCACGACTCATCCCAGATGTGTCATGCACTCTCCATTGGGTGACATCTGCAGGCGCTGGGCCGGAGCTGCAGGGTTTACTGCCTCGACTTGCGCTTCCATGGCGAGTCGGGCCGCCCGACATATGTGAGCAGCCCAGCAGATTGGTGTCACTAACAGCCTCGGAAAGCTGGCCTTGAGCCCTCCTGCCTGTCTCAGCTTGCACCCAGCCTGGCGAAGCGGCACCTCAATGTGCATCCATGCCGAGGCCTTCTAGAACTCTAGACCCCTCATCATACAATGATGTCGCGATATTGCATCGCGTGCAGGGCTACCATGTGGCGCGGCTAGCGGCGGACCTGCGAGACTTCCTCGAAGCCCTCGACCTCCAGGTCAGAAACCCGTTGAAAACACGCTCGAGCTTGCTCAAACAGGGCGTTTTGGCCTTGAAACATGTTTTGCGGACTGCTGCGGCACCGCCACACGCCCCTGCCGAATGCTGCCATGGCGCTGTCTGATGTACTGGCGATGTGTCACATCTTGGACGCTCCACAACTGGATGTACCCCCGCGCCATCCATCAACCCGTGCAACACACAAATCAGAGCCCTGCCTGCTCCGCGCAGCTGGCCACTTTGGTGGGGTGTTCGATGGGGGCGTCCTGCATCTGGAGCTACCTGGAGCTGTTTGGCGACGCCCGCGTCTCCAAGGCAGTCTTCGTCGACCAGGTCCCCCTGCAGGTGCGCACCTGGCCCTGCATGCCTGCTGCCGCGCAGCTGGACTGTTGAGCCCCACCGCTCTGTCGAATTTCGATGCTCTTCCTTCGCTTTATTTGTCTGGTCTGGCACCCTTTGAATCCAAATCACATGCCTTAAGACCTGGTGGCTGGTGCTTCAGATCCAGTGGCATCCACCGCGGTTTATGGTCATGGCTCACTCTGTCAATGTGACACTGTCTTACGTTCTGAGAAAAAATCAGCCTGGTGTGCAGAACCGGGCAGAGGACTGGAGCCTGTGCTCGAGGGGTTGCTTTGACGCGGTGTCGCTCACGCGGCTGCAGATGCAGCTGCGGTATGACTTCAACAGCGTCGCCGAGGTGCGCGATGTTCGTGCCAGATTTCGACAACGCTGAATTTGGACCAGGGGCTGGTGCGGAGTGCAGTTCTCCTTGCCTTGTCTCCAGACGTATAGCGCATCGAGGTCGGAGCACGCGCGAACGAGCAAGGCACCACAGTCGGTACCTTACAGCCCTTGGTGCAGGAAACGGTCGAGGTGCTGGCGCCGTGTACTTGGTTAGTTTATCCCCCTGTGGTAATATCCAAACTACCTATTCACAGGGCAACCTGGCGGGGTGCGTGAGCAAGCCGCTGGGGCAGGAGGTGGGGGAGGTGCTGGTGCGCGAGACTCTCAAGGCGGACCCCGCCGCCCTGGCGCGCCTCATGGCCGACCACACCCAGGTGGGCAGGCTGGGGGTCTGCTTGGTGCAGGTTACAGCACTGTCTGGGTGTTGTTTGTCGGCAGGCTTTCTGTACCTGCAGCGGCTGCAACGGGATGAACGATGCTCGCCAGGAGCGGTGCTTGCGGTGCGCACAGCTGTGGAGGTTCCTCCCATTCAAGCATTCCTTCCACTCCTACAAAGTCTGCAGCATGATTCATGGAAATGAATCCGGACAACGCTCCGACTGTGACATCTGTCATGCGCATGCGCAGCTGGACTGGCGGCCGCTGCTGCCGCACATACGCGTGCCCTGCCTCAACCTCATAGGCGAGGTGTCGGGCGTCTTTCCGGAGGCGGGCTGCCGCGTCGTCGGCGAGCTCATCCCCAACTGCCACACGGTGAGGCCCTTCGACTGACGCAGCAGTGCACTCAAGCGGTCCCTGCCTCTTGCTCGCTATCGGCCGGCGCTGCAGAGTCTCCAGCGCCTGCTCCCGTGTTTCATCTGCAGTCTCTCCTGAACTGGAACAGACCCCCAGCTCCTTTGATTTGCCCCGTCTCCTTGACTGCATGTGGCACCTCTTGCAGGTGTTGTTCGAGGGCTGCAATCACTGGCTGTACCTCGAGGAGCCCGCCAAATTCAACGCGCTCGTGCGGGACTTCGTGCAGAGCGGCATTCCGGCTGTGTCAAAGGTCGCGCGCGTCTGACGGCGGCGTCAGACGCGTGTGATATTGTGGGTCCGCAGGGTCATTATGTATATTGCCCTACCCACAATGACCGCACTGCGATTTTTCAATGGATTATGCCTGCTGCAACATGCACTTCGATTGTCCAATGGATTATGCTGCTGCAATATGCAAGCTTGAGCTCGAATTCGGACGAATCGGCTGGTTGCATTCGCTAGTCCGCCAATCGAATAAACGGCGGATTTCAGAGAGGCGACAAAGCTGATGATGCTGAGTCCAGTGACATTCCGGCAAACCTCTACCACACTATTCTTTGCACAGCACGCCTGACATCGTCGCACACCATGCTCTGCTGCCGAAACCCTCTGCGACCGGCAGCTTTGCCGCTGGCAGCTGGCGCCAGCAGGCCGAGGGCCAAGAAGCTGTCGTCCTGCGTGACCCACTGCTTGCAAGCAGTGGCTGCTGAGCAGGTGCTCCACGTCTGATGACTGTTACATACGAAGCGAAAGCTGTCAGCTTTGTGGCATGCTGCGTGTCGGAGGCCCACCTGGTGGCACATGTTGCCACCGGTGACGCTGTGCCAGCTGGCCTGCAGGAACATACAGGGAGGAAGGGGCCTTCCAAACATGACACACAGCGCCAGCCTTGACATTCCACGAACCATGTGATGCGATTAAGGGATTCTCTGACAAGCAGGCATGCCATCAAAGATTGCATGCTCTATTCTAGCAAAAGTGTGCGCACCCGCCTTTGCGGCGGCGTCTTATTGCGCAACTTCTGCGGTGCTGTCAGCAGCAGGACACCAGCATTATCCAACATATCGAGGAAATGTCCGCGCACTCAGTCTTGATCAAAGACGTCTGCGACTGGTGCTCGATCCGATGTAGTCATCGCCCGCGGCATACAGCAAGGCGCACCAGCTGCTTCTCGACGTACTGCTGGCCGGAGAGGTCTTAGCTTCTGACGCTGCTGCCTGTCATCTGTCGCAATCTTGCTGACATCAGGTCTTATATCTTGCAGTCAATGCAGCCAACGACAGGGTGGACTGGCTGCTGGGTACGTTGCTGGAGATCGGCAGCTGCTCACCTGCTGGACAAATTATCTTTCAGTGCCATGCTTGCTGATACTGTCCTTACGCACAGTCATGAACGCGGCCAACAACAAGGTGGACTGGCTGCTGGGCACGCTGCTGGACATTGGCGTCTGACCCTGAGCCGCCGCGGCGCTGCTACTGTACATCAAGGCCGGCGTGGGCAGCAATAACGCCGCTGATTGCTATGGCGCTGCTGCAGCAACAGCGTTCTAGCTTCTGTTTCCAGCCGCAGCGCTGCAGATTTACATACGTCAAGCAGGCCTGTTGTGGTAGAGTGCGTCACTTGAGTTTCGAGTGCCGAGTTGACTGTTCGCTTTCCATAGAGAGCAACAATATCGATTTTGCCATCAAGGTGCGTGCCATGTGTATATTTGGTCGACAGGTTTACATGACAGTAATCGTAGACCGACATCAGCGACCAGCAAGCAGTTTCTGTTGCCAACTTGCATGCATTCAAAATTCCCTTCTAACCAGTCTGCGGACCACGATACACACACGATTTGTGCGCCAGCAGAAGACTTGCAGCTCAGCAACCCTTGTAGACATTCGGCAACTCATCGCACTCACTCCAATGTGTGCACTAACAGAAACGTCCCAATGTTCAATCGCCTCGAAATCAAACTTTTAAGTCAATTGACGCACAGCGACCAAACATAAACATGGCGGCGCGGGGTGCCGCAGAGGCACCACATCTGTACTCTCGGCACCACTTTTCTTGCCGTCAGTGCAGCACCCGCTGCGCGGTGCGTTTCCAGCCTGCCCAGCCCGGCAGCAGCGAGTCGCGCCGCTCTGGCGGCTTCCCGTCCGGGCCATCGTCCTCCCAGTGCAGCTGAGCCGGCACCTGCGTATCTCACTCGAGAACGCAGAACCCAAGCCCCACTGGTTATGTGGAACCAGCTAAATGTGGGCTGTGTCGGTGGTGGGCGTGCTGGCAAAGGTTGTTGAAGGGTGTGCATCCATGCGTTCATCTTACCTGGCAGGTCTACCATGCTGCAACAAGCAGTTAAAACGGCAGCGCATACAGGGAATTTAGGGGCGGGCACGGGTGAGGCACTTTCTTACCTTGATCTCAGACCCAAAGTTGAGGAACACGTTCAGCGGGCTCATCCCGTGCTCCAGCACCTGCGGCAGATGACGAAGGAGAGCGTGAGCATGGTGAAGGAGGTGTGGGGCACCATCTCGCACGTCCGACAGGCAGCCAGCGCATGGGAACCCTTTCAACTCAATACAATTTCACAACGCATGACGAACCATCAGAGTGCGCACCAGGTAGGAGGTGTAGAGCTCCTGGCCCGCCGCCAGTTCCCGGGGCTCCCCTGCTCCGCAGGCACAGCGCTATTCAGGGGACACTGCCTGAGCGCTTTGCGAGGAGGCAGATGTTGCACACTGTCTTGGTGCAGCCAGACCCGGCTGACCGGCGGCGGGTATGCAGACAATCGACCTTGACCCGCAGTGCTTTTTCAGAGGCAGGGAACACACCTTTCCACAGGGAGAAGACAGTGTAGTGTACCCCTCCCGCTGGCAGGTTGTCGTCATCCTCAACCCTGCGGCGCAGCATTTGAATTTTGTCACTCTTAGGCGCGCCATCTCTCTGGCCTGGCCTGTGCAGAGGCATGCCTCATATAGGACCAGGAATTGCATGAGCATCTCTCTGGGTATGAAATAATCTTGACAGACTTCTTTTGGATACCTACGCTTCCGGAAGACCTGCACTCACCCCAGGGGGTGCTGCGCCTCGTTGGCATGGTTCATCAGGTCGATGAAAGGCGCCAAGCCCGGATCCTGGAACCCGCCAAACGCCCGAGACGCAATCTGGGCCATGCCTGTGTATGGCAGACACACAGCCTTGCATTGTGCAAGTCGCATTGTCAGGCGAGAACCGACGGCAGGTGTCACACCCAAAACATGCCGATGGCAGAGTTTTGTGATGCGACTGTTCCTGGCTGCAGATTGGAACAAGTCCATGCCTTGCGGATTCTTCGCCCAGAAGTGGGTTCCCCAACCTCAGTGGTGTTCCAAACTGCTCACCCCAGGCGATGTCGTCGGGGTCGAGGTCGTACACGGGTGCCAGCGCCTCCGCCGCGGCACGCGACTGCTGCCGGGCGTGGTCCGCGGCGGCGCGCGCCTCCGCCATCCACCGCCGCTGCTGCATCCAACCCAGCCCTGCCAGAATCATTGGAGATTGACATTGGCTTCCACACTAGCAGCAAGTGAACCTAGTGAGCCAATGCAAGGACAATGCAGAGGCAATCCCGTTCAAGAGTAGCTGAGGCCGCGGTTGAAGCCGGACTAGGCTCAAAATGGGCCAGGACGTGCTCAGAATCCTCACCCAGTGCGCAAACGGCTGCCTCCAGCTGATCAGATGGCAGCAGCCAGGGGCACGGTGGCTGCGCCGGCAGGCACTCAACGTACGGCGCATAGAAGGCGTCTGGCCCCTCTTGCCTGCACAAATGGCAGCATTTCAAGCTCATCCTTCGAATCCGCTGATTCCATAGCAGATCACTCTGCAGCATTTTCGTCCATCGCCAGCGCAGACAGCGTCGCCGTGAAGCAGGCAGTGAGACGCCTGCAATCAGTCTGGGAATGTGTCTGACCCAAACCCTGAACCCTAAGCTGCCGGGACCAGGAAACTCACCGCTGGTGTGCCAGAAGCGCCGCCACTGACAGCCCCGCATTCAGCGAATCCCGCAGCGGCGGTCGGTCCGCGTCCTGCAGCGCCGGGCTCAGCAGCCCATCTGCCGCGGACGCTGTAAGGTACAGCGACTCTGGAACCAGGACCAGCGGCAGCTGGGCATCGTCGCCCTGAATAGGTTCACGCGTGACAATACCCCTGCCGTAGTGATCGAATCATTGTGTGTTTTGGGTAAGCTGCAGCCTGAATTGGGTTGCTGCATCATGAATCGTAGCTCGGGTGGGTCATCAAGCCCAATTCGCCGCTGATCATGCAGTGCTGCCGAAGATGCGCCTCACAGTAGACGCATATAGCTGTGCTTGGATGTCCTACGCACCTGGCGCTGCAGTCCGTCAGGTCGCTGAGCGCAAGCGAGGGGTGTACGTAGCCGCCGTTGCTGCGCACCCAGTCCGCCAGGCGCTCACCCTGCCATGCCAGTGCAGGAGCTTAAACCGGAGGACAATGCCATGCACCGATGATGCAAACGATTTCAAGCGCCATCATGTCAAGGAGCAACAGCGGCCTTCTGCAGTACCAGCTTCCACAGATTCGAAACCATGCGCAGGCTTCAATGCGTTGATGCAACGGGAACAGCAGAGCGCCCGCTCACCTCAGGCAGGGACTGCAGCAGGCGAGATGGCGCCTCCAGATCTGCCTGGGGCGCTGCTCTCGTGATAAGCACGTTGCCGCGTTGCGCTCGACGCCTGTCAAATCTCGCCGCAGATGTAGGTGTGCATCGTGGCACTTGCTGCAGACGGTTCAGCAAGTGGGCCGGTGTCTGCTGCCATAGTGTCACAATCCCAGTGCTCATCTCGCTGTTTCGAAGCGCCGGTCGGAGCGGATGCCTGAGTCTACACTGATTGAATGCCTGCAACAGCGCGGCCATCTAGGTTCACGTCACTGAAATAGCCAATGTGCACAGTCGTGTAACGGTGCATTATCGAGCAACCGGGCTTCGGAGGCTCACCAGGACCAGCAGCACCATTGAGAATTGGTTCAAGCTCGCGTATGACGCGTTCAGGACCTAGTGAGCTTTGATACAGGCTCTCAAGGTCTGAAGATTTATCCGGCACGTGCCCGTAGCAACTTTCAACACCCACCCGGTTTCACCCTGCGACCCCGGCAGGTCTGCTCGTATTCGAGCGAGCCGGAATTGGCGAGGCTATCTGTGTGCATCAAATGGCAAAAGTCTGGGCGAGAGGCCAAACGCCATGGCGAGATCCTGATCAGAGATGATCAACTCGAGTGAGATCGCGCGGCCAACCACAGGGTTTGCCCGACTCGTCAAAAAATCAAGTGACCAGCCAGCGCGCCTCGCGGCACCGACAACTGAGAGTGCTGCACCCTGCACGGCGTCTTCCTGCTGTGTGAGCCCACCGGCAGGCCTGTGCTTCGCACAATGCCGATGACACTGGGCGACGCAAGCTAGTGGTTGAGAGTCTGCAGCGGCAGGGGTGGCAGCTGCGCCGGTCAATTGCAACGTGTGCTCGTCTCACAGCCGTCTTAAGGCTTCTTGACAGCAACTGAAGGGGGTGGATCACGCTAGCGTTTGCAGTGCCAGCAGCCTGCGGGAGGTCGGGCAGTTCAAACACCAATTTCTATACAGGTGAATGGACCTTTGGCTCTCGCTGCGAGCGTCCCAAGCAACATGCCTGAGGACCTCTGTCTCGCCAAATCGTATGTCCCGAGGCTTTGCAGTTTCAGGTGTCGCAGAGGATCGTTCCAATCACATGCAGTGTGCAGTCAGCCTCGTTGGCCTCAGAGCTGCCCGCACAGCGTTGTTGATACGTCTTCGGACGAAATGATGTTCAGCGCACGAAGCTAGGTATCAGCCTTGCGCACTCCGTCTTGCGTCCGACCAAGCTATGTTGCGTGCGCAGGCGTGCGCCACGGCGCTGGGGCGGTTGCCTCGTCGTTTCACCATCGAGTGCTGCGAGCACCAGAGAAGAAAGGCAGCTGCAGCACGGCAAACAACACAGCAGGTTTGTCGCCGCTGCGCCGGGGCCAGCCTGACCGTGCCGGGATGCCGCCGGCCGCAGCTGCCGCCGCGGAACCAGCGAAGACCAGCACGCCCAGCAGCAAGGCCCAGCGTGCACAGGTGCCGCTGCCGAAGAAGATCGTTATCACCCCCAAGCGCAGGTGGGTGAAGTGCATCATGTGTTCAGGCGATACCGCGTCTGCTGTCAGCATGCGCTCGGCATGTGCTCAGCATGTTGTTGGTCATCGCTTCTGTCAGTGTCGGACGCGCATTGACTGGGCATGGGAACATGCTCGCAGTATCCTAGGATAACAAAATGTTGCACTGTGCAGGGCGCTATCCAGTGCGGATGCCGCATTTGCCTTCCATGCCCTGGCATTCATGGTCTATGCAAAGGTGAGCCTGAACCTCGGCTATGTGCTCCTGTCAAGAGCACTGCAATGCTGTAGCGCCTTCCTATTGAATCTGTCGGCCTGCTTTGGGGTCTCATATAGGAAATGAACGTTGTGTCCACTGTTGAGGCATTTGGTATTGGAATGCGCACAGGTGTGGGGGTGGCACCTGACGCCCGCGGCGTCAGCGCACCCGGGGTCCCAGGGCTTTGGCTGGTTCTTTCGGTACCTGACCTTCTACTCCTTCAGCCTGCAAGCGGTCACGCTGGGGCTGTCGGCGCTGGCGGACGTCACGAGCGTGGTGAGCTGAAAGCGGTGTGCCGCGTCACTGAGCAGGGCGGACTGCTGGTGCAGTCCGCAGTACGGTGCCGGTACAGGGGTGCAACATTAGGTGCAACATCCGAGCTAGTGATCGCCCGAGTAGCGCACGCTACCAGAGAGAAGCTCGAGAATAGTGTTTTCGGTGCTAGAGAATACGTTGACAGGATTCCCATACATTCCATACAGTCAGCTGCACACTGATGGCATGACCCGCGCAGCATTCAATCGCAAGCGAGGCCTCAGGTGACCTTCCATCAGCGGAACCTTCAGCGGGCGCATGCATGCGCGCAGGACAACCCCTGGAAGGGAGGACTGGACTCGCTGGCAGACGATCTGTCGTGCTCGATCTTCGCGCTCGCAAACGTGGTCACCATCATGTACTACATCGTGGACACCTCCACCAAGGTGCGGGCTGTGCTGCCTGCTGGCAGAGAAGTGAACTGTTGGATTTCAACGGACTTGCTGCAGTGGATTTCTTTCCATGTTTTCGTTTCACAAATCGTGCCGCGTGCTGAATCTGGTGCCGGTGCTGGCTCTGTTGTAAATGGCAGGAGTGAACGCACGTTCACTGTGCACACGTTGATCGAGTTTTGTGGGAGTTTTGAGGCGGCTACTGACACAGCGTCACCATTCCCGCTTTGTTTCGAAGGTCTGACACCTGTACAAGTGCCAAATCTGCAGGGGGATGTGGAGGGCAAGGGTATTGTGCGGCCGCCGTGGCTGGGCCCTGCGGTGCACGTTTTCAACAGCGTCATCGCCTGGAGCGACCTCGCGGTGAGTGTCTGTTCCAACATCCCCATGCTGCGCAGCAGGAGGCAGCCGGGACAGTCGGATGAAGGCAGTGGCAACGCCGGATCGCATATGGTAGGCGCAGGCTCCAGAGACGTCACCTAATTTTTCAGAAGCCGGTCAACTGCTGCAGTCCTGTCCCACCTCCGCGTTGCACAGGCCGGCGAGGAGCGCTGAGTATTTCGCATTTTTGTCTCGCGCAGATGGGGCATCCGCGGACATTCAGCAAGCGCTCGTCGCGCATCTGCCTCTGCCTTGCCAGCTTTTACTTGGTGAGGATTTCGCATCGAGGATGCAACGAGGAACGAGGATGCAGTGCAATTCGACTGTGCATGCTCGCAGTTCACACGGACTGTGCACAGATATCGCAAATGAGGTCCACGATCCAGGCGCAAGTCTGTGCTGCATGCGCAGGTGTGGATCCTGGTGTGCAGCCACTTCAACGGCGTATTCCCGTATCCTTTCCTCAACAAGATGCCCTGGCCTCAGGCGCGGCTCTACATCAATGCCTCCAGCTTGTCATGTTGCGCACTGTCAACAGCTGAAACATTTGCTGTCGCAAAAGCCCTGGCTGGACCGTGTGTGAATTGTTCACCTACCTATTTGCGCAGGGCTTCCTGGCTGTGGCGGCGGCATCGAATATCCTCTTCTTTCTTTTGTTCAAGTTGGGCAAGCAGCTGAGCGCGCCGTTGCTGCGATGGCGAGACGCCAAGGCCAAGGCGGATTGAGCGCGCCGCTGCTGCGATGGCGAAACGCCAAGGCCAAGGCAGATTGATCGACGATCAGGGTCTGTCACATGGTAGGCTCGGTCTGAGGCTGTGTACTCAGCGCTTGCGCCGGAAGCAAGCCTTTATTTGCCTTCAGCGGCACAGTTGTAACAGGTTCGGGCGGTAGCCCCGAAGACGTCTTGCGTTGTGACAATTACTGCCGTGCTTTTCAGACTCAACACATTCAGGTTCAGCTTTTATGAAGGGGTTGGTGAAGTTGTGTGAAGCTTTTCGACCAAACTCACCGCCAAACTTGTTTGCTTGCCGCGGGGTGACTGATGATGACGTCAGAGGCGCAGCAAGGTGCAGATCGGCCAAGGACGCATTTTGACCGCAGAACAGCATTTGCAGGTCTTTACTGCATGGTTCTGCAGCTCGGCAGGGCGTCTGCAGTGCTCTACGACGCAATAATTGCGGAGCATCCTCGCAATTCCCAGCACGCTCTCAAGCTTTGGTCAGCCCTTGAACAACGAGAGTATGCGAATCCGTAGCAAATTTGTGCTGTTTGAGCGCTCAATGAGCATGGTTTCAGGCGCACTCACGTGCAAATGTCGTCATGTGGGCCAGCATGTGGTGTGCCATCCAGGCGCCTTGTCAGCCATGTGGCAGCACGCCGTGCCGTACAGCAGCCAGAGAGGCCGCATAAGATGCACCATGGTGGTGGCGCAGAGCCGGCGAAAACTCAGCGGCATGGACTTAGCAAAGCCCAAGGCGCCGCGCCATAAACGGCATGGACGTGTGGCGCAGCGTGACATGGCACAGCCGCGGGAGCAGCGACCGCCTAGGCAGCAGCGGCACAGGGAACGTCCCGCCATTGGTGCGAGCGACTGCATTGCATGTACTGGCCTGAGCCGCTTGTACTGATGGTCATGCGCCGAGGCGCCCCTGTCACTGCCGCCGCTGCAAGCTACCAAGCATGCAACGCACACATGCTGAGCGACCACCAAGACCACGAGGCTATCGACTGCATTGAAGTCGTGTGATTGCACGACAGGGCTGCGGCGGAGTGACATTGCGGCGATCCGGTCCGAGGCGCAGCTGTGGGACACGGCGACTCTTGGCCAGCTGGGAATGGGCCGCTACGTGCATTCCCTGGACGAGGAGACGTCAGCAGGTGTGTGACGGCCAGGACTGCCGTCTGCTACCCGGAAGTGGAATAGCACGGTCCCGTCTCGTCCGCTGTTCCGCAGGTCCGTGCGCAGCAAGCAGCTCATCCCGCTGGCGGGTTCACAGCGTCACACCAGCAGGCATGTCGCAGCGATGCCAGCTTGTCCGCTGCTCATGCAGCGTGCGTAGAAGCAGGGGGCCCTAGCTGAGGAGGCCTCCGGCATCTCGTTCGTATCGAGGATTGAGATCGTGATGGTCAATGGAGTTCTCCTGCTGCTGCTGGCGCAGACAAGGACGTGCGGGTACATATGAACGTGCAGACGGTGGGCGCCGGCTACTTTGTGCGTGCGGACGTGGCGACACGGCTGGCGCTGTCCTGCGACTGCTGCCTGGCCAGCTTCGAGCACCCGGTGCAGACCAGCTTCCAGGTGCTCATGACCGACACCCATGCTGTCATTGTCGGGGAACACCTCTCCAGGTGCCAGCCCTGCAGCAGCGGTGGTGCCACGCGGTGCCACCAGGCGCCGGTGCTGATCTGTTAAAAACCTGAGATGCAATCGAAGCCCGCAAGTTGAGCCGGTCATCCTTGCGGCTGCATCGGCGCGCAGGTGTGGCTCAACGCTTCGAGGGACGCCGGTGAGGACTGCACCGACCCCGACGAGTTGCCCTTCCCTCCCGGCAGCAAGGCGTGCACCTCCTGTCCCCCTGCCCTTCGTCCGTACATCAAATCGCATGCAGCTGACACCCCTTGGTCTAGCATCTCGAGCAGTCACTCTGTAAACATTTTGTTTAGTGAGAACTCCAGCTGAAAATAAAAAATGTTGTACTGCTGCCTGCTGCACGACCCTGCCATGCACAATTCCTTGCAGGTCGCGACCCCGCTGTGGAAAATTGACTTCCGATGGACATGCTTGTGCAACCCCGGGATTCATACCGGTGGTGGAGCTGAGCGACTTCGTGCGGGATGCGGTGGGCAGTGTTGAATTTGTGACCGTGGGGCAGTGTGTCTCGTCCCGAGGAACACAAGCCATTTCCGACATGTACTTATTAAAATAATGCAGGTAGCGGATCTGACCGATTTTGTGCGGGAGGCGGTGGGCAGCGCTGCGCCCGCTGCCGCGCTGTGCGGCCAGCCCACCTGCGCCACGTCACAGGTGTGATTCTGCCTCCCCTTCCTCCAAACACATGCGCGCTGCAGGGAATGCTGCGGGCCTGGTGCAGACCTCGGAACCATCGACGACATCGTCCGACACAATCATGCGCTGTTGGCGTCACTCTGGTGTCGTTTGCTTCCACAGTGCAAATACTGTGCCCAACTGCGCGTTGTTGCTATGCATCATCGTCATTGTGTACAAACTCGGTTTCATGCGCAGGCAAGGAGGGGGCTGGGCCTCTCGGGACTGGCGTCTGGATGGGCTGCAGGGCCGGATCTGGACTCTGAGGCAGAGGACGACGCCCATCGTCAATCAGGTGCGGGGTGACACTTTGGAGCCGTGCCATGCAGCACCTTCAGTTCTGAACTGTGCTGTTCCACCAGCAGCGTGCAGTCGACATATGTGAGACAGTCTTGCAGCGTCATGCCAGCTGCCAGCGCAGCCGCTGCAGCTGCGCAAGGACGTGGCTGATGAAGCGGAGATCCGTGCGCAGGCTTGCGGTCACCAGCGCTGCAGCAGTTGGTAATGACGAGCCGCGCCAGCGAACTGCAATAACATCCAGCCCTGAAGCGCCAGCGCCAATGATTGTGCCAGAGAGCGATCGAAGCGCGGGCAACAGAGCCATGAAGCGGCAGGGAATTTAATCTTGAACCAATTTGATGCTGATCAATTTTGACTGAATTGAAGACCTGCAGTTTCAAAGCATTGATGACTACTCCAGAGCAGGTTGAAATGTGCCATCGGATGCTGCGCATGCGACAGCATTTGATGGAGGTCAATTGACGAGAGGAACTTGCAGCGCCTTTTTTCGCAAAAATCTGCAGCACCTACAAATTCACAAGGACAGGGAACTGCCCGCTGATGTCAAACCATGTTCAACACGTCATCGATCAATAATGCTAGGCATCGTTCAGATAATGGAAGTCAATTGCGTTTTCCCTAGCCGCTGTGCCCATCGAGCTGCTTTGCACATTCTGCTGCTCAACGTGACAACACAACCCCACCCAACCAGAGGCGCTTGCCACAGCTCAGCGGCACGGCTGTGCTGGCAGGCCCCCGCGGCAGGGAGCATCGGGCGCCCAGCGTGCACCACTCGCAGCAGAAAAACTGCCGCGCCGGGCTGACCGAGCGGCAACGGTTGGAGGAGCTTCACTTTACAGCATGTAGCTATGGTTTGCTGCCCGCAAATCAGAGGCCCTTGGGCGGCCAGCTGGTGAGCAGCTCCTTGAGCTCGAACCACTCCGCCTCGCCCGCGTCCCCGTCCGCGTACTCGACCGACCACCTGCAGTTACGCAGATACGTTTTCTCGACTCGCCGTCGTGTTGCCGTCGTGCACCAGATAACAACCACAGAGCTCGGGGCCAACATCAAGCGCGACAGCTCGGCGGCCAGAGGCGTGACTCTCAGGGTGTGCAAGGGCATCCTGGGAATGTTTGTGAGAGGTGGAGGCAAAGTCGGGGGAGCAGGGGGGCGCACAGTGGGCTGATGCCCTGCCCGGTGATGCGCGCTAACAGGTACTCAGTGACGCGCCCCGTGAACGTCTCCTGCACATTGTGATGGCAGTAACAAACTTTCAGGCTTTTGACTTCTGGCTTTCCCGGTAACCTCGGCCATAGAGTGGCTATCGCGATCACGCGCTAGCGCACAGTCACATCCAGTCACCAGGCCAGCGGCAGGACACCGCAGCGCTGTGCCAAACGCAGAGGAACGCTATCGACAGTGTCAGTTGGGACACGTTTCAGGAATTCGCACCTCGCCGCCATCGTCCAAGGCAAAGGTGTTGATCACCTTTGCGCCGACCAGCTGTTCAGGGTGCGCCGGGAACTTGCCAGGCCGCCCGCCAGCCTCCTGTATGTTCAGAATACACTCAGATGCTCGCATCTTCGATGAAACTGCCACAGGCCATGCGCAGGGCAGTGTGTTGCGCCTGCATGGGCCATGTTGCGCAGCATGCCGTCGGGAAGCAAATTGCAACCAAACACAAAACACAAAAAGATTGCGCTGCGCACCTTCTGGTCTGCCAGTGCGCGCATTTCAGCCATGGCAATGCCCTCCGCCTCTGTCTCTGCCCGCTTTGGGGATGCAGACTTTGCCCGCTTGGCCGGCGGTGCTTTAGCTGGCGTTTTCTCACCTGAACGTAGATGGCACGCGATCAATTCGGAAATGGCTTTGCAGCTTTGCTGTACGGAATTGCTACGACGTGCTCAGCTACTTTGGGTCAGCACCACATTGCTGAACATAACTCGAGAGGAGTCAGCAGGAGGCGCTGGTTGCCCGATCGCAGCAGGCAGGCTGGCAAATGACGGGCAGATCGCTGCTGGTGCGCACCCTGCTTGCGCTTGCCAGCGGACGTCTCCAATGCCGGGGCGGCCGCCGCCTCCGCCGCATTCGCCTCCTCCGCCGGCGCGCCCTTCCTTGCCGACCTCGTGGCCCGCGCTGAGCCGCCCGCCTTGGGCACCTTTGCTGCTGCCGCCGCGCCGCCGCCGCCGCCACGCCACAGGGGGGGCGCCTGCGCCGCCGCGGCCGCCGCGAGCGCTGCCTCCACTGCCGCTGTGTCCTCCTCCTCTTCGTCAGACGACGACGACTTCTCCTCCTCCCCCGCCACATCGACGCGGGGGGCGGTGCGCATCGCGGCCCGCGCCGCCCGCTGCGACTCCCGCCGCTCCTTCCACTGCGCCAGCCGCACCTCGTGCTGCCGGTGCGCCTCTGCGCATTGTGTGTGTAACAAGTACGTGATAGGAAACACCAGGTGGAACTCCAGTTGTGATCACGCAAACAAGCAAGCGGTCAGCTTTTCCAGGAGGATTATCTGCTGCGCCTGCTCTGCCATCCCTCACGGTCACACGATACCGCAGAGTGACAGCAGCTTGTTTGTCCTGCAGCAGAGCGCGGCGGGGCAAACCAGCACCGACTATGTGCACTGACGGTGTCCACTCACGTTTTGCCTGTAGCTCGAAAACGGCGCGCTCGCCATTGCTGGCCTGCTCCCAGGCCTCCACTGCCGCCTCCTCCGCCGCTCCCAGCGCCTCGCCGCCTGCGCCCGCGGCCTCCGGGTCCCGCTGCTGTAGCCTGCAGTTCCAGCGAAGGACAATTCTGCGCAATTTCGGTGGAGGGTGAGACAGGGCATCGCCTGCATTCCCGGTGCCGCTTGCACCCAGCAGCCGCAAAGGAGGGCCCGCAAGGCTGGCTTGGAGGTGTCCTTGTGGTTTGCACCTGACCCCCGCGACAACAGCAACACAGCTGTCAAATGGGACAGGAACGCAGATGGACGTGGTGCGCACCAGGCCTCAACGAACATCTGCTCGGCGGAGGGCGGCGGCGCTGGCGGTAGCCGCGCAGCCTGCTGCGCCGCCTTGGCCGCCGCACGGCGCGCTTCGTACGAGCGCCACCCCGGGTTGGCCGCCTCGTACGCCTCGCACTCCGCCTCGTACCGCTTCTCGTCCGCTGCAAAGGGCGGGTACCGTTCAAGTGCATGAACTGAAGACTCCACTAATTGCTGGAAGTACTTCCATGCTGATACAAGCAGTATATGCATGGAAGCGAACAAGGGAGCTTTTTGGCGAAATATGTGTGGTGGTGACGTGCGGAGTCCTCCTGTGCCTTATCCTTGAGATGTGAACACTGGAAGCAGGCGCGCACCTGCGGCGTACTGGCGATACTTCTCCTGGTTTACGTTGGGCAGGTTCTCGAAGATGCGGCCGCTCTCCTTTGTCGCCAACCGGATCTGCTCTGGGTCTGCGCTGGCAGCAAGTATGCGAATCTTCATGCGGCTGCAGCATGGCATCGGGAGAACTCGTTGATCACAAGCCATCTGCCTGCGCATCTGCTGGACGGCTTGCAAAATCTGCCACGTCCAACTTGCATGCCTGCAGCAAGGAGACATGCGCTGCTGCTGCCCAGCTGTGGGCGGCAAGACGTGCTGAAGACATCAGGATGGCAACTGCAATCGTAACGCACATGTGAGCAGGCGCAGGTCGGGGTTGTCGGCCAGCAGCGCTGCACGGCGGTCCTCCAGGAACGCCCGCTGCGGTGTCAATGCCTTGCGCGGCGGCTTGCCCGCCCACTGCGGCGCCACGCCGCCGTCCTTGGGCGCCACCGACACCGCCCACTCTGCGGCGCAAGACGGGGTCCGTGCATCAGCACCAGATCTGGCAAATTTTTGGATTGTGGTTTCAGATCTTTGCTGCAGCGGCATGCATGTGCCTCTCGGTGGACCATGTTGCAGCAAAAGGGGCGGCGGCGATGAGTGTGATCAGCCCCACTCAGCACCGAAGCGACGCCTTGCAATCATGGGTGCATGGATCAGAGTCGAAGGGACTATCACTGTGCTGCGCTCAAAATCCGCCAACTCAACGTGTCATGCATGGCGTCCAGCGGAGCCCTGGCCTTGATTGACAAGTGCAGCGTTTTGTGACAGTAATCTGCGCTGCTGGCGGCCACGCTGCCCCCTGGCACGACATGTTTTCCGAACATGCACGCTCAATCATTCAAACTCGAATGCCATGCTCTACGCGCATCGAGACGTGCCCGGCATCCAAAAAGCAGGATGAATGATCATGCACGGAGGTGTCAAACGCACTCACCCATGAGCGGCTGCACGGGCGACACGAACTCCACGCGACCCCGCTGTGACTTAACGACATGCCTCGCGGCCCGCTCCGGATCGGCCATGAGCCCTGGGCGCGGCAGGCCACTGCCATAGAAGGATGCCACTTTGCGGTTGATCTTTGGTGACGCCACATCCGGCTGCGCGCCCGCAACGTTGCCAGGCGTGCCCAGCGGGATCACAGTGCCTGGTGTGGGAGGCACAACGCCAAATGACCTGCGCAGGCTCTTGCGGCGTTGGCGGCGGCTGGGCATGCTTGGTACAGCTAATATGAGCGTTCAGCGAGCTGTGGGCGTGCACAGCTTGCGAGCGGAAGTGTGCTTTGCGATCGAAACAAGTTGCTTCCCTTGCATTTGAATTTATGCCCATCCTAAACCCTGAAACTGGTGCAGCCCGGCAGCAGCGGCAGCGGCAGATGCAGCGGCGCGCTGCAGCAGGCCAGCGGCATCAACGGCTTGAGTACACTCGCACACGACGGCTTGGATACCTGAGGGGCCATGAGCGCTCCTCACAGTCTGTTCCGCGGCGGTTGCGCCGTGGTGAACGAAAGCGATACAGTCGCTTGTGCCATCGGCACGCCACTGGCCTTCGAATTAATGTCTGGCTTGCTCGTCTGTCACTGCAAGATATCTGAACGGGAAGGTTCAGGGGAATCATCTCTACTGATATACACACGAGGCGTCATGACGACGGCGCAAAGGCGCCAGCCTCCACGAGTTTGCCAATGCGCCTCGAGAACGCGTTCACGGGAAACCCCATCACGTTGAAAAAGTCGCCCTGTATTCCCGTGACGAACTGCATGGCGGGCCCCTGTATGCCGTACGAGCCGGCCTTGCCGAAGCACTCGCCTGCGACGGCAGCGGATGCGCCGTTGCAACCATTGTTCCACCATTGCAGTACCCTTTTCGGCACAGTCGCAAGGCGAGCAGGGCTGCAGCGCACAGTACGGCAGATCACTAACTGCAGACAAGTCACCTGTTTCTACATACGCCCGGATGTCTGCGTCCGTGAGCTGATCGAACTGCACGGTGGTCGTCTCTGAGAAGATACTCGCTGCGCCCTCATTGCTGCCAGGGCCCCCCACCCCTGCACATATGCACATCGCATGTAGGTGCAGTCAGTTGTACGACAACCGTGCTGCAGTCCACAACGGAGCGGTAGACTGCGGCAAGGGGCATGCACATGGCAAGCAGCAGCATGCATGGCCAAGCTGCATCACCTTGCTGCGCCTGCGGCGTGATGAGGACCACGCCTGTGTGCACGACATGCTGCCGCCCGCTGAGCCTGCGATACAAAGGAGCGCAACTGACAGCCGCACTTCCGAGCAGCGTACAATCTCAGGTCCAGCAAGCTGCTCTCCTTGTGGAGCAGGCGATACAGGGTTCTGTGGCGTCGTAGGCACAAGGCACGGCACCTGGTCAGCATGCGGATTGCATCATCAGCGTCGTCGGGCTTCTCCAAGATGTCACCGTCAATCTCCACAACCTGCATCGCCCCAGCAGCATCAGCTGATGGCCATATGGAGTCTCCACTACCACAGGATCAAGACCATGCGATGACAGGCGACCAAAATACCACGTTTATCGTACCGTGTCTGCACCGATGATCAGAGCGGGCTGCCGCCCATCGTCGCTAGCGAGTCGCCGCGCCACCTCAAGTGTCTTGTGCCGCGCCGTCTCCCGCACGTAGCTGGCGGGGCTGTGGCCCTCGTGCGGCAGGTCCTCCGCGAATGTGGAGGGCACCACCTCGAATTTGAGACCCAGGAGACTCAGCAGCTCCTGCCGCCGCGGCGATGCCGACGCGAGCACGATGCGGTGGTGCGCTAGCTGCGGCAGGTATTGCACCAGCATTTTGGGTGAAGCTGAGGCAATCTAGGGGAGCTTGTCAGTGATACAATAGGAGCGATGCCACGCTGCAGGCCACGCAGGCCTGTCGGTGAGTGGAAGCAGGTTGTTCAGGTGGCAAATTGAAGCAGCAGCGATCAGTCCAGGTTGAGCAGACACGCTGCGGGACCGTAAGCCGAAGTGATCAACGGCTGCGCAAGCATGCAGTTGGTGCAAGAAGGAAGGAAGGAAGGATTGACCCCCAGAAGGGGTGGGAGCATCGGGTTTCCCCTAG